>Ga0208270_100051_pt1 | contig 87399 bp, 72 predicted proteins | sample LakWasM109_LOW13_2_FD_183925 | JGI IMG/M metagenome (GOLD analysis project Ga0208270, IMG submission 183925) | Freshwater sediment methanotrophic microbial communities from Lake Washington under simulated oxygen tension - Sediment Metagenome... | ecosystem: Environmental > Aquatic > Freshwater >...
TTTATCGCTACCGTCGATTAAGTAAAGATTACGAAGTACTGACCGACTCCAGTACTGCCTTTATTCATATTGCAATGATAAATTTAATGCTCGGACGACTTTGTGACTGACTTTTAAAACACGCACTAAGTCTTTTGCTGGGTCTAATTTGTATTCTGAGCGAATTGTTGCAAGTGGCTTTTTGTGATGAACATGAATAAAGCCTTCACCCATGAAGCCGTATTTATCCTTAAAGTTCATAGTGCATACGGCACAGCTATAACCATGTTTAGCAAGACAAGCTGCACGGGCATTTTGGTCGCGTTCATATGCGTTAATTGTTATTTTTCGTACCGCGCCCTCAATATAAGGAAGCCCTTGTGGGAGCGTTTCAGGAAATACCAAATCAGGGGATACGTCTTTACGTTTCGCATAATCAGGTAATCCATCTAAACGCCTACGTGCTTCCTGAAGCTCAATATCGGAAAAGAGAGATGAAAACTCTGTCCGAAGAACGAGAGTTTCGACACTTATATCGACACGACCCACATCAATTAAAGCCTGAAGACCACTTTGTATTGAGTTGTTTTTGCGTGGCAACAACATACGATGAGCATATTCTAAACCACCATGCTGTTTTACTGCCCGTAAAAAACGTCTTGCCCAATAGCCAGCTTCTTTACCGGCTTGCTGGTAAATTTCTAGCATCGCTTCGTGAAAATCGTTTTCAATCGACATGGTATCGGTTCCTAATTACAATTATCTATAAATAAACACTTTATGGTGTATATCAAAATTTCGAACACTGCTTAACACCGCTCTGTTTTTTATTGCCGCCTGAGTATAAACAATTCCTCTCTAGATAAAAAACTAATTACACAAAACCTATCCCCTATCCCAGCAAATTTGCTTTATCCACTCCACCCCTTATAATCATCCCAGCTTTCAGGTTCCGGAGGGTTTTTCAAACCCAATGGTTAAACGGGAAGTCGGTATCCAAATCCGACGCTGCCCCCGCAACGGTATATAAGTAAAGTTTCATCGAGATGCCACTGTGCTTACGCATGGGAAGGTGATGATTCAGGTTAACGCCACTTATAAGCCCGGAGACCGGCCCGAAAGTTTAATTCGGTACAGCGGAGGGCTGTCAGCGAAAACGACAGCACCACTTCCTCTCGTTTTCTTTTGTCCTCTGTTGTGTAAATCAACCATTATGCGCGGGAGGCGCAAGAGGATACACATGCAAAAAATCATCTTCGATTCATTATTACTGACTGGTTCCGATACCCAGTTACACACGCAGGAAACTCCGCGAAACATTCCCAATATCGTTGTTAAGGAAACCTTACAAATTAAAACGAGAGAGATACTATGAAAAATGTAACCCTCATTAGTTTTAATCCGCAGAAGCGCCTTCTTTCCTTGGGATTATTCATATTACTTTCTTGCTCAGTCTTTAAAATTCCAACACTTCTTCTTGCCGTTAATAGCGATTGGAGTCATGGTTTTCTTCATCCGCTGCAAGGATGGGATCATCTTCTCACCATGGTTGCGGTAGGTATTTGGGCGGCTCAACTACGTGGACAAGCCATCTGGATGTTGCCGCTTGCGTTTGTCAGCGTCATGAGTCTTGGCGGGCTTGCCTCGGCAGCAAGCTTGGCTATTCCCAGCGTGGAAATCATGATTCTTCTTTCCGGGCTGGTATTTAGTGTGGTTATCGTCGGCAAAGTACGATTCAGCGCCCGAATCAATGTGTTGATCGTGGCATTCTTCGCCTTTTTCCACGGCTATGCCCATGGACAGGAAATGTCGGCCTCAGCAAGCCTGACCTCGTACACCGTCGGCTTTGTATCCGCAACCTTGTTATTACACTGTGCAGGCATATTAACAGCACGTCTGGCTGTTTTGATCTTTGCTCTTTTGATCGGCAGCAACGCTAATGCCCAGGAAAAGAAAGATTCGACGGCAAATACGGCTAAAGACGCTGTAAAAACCGAATCGCAAACCGATAAAAATAAATCTGTGACGCTTGATGAAATGATCATTACCGGCCGGAGCGATTCCCAAGTGGGCGTTGCCGACAGCGCCTCGCAAGGCAATATAGGCCAAGCCCAGCTTAAATACCGGGCGATAAGCCGACCGGCCGAAGTGCTGGAAACGGTCCCCGGCCTGATCGCCACTCAGCACAGCGGCGAAGGTAAAGCCAACCAGTATTTCTTGCGCGGATTTAACCTGGATCACGGCACCGACTTTCTGACCCAAATTGACGGCGTACCGGTTAACCAGCTATCCCATTCGCACGGACAAGGCTGGACTGACACCAACTTCCTGATTCCTGAATTAATAGAAACGCTGGAATTTAAAAAAGGCGGTAACTATGCGGAAAACGGGGATTTCTCCAGCACCGGTTCGGCGAATATCCATTATTTTAAAGAACTGCCGCAAGATATTATCAAGTTTACCGGCGGCAGCTTCGATTATTACCGAGGCTTGGCGGCTGGATCTCAAAAGCTGGGCGACGGCGTGTTGTTGTATGCCGGAGAAACGGTACACAATAACGGGCCGTGGACAGTAGGCAATGATTATTTGAAATTTAACGGCATGTTGCGTTATAGCGAAAAACATGGCGATCGGGACTGGAATATAACCGGCATGGCTACTCAATCCGATTGGAAGTCCACCGATCAGATTGCTCAACGCGCAGTCGATCAAGGGCTCATTGGTCGGTTCGACGCCATCGACCCGACCGACGGCGGCAACAGCCAGCGTTACAGCCTGACCGGTGAATGGCATCGCCAGGATGCCGACAGCGAAACCAAGCTTATCGCTTACGGGATATATTCCAAGCTGAACCTGTATTCGAACTTTACTTATTTTTTGGATAATAACGAATTCACTAATCCTGACGGTTGCGCGGGCTTAAACGCCGGGCAGCTCGATCCCCGCCTGTTCAATAGCTGCGGCGACCAATTCGGCCAGCCCGACGATCGTTGGACCACAGGTTTTAAAGGCAGCCATACCCTATTCCATAAAATCGGCGCTGCCGATTCGGATACCACGTTCGGCCTGCAAATTCGTAACGACAATATTCAAAACGCTTTAACCCAAACCCACGCCCAAGTGCAGTACGGCGTTACCCGGCAAGACACGATTACGGTAACCAGCATTAGTCCGTATGCGGAAAATAAAACGCATTGGAATGATTGGCTGCGCACCAGTCTGGGCCTGCGTTTCGACGGTTTTCGCTTCGATGTGAGAAGCAACCGAAGTCAAAACAGCGGCGAACGCTATGACGGCTTGGTCAGCCCCAAACTGGGCATTGTTTTCGGTCCTTGGGCGGACACGGAGTTTTACCTGAACGGCGGCCTCGGTTATCACAGCAACGATGCCCGCGGCGTGACCACGCGTGTCGACCCGGTCACCGGCAGCGCAACCGATGCCGACGGCAACCTTATTACCCGCGCTACCCCGCTGGTGCGCACATACAGTTCGGAAATAGGCGTGCGCTCGACCTGGATCAAAGGTTTGCAAAGCACGCTGGCGATCTGGTGGCTGGACATCGATTCGGAACTGCTGTTTGTCGGCGATGCCGGAACCACGGAGGCCAGCCGGCCCAGCCGCCGCTACGGTCTTGAGTTTGCCAACTACTATTCGCCAACCGACTGGCTGACTTTCGATGCCGACGTGAGTTTTTCCCATTCGCGCTTTCGAAACAATGTTGAAGACATGGGTAATTACATACCGAACTCGGTCGCAACGGTAATCGCATCGGGCGCGACATTTCACGACCTGTGGGGCGGCTTTTTCGGCGGACCGCGGGTACGCTATTTCGGCCCTCGCGCGTTGGATGAAAGCGGCGACGTTCTTTCAGCCCCAACCCTGCTGCTATCCGCGATGTTGGGTTATGAAGTAAACAAGAACCTGAGCGTTCAGGCTGAAGCCTTTAACCTGCTGAACCGTAAAGACGCCGGCATTACTTATTACTACGCGTCCCGCCTGCCCGGCGAAAGCCGGGACGGGGTTAACGATTACGTGTTCCATCCGGTCGAACCGATCAGTTTCCGTTTAGGTTTTACGGCGAAATTCTAACGTGCTCTTGAAACCTTACGGCATTCGTTAAAGTCTTTTAACATTTTCTATTCGCCGCGAAGACACGGCTGATACGAAATTTTATACTGTTTATACGTCTGTTAAACGCCAAGCCCTCCGGTTTCGCCGGAGGACTTGAGCTTCATGCCCGACGCCAGGACGAGGCATATTCAAGTTTTACATATAAACGGTTTGAACTTATCCTAAAGCCGACCTTAAAGTCTTGGCGGCTTCGATCATACCGGCTAATGACAGCCTAACCTCTTGCCACTGCCGGGTTTTTAATCCGCAATCGGGATTGACCCATAACTTGCCGGACTCTATTCTTTCCCCCGCTTTTTTCAGCAAAACGACCATGTCTTCGGTTGTCGGCACGTTCGGACTGTGTATGTCGTAGACGCCGGGTCCTATTTCATTCGGGTAATTGAAATCGATGAAGGCATCCAGCAGCCCCATATTGGAACGGGAGGTTTCGATGGTAATTACATCGGCATCCATGTCGGCAATAGATGTAATAATGTCATTGAACTCCGAATAGCACATGTGCGTATGAATTTGCGTGCCGTCTTTTACGCCGCTGGAACAAATCCGGAAAGCCCGCACCGCCCAATCCAGATACTCGTGCCAACGCGATTGACGCGGCGGCAAGCCTTCCCGGAAAGCGGCTTCGTCGATCTGGATAATCGGGATACCGGCACGTTCCAAATCGTTGACTTCCTCGCGTATCGCCAGGGCCAATTGATAAGCGGTAATTGACCGTAGCTGGTCATCCCGAACGAACGACCAGTTCAGGATTGTTACCGGACCGGTCAACATGCCTTTCATCGGTTTGTCGGTCAGCGATTGGGCGTACCGGCTCCAACGCACGGTCATCGGTTTGGGCCGACTGACATCGCCGTAGATGATCGGGGGCTTGACGCAACGGGAACCGTAAGACTGCACCCAGCCGTTGGCGGTGAATAAAAAACCGTCCAGTTGTTCGCCGAAATATTCCACCATGTCGTTGCGTTCTCCTTCACCATGCACCAGCACATCGAGTCCCAGGCTTTCCTGTTCCCTGACGCAGAACGCTATTGTTTGTTCCATTTGCCGAACATAGTCGGCTTCAGTGATTAGACCGCGTTTAAAGTCGGCGCGTGCCTTGCGGATTTCCGGCGTTTGCGGGAACGAGCCGATGGTCGTGGTCGGATAAGCGGGCAAGTTGAGTTTGGCCCGTTGCTGCTCCCGCCGCACCGGGAAGGGATTCCGGCGTTGCATCAACGAGTCGTCGATGTTCGCGAGTTGCGCTTGAACCGCCGGATTATGAATCCAGCCGGACTCACGGCGCGAGCGGACAGCGCTCTCCGATACGATTAAATCGGGTTCTGCCGCTTCCGGCTCTTCCAGCGCTAAACGCAAGACTTCCAACTCCCTGAGTTTTTGTCTTGCGAACGCCAGCCAGGATTTGACCGCCGGATCTAAAGCGCTTTCGTGTTCCAGGTCAATCGGCACATGCAGCAAGGAACAGGAAGGCGCCAGCCAAAGCTCGCCTTTAAAGCGTTTTTGTACCGTTGAAACAGTTGCCAAAGCGGCGTTTAAATCGGTCCGCCAGATATTGCGTCCGTCGATCAGTCCCAATGACAGCACTTTGTGATTGGCGAAGTTGTCTAAAACGGCTGTCAACTGTTCGGGCGCCCTGACTAAGTCGATATGTAAACCTGCGACCGGCAGCTTGCAAGTGAATGAAGTATGTTCGCCCAGTTCGCCGAAATAAGTGGCAAGAAGAATTTTAACCGGACAGCTTTGCAGCCGGTTATAGACCAGCTCAAATGCGTTTTTCCAGGCATTAGGCAAATCAAGCACCAGAATCGGCTCGTCGATTTGGACCCATTCCACACCTTGATAAGCCAAACGCTGAAGGATGTTGCCGTAAACCGGCAGCAAGCGCTCCAATAACTCGAGTTTATTGAAGTCGCCGGTCGTTTTCGCCAGCCATAACCAGGTCAGAGGGCCCAGTAAAACCGGTTTCGGCTGATAGCCCAATGTTTGCAGCTCGCGGGTTTCATCGAATAGTTTTGAACTGGACAATGCAAATTGCTGATCCGCAGTCACTTCCGGCACCAGGTAATGGTAGTTGGTATCAAACCATTTGGTCATTTCGCAGGCGCGAAAGGAAAGACCGTCGCTTCCCTGCCCTCTAGCCATTCTGAAATAACTGTCAAGATCGATAACCGAGCCGAATCGCTCCGGAATAACGCCGAGCATAACGCTGGTATCCAAGACTTGGTCGTAATAGGAAAAATCACCGACCGGAATAAAATCCAGGCCGTTATTGGCTTGCAGTTGCCAATGGCGTTGCCGCAGTTCGGTGGCGGTCGCTTGCAAGGCCGCGTAATCGATTTCGCCATGCCAATAGCGCTCCAGCGCAAATTTCAACTCGCGGTTTTCGCCCAAGCGGGGAAAACCGAGGTTATGAATCTTAATCATCAATACTACTCCCTATCAGTTAAAAATAAGAACAGCATTGTAGGGCTTGTTATTTGTGAAAAATATTGATAGTTTTTCACTATTTCATGAGGAAAATTCATCGATATGGAACTGATCCACTTTCGTATTCTATTGGCGCTTAAACAACGCGGCACTTTGAATGCTGCATCGGAATCGCTGCATTTAACCCAATCGGCTTTATCGCACCAGATGAAAAATCTGGAACAGCGCTTGGGCATCGTGCTCTGGCGCAAACAGGGGCGCACCCTGGTGCTGACCCAGGCGGGCAACTATCTTTCCGATGTCGCCGAATCGGTGATCGCCACCGTTGACTCCGCCGAACAGCACCTGAGCCTGCTGGCCGCCGGAAAAACCGGCAAACTGATTATCGGCATCGATTGCCACGCCTGTTATGAATGGTTTCGCACCATTCTCCAGCCTTATCTGCAAGCCTGGCCGGACCTGGCTATCGAAGTGACATCCCGCTACCGGTTTAATTCGTTTGAGGCGATTCAACAATACAAGCTGGATGCGGTGTTGACTTCCGACCCGGTGTTTAACGGTGTGCTGCATTACCAGCCGTTGTTCGATTTTGAATTGGTGCTGATTGTTGCCCGGCAGCACCGGCTTGCCGGAAGTCAGCCTATTGCGCCGTCCGAGCTGCGGCAGGAAACCATTCTGACTTACCCGGTCGAACGCGAACGCCTGGATATGTTCAGGAAAGTCCTGCAACCCGCCGGAATCGAACCGCTCGCCCATGTCACCGTGGAAGAAACCGACATCATGCTGCAACTGGCCGCCAGCCAACGAGGCGTGTGCCTGCTGCCTGAATGGTTATTGGCCGATAAAGCCAAAAATCCGGATGTGGTCAGCCTGAGGTTTAAAGACTTGCCGTTGACGAAAACCATGTATCTGGCAACCCGTCACGAAGACGTGCAGCTGGAATATATCCATTGGCTGATCGAGCATGCGCAGTCCAAGACGATTGTGCTTTAACTTCTAATTGATGTAATACACTGCCGTTAGATAGGCCGGGAATATCCGCCGTAGGGCGTGCCGTGTGCGCCTTAACTTTACCAAGACACGGCACGCCCTACACTCGTTTATCGATACAGAGCTGAGGCGAAATGGCTTAATCCCAACTGAGCGCACCGCCGGTCTGATACTCTGTCACCCGCGATTCAAAAAAGTTTTTCTCTTTCTTGAGATCCATCATCTCGCTCATCCACGGGAAAGGATTGGCGGCGCCCGGATACAGCATGTCCAGGCCGATTTGCTGACAACGGCGGTTGGCGATAAAGCGCAGGTATTCCTTGAACATGGCGGCATTCAGGCCCAATACGCCGCGCGGCATGGTATCTTCGGCATAACGGTATTCCAGTTCTACGGCCTGCTGCATCAATAGCTTGATTTCATCGCAGAACGTATCGGTCCACAAGTCCGGGTTTTCAAGTTTAATGGTATTGATCAGATCGACGCCGAAATTGCAATGCAACGACTCGTCGCGCAGGATGTATTGATACTGCTCCGCCGAGCCCTGCATTTTGTTCTGCCGCCCCAGCGCCAGAATCTGCACAAAACCCACGTAGAAAAACAAGCCTTCCATGATGCAGGCAAACACAATCAGCGAACGCAATAATTGTTGATCCGCCGCTAAGGTGCCGGTTCTGAAGGCCGGATTAGTCAAGGTATTGATAAACGGAATCAGGAAATCATCCTTATCCCGAATGCTTGGAATTTCCCGATAGGCATTAAAAATTTCGCTTTCATCCAGGCCCAGGCTTTCGACAATATATTGGTAGGCATGAGTATGGATGGCTTCTTCAAAACCTTGCCGCAACAAGTATTGACGGCATTCCGGTGCGGTAATGTGACGATAGGTGCCCAACACGATATTGTTCGCGGCCAGTGAATCCGCTGTGGTAAAAAAACCGAGGTTGCGCTTGACGATCAACCGTTCGTCTTCGCTCAGCGCAGTGCTGTCTTTCCACTGCGCAATATCGCGGCTCATCGAGACTTCCTGCGGCATCCAGTGATTTGCGCAGCCCGCCAGGTATTTATCCCACGCCCAATGGTATTTGAGCGGCACCAATTGATTGACGTCGGTTTGACCGTTGATTACGCGCTTATCGTTGGCGTCAACGCGGCCTGATGCAGAAGGCCGGTTGGCCGCAGGCTGCTCCGAAACGGTTTTGGCAACGCGGGCTTCCGGCGCTGGAGATTCATCTTCGACAAAAACTTCTTCAAATGACAACATGGCATTTCCTTGTTAATTTGGGTTACTGGCAGGCTTCGCAGCCCGGATCCTCGATCAAGCACTGCTTGGGCTCGGGCATGACGGATGAAACCGAATTGAGTTCACCGCCCGCCCCGGTCGATTTCTCGGCCGATGTTGCCGCCAGCGAACGCAGGTAATAGGTGGTTTTCAATCCGCGTAGCCAGGCCAGCATATAAATGTCATTCAACTTTTTGCCAGAAGGAACCGCAACATAGAGATTCAGCGATTGCGCCTGGTCTATCCATTTTTGCCTTCTGGCCGCGGCTTCTATCAGCCAGACGGGATCGATCTCGAATGCGGTGGCATAGAGCCGTTTAAGTTCGGCCGGAATGCGCTCTATCCGGGCCAGCGAGCCGTCGTAATACTTGATGTCGGCCACCATCACTTCATCCCACAAATCCAGCGCCTTAAGGTCGTTAACCAGCATTTCATTGACCACGGTAAACTCGCCGGACAAATTGGATTTCACATACAGGTTTTGGTAGTCGGGCTCGATGCCGGCGGAAACGCCGACGATATTGGCAATCGTGGCTGTCGGCGCAATCGCCACGCAATTCGAGTTGCGCATTCCGACTTGTTGAATGCGGGTTCTCAACGAATCCCAATCCAGCGTGCTGCTGCGATCCACGTCCAACTGCCCGCCGCGCGCTTCGCTCAATAGATTCAAGGTATCCGGCGGCAAAATCCCTTGATCCCACAAACTGCCCTTAAAGCTGGAATAAGCGCCGCGTTCCCCGGCTAAACGGCTGGATGCCGAATACGCGTGATAACAGACAGCTTCCATCGTTTTATCTGCGAACTCGACGGCCGCCGTTGAAGCGTAAGGAATTTGCATCGCATGCAGGCAATCCTGAAAGCCCATAATGCCCAAACCGACAGGCCGGTGACGGAAATTGGCATTGCGCGCACTGCCGACCGCATAGAAATTGATGTCGATTACGTTATCCAACATCCGCATGGCCGTCGCGATCGTGGCTTTAAGCTTGGTTTGATCCATCACCGGACGGCCGTTACTTCGACCGTGCTCAGTACAGGTTTCTTCTTTCAAATGCGCCCTTAAATTTACCGAACCCAGGTTGCATACCGCAATTTCAGTCGCGGAGGTATTCAGCGTAATCTCGGTGCAAAGGTTAGAACTATGTATAACGCCGGCATGCTGCTGCGGTGAACGGATATTGCAGGCATCCTTAAAGGTAATCCAGGGATGGCCGGTTTCGAACAGCATCGACAACATTTTTCGCCACAGTTGCAAGGCCGGAACACGCTTGAACTGTTTGATTTCACCGAGATCGGCGCGGCGTTCGTACTCGCAATAAGCGGTTGCAAACGCGTTGCCGAACTTGTCGTGCAAATCCGGCACATCCGATGGCGAAAACAAGGTCCAGTCGGTATTGTCGCTAACACGCTGCATGAACAGGTCCGGAATCCAGTGCGCGGTGTTCATGTCGTGGGTGCGGCGGCGGTCGTCGCCGGTGTTTTTGCGCAAATCCAGGAATTCTTCGATGTCCAGGTGCCAGGTCTCCAGATAGCCGCAGACCGCGCCCTTGCGCTTGCCGCCCTGGTTGACCGCGATGGCGGTATCGTTGACCACTTTCAGGAACGGAATTACGCCCTGGCTCTTGCCGTTGGTGCCTTTGATCCGTGAACCTAATGCCCGGACCGGCGTCCAGTCATTGCCTATGCCGCCGGCATATTTTTGCAATAAAGCGTTTTCCTTGATGGCCTGATAAATGCCGTCGAGATCGTCGCTGACCGTGCTGAGATAGCAGGATGAAAGCTGCGCATGCACGGTGCCGCTGTTAAACAAGGTCGGCGTGGAACTCATAAAATCGAAGCTCGACAGCAGGTTATAAAACTCGACGGCACGCTGTTCGCGGTCAATCTCGTTAATCGCCAAGCCCATCGCCACGCGCATGAAGAAGATTTGCGGCAGCTCGATGCGCCGTTCCTCGATATGCAAAAAATAGCGGTCATAGAGCGTTTGCAGGCCGAGATAGCCGAATTTGAAATCACGGTCAGCCGTTAATGCATTGGCTATCTTGGTCAAATCGAACTGCGCCAGGCGCTGATCCAACAGGCCCGCTTCAATGCCCAGCTTGATATAGTGCGGAAAATAGCCGGTATAAGCGGATTGCATCGCGGCCTGATTGACGCTTTCGCCCAATACTTCAAAACGAATCGAATCCAGCAGCAAACGCGCCGTGACATAATTGTATGCCGGTTCGCGCTCAATCAGGCTGCGGGCGGAAAGAATCAGCGCACGGCGCACTTCGTTGAACGGAATGCCGTCATAACAATCGCGAACGGCCTGCTCCACCACGATTTTCGGGCTAACTTCAGCGCCCAAGCCCAGACAAGCTTCAGTCACCGTTTCGACCAGCCCGGCAACATCCAACGGCTGCCGGTTGCCGTCAACCGTAGTATGCAATTGCGGTGTATCGTGCGCTTGCCCGGCACGCTCGGCGGCATGTTTTTCCCGGTACAGCACATAAGCTTTCGCAACGTCGTGCTCGCCGGAGCGCATCAACGCCAATTCAACCTGGTCCTGAATATCTTCTATATGTACCGAACCGCCGGAAGGCAGGCGGCGCATCAATGCGCTGACAACCGTCTGCGTCAACACAGTCACCTGTTCGCGCATCCGGCTGGACAGGCCGGTTTGACCATGCTCTACCGCCAAAAACGCCTTGCTGATCGCAATGGATATTTTTTCAGGATTGAATGCGACAGCCGCACCATTGCGCCGAATCACTTGCAGCACAGGTAAATTCGATGAAGGCGGCTTCGAGGTTGGAAATACGCCGGACGGCGCAGGGATTACAGTATCGTACATGGATAGCTCCTTAAGATTAGGAGCGGGAATGGCTTGGACAGACGCGACAATCCGGCAACCCTTTGACACGGTAAGTTATCGAAACTTATGCATAAAGCGGCACTGAACAGTGCGCCAGTCTTAAAGACCAGCATGGCGGAAAGGTGGTATGCGAGAAAATGACCTTTCCATCTGCCGAGGACACCCCGCCTCAAACGTGTTAATAAAAATATACGGCAGGTCTCCTGGCTCTCGGGTCTCCGCATGTTGTCGGCCTTCCCAAGTCAATATTATTCATGACTCAGTGGCATGGTTGACAACATACTCTCCGATTACAGTTGCGGGGGCAGCTCCGGCTTTAAGATAACTGTGTCTGTTAATCTGTCACCGGATTCCCTTTTATCTCAGCTTAAACGTCAGCATGAGAACCGTATGGAGATTAAAATAGCATTGATAATTTATCTGTGTCAATAAAAAATACACTATATATTGATATTATTTTTATATTTATATCAATATATAGTATGTATAAGAATATAGGGTAGCTGGCCGCGGTTGTGTAAGAACCGGATACTCGGGCATTATCTTTATATCGAGTAAAAAAGCTTCGCTCAACGCAATCCGCTTATTCCGTTCGGCAAGCTCATAACAGGCTGAGACAGTGGACTCTATCCCGGAAATCCTTTTAGGATAAAGAGGCGTTACATGTTTTGTGATCATGATCCGCTCATAAAACGCTTACTGACCGAGACTCGATGAATCGGACGCAGCCATCAGTTTCGGCATCGGGAACTACCGGTAAATTTGCTTTATCGATATAACTCCCTATAATTGCGCTCTGCTTTCAGGTTCCGGAGGGTTTTTCAGACCCAATGGTTAAACGGGAAGTCGGTAAGGTTTAGGCCAAATCCGACGCTGCCCCCGCAACGGTATATAAGTAAAAGTTTCATCGAGATGCCACTGTGTTCACGCATGGGAAGGCGATGATTCAGGTTAATGCCACTTATAAGCCCGGAGACCGGCCCGAGAGTTTAATTCGGTACAGCGGAGGGCTGTCTGCGAAAATGAAAGCATAGCTCCGTGTCATCTCTCGTTTTCTATTGTCCTCTGTTGTGTACTCACAACCATTATGCGCGGGCGGCGCAGAGGACACACATGCAAAAAATCATCTTCGGCTCATTATTAATCACGGGCTTTAATAGCCAGTTACAAGCGCAGGAAACTCCGCAAAATCTTCCCGATATTGTGGTTACCGCAACCCGTACAGAGACGGCTAAAAATCAGCTGGCGGCTGCGGCGACCGTCTATACTCGGAAAGATATTGAACGCCTTCAGGCTAAAACCTTGCCGGAACTATTAAGCGGTACTACCGGCATCGACATAGTGGAAAGCGGCGGCTACGGGAAAGATACCAATATCTACATGCGCGGAACCAATTCCGATCATGTACTGGTGCTGATTGACGGTATCAAAATCGGCTCCGTTACCTCCGGCACCACGCCTTTTCAACTTATCCCTCTGGATCAGGTCGAGCGGGTGGAAATTATTCGCGGCCCTCAATCGAGCCTTTACGGTTCGGAAGCAATCGGCGGGGTTATCCAGATTTTTACCCGTAAAGGTAAACAGGAAGACAAGCCCAGCGTCACTTTGGATGCCGGCGGCGGCTCTTACGATACTTACCGCGCTTCCGGTTCTGTCAGCGGTCAATGGAAAAACAGCTGGTATAGCTTGAGTTCATCGCAGTTCGGTTCTCAGGGATTTAATTCGCGGCAACCGACGCCGGGGCCGTTCGGCGTTAATCAGCCGGACAAGGACGGTTACCTGAATACGGCACTGAATGCCCGGTTAGGCCATCGTTTCGATAACAATGCCGAAGTTGAGGCGTTTTTTATGCGGGCTGAGGGAAAAAACGAATATGACGGCACTTTCCAAAATAAAACGGAGTTTGTAGAACAAACCGTCGGCACGACAGCCGGCATGAACATTGTCGATAGCTGGCGTTCACTACTGCGCTTGGGACAAAGCCGCGACGAAGGCGATAACTTTGCGCCCGACGGAACATTTTCCAGTAAGTTTAACAGTACCCGGTGGAATGCCAGCTGGTTGAACGAGGTCGCCTTGTCCGACGCCCACCAGTTGGTTATCGGCTCCGATTACCGGCTGGATCAAGTAGACAGCTCAACCGCCTACAATGAAACTTCCCGTTATGATGCGGGCATTTTTACCGAGTTGCACAGCCGCATTCTGGACGACCATTTTATCAACGCATCGTTACGGGGGGATAAAAACGAAGCCTTTGGCGAACAGGTGACCGGCAATTTCGGCTGGCGTTATAACGGAAAGTACGGCATCAGTCCATTTGCCAGCTTTGGCAATGCCTTCAAAGCGCCGTCATTTAACCAGCTCTATTTTCCGGGATTCGGTAATCCCTCGCTGAAAGCCGAACAATCAACATCTTTCGAAGCGGGATTGGCCGGTGACCATGATTGGCTGCAATGGGAAGTTCGCGGTTACCATACCAATATCGATAACTTGATCGTGACGGTAACGAATCCTGCAACTTTTCTATCCAGCGCGGAAAATATCGGCAAGGCCCAAATTGACGGCATTGAAGCTGAAATCGGTACCCAGTTGATGGGCTGGAACAGCAAGTTGAACATGAACCTGTTAAGCCCTAAAAACCGGGAGTCTAATATGCGACTGCCGCGCCGTGCGGAAAAAACCTTATCTTACGATTTATCACGCTCGTTCGGACAGTTCGATCTGGGCGCTAAGGTGTTGGCTCAAGCCGACCGTTTTGATGATGCGCTGAACAAAACCAAAGTTGCCGGTTATGTGACCGTTGATTTACGTACAGCCTACCATTTAAATAAAAACTGGATGTTGAGCGCAAAATTAAACAATCTGCTGGATAAACAGTATCAAACCATTAACACTTACAATACCGCAGAGCGGAATTTCTTTCTTTCAATCCACTACAACAACTAACCTTTGGAGAAACACCATGAACATAAAACAATGGCTGCAAGTCGAGTATTTACCGATTCCGTTGATCGCGCTGATGGTGCTGACGCGCTTTCACCACTTTGGCGACGTATTGCATCTGCCCGATGCCTCGTTGGCGGTTTTTTTCTTTGCCGGTTTTTACCGTAAAAAGGCGCTGTTCATCTTCTTGCTGGTTATGGCGGGATTGATTGACACCATCGCCATCGCAAACGGCACCAGCAGCTGGTGCGTGTCGCCTGCTTATGTTTTCCTGATCCCTACTTATGCGGTTATGTGGTTTGCAGGCCGCTACTGCTCGGCATTTAAATCGCTCAAAATAACTGAACTGGCAACGCAGTTTGGTGTGGTGACGCTGGCGGTATCGGCTGCATTTGTCATTTCAAACGGCAGCTTTTATGTGCTTTCAGGCCGTTATCCGGATTTATCCTGGGGGCAGTATCTTGCACGTGTAGCTCAGTATTACCCGCCTTATGTCAGCTCTGCCCTGCTCTATGCGGTTTTGGGGTATGGCGTTATGAAGCTGGTCAAGGCATTGCCTGCTTTGGCGAGTAAACACGAGGAAATTTAAAATAAACACGTGGTTGGGTTAACGACTCGCTCCCGAGAGTATTGTCGTTAACCCAACATCAGGCCCAAAAGATTGCGGAGTCTAGGGTTCAGATTTATTACCATTGTTTGTTGTGAGTATTCATGATCAAATTACCCATACTTTTTTGTGCCGCCACCTGGATTTATTTTAGGACGAACTAAATTTACGCAATAGCATGAAACAACAATGATTTTTAATTTTTAAAAATTATTAGACAAACAAATGACGCAATGTTTTACGTCTATTAGGATGTCTAATATTAGTTGGGCATAGTATGGAGAAACACATGGATTCACCTGTTTCCTGCCGTGAAACTTCCAAAGAAGATATTCCCGAGGTGCTCCGCCTGTATGCGCAGCCTGATCTCGATAATGGAAAAGTGCTTCCTTTGCCTGAAGCAGAACGTCATTTTGAACACATCGCGGGTTACCCCGACTACAAAATCTACATCGCGTCCTGTGAAGGACGAGTTGTCGGCACTTTCGCTCTGCTAATTATGAACAACCTGGCCCACATGGGCACCCCCTCGGCCATCATCGAGGATGTTGCCGTTGATCCCGAGTGGCAAGGGCGTGGAGTGGGCAAGCTCATGATGAAATATGCCTTCCAGATATGTGGAGAAAAGGGCTGTTACAAAGCGGTACTTTCCTCCAACCTTAAGCGTGAGCGGGCACATGCATTCTACGAATCACTGGATTTCGAACGTCATGGCTATAGCTACCGCATCAGCGCCCAACCCAGCAGTCCACCGGACGCGCCGCAAGCGGCACTCCGGTGACTTTCGACATTGGTTGCATGAAACGCAGTATGGAAACTGGCACTTGCTCGCTTGATGCCATTCGAGCATCCGATTTATCGCAAGTCGCTCGTTTGTTCAGCGATCCTGCTGTTCGCTCTTTTCTGGGCGGCCCATTGAGTGCTCCCGTGGCAGAGCAGCGCGCCAGCGAGCTATTGACGCAAGCCGTGCCAGCCATGGTTTGGGCAGTACGGCAAACATCAGAGGAGTCCAATTCTCTTCTTGGCGTCGTGTTGCTTGATAGACACCACGATCTCGAAGACTTCGAGGTTTCCTACCTCTTCCTGCCAGAGCACTGGGGTCGTGGATATGCCACAGCCGCCGTTCAGCAGGTCCTGGCATACGCCTTTGGTGTTGCGGGCCATCAGAGCGTGGTCGCCGAGACGCAAACGGCCAATATTTCATCAGTCCGGCTGCTTGAGCGTCTTGGCTTCCGCCAACTTCGCCAAGTCACGCGTTTCGGCGCGGAGCAGAGTATCTACGTTGCAGAAAGCTGTAAGCCGGGTGATTTGTAGGGTGGATCGCCGCAACTGCGAACGGCTGTCATCGGCATTGTGCGTCGATTGGCAGTTTGCTAAAGCGAAACCGCCCTACAAATCACCCGCTTTCTGTTCGCCTTCTTTAGATCCTCAAGCAGGGCGGGGTTTCAACCCCGCCCTTAACATTTCTGCAATGCCTGAGCTAAACGGTTACACTTATCCAGTGTACAAGGTTTCTAAACCTCGACCCGCGGCGTTCGAGATGTAAAAAAGTTCGTAACCACTTAGGAGTTTAACAAATGCCGACTGTACTTATTCTTCTCGGATGGAGATTGTTTTTCTACGCAAATGAAGAGAATGAACCCATACACATCCATTGAAAAAGCGGAGACAAGGAATGCAAGTTTTGGATAGACGTTGAAAATTTTGACATTCAGGAAGCCTTCGCATTAAATCTGTCACCGCGAGACAAAAGACAGATCCGAAAAATAATATTCGAACATTTTGAGTATATCGTAGACCAATGGCAAGAATTCCAAAACAGGAGATACCCATGAATACTTATCATCAACTTGATGAAATCAAAATAGAAAGTGGAAAGCTATCTCTGAAAGTAGACGGTCAGTCAATCAGCAAAGTTTTATTGGAAATATCGCCTCTGTTAGCCAAGGCTGGCGAGAAAGAACTAAACCACTACGAAATTTCGCCTTCCGGCTATGGTATTTACTGGCCGCTAATTGATGAAGATATATCCATTGACGGTTTGCTGGGTATCGCTCACTCTCCGGCACAATGGCAGAAAAGCGCCTAGTTTTAATTCCTAAGACACAATAGCGGTAGCCGTTGCGCCGCATGTAACAAGAACTTAATCTAACTTTACGTTAGCGCTGTTTTTAAACAAGTGGTGATCAAATGAACATCGAAACAATCCGTCATCAAGCATTGTCCCTTCCTCCCCAGGAGCGCGCTCAATTAGCTGAGCAATTACTGTCCAGCCTTGATGACCTGTCGGAAGCGGAAGTTGAACAGCTTTGGTTTCAAGAGGCTGCACATCGTGCCTCCGAGTTAGACCAAGGGTTAGTTCAGCGCATTCCCGCCGAGCAAGTGCGCCAAGAGGCTCAGGCACTTCTTAAGTGAGTTACTTCTTCAACCCGAGGGCGCGAGTTGAGCACCTCGAACACGTAACCTATTACGAATCTCGACAGCCGGGCCTTGGTGCGCGTTATCTTGCAGCCTTCGATGCAGCAATGACCAAGGTTTGTGCGGCCCCACTCCGCTATAAGGTTGATTTTCCACCCGATATTAGGCGTTATCGGCTTCCAGGCTTCCCGTATAATATTCTCTACCGGCTGGTTGGTGCTGATGTTGAGGTCTTAGTTGTTGCTCCGCATCGTCGGCGACCGGATTATTGGCGCGACAGAAAGCTGTAAGGCGGGTGATTTGTAGGGTGGATTCGCCGCTGGGCATCCGCCGCAACTGCGAACGGCTGTCATCGGCGTTGTGCGTTGATTGGCGGTTTGCTAACGCGAAACCGCCCTGCCGCATTAGCCCGCTTTCTGCTCACCTTCTTTAGAACCCTCAACCGACCACAATTTCTCAAGCTGATAAAACTCGCGGGCTTGGGCGTTCATCGCATGGACAATCACGTCGCCCAAATCCAGTAACACCCAGTCTGAACCCAGATCGCCTTCCATGCCTAAAGGTTTAACGCCGTTTTCTTTTAGCTTTTCCGATACGTATTCACATAATGATTTCAGGTGACGATCCGAAGTACCGGTGACTACGACCATATAATCGGTAAAACTGGTCTTGCCCCGGACGTCGAGTGTCGTTATGTGTTGCCCTTTGCGTTCATCCAAAACATCCTGGACAATTTTTAAAATATCTTCTGCTTGCATTCAAATTCCTAGTGTAAATAATGAGATCAATGTGTCTCGTAAAGCTTGTGTTGCTTGATGTATTCTATGACAGCATCGGGTAATAAAAAACCCGGATTTTGTTTTCTTGCAATTATGTCCCTGATCGCCGTCGCCGAAATCTCCAGTTGAGTGACTTGCTGGAAGCATAATTTTCCTGCGCTAGCTTGTGTCAATTCTTTAATGTCTCCTGCCAGTCTGGCTTTAAAGAAATCATCGAGTTGTTGTAATTCAAAGCCCGGCCGGGTCATCACCACGATATGCGCATAGTCGAATAACCGCTGCCATTGATGCCAGCCGGTTAAATGCTTGAATGCGTCAGTACCGATAAACAACAATAAGGGTTCGACTGGAAACTCCTGTCTTAAAGATGCCAACGTGTCGACCATATACGACGGCAATTGACGCAAATCGTATCTATCCAGTTCCCTGGTATCGATCTTTAACCCCGGCTGGCTTTTTATCGCCAGCTCCAACATCTGCAAGCGCATTTCGGCGGTTACGGCAGGCTGTTCGCGGTGCGGCGGATTAGCGCAGGGAATCAACCGGACTTCATCCAGTCCGAAAATGTCTTTAACTTCAAGTGCCGAACGCAGATGTCCGTAGTGAACCGGGTCGAAGGTACCGCCGAAGATGCCGATCATCTATTGCCTGATATGGCCGTCACCCAGAACGATGTATTTTAACGAGGTCAGGCCTTTTAAACCCACAGGTCCTCGGGCGTGCAGCTTGTCGGTGCTGATGCCGATTTCGGCACCCAACCCGTATTCAAAGCCGTCGGCAAAACGGGTCGAGGCATTCACCATCACCGAACTGGAATCGACTTCCCGCAAAAAGCGGCGGGCCAAGGTGTAATCTTCGGTCACAATAGCTTCGGTATGCCCGGAACTGTATTGATTGATATGTTCCATGGCTTGATCGATGCCGTCGACAATCCTGATCGATAAAATCGGCGCCAGATATTCTGTGTTCCAATCTTCTTCTGTGGCTCTGGTGCAGTTTGGAATCAAGGAGCAGGTTTTAAGACAGCCGCGTAATTCGACGTCTTTTGCACTGTATTGTTCCGCCAGCAGCGGCAATACTTTGGCGGCAATGCTTTCGGCAACCAGCAATGTTTCCATTGCATTGCAAACGCCGTAGCGATGGGTTTTGGCATTGACGGCAATCTTGACCGCCTTGTCTATGTTAGCTTTATCATCGATATAAACATGGCAAATGCCATCCAGATGTTTGATCACTGGAATCGTTGCGTCTTTGGAAATACGCTCGATCAAGCTTTTTCCACCGCGCGGAACGATCACATCAACGTACTGATCCATCGTGATTAATTCGCCAACCGCTGCACGATCCGCCGTTGCTACTATTTGTACGGCTTCCACCGGCAAACCGGCCGCTTCCAGCCCTTGAGAAATACAGGCTGCTATGGCTTGATTGGAATGTATGGCTTCGGAGCCGCCTCTTAAAATACAGGCATTCCCGGATTTAAGGCACAAGGCCGCCGCATCGACCGTCACATTAGGACGGGATTCGTAAATAATACCGATCACGCCCAACGGTACGCGCATTTGGCCTACTTGGATGCCGCTGGGCCGGTAACTTAAATCGCTGATTTCGCCGACTGGATCGGGTAACGCGGCTACCTGTTTTAAGCCTTCAACCATCGCCTGAATGCCGGATGATTTTAGTTCCAGCCTGTCCAGCAAAGCCGCATCCAGGCCATTACTTTTGCCTGCATCCAAATCCTTGCGGTTTTCCGCTATCAATAGCTCATGGCTGTTTTCAATGGCTTCGGCGATTTTCAACAAAGCCAGATTCTTCTTGCCCGACTCGGTACGGCTTATTTCACGTCCGGCTTTCCTGGCCTGTTGACCAAGTGTTTGCATGTATTCTTTAATATCCACTAGGTTCCCATTAACTGGATGAATGTTGAACACAATTATACCGTTTAATCAGTATCTTTGACAGACTTAAACGAAACAACTATCGGATATTAAACAGGTTTATGATATAGAATGAGGGGTTTAAGTGGCAATCGATTGATCGGTCGTATTTTTGATGTTGTGCCGGAACGTGAATTTACTTCGTCCGTACATTTTTACTAACGAACTTACCAAGTGGAGTAGATATTGAGTTTGACAACATTTATTGAGTTATCTTCAAAATAAAAAGGGCGAAACACTTCGCCCTTTTGTTTAGCATATTGAATCTATTATTTAGCGGCTTTAATATGCTCTACAGCTGCTTCAGCATGTTTAGTCGCTATATCCGCATGCCCCAAATTACCATGATCAATGGATTCTTGCAGTTCCTTGGCGGCTTCTCCTAAATGGTTTTTAGGTGCGCCCTTAGCTACTATCTCGGCGGCCAACGTATGTTCCATTGCCAACTTTGAATGCTGGACCAAAGCATCTGCCTTGCCCGCCTTACCTTGCGTCACTGCCTCATTGGCGTGTTCCAACGCTTGATCAGCGTGTGGCTCGGCGAAAACAGCAGTACTTAAAAATAACAATAAACCTGCACATGCGAATGCTAATTTTTTCATGATGTTGTCCTCATTTAGTGTAGATAATAATTTTTATGAAAGAGAAACAAACGATAAAAGCATGGAAGCCCAAACTTCTTGTCAATTGCATGCTAAACCGGTTCAACCTAAAAATTCAGTTGTACGTTTAAAGCAGAAACAGAATAAGAGAGGTCAATTATTTATACAATCAGTAGAATTACCTAATGCTTTGATGATAAATGTTATTTAATTCAATAACGGGGTATTAATGAAGAACTTAAACTTTTAACCTAAAGTGAGTTGTTTTTTAGGATTGGATGTGTTTCTGCGATTATCAATAAAGAAGAAACAATCTATTAATTTTCCGCCATATTGTGAGCATACACGTACATACGTATAATCTTTAGCCAATGGGGAATAAGTCTGATATGACTGATTTCTAGAAAATTATCAGCAATATAGGCGCTGTTTCTTTCGTATTTTATTTCTACCGTTTTTTGCATTGCTATTATTTAGCAATTGCCACGAGATCAAAGCTTAATAGCTTATCTCCAATAGTTTCATATACCTCCTCGTAGTGTGAAAGTTCAGAGCTATCCAGTGTCTGTACACCTTTCCTCCCTTTACCGATGGTACTGGGAGGTTTTTTTGTCTATCTGAATGTAATGGGCGTATCGTCTACTCTTTATGATTAGATAATCCCGCAAGCCAATCATGGACTCTTTCATTAGCCTTGTGCGCTAAATCAATAAATCCAGCTATTGCGCCAGCTGCATCAGGTGTTTTAGTGGACTGCTGCATGTAAAACTCCTGCATACCGATCTTTTGTTTATTATCAGAATAAGCTTCAACAGAAAAACGCAGCACCACACGAGCCCGGTCAGGCGCATCGAATTGCTGTTCAAAATCCTGTAGCCGAATTATCAATGCATAATCCTGAGCCTTGCCGTTGAAAGCCAGTAACTGCTCAAACATTTCCGGCGGGGATGCAATCCAGCGATCCAAACCGTAGAACCTGACTTGTGAGGGAGAGGCAAAAAGCAGTCGATAGCGGATACGATTATCCCAGAGCCAGGTCGGCGCATTGATGCTAACTGATGCATTACCATGAGTAAGCGCTGTTGACGCAGGCAAGCCAAAATCATGCAATGCAGGTTGCTTGGCGGTAACGCTGCAACCTATACTAAAAAATACTAACCATCCGATTAATAGGTATCTCATTGTTGCTCCTTATAGTCCGGTTCGCCCGGTCCGGCATCTTTTTGATTGGGGCCCAGCAACAATTCCTGCGGATCATTTTCCAACATCGTCGCAACTCTTTTTACCTGTTGCGTTGTCGCCTGTAACTCAGTCAGAAGCTTATTAACTTTAGGTAATGTTGATTGTGCTAAAACATCGCCGGTAGTTTTTCCGCTATCGACAAGTCCCCCTGCTTTTACGCTGAGATTCAGCACTTCTTTGGTTAAGCCCTGCAATTCGTTAGTCAACGCATCAATATTGGCCAGGGTTTTTCTGGCATCCTTATTCAATGCGGGAATACCGGCAAGCGCCTTATCAACGCTCTTTTGTAACTCGGAAAGCTTATCGGTTAATGTTTTCAGATTATTTAGAATGCCGCCGATATTTTTTTCATTTTCATCGTTTAAGATTGAACTAAGCCGTTGCATTAAATGATCGGCTTTATGCAAAAGTTCTTCTCCTGAGTCCATCAGCTTATCGGCCATTGACGGCACTAAAGGAATGCGAGACACGGGATTATCTCCCGGCGCCAACGGCTCGGTTATAGTACCGGAATCTTCCAACTGAATCTGGGTCAAGCCGGTCACGCCTTTTAAACGCAAGGTTGCGTAAACGCCTTTACTCAAAACGATATTTTTATCGACCTCGATCGGAACAAGAATGCTGCCGGAGTCTAACGGGTCAAACTGAACTTTAAGCACCTTGCCCACCGCAATGCCCCGGTAAAAAACCGTAGATTCCGGATTAAGACCGGATACAGATGCCCGCGTCGAAATAACGTAGAGATTGCGTTCCTGGTTCATGGTGCCAAGCCAGAAAACAGTCGCCGTCGACGCAATTACCAAAGCAATCAGAAACAGGCCGGTAATCAGTGCATGATTTTCTCTACCCATGATCAGTCTCCTGGTATTGAAATACCCGTTCAGCGCGTTTATTGTGAAAAAATTTATCGACAAAAGGATGCTTGCAATTTAAAACGGAAGCCAGCGTTCCGAAAGCAACCAGCTTGTTATCCGCCAGCACCGCAACCTTAGTGCATAAGTCTCTTAATATATCCAAATCATGCGTCACCATGACGACCGTAAAATGAAGGTCTTTATGCAATTCAGCTAGCAGACTGACAAAATCTTCGCTGGAAATAGGATCAAGCCCCGAGGTCGGCTCATCGAGCAACAACAGTGCCGGATCCAGCACCATGGTGCGGGCAAGCGCCACCCGCTTGATCATGCCGCCCGACAAATCGGCCGGTTTGAGCCAAGCGTCATCGGCTGCCAAGCCGACCATTGCCAGCTTCATAAATACGATGCGGGCAATCAGCTCCTCGTCATCGAAGCCCAGCTCCCGCAACGGGAAGGCAATATTATCAAAAACATTTAAAACGCTGAATAATGCGCCTTTCTGGAACAGCACGCCGCAATTGTTACGTAGCCGTTGGCCGTGATCTGAATTAGCGTCTTTCAAAGACTGCCCCATTACCCGCACCTCGCCTTGACTGGGCTTTTGCAGGCCGATAATTTCGCGCAGCAACGTTGTCTTACCGCAACCTGATGCGCCTACCAGCCCCAAAATTTCGCCGTGGTCCAGGCAAAGATTAATATCCTGATGAACAATCTTGCCTCCCTTGTCGGGGTCGCCAAAGCTGGTCCAGACATGCTCCAGTTGTATTGCGTATGAATCACTCATGGCATTCCTACATCCATGAACAGGATCGCGAAGACCGCATCGACCATAATCACTACGGTAATAGCCGCGACCACGGAATTAGTGGTCTCATTGCCCAGACTTTCGGTATTCGGCTTGATTCGGAAACCAAAGTGGCAGGCAATCAACGCAATCATCAAACCGAAAACCGCGCTTTTCCCAAAGCCGATAAAGAAGTTGGTCAGCGGAACCGCATCAGGCAGTTTAAGGAAAAACTGCTGGTAACTGATATCCAACGTCGTTTGCGCCGAGAACATGCCGCCGATCAATGCCATTGCGCTGGTCCATACGCTTAACAGCGGCAGCACGATGGTCAACGCCATCACCTTGGGCAAAATCAAGCGCAACGAATGGGATATGCCCATCGCCGACAGCGCATCGAGTTCCTCGGTTACCCGCATGATACCGATTTGCGCAGTCATTGCAGAACCGGAGCGACCCGCAACCAGAATGGCGGCCAGCAAAGGCCCCAACTCACGAATGGTGCTCAAACCCAGAATATCGATGATATAAATTTCCGCCCCGAAAATCTTCAATTGCAATGCAGACAAATAACTGAGCACGATACCGATCAAAAAGCCAACCAGCGCAGTAATACCTAAAGCACGAACGCCTGACTCATAAATCGTGGAGGAAATTTCCGACCAGGGAATATCGCCCGGATGCCGCAACAAATAGCCTATATCCAAAACCAGCTGGCCTAACAAAGTCACCAGCTGCAGCAACTGCGCCAAAAAGTTGCTGAGCAGCTGATTCATGTATTTAATAATCAGGCCTGAATTGGAACCCACCTGTTTGGATTCAGGAAGCTCTTGTGTTTGCCAACGCTCGAATAAACGCTGATGTTCGGGCTTCATTTGCAACGCATCCGGCAGCTTTTTTCCCCAGGCTTTCCAGATAATCAAGGCGCTGACGCTGTCGAGCATCTCAACCGAGTTCATATCCCATTGCATATTTTTATGAGCCGCATACGAGCTTATTTTTCGGTTAAGCTCGGGCACTGTGACTAAATTGCGAAGATTCCAGCTGCCGGACAGTTTGACGCACCGCTGCCCGGAGCCTTGTTCAACGACTTCCAAGGTAGGCGGTATATCCTGATTGATTGAGCTGCCAGTCATAGCTGTTGCCGGATTTTCATGTATATCAACTAGGACACATTACCACGAACGACTGCATCCATGGGCTCGTTTGCAATAAATTGATCGATCTATTTGTATTTAACATTCCAGCCAATCTATTTCAGCATCCGAAAAACCGGCAATTTTGCGCAATTCCCTATTAAACGGCCCTTTAGGTTTACCGCCCACATAGTACTGATCGATTAGCTCACGGTATTTGGCTTCAACTTCAAAACCGCGTTGCCGGCAGACAAACTTAAACCAGTAAGAACCCAATTCCACATGCCCTACTTCGTCAGTCAGAATACGCGTTAAAATTGCCACGCTTGCATCATCGCCCAGCCCCCTGAATTTTTCAATAAGTGCAGGCGTTACATCCAATCCCCGCGCTTCCATACAGCGGGGAACCATAGCCAACCGGCCCGGCAAATCATCGGCCGTATCCTTGGCATGATCCCACAAACCGCTGTGTGCCGGTAAATCGCCGTAATCAAGCCGCATCACCCGTAAATGCGTCCTGATCAACGCAAAATGCTGAGCTTCTTCATCGGCGACTCGTAACCAATCCTGATAGAATTGCTCGGGCATGTCGCGAAAACGGTACAGAATATCCCAGGCCAGGTAGATCGCGACGAACTCAACGTGCGCAATGGCATGAAAAAATGCTGCCACACCATCCGGCGTAGTCAATTTTCGCCGTGGCATCTGGCGGGGCGCCAATAACTCCGGTTTGTCCGGAAACGTTACCTGGGCGATCGGCATGACCGGCCGGTTTGTATCGAACAATAACTCTTTATCAATGAACATTTGCCAAGCCCGATGCGTTATCGCCAGTTTTTCATCGACATTGGTTTGTTGAAAAAACGCCTCTGCAAATTCAAATACATTTTTCATCATTTAGTTAGGATAAGGCTATGACCAAGATTTTAAATTTCACACTGTTATTTCTCTATTGCCTGTTCATTTATTGGCTTTCCGACCAGCCTACCCTGCCGGTTCCGGACCTGTTTTCCTTACAAGATAAAGTTCTCCACGCCGGCGCATATTTCATTATGGCAGTGTTGGCATGGCGCAGCTTCAAACAACTCGGGTACAGCCCTATTATACTGGCTTTGCTGACTATTACTTTTTGCAGTTTATACGGCATAAGCGATGAATGGCACCAATCTTTTGTCGAAGGACGAATGTCGGATGTGGCCGATTGGCTTGCCGATACCGTTGGCGCAGGCTCGGCGGCATTTTTATTAACATCCGATGTTAAATCACGTTATCTGGAAAAATTACGCAGTTAGGATATAGGCCCGCTAACCATAGTACAACAGTACAACCTGAATTAGAGTACATCAAAGTCCGCAGCTAGGGCATTTCTCCCTTAGAAGCTGTTTGGAAATTCATCTTATCGCTATAAGATATAAATTTTGATTACAAAATGAATAGTATTAATCGTCGTATAAGTTTTGGCATTCAAGAGTGGCTTATCCACTAAATCTATGTTTACTTTAGATGCAAGTACTTTTGAGACGATTAATATGAGCACAAAAAACGGAAAAAGCGTTACCCGAGCAATTTGAGTGATGGACGTAGTTCATCTGTTGCATGACGGTATTGGTGGCAATGTCGACGACCAGCCTCGGGCTGCCTAGGTGATCTTTGACGATCCGGTAAGTCGCCGCCGCCTTTGATCATGAAGTCCGGCATGTTGGCACCGGTGGCGTAGACGAAGCGGCTAACGATTTGGTTATTGCCGTCGAGTTCGGCTATCGGTTTGAGTTGATCCTGGTATGAAAAATCCTTCTCCAGTACATTGTTGCGATTTTTGCCGATGCGCCGTTTTGGCCGTCGATGAGGTAGTCAATGGCGGCGCCGTTCGGCAAGGTGACCTGCCAAAGGTTGCCCAATACGTTGTAACGGTAGCTGGTCATCGAGCTGCCGGTCTTGGGCGTCGTAGTGGGCTATCGAGGTTCAGGTCGGTGCGGTTGCCGTTTTCGTCGTAGCCATAACTAGACTGCACGATGCTGTTTTGTTTCACTTCGACCAGCCGCCCGGCCGTATCGTAAGCGTAGTCGAAGGTGTGGGTGCTGCCGATTAGGATCTCTGTTTTTTGGCTAATTCGGCCGAGTTTGTCTCGAAAGACCTCGCTCTTGTACGGACTGCCGTAGCGTACTTGGCCAGATAGCCGGTGACTTCGCCTAAGCCGTTGTAGCTGGTGCTGTCGCTCAAGCTGCCGAGCACGGTGCCGGTCAGCAAGCCGTTTGGGCGTTGCGCGCCGGGCCAGGATTAGATACCCGCTTTGGCAGCCATACGGCGAAATAGGCTACGCTATTGACGCCCTACAGATTGCGCCTTACTGAGTTGCCCACTTACATGGAGTATTCTTTTTCAAGAAGTTCAAATGTCGCTGAGCTTACTTTATAAGTCGCCCCGCCTCCTTTTATTGGCGAATCCTTAAAGTTTTTTGGATGAAAATTAATTAAGAAGTTTCCATCAGGCTCAATGTTAATAAAAATTAAATAGTTCTTTATATCTAAAAGAAACAAGCCAAGCTCTGACTTTCTGTTTCGCACACTCCGGCGTACTACCTGCTGAAAATCCTTAGCAGCCGCAGAAATGGCCTTATAATAATCTCCGGACAACACAACTTCATCCTCCGGGCAATACAGACTTTCACACTTGCCACGAGAATAACCTATATCATGAATCGTCCCGATGACGAACGCCAGTATTAGACTAATGGCATAAGACTTCTTGCTTCTCTTGGCAATACTTACGTGACGCATATTATTTAACCGATCCAGTGTAGCCCATGCCGGGACTATATTTTGAAGGTACATCCCAATAAGGCGGTGGAACATAGACATCGACACCGCCATTTGGCTTTATCAAATATCCAGGGATATGGTTGAAAAAGTTGCTTCGCTTATCGTCATTGGAAAACATATTGTATTTATATCCTTTTTTGGCCCAATGACTATGATAATCAGCGAATGGCTCGCCTGGACATGCTAACGGTGACCCCGGCGAAACGTGGGTTTCTTCATTATCGGTTCTCGGTTTGGTATAAGAGAACGAACCATCTGGCAGCTGATATATCCAACCACCCCATTCAATTCGTTGCGGCCCCATATTCATAATATCTGTAGCAACGCCTTGCGCAGCATTGCCTGGTGATTCGTAAGAGTCACCAGGCGCTAAGCCGAATGAATCAATGAGATTAACCGGATCATTAACCACATAGCCATACAAATTGGTATCCCCGCCCGCAAACCCAATCGGGTCTTTCGCCGTCCAGCGCCCGGTTTCCGCATCATAATCCCTGGTGCCGAATCTGACCAGCTGGGTATCGCGGTCATACAGCCCACCGGCATACCCAAACGGCTGGAAGCCGGGGTTGGTGTCCTGGATCACGTTGCCCCATACGTCGTAATTCATCTGCTGGATGACGGTGTTGGTGGCGATGTCGACCACCAGCCTCGGGCTGCCCAGGTGATCCTTGATGAGCCGGTAAGTAGCGCCGCCTTTAATCATCAAGTCCGGCACGTTGGCACCGGTGGCGTAGACGAAGCGGCTGACGACTTGGTTATTGCCGTCCAGTTCGGCTATCGGCTTGAGTTGATCCTGGTACAGGAAGCCCTGCTCCAGTACGTTGTTGCGCTTTTTGCCGATGCGCCGGTTTTGGCCGTCAATGAGGTAGTCGATGGCAGTGCCGTTCGGCAAGGTGACCTGCCTGAGGTTGCCCAGCACGTCGTAGTGATAGCCGGTCGTTGCACTGCCGACGGTTTTGCTTTTCAGTTCACCGTTGGCGGTGTAGTCGTAGGTCGCGTTGTTATAGTCGAGCAGCCGGTCTTGGGTGTCGTAGTGGGCTATCGGTACGCCGTTCAGGTCGGTGCGGTTGCCGTTGTCGTCGTAGCCGTAACTGGACTGCACGATGCCGTTTTGTTTCACTTCGACCAAACGCCCTGCGGTGTCGTAAGCGTAATCATAGGTCTGGGTGTTGCCGCCTAGGGTTTCTGTTTTTTGCGTGATCCGGCCGAGTTTGTCGCGAGTGACGTCGCTCTTGTACAGGTCTGCCGTGGCGTAATTGGCCAGATAGCCGGTGACTTCGCCGAAGCCGTTGTAACTGTAGCTATCGGTTAAGCTGCCGAGCGCGGTGCCGGTCAGAAGGCCGTTCTGGGCGTTGCGCGTTAGGGTCAGAGTGATGCCCAGGGCGGTGTTTTTAACGGCGGTCAGCAGGCTGTCGTTGTCGTACTGGTAGGTGAACGAGTTGGCGCCGTTGACGCTGACGGTGCTGACGCGGAAGTCGTTGTCGTAGGTTTTGCCGACGCTGCCGGTTATGGTTCCGGTCCAGTTAGTCTGGGTCGGCAAGGCGCCGCTGTAGGTGTAGTTCAGTCCTAATCCATCCAGCGTGGCGATGCCGGCGAGCTTGCCGGTCGTCATGTGGTAGCTATAGCCGATATTGCCTTCGGGAACGGTGATGCTGCTGGTGCGTCCGGCGCTATCGTAGCTGTAGTCGATGGTCTGGCCGTCAGGGCGCTGCACTTGGGTCAGTTGTTTGTCGAGGTTGTACTTGTACAGGGTGCTGTTGGTACCCGCTGCCACATCCGGCGGTACGGTGGATTCGGTCAGGTTGACCGGCGTGTAGCTAAAGCTGTGCCCTGGCCGTCCGGGCGGCAGCAAGGAGGTCAGGTTGCCGTTCGCATCGTAACTGAAAAGGATTTCGCGGTGGTCCGGCAAGGTTTGCCGGGTTACATGGCCGGCCAAATCGTATTGGTATTTGACTTGCCGTCCGACCGGGTCGGTGACGCTGTCGAGATAGCCTTGCGGGTTGTAGGCGAAGCTGACTAGGCGTTCGTCCGCCCCGCTACCTTGGACGATGGCGGACGGACGGCCTTGGGCATCGTAGCGGGTGTTGATCGGCAATAGGCCGGTGATTTGACTTTGGGTGACTCGGCCCAAGCTGTCGATCACTACCTTGGTTTGCCGGGATGCGGCACTGGTGGCCGTGAACGTCTTGCTCGCGGCATCGTAGATAGTTGTTTGGGTGCGGCCGTTGAGGGTAATGGTATCGGTCAGAGTGGTCAGGCTTAGCGGGTTGTTGCTGTCGGTAAGAGCGGCGGTGCGCTGGCTTGTCAGGTTGGCGGTCAGGCCGCCGGTGCTGGTTTGCAGGCTTTTAGTGATCGGCGACAACATCGAGAAACGCGGATCGGGGCCTCTCAGCAAGGTTTTCAAAGTACCGTCGGCCTCGCTGGTGACCGTTGTGCCGTCGGTTTTCTCCAGCGTGGTCGTGGTGGTGTTATCGGGCTGAGTGTGTTTGCGCTCCCGGTCGCCGGTGCTGAGGTTATGCACGGTGTGGGCAGTGACCCGGTTCAGGACGCTGGTCACTGTCGCGATATGGCCGTCGGCCAATTCGGTGCGAGACAGGGATAGGCCGCCACCGCCGGCGTTGGTATCGGTTAACAACCGGCCCAAGATATTGTAGGTAAAGGTGGAGCTATGGCCGTTAGGGTCCTTAAACGACGTCAGCAAGCCGTCGGCGGTGTAAGCCATTTCGTGGCTTTCACCTGCGGGGTTGGTGACTTTGGCAAGATAGCCGTTGCTGTCCAATGCGAGCACGGTGCGCTGGCCGAACGGGGCGACAATGGCGGTGGGGCTGCCCAGGGAATCGCGTTCGATCTGAGTGACCAAGCCATCTCCGTCGGTGATTTGGCTTAGGTGGCCTTGAGCATCGTAGCTAAAGCTAAGCAAGGAGGTGCCAGTAAGTGCGTTTAGAGTGGCAAGATGCCGTCCTGTGGAATCGAAGCGGTAAAGTTCTATACCGTCTTCTGACGGGATGACAATTTCATTCGTATTAAAACCGGGTAATGTAGGAGAAATTCGGCGAATTCTTAAATGAACAGTATCGCTGACATACAAACTACCGTCCGCTCCAGCCGCGATACCAGAAGGGCGATTAAGCGAAGCTTGGGTAGCCGGCCCGCCATCGCCATTGAATTCCTCAGTTCCGTTACCCGCCACAGTGCTAATGATGCCATCAGGGCTTACCCAGCGAATTCTATTGTTTTCGCTATCACTGAAATACAAACCATTTTTCGTTCCAAGTGCTATCGCGTCAGAGTAAGAAAACGAAGCCTTGGGCGCGGGTCCGCCATCACCACTAAATCCTGCTGTTCCATTACCAACTACCGTGGTGATAATGCCATCCGAACCTACCCGGCGAATTCTATGGTTACCAGCGTCGCAGAAATACAAACTGCCATCAGCTCCAAGCGCTATGGAGATAGGGTCTCTAAGTAACGCACGGGTAGCCGGCCCGCCATCACCACTGAAACCATTTGTTCCGTTACCTACTACCGTGGTGATAATGCCATCCGAGCTTACTCGGCGAATTCTATTATTACTATCACAGACATAAAAGCTGCCATCGGCTCCAAGTGCGAGGCAGTAAGGGTAACTAACCGAAGCTTGGATGGCGGATCCGCCATCGCCGCTGAAACTATTTGTTCCATTACCCGCCACTGTGGTAATGATGCTATCCGGTCCTACCCGACGAATTCTATTGTTACCAGTATCGCAGATATACAAACTGCCATCGGCTCCAAGCGCGATGCAGCCAGGGTATCTAAGCAACGCTCGGGTAGCTGGTCCACCATCGCCACTGAAACCATTTGTGCTACCCGCTACTGTGGTAATGATCCCATTCGAGCTTACTCGGCGAATTCTATTATCTTCACAGAAATAAAAGCTGCCATCAGCTCCAAGTGCGAGGCAGTAAGGACTACTAATTAAAGCTTGGATGGCTAATCCGCCATCGCCGTTGAAACCACCATTTGGTTTACCCGCCACTGTGGAGATGACACCGTTTGCAACCGCGCCTTGAACGCTACGTTGGCTGCCATCGCCTTGGTAGAGTATTTTCGCAACCGGATCATAAGCATGATGTGCATTCAGGCTCCAAGCGCCCAAGCTGTCGCTACGATTAGTCCAGCCTCCCAGTTGTATAGTCTGTTCATTCCATATCCGCACTTCGTTGCGTGCACGATTACCCTCAAGCGGTACGCCCGAAAAGCGTGCAAAAGCGGCTGATAGTCCTGCCGGCGTGGCATATACCGGGAGGTAGGCGTAGCCAATCTTAATGACTGCTGACTGAAAACCTTGAATTGGACGGCCAAAGGCATCGCGTCCATCCCATTCAAACGGAATGGTTTGATTCGGTGTAGGCAGGAAACTTTGCTCAAAGCGTCTACCCGCGACTTCCACAACCAGGTCAATCCGCTTTAGCGAGCTTGGCAGCGTAGCCCCGCTCAACGGAATTTGCAGGGTGTTGGACTTCCTTCCCGCCACTCTGGCGCTACGATAGTTGAGAGTGTTCGAAGTCCCGGTGATCGGAAGGGTTTCACCCAGCACTTGATTTTCGCACTCGATAATAGACCCGGAAGCTTCGCAAGGGTCGTCAACTTTTTTGTCAATGACGGGAGGCGGATTTTGCGGTTGCACCGCATCGTCCGGCATTTTGTAGGGCCAGTTACAATCCCATGTGGACAAATGTGTAACTTGCACTCGCCACAACGTTTTGCCGGCTTGATAAAGGCTGGCAAGTTGGGTTCTTTCTTCGGGGGTAATGCCTAAAGCCAGCAGTTTGACGGTGTCGTCCGCCAGGTTGTCATTGTCGCTGTCGATGTCGGCGACGCCGTTATTGACGGCGAAAATTTTGATGACCTTGCCATTATCGGAGGGTATCCAGGCGGCTTTGGCTCGGTCGTAGTAGCCCACTGGAACTATGGTGCCGACCGGAAAACTCAGGAAATTGTCTATGTAGAACGGCACCGGCCTATCGAATAACACATCCTTGCCGTCAACTTTGACGTCGGATTCATCTGCTTTCATTTCGAAAGCATAGGTATAAGCGCTGCTGGGCGGTAATGGTCCAGGCATGGATTCAGGACCGTTTGCGCCGACAGTATATTCGGTAAGGCGGAGATTGAGCGTAGTGATGGGTTTTGTGCTGCCGTCCGGGTTATAAATCTGAGCCTGAGTACCTTTCGGAATCAGTATCGTAGCCTGCCGGACACCATCCTGATCGGTAACTTGACTACCCTGGGCCACCTGAAAACTCTGAGTGGAGTCATTCAGATTGATAGTGGTAACCTTGGCGTCCTGTTGCATCAGAATGGCAGTGTCGGCAAGAGCGTAATCCTGCCAAGGGGCAGAAACTTGGCGTTGTGCAGACAAGTAACCGGTTTTTTTATAGTTGATGGTCAACAAGCCGCCGCCATTGACCGCCATATCAAACATACCGTCATCTCGGCTTAAAGTCTGTCCTAACTCAGGATGATCTTTAATAGTGACGGTAACGCCAGGCAGTGCTTTATTGTCCTTGTCCAGCACTTTGCCACGAATGACTGCTATACGTTTGGCTTCAACAGTGCCTGGAGCCACACCGGTCTGGATCGGGTTACTGCCGGAATAGAGGAACTCGGTCGAGGCCGAAACTGTGGTCGCCACGGTTGGATCGATTTTGGGGGCAATGACTGCCGGATCGGGAGGCAAGCCTTGATCAGGCCCTAAAGATACAGTCAGGGCAACTGCTGTGCCTTTTGCTACCAATGCGCCTGCATTAGGATTTTGTGAAATAACGCTGCCGGAAGTGACTGGGTTATTGATTAAATTGGGCGTACCGACGGTTAATTCGGCATTGACAATGGCTGTTTCTGCAGCAGCCCGGCTTAGATTGACCAAGTTTGGGACGGTGACAAACCCTGCCGGTACGACCGTTATTATGTAACTTTGGTTAACACTGCCGCTTTTGCCGTCGGCGACAAAGACGTTAACCGATTGAGGGCCGGTTTGATTGGCTGTCGGCGTCCAATTTATCAGGCCGCTTTGGGCATTGATGGTCATTCCGGAAGGATATGCAGTAAGGCTATAGCTCAGCATATCGTTATCAGAATCGCCGGCGGCAACGTTATAGCTATAGAGGCTTCCCACAGTCGCAGTCAGCATCGGACTGGAAGTGATTTGCGGTGGGTTATTGGCGGGCATGACTACGGATACGGTAACCAAAACTGTAGCGGGATCGCTATTAGCCTGGCCATCATTGACGATCAGCTGGCTGACATAATCGCCGGTTTGGTCGGGAGTAAAAGCGGCTTTTGCCTGGTCGGCTTGCAGGATCACCGTACTACTACCTGCGGGTTGATGAAGTAAAGACCAAATATAGGTCAGTGCATCGCCATCGACATCTGTGGATTGACTGCCATCCAGCTCAACCGGCATACCTACGGTTTTATTTGTTTGATCCGGTCCGGCATCGGCGACCGGTTTGGAGTTTTGGGTGTTGATAATTACTTGGTCGGCAAGACTGTCGAGTAAACCGTCATTGACGACTAATTCCACAGTATAAGGACCGGGTTTATCCGGGCTAAGATTGGGGGTTTGGGTATCTGGGTTTTGCAGGGTCGCCAGACTGGTTTCCGGTTTTGCGCTCAATTGCCAATGAAAGGTTAAGGGGTCATTGTCTATGTCGTAAGACAACATGCCATCCAGGAACGCGGTTTGGTTTATAAAGACGGTTTGATCATCGCCGGCTACCGCTACGGGTTTGGAGTTTTCTGTGCTGATGAGTACGGTGGCAGGTGCACTGTCAACGATTCCGTCATTGACGATGAGTTGAATTTGATAACTGCCTTTACTGTTTATGGTTAGTTGCGGTTTGATGGCGCTTGGGTTATTTAATACCGCTGTATTGGTTGCCGGCTGAGAAATAATACGCCAATGATAAGTAAGGAGATTGCCGTCTTCATCAGTGGAGCCGCTGCCGTCGAGGGTTATAGTGTTGCCGACAAAGGCAGTTTGATCGGCTCCTGCATTGGCGACGGGCAGATGGTTTGCATGAGGTATAGAGCCCAAAACGCTGTGGTTGAAGGAAATATCAGCTCGTTTCGGATTGCTGAATATAAGATCAATATTTTTGACTTTTTCGCCGGGCGACAGTACACCATCGCGTAGGGGTATATTAACAAAAGGTGAGCCATCTGGCTGAAGCCCGGCCGCATTGAGCAATTTCACGGTAAGAGGCTTGATATTTTTTATAACTAGCCGCATCGGCCTCCGTACTGGTTTAGCCGAATGGTTGGTTAGTGTCGCCCTGACTTTGGTGATTTTTAAATACCGCTCATGCTCAAACTCGCTGAATGTGACTTTGACTTGGCTATCAACGGGGACTGGGCTGGGTATGATTGCAGCCAGAGTTTGGGGGCTTACAAACAAAGTCAGGATAAATACCAATAACACGATAGAAGATAATAAGCGAGGCAATAAAATCGTTGATTGATTCCGTAAAATGCTTGCTTTGTTGAAGAACTGCAATATGTCCATAAAAAATACCCTAACGTATTAAATGATTATTTTTTAAAGACTACCAGAAAAAATTTGTTTTCCAACCTTAAACAAGGCCAAGTTCATTCAGAAAATTTTTGGCAATTTCAAACTCAATTGAGTTTTTGGTGGAATGAATGATTAGCCACGCATGTAATGAAATCAGGGCTACAGGAAGACAGGGGGTTAAGTTTTCCTTACCTTGTAAGAAAAAATGCATAGCTATGAGATTGATTTTTCATCCTTGAAAAAAATCAGATAATCTATGAAATATATTAACTAAATCAGTATGATGTATAATCCACACCTCTATTCTTTGCGTAACTATTTATGAACTTGATATATAGTGATATTTTTGTGAATTTTGTGAACAAGTCGTCGTTTTTAGGTTCAAGAGAACTCATTATGTCGGTGGTAGGTTGAATCTGTAATTAGGCATGAATATCCAAGCCAATCTCGACCTTGTTAATGAGCATTCCGATGACCGTATCATGCAGGATTTCCAACTTCGAAAAGCAAATTGTTTTTCGTGTGAGCCACTTAATCCAAGTTCTGAAATTCAAATTTTTGCGCTCATTCTTTATTGGTGTTGCATTTGCCCACCTCACCTGATGCTTGTCACTGTTCAAAAGCGCCTCAGTCATCGTGTAATAACGGCTAATGGCCGGATTTCATAATGGCGTTGCTGTCACAATCGAGGCAGGTAATTTCTTGATAACAGGTCATGTTCATATGATACAAGCAAATCACATTTTTGACCCATTACCATCATGTCAACCACAGCACAACACTAATCAGTTAAACAAAATCAATCCGTTATTTTCAGGTTATATTTTCGCACCCGATAGCGTAGCGTTTCCCTCGTTGCTCCCAGCGCCCTGGCAGCCGCGGTCAGATTGTTATCCGCCCGCTCCAGAGCGGTTTTGATAATAAAGCAATCCATATCGTCCAACGCCATACTGCCATCCAAAGGCAGCCAGATACCCTGTTCGGTTTGTAACGCTTCTACGGAAGGCTGGCCGGGCAATTGCAGCCATTGCCCTGGGAATGTCGACCCATCGGAGAATAATACGCAGCGTTCGATAACATTACGCAGCTCCCTGACATTGCCGGGCCAGTAATGCGCTTTGAGCTTGTTCCACACCGAATCGGGAATGTCTTTAACGTGTCGTCCGGCTTTAGCGTTGTATTCCGCAACAAACAATGGTACCAGCTCGTCCAGGTCTTCTACCGCCTCGCGTAGCGGCGGCAAAATCAGCTTGAACACGCTCAATCGATGATATAAATCGGCGCGAAAGCTACCGTCCAGCGCCATTTTTTCCAGGTCACGGTTACTGGCTGCAACGATCTGCACATCAACCTGGATTTCCTTTTCCCCGCCCAAGCGCCGGACTTTGTGATCTTCAATCACTTTGAGCAATTTTGCCTGCAAATCCAATGGCATTTCGCCGATTTCATCCATGAATAAAGTGCCGCCGTCCGCCTGTTCAAGCAAGCCGCGATGTCGTCCTGCCGCTCCGGTAAATGCACCGGGCTCATGACCGAATAATTCCGATTCCAGCAATTCCCGCGGTAACGCCGCACAGTTCACTTCAATCATCGGCTGTTGGGCGCGAGAGCCGCCGTAATGTAAGATGCGCGCCGCCAAACCTTTGCCGGTGCCGCTCTCGCCGCCGATAATCAGGGCGCTAAACGGAACCTGGTTCAGCTTTGACAACAGCTGTCGTATGTCCTTCGCCTGTTGACTATGGCCGACATAAGCATCCGGCGAATAACGCCGATGCCGGTGCTTGGTTTGATCGGCAACCCGTCGCTGAATCGATGCGCTACGCGCGGCGCTGGATACCAGCAAATCAAGGCGCTCCAGATCGCAGGGTTTTTCCAGGAAATCGTAAGCGCCCAGCCGTAATGCCCTGACCGAATCCGGCACATTACCGTAACCGGTTAAAAACAACCACTCGGCATAGGCTCCGGGCATTATTTTACCTCCTCCATCCTTGGAGTCGTCAGTATGACTCATATCTTTCTTGATCTTTTCCATAAAATCCAGCGCATTACCATCCGGCAAATTCATATCGGAAAGAATTAGTAAGGGTTCTATTTTTTTCTTTAGTAATAACTCCTTGGCCTCACTCAGATTGGTAGCCAGCGCCACTTCCCAACCGGATTGTCGATAGTGACGGGACAGTTCGGAACCTAATAATTTTTCATCTTCAATGATGAGCAGGGTTTCTATCATAATTTATCTCTAACAATACAGTCATTGGGCAGCAATATGGATACACATGCGCCGTGAGTCGGTTGATTGGCGAGACTGATCGTGCCCCCCACATCTTTTACAAAACGTTGCACCATTGCCAATCCCAAGCCGGTGCCGCGTTGACGGCTGGTGCGAAATGGACGGATGCCGTGCTCCAGCATATCCTGGGAAAAACCGATACCGTTGTCCTGCACGTCAATGCGTAATCCTTGTCTTTCTGTACGCGCCTTGATGCAGATATTACCGGGATTACCTTCAAGCGCATCAGCGGCATTCAGTATCAAATTCAACAAAGCCTGCCGTATCCCGCTTTCCGGCAGGTGCACCGGCAACGAATAAGGAGCATCCACTTCCAGGCGTATCGATTCGGCTATCTGGTAACGCGTCAACGCCACCAAGTCCCGAATCAATGTCCGTACATCAAAAGCTGTAGCTACTTCCGGCGAATGACGACTTTGATCGAGCATATCGTTAAGCAATCTGGCCATTCGTTTCAGTTCGGCATTGATCAAGTCCAGTCTTTCCAACTGGTCTTTATCATCAATTTCACGGCGTAAATTGTTGAATGCCATTTGAACTCCGGCCAGCGGATTACGTATCTCATGCGCCAATTCTGCTGCAACTTCACCTATCGCCGCCAACCGGTCGGCCCTGGCCAGGCTGTATTGCTGCTCCAGCAAGGCTTGCGTGGCTAACCTGACTTCATGTTGCAGCGATTGGGCATGTAAACGATTGGCGTCTTCCAGTTCCGCGAGGTGCTTAACCATTTCGTTATAGCTGTTAAACACCGGCAATAACAGCGGATCAAGATGATCGGTGGTAATTGGGGTAAAGTTTTCTTCGGTCAAGCGCTGTAGCAGTTCCCTCAAATCATTAAGCGGATGCAGGATTCTGAAGCGCAAAAATAATACCGCGACAAACAATATCGCCATGAATATTGCCAGCGCCATATACAATTCGGTTTGGGTATTCCGGCTGATGTCTTCCAGTAATTCTTCGCGCTGCAACGACTCGTTATCCAGTGTTTCACTCATCAATTTGAGAGCCTTTAACAAGCGATTGTATTTTTCTTCTTTTTTTAACGAGGATAAATCAACGAGCATGCTTTTTACAGTTTCCAAGCTTGTCCGGGTCGCTGTCGATAAATAGCGGTTATCCGTCATTAAATCATCCATTTCGTCCAGCGTTTTGGTCAACGCTTCAGGGCGTGCGCCGGATACCGTTTCAGTCAGATATTCAATCAGCGATTGCTGTAAACCCACCGATACATTCTGGATGCGATGCGAATAGTTAACATACGAGAAAACTGTTTCAAAGTGATGTACATTTCGCCAAATCATGCCCCCAAGTATGGCAAGAGCCAGTAATAATAAACCAAGAAAAGCCAAGCCACGCAGTTGGGCAGGACGGTAAAAAATCGGTTTCATCTAAAACTCATATAAGTAACTTCAAAGGTGCTGGAAAATTTAAAATCTCCAAAATTCTGCTAAGCAGCGCTTTATGCTCATGCTACCATCTTATGAGTCGATCAGCTAAGTCCTATCGGCAAGACTGGCTTTGCCGTAAAGGACTTTTAAGGTCTCTATCTTGCAACATTCGATTTCAAATTTTTACATTGCTGCTGATTTTAATTCCTGTCATATATTTTGATGATCAATTCATAAAACCATAATGGACGAAACAGCACGATGTAAATTAGAAATATCGGGGTAATCGGAATGGGGCCGATTTCAATAATTGAGATGATTATAAGGACTAGAATACAGAGAATACGCATGAGTTATTCCGTGTTCGATGATTAAGTTAAATTAATGTCAAGGGAATATTATAGGTTAATTGGATATTAGCGAATTTAAATAAACGATAGGGTTTAATGACACATTATAGAAAAATGCGGAAAGCGACTAAATCCGCCAACAACAGTCCCATTGATAAAAAACTGTTGATGCCGGATATATCAATTTGGCATGGCGGTTAGAGGTACGGCTTAATAATGAACTTGGCAAAAGTTCTGGTACCCATTATCTCCATGATTTCTTAGGCAGGTTGTCTAATGACGTAGAGCTACATGATCTCATCAATACCGGCAGAGTTTACTCATCAACCCATTCATAAATCTCGGTCAAAGCGGTATCGCATTGACAGCAACTTGTCCCGCAAGACGCAGTCAACGGCAGTTTACGCACCTTGCCTTTGCTGATCCATTTTCCCAACATGCCCCGTAAGGCATCGGCATCCATGTCGAAATGAGTAACCAAATCCGCCAGCGCAACCCGGTGCTGATCCTTTAAATAATCTCTCACATCAGACAGGATCATTTAAAGATTCCCGGTTTGGTTTTAGGCCCGTTGGCTCAGCATTCTTTCCCAGCAACCACAAGCCTAATAATACTGCTGAAAATGCAATGATTAATCCGCTTATCCAGACCAAAGAATAGTCGGGATGAAGGCTATAGGTCATCGCTTGATAAAAAACAGTCGCAGTCATGTAAGCTATTCCGGTCGTCCAGAACACCACAAACACTGTCCAGTTCATGTTGGTTTCCCGGTAGATGGCAGCGGTTGCCGCGACGCAAGGCGCATACAGTAAGATAAATAATAAATAGGCGAAGGCTCCGGCTTTACCGTCAAAACTTTGCTGCATCGCGGCGAAGGTACCGGCATTGACCTCCTGCTCGCTGGCTGCTGCGGCCACATCATCGACGGTACCGATATTCAGGCCCAAGGGGTCTAACAAATTATCTGCAACGTCTTGCAGGTTTTTAGGGACGGTTAAGCAAGCGTCAATTAAAGCTTGTTCAAGATTGAATGGCGCTTTATCTGTAGCTGAGCTTGGCGCTTCAAGCTGGCTATATAAGGCATCCAGCGTGCCGACCACCGCTTCCTTGGCTAGAACGCCGGTAAAAATACCCACTGTTGCAGGCCAGTTGTCTTTTTCTATGCCCATCGGCTTAAACGCCGGAGTCAGACCGCGACCGATCTCGCTGAGCACCGATTTATTGCTGTTTTCCTGTCCGAATGTACCGTCTGTGCCCAGCGCATTAAGAAAGTTCAGCACCAGCACCATCGGCACAATAACCTTGCCTGCATTGAACAAAAACGACTTGAGCCGGTCCCAGGTTCTGATAAATACGCCGCGCACTGTCGGCATGTGATAGGCAGGCAGTTCCATGATAAAAGGCGCTGACTCCCCTTTAAACAGGGTATGACGCATGATCAAGCCGGTCAACACGGCGACAGCTATGCCTAATAAATACAAACAGAACACCAGATTCTGGCCGCCGACCGGGAAAAATGCTGCGGCAAACAAAGCGTATACCGGTAATCTTGCACCGCAAGACATGAACGGGTTCATCAGGTTGGTCAATATCCGGTCGCGCTGGCTTTCGAGTGTGCGCGTCGCCATAATCGCAGGGACATTACAACCAAAACCGACAATCATCGGCACGAACGATTTGCCGGGCAAGCCGATCATGCGCATGAACCTGTCCATCACGAATGCGGCCCTGGACATATATCCGGAATCTTCCAGCGCCGACAGGAACATAAACAAAAAGCCGACAATAGGAATAAAGGTCGCGACGACCTGAATGCCGCCGCCTATGCCCTTGGTGATTAACACAATCAGCCATTGCGGCCAGTTCAGGTCAGTAAGCGCCAAACCTAGCGCGTCAACCAATAAAGCGCCGACCGATTGATCGAAAAAATCGACAAAGGCGCTACCGATATTGATGGTAAACATGAACATCGCATACATGACCAACAGGAAAATCGGGATGCCTAGAAAACGGTTCAAGACGATAGTATCGATTTTATCGGTCGTATGGCGACTCACTTCGTTTAGCTTGCAGACTGCGCCATTAGTCAGTTCATTGACGAATCCGTAGCGGGCGTCTGCTGCAAGAATATCTATTTCATCATCGGTGTCGGCTTCTACGCGGCGCTGTAATTGCGTGGCTGTAAGCAGAGGCGAGTTTATTTGTCCTTGGGCGTCTGAAGTTGTCCTTACAAACTGTTTTGCCAGCGTATCGTCTTCCAGCAAGCGAACGGCCAGCCAGCGCAGGTCGCAATGATGCTGCTTCGCGCTATCAAGCAATAAAGGTGAAATGTCAGCGATGGCCTGCTCCAACGCCGGAATATAACTGATTCTTACCGAAGGTACCGGCTTGGCGATAGCGGCATTATTGATTGCCGTCTTTAATGTGCCGAGACCGCCCTTGACTGAGGCGGTAATCGGGATAACCGGACAGCCCAGAAACTGCTCGAGAAAATCGACATCAATTTTAATGCCGCGTTGCTTAACCGCGTCCATCATATTGAGTACTAAAATCATCGGTACCCGCATCTCGATAAGTTGCGAGGTCAAATATAAATTTCGTTCCAAATTGGACGCATCGACGATATTAATAATTAAATCGGCCTCTTTGGAAGCGACATAATCACGGGCGACTTTTTCATCTAAAGACACTTGATCGTCGGCAGACTCTAAAGAATAAGTGCCGGGCAGATCGACCAATTCGATCAATTTATGATCGAAACTGTATTCACCGGTTTTTTTCTCGACCGTAACGCCGGGCCAATTACCGACATGCTGTCTGGCGCCGGTGAGCGCATTAAATAATGTCGTCTTGCCGCAATTTGGATTACCAACAACGCCAACCGTAAAATCAGTTTTCATTAGAGTTTCTCTATCAACAATATTGCTGCTTCATCCTTACGCAGGGTTAGTGAAAATCCACGCAATTTAATCTCAACCGGATCTCCCATCGGAGCAAAACGGGTAACACTGAACTCGGTTCCCGGCGTCAGACCCATGGCCAACAAACGTTTGCGATAAGCCTTACCCGACTGTTCAAAGCCGACTATCTTGCCCAAATCGCCCACGGCCAGATCTTTCAAGCTTATCGTCATAAATCAACCATTAAAATAAAGTGCATTAAAGATCAATCGCTCCAGAAGTTATCAACAATCATTCTCATTAAAGAAACTATATCATAAATGATCGGGAACTTTCGTATTTTTAAATAGGTGTTTTCGGAGAGGGAAAAAATTGGATGGATATAAAACAATTGGTCTTGTTTTGAATTTAAAGGCAGAAAAATACGGCTCTGATCGGAATGAAACTTTTTGAAGACGCTGTGTAAATCAATGATTTGATAAACTTTAATACGGGTTAGGCAAAAGTTGAAAAAATGGGGAATAAAATATGATGCTGGAAATATGGAACCGATGCCTCCCAACTTATCAGTATGTCATGCAAGTGAACCGCATGCGGGCAGGAAAAATAAGGCGATACCCGACCATAAAACACCAAAAAAAGATAATAATGCCAGTAAACGCATAGCGCCTGAGAAAAATACTCGCGTGGTTTCTTGTCTGATCTGATCTCTATCCAGACGCTGCAAAATATCGGGCTTGGCGATTAACAACACTAACGCCAGCAACGCCACAACGGTTATCACAATAACAGCGGTTTCTACCCAAAAGTCGGCTCGAATTCCGAGCGTGACACAGGCAGCATGTTGAACCCCGTACACAACGGCAAAATGCAAGACCCAAATGAAAGGACCGGCTAGAGAAAACAAAGCTATGCCAATGAATTTCTCAGAAAATTGCTGATTTGATGTTGTCATAATTAAATCATTCTCGGGAAACCATGAATTACCAGAAGACCGATCAGCGCTTGAGCCGCGGTGTAATAAGCCAGTAAATTAGTATTCTCAAGACTGGCAAAACGCACTCGGTCGAGCTTGCCGGTAAAATGCCGCGCGATAACAAACAGCGACATGAGCAGCACAGCAAAAACCAGCTGACCGTCTAAAATACCGGCCATATACACTAATGCTCCATAGCTTGATTTTTCAGGGCTAAGGCCCGCCTGCCACTGGCACCCTATCTCCAGACACACTGCAAGTACAGTCGATAATGCGCCGAGTAGCACTAACAGAGGCGTCAATAAATGCTTTTTACCCGGTTCCGGCAGCGTTCTCTTTGCCACGGCAAAAAATACCGCACCTGTAATAAACAACAATGCGCTCACGGCCGGCCACTGTAAGCCGGGTAAGCTCTCTGTATCGGAGGGCCAAACTCCGGGTGATACCGTCCAGGTATAAAGATAAGAAAACAAATAAGCGAAATAAAGCGAGCCGGCAACGAGCATCAGGATAACCATGGCCCACCAGCCATGACCGACCGGACCGGTGACATAAACCGGAAGCTTAAACCCGGCACCGATATCCACCGGCCCTTTGGCAGGACCTTTATCGAGTTCCCATGCCCAAACCAGAAAGCTGACAATAGCCAGCACCGCACAAACCAGCGCCGGTACAACCACCTTGATCGTCAGTAATAGAAAGCAGGCGGCGGTAAAGACCGCGGCGAAGAAATGCGTCCAGCTTGGACCGAGCATTTGGATCACATATTGCGGCTTGGCTTCAATCGCGGAGGTGACAATCGTCTCTCGGCCGCCGGTTGGGGCATTGGGCAAATAATGCTCGCCCGCCTCGACCTGCTCCGCCAGATTGGGTTGCTCCCACAAGGGCTCACGGCTTGTGATATGAGGAATCGAGCGAGTGGAATACACATCCGTAGGTAGCCATTCCAGGGTTCCGGCTTGCCAGGGATTGCTCATGCCGTGCTGCCCGACCCGAAAATTTCGCATCACGTCGATGATAAAAACCAGCACCCCGGCACCGATGATATAAGCGCCCACCGTTGATGCAAAATTATACGGCCCCCAGCCTGACGCCTCTGAATACGTCCATACCCGGCGTGGCATGCCGATCAGGCCGGTGATATGCATGTGCAAGAAAGTCACATTAAAACCAATAAACATCAGCCAAAAAGACCATTTTCCGAGCCGCTCGGACAGCATTCGTGTACTGACCATCGGCGCCCAATAGTAAAAGGTTGCAAACAGCGGAAACACCATGCCGCCGACCAATACATAATGCAGATGGGCAACGATAAAATGGGTATCGTGTGCCTGCCAGTCGAACGGAACCATCGCGACCATTACGCCGGTCAGCCCGCCGACCGTAAAAATAAACAGCATCCCCAGCACGAAAAGCGAGGGGGTTGACAACAGAAAACGTCCTTTAGCCGAAGCTATGGTACCAATCCAGGAAAAAACCTGGATGCCGGACGGCACCGCGACCGCCATGCTCGTTGCGGAAAAAAAAGCCAGACTGAGGGAGGGAATGCCGGTAGCGAACATATGATGCACCCACAAGCCGAAACTGAAAAAACCGGTGGCAATCAGGGCGACGACAATCAGCTTGTAACCAATCAGTGGTGCGCGCGCCATGGTTGGCACAATCATCGACACCAACCCGGCCGCAGGCAGGAAGATAATGTACACTTCCGGATGGCCGAAAAACCAGAATAAATGTTGCCACAACAACGGATCGCCACCGCCTGCGGCACTAAAAAACGGCCAGCCGAAAGACCGCTCGATCTCCAAATACATCGTTGCAAGAATCACCGCCGGGAACGCCACTACAATCATGCCAGCAAAAACCAGCATGGCCCAGCCGAAAATAGGCAGCTTATCAAGCGACATGCCGGGCGGGCGGGTTCGTAAAATGCCGACAATAATCTCAATCGCCCCGGCGATGGCCGAGATTTCAATAAAACCTATACCCAGCAGCCAAAAATCGGCATTATCGCCGGGAGAATATTCCTTTAATGTTAAAGGCGGATACATAAACCAGCCGCCTTTGGGCGCCAGATCGTAAAAAATCGTGCTGAAAAATACTCCGCCTCCAATGATATAGGCCCAAACTGCAAACGCACTGAGCCTTGGAAACGGCAAATCCCTGGCGGCCAGCATTTGCGGCAGCAACAGCACCCCCAGCGCCTCCATGGCCGGCACCGCGAACAAAAACATCATAGTGGTGCCATGCATGGTAAAAAGCTGGTTGTATAAATCCTGGCTGACCAGATGGTTCTCCGGTACGGCAAGTTGCGTGCGCATGACCAAAGCAATCAGGCCGGCGAGAACAAAAAAAGTAAACGCGGCGCCAATATAAAGCAAGCCCACTGTCGTGTTATTGACCGCAGTGAACCACCTCCACCCGGTCGGGGCTTCCCAAATGCGCAGCAATTCTTCCTCTTCACCTTCCGGCCGCGGTGAGATGTTGGGTAGCGCGGCTTTTTCTTCGGTTATTTTTGTCACTCATTCCTCCTCACGGAATTAACGGCTGAACTATATTAAACATTGCAATTACTCCAAGCCGTTTAGATAAGCCGCTAAGGACTGAAGCTCGTTTTCAGAAAAAATATCGAAAGGCGGCATCAAATTTTCCGGTTTAATCGTCTGGTGCTGACTAATCCATTTGGCAAAACTTTCCGTAGTATTTGGTAAAATGCCGGCTCCTAGCGACAGCCTATTGCCAACATGGGTCAAATCCGGTCCTATTTTTCCGTCCGCTTGGCTGCCGCGAATCGTATGGCAACCACCGCATCCGCTGGATAAAAACAGTTGTTCGCCTTCGCTTTGAAAATCCTGTCGGGCGTTCGCCCGCTCCTTGGCAACCCAGGCTTCATAGTCGGAAGGCGCCATAGCCACTGTATAAAATGACATCAAAGCATGGGCGCCGCCGCAATACTCTGCGCATTGCCCAGTAGCGATGCCGGGCTTATCTGCGCTGAAATGCAGGGTATTAATACGCCCGGGGATCATGTCGATCTTGCCGGCATACGCAGGTATCCAGAAGCTGTGAATTACATCCGCAGTCGATAACTTGATTTCAACAGAGCGTCCTGTAGGAATGCGCAGTTCATTGGCGCTTTCTGTGGTATGTCCATCGTCGTGCCGATAGATAACCCGCCACCACCATTGCTCGCCTACCACCGAAATATGTACCGGATCTTCGGCATGGACCAACGTTGCCCCGGCTTTTAAAATCAAAAAACCGTAAATCAATAGAGCGGTTAAGGTGACTACCGGAAAAACAATCCCCCCCCAAACAATACTTTTTTCACCGGCAAGTTTGTGACGCCAACCGGCAGGACCGGTTATTGAAATCAACATCAGCACGGATATTAAAACCGTTATCAACGCGGCCCCAATAAACATGATCCAGATTAACAGCGTAATCCGCGATGAAACCGGCCCTAGTCCTGCAAACGCCGATTGCTTGTCACCACAGCCCGCTATGACCAGCAAAGCCATGACGCAAAGCGTTTTGTTAATTGCATATCTCATTGCCGCAAGCCCTCTCCTGCTTTGTGATCAACGCGTTCCGCCAATGATTGACTTGCGAAGAACGCCGCCGCGGCTTCGGCCTGTTGTTCGGTCAAGCGCCTGGCAATAGTGGTCATAAGCAAGCCGTATGACGTTTTTGCTCGGATACCCTGGCGTAATACCTGCAATTGCTGCCTGAGGTACTGTTCAGGTTGACCTGCCAGACGAGGATAATCCGGACGCTTATTAACGCCATGGCAGGACAGGCAAGCCGGAATCTTGAGCGACCGGTCGCCGTTCTCCGCCAGTTGGCGACCCAGCTCCAGCTTTGGCGAAGATGGATATTGGGCGGGATTATTGACAGGAACCGTTAGGGACGCGTAATAGTCCGTCAAACGATTAATATGTTCATCATCGAGTTCACCGGCAATAGGTTCCATAAAGCCGCTTTGGCGCAAATCGTTATGGTATTCGTGTAACGCCCTTTTTAGATAAGCTTTAGCCTGGCCGCCAAGCCGAGGCACATACGGACTTGTCGGCTGCGCATCTTCTGTGTCATGGCAGCGGTTACAGGCGGTGATATTTATCTTGGCCCTGCCCTTATCGGCAAACTCTCTAGCTGCGTAATTTTGAGTTTCGATATTATCTTGGGCATTACCTCGCGCATAGCGTCGATAATCTTCCGGCTTCATTGAAGGCAGCGCTTCCAAAAAAGCAACTACAGCCCAAACTTCGTCATCGCGCTTGTCGCCGCTCCAAGCCGGCATGCCGGTGAATTGAATACCATGGCGCACCATCCAAAACAGTTGTTCACGCTTCCACATAGGCGCATGAATCTGTAAGTCGGGAGGCTGCGGCAACATCTGATCGTAAACCGGGTTGACCGATTGTCCCGGCACCCCGTGGCAGGTGGCGCATCCTCCTTGAAAGTGTGCAGCCCCAAGCGGCACTAGCTCGGTAAGATTCAGCTCAGGCGCGTCAACAGGCTTGCTATTGACTATAACCGATCGACTCTTGCCCAGCGTTAAAAGCCACTCAAGCAACTCCGGATGCCCAGCACTGGCCGCCACGTTGAAAATACCCGAATATGCAATAGCAAGAACAAGCACAATACCCCCGGCAAAAAGTCCAAGCGCCCAAGGCAACAATTTACGTAAACGGCTTTTTATCGGCTCTGCCATGAGCTGCTTTCCATTGCAAGCGCCTGCGGCGCAACATCACTTTGATCGCACAGCGTTTGGAACCAGCGGGAAATCAGCGCAACCGCAGCGAGTACGTAAGTGATCGGGCAAACACTAACCATCAATAGTCCAGCCAGCTGCTGGTCGGCGAGCTCAATAGTCATATTGGTGGGTGCCAAACTGTAAAGCACATGCGGCGCAAATATCAGCAATACGGCAATTAAACAAAGCAGCTTGCCGGTCAACAACAGCGCAATAACCGCCCGCCAGAGATGTTCGCCAGTCTGGTTGAAGACTGTGAGCCAAAACCATAAGGCCGAAAACAGCAGGGTTGCTTGCATCAGTAAAGCACCGGCGTGTCCTTCCATCGCCAGTCCGATACCTGGCGGCGAATGCCATGCAAACAACAAAGCAGTTTGCAGAACAATGGCCGCGAACAGCGTTGCCGCACTTGCCGGTTTGTCTGGTGAATAACGCAGCTTTAAAAGCAAACTTGCTAAAACGGGTGCAATAACGGTCATCAGCGCGATATGGATAATCATATGGCGTGAAAAAACACCTGCAACTTGGACATAGCAAAGTCCCAGTAATACCAGCAAGGACAAGGCCGCCAATTCCATGGCCATAAATGGCTTTAATCGATTAGCTTGCATTTGCAATTTCTCCTGGCTGTATCCAGGCATCTTTCCAATCAATATGATCGAAAAATACTTTTAACTTTTCGGTTATATAACCGCCCCGGCCAGGAGCACTTGGATTTTCGGAGTCTGTTTCCAGACTAGCGACTGACAGGGATGAGGTGAAAATTATTCGAATTAAGCTCATTAGTCTCTCCCCAATTAAATCTATTGATGTAGCAGAGCGGCCTATTGGCTATCATGAATATAATCGCGCGCCTTCGAAACCCTGTACCACATATACATAAGGTAGTTTTTGTTGAGTCGAGAATATGTCCAGGCGTTCGTTACCGTCTGTACGGTATCGCACTGACGAAAGCAGTAATGACCGCCAAAAACGTCAACAGGTATTGACTTATGACGGATATATAACCGGCCGAGCACGATGGAAGCAGATAAAATCTGGAAGGACTTTCGCAATATGAGGATGAGTACCCGGCTGATGGTTGGCCGGTTCAGCTTGGTTTTTCAGGTAATTGATGCTGTGTTAAAAACGTTCGCTTAATAGAGTGATCCGTGTAACCGGCCATAATATCAATTCGTAACCGTAAACCAGCCTGAATCGGTTTATGAGATTGGATATTTTTTATCAGAAGTTTACACTGAAAAGTTTATATCCACGATGAAACGCATCGAGCCGGAACTCAGCGTTTCATCGCGCGTATCGTTAGATATATCGTAAACTTTATATTTCAAACTCGGAGCGATCATGTCCTGAGTTCAGTAATTCCTGCATCCATTTTGGCGCTACTCCGCGACCTGTCCATGTTTTATCATCGTCATCAGGATGGCGATATTTAATAGCAACCTTTGCGCCCTTGCGAGCGGGCTTTTTCTCAGGTTCATGAATTTCTACCACGACATCAATAGAGGCTGCCAATTCTTTAATCTGCGCTATAACTTCTTTGCGTTTATTAGCTTGTTTATTTTTTAATGCTTTTTCTGCATTTTCAATAACAGCTTGCAATTCACTCTCAGAAAGATTTTGATATTCGGTCATTTTAAGTCCTTAAAGTTAAAATTATATAATAATTATATCATTATTATATAATTATGAATATATTAAATATCCTATATAAAATTATTCAACTTTAAAAGACTTTTCATTTAATAATTGGCCGTGCTCATCAACCAGTCTTACAGTCCAGTTACCTTTTTCAGAATCAGTCAATAACTTGCGGCTTGATGTGCGCCATATATCACCCGATATAATTAACTTCTTCTTGGAAACAAGCACGCCGTTTTTCAACCACTCGTGATAAACCTTGTGACCTTTCATTGCTTTTAATTCAGTAAAGTAATAGACCGATTTCGGTTTATTTCTAACGGCATCAACAATTCGCCCTATTTCTCCTGTCGGCTCTTTATTATTAATATCGTAAGTTAATACGGCCCTTATTACATTATGATTAGCCTTTGAATATTCAATATCTTTATTAACTTTTTCATTTGGTTGTTTCTTTATAGCTTGCTTAACGGTAATGTCGGCAGTTGGTTTGTTTTTCTTATTGGATTCTATTGGCGGCTTAATCCGAGAGTTATTTTGGGCTCCTACCTGTTTGGATATATCCGTTTCTTTTATTTCAGCCTCTTGAATTTTAACCGAGGGCATTACCTTTTCTTCTATCGTATTAACTACTAACTCAGAACTGTCTGAATCATTTTTTTGCGTATCATTATTAATGGCATAAAACAGTACCGCTAAAATTAAAACCAGCGCACCGGCGGCAAACAATATTCTTTTAACATTCCATTCGGTTATCATTTTAGGCTGAAAATCCTCCGTCTCTTTTCCTGACGAGGGATATTTAACTTTAATTACAATATTTCTTTTGTTTGTCATAAAATCACATGAGCCATACTTTAGGTGAAAACAATGAGTTGTCTTTGTTAGCTCAGCATTGCATATTTTAGTCAGCGAATGCGTTAAACATTGGTAATATACTACTTAAGAGTTCAGACAAAGACAAAATCCTTACAGAATAAATTGGATGTTCATGATGAGTAAGCTGCTTAAACTTTTTCAAGATTCTTCTTCTCTCTATGGTAGCAATGCCGGCTTTGTTGAGAACTTGTATGAACGCTTCCTGGAAGACCCTGACTCGGTCGAGCCCAGCTGGCAAAAAAAATTCAACGAAATTCACAACGGCGCTGATTTTGAGACACCTCATAGCCCTGTCGTAGAACGCTTTGCGCAACTTGCGCTTAAATCCCAAGGCAGACTGGCGAAATTACAAGGCTTTACCGAAGAAAGCGTCAAGAAACAATCGGCTGTCGCCCGGCTTATTAATCATTACCGGGTTCGCGGCCATCAGATTGCCGCCAACAATCCGTTAGGCAAAACCTTGCCACCTCCTCCCGATATGGATCCGGCTTATTACGGTCTCTCCGAGCCTGATATGGACACCTTGTTCGATACCGGCGCGCTTTACGGTGTCGACCGACTGCCTTTACGCGACATTATTGCCAATCTGCAAGAGATTTACTGCGGCAGCATCGGCTCTGAATATATGCATATAGCCGATACCCATATCAGGCGCTGGATCATAAACCGCCTGGAAAGTTCTAAATCCAATTTAGAACTGGAGCCTGAAAAAAAACTCTGGACGCTTAAGCTATTGACTGCCGCTGAAGGTATAGAAAGCCATTTACATAATCGCTTTGTCGGTCAAAAACGTTTTTCGCTGGAAGGCGGCGAATCGCTGATTCCGATTCTGGATGAGTTAACGCAAGGGTTTGGTGCAAAAGGCGTTAATGAGATTGTAATTGGCATGGCCCACCGAGGCCGGTTAAATGTGCTGGTCAACATTCTTGGCAAAAGTCCTGCCAGCCTGTTTAATGAGTTTGCCGGTACATCACCGCTTTCTCCGGGCGTCAGCACCGGTGATGTAAAATATCATATGGGATTTTCATCCGATATCAGCACACCCGGCGGTCCTGCTCATATAACGCTGGCATTCAACCCGTCGCATCTGGAGATCATCAACCCGGTTGTTGAAGGTTCGGTAAAAGCCCGTCAGGACAGAGCCGGAATAAACGGCATAAATACGGTAATCCCTATTTTAATCCATGGCGATGCGGCTTTTTCCGGCCAAGGCATCATCATGGAAACATTGAATATGTCGCAGACCCGCGCCTTTTCTACCGGCGGAACCGTTCATATTGTCATTAACAATCAAATCGGCTTTACGACCAGTAATCCGCTGGATGCACGCTCAACGCTTTATTGCACCGATGTAGCCAGCATGATTCAGGCGCCGGTTTTTCACGTCAACGGCGATGACCCCGATGCCGTTATATTTGTCACCCAACTGGCAATGGACTACCGGATGACCTTTAATAAAGATGTGGTCATTGATCTTATTTGCTATCGCAGACTTGGACATAACGAAGCCGATGAGCCTTCGACCACTCAGCCATTGATGTATAAAAAAATCCGCAAACTGAAGACGACGCGAAAACTTTATGCAGAAAAACTGATCAAAGCCGGGCTTATCAGTGCTGAACAAGCGACAGAGCTGGAGCAAAATTATCAAAAGCAGTTGGAAGCCGGCGAAGTTGTTTCCAGGCCCATCCTAGCCAATGGCCCGTATCCCTATACCCATCAATGGAATAAATTTCTTGGCACCGACTGGAAGTATCCCTGTAATTCTTCGGTTTCGATGGATCGTCTACGCTTTTGCAGCGACAGGATGCAACGCCTGCCGGCCGGTTTCGAGATGCACCCCAGAGTCGCCAAAGTCATGGACAACCGCCGTAAAATGGCGGCAGGAGCCATGCCTCTGGATTGGGGCTTTGCCGAAAACATGGCCTACGCGACGCTGTTGATGGAACAGTACAATGTTCGTCTGACCGGGCAGGATGTCGGTCGCGGCACCTTTGTGCATCGCCATGCTGTGCTGCATAATCAACTGCATAATAAAACCTATACACCGCTTAAACATTTGGACAAAGATCAAGGCATTGCCCAAATCTTTGATTCCCTGCTTTCCGAAGCGGGCGTATTAGGTTTCGAATACGGCTACAGTTCGACGATGCCGAATACCCTGGTTATCTGGGAAGCGCAATTCGGCGATTTTGCCAATGGCGCGCAAGTGGTTATCGACCAGTTCATCAGTTCCGGCGAAACCAAATGGGGACGCATGTGCAATCTGGTGATGCTGCTTCCGCACGGCTTTGAAGGCCAGGGACCGGAACACTCCTCCGCCCGGCTGGAACGTTATCTGCAATTGTGTGCCGAACATAATATGCAGGTTTGCTGTCCAACTACGCCTGCGCAAATATTTCACCTGCTGCGTCGCCAAATGCTGCGTTGTTATCGGAAACCGTTGATAGTGATGAGCCCCAAGAGTCTGTTGCGGCATAAGCTTGCGATTTCCACACTGGAAGATCTTACAAACGGTCAATTCCTGCCCGTTATTGGTGAGCAGGACGACATCAACCCGAAAAAAGTGACCCGCCTTGTCATGTGTGCAGGCAAAGTCTATTACGACCTACTGGAAACACGGCGTCAGGATGACCTTAAACACGTCGCTATTGCTCGTATAGAACAGCTCTACCCCTTTCCCGATGAGCTCTTTAAAGCGGAAATCAGTAAATACCCACAGCTTAAAGAATTCATCTGGTGTCAGGAAGAACCCCAAAACCAAGGGGTCTGGTATCAATCGAGACATCATTTTTCCGACAATATCGGTTCCAAAATCAGCATGACCTATGCCGGTCGAGAGGCATCCGCAGCGCCGGCTGTCGGTAATTTCCGTGTCCATATAGAACAACAAAAAGCTGTCGTTCAATCGGCCCTTTATGGCAAACCTTCAGGAAAATAATATGAGCATTGAAGTCCTAGTTCCCAACCTACCCGAATCCGTTTCCGATGCAACGCTGATCACTTGGCATAAGCAGCCCGGCGATACTGTTATCAAGAACGAAAACCTCGTCGACCTTGAAACAGACAAAGTTGTGCTTGAAGTCCCCGCCCCGGAATCCGGCATTCTCGGCAAAATACTCAAGGAAGACGGCTCTATTGTTGTCGGTGGCGAGATACTGGCTTTGCTGGAACCTCAAGCGGTAGAGGAAGGCCCAAAAACAGTTGCAACCAGTCCTGAAGCTGATGACGAGGAAGAGTCCGACATACCGCTAAGCCCGTCGGTACGCCGGTTAATTGCCGAAAATGCGCTGGAACCTTCCGCTATCAAAGGTTCCGGAAAAGACGGCCGCCTGACTAAAACCGATGTACTGGATTATCTGCATAAAAAAACCCTGCAGGAAGCTCAGCTGATAGTCCCTGTAGCTAAAGCCCCACCGGAAACTCCAAAAGAAGCCGAAACACCCGCCCCGGCCCCTTTGGTAATTGAAAGCAAAGGGATTTCAAATCTACGGCCGGAACAGCGCGTTCCGATGACCCGGCTAAGAGCCAAAGTGGCCGAACGCCTGTTACAAGCCCAGCAAAATGCGGCGATGCTGACCACATTTAATGAGGTCAACATGCAAAACGTGATTGATCTTCGCAACCAATATAAAGAACGTTTTGAGAAAAAGCACCATGTCAAGCTGGGCTTTATGTCTTTCTTTGTTAAGGCTTCTATCGAAGCTTTAAAGCGCTTTCCAGCTATTAACGCCTCCATAGACGATAACGATATTATCTATCACGGCTACTACGACATAGGCATTGCGGTCAGCACCGAGCGCGGCCTGATTGTGCCGGTCTTGCGCGATGCGGATCAACTCGACTTTGCCGGCATCGAACAAAGCATTGTCGATTTCGGCGCAAAGACCAAGTCCGGCACCTTGACTTACGATGATTTGAAAGGCGGCACCTTCACCATTACCAACGGCGGCATTTTCGGTTCGATGCTGTCCACACCGATACTCAATCCGCCGCAGTGCGCTATCTTGGGTATGCATGCCATCAAGGAGCGCCCTGTCGTTGAAAACGGGCAGATTGTTATCAGACCGATTATGTATCTTGCTTTATCCTATGACCATCGCTTGGTGGACGGACGGGAAGCCGTGCAGTTTTTAGTCACTATCAAAGAATGCCTGGAAGCGCCCGCTCACCTATTGCTTAACATATAAGACCATGCCAAAGAAACAAGCAAAATCGTTTGATGTCATTGTCATCGGCGCAGGCCCCGCAGGCTATTCCAGCGCCATCAGATGCGCCCAGCTCGGCTTAAAAACCGCCTGTATCGATAACTGGCATGATGAGCAAGGTCAAAGCAGCCTGGGCGGCACTTATCTGAACGCCGGTTGCGTTGCATCTATCGCCCTGCTGGAATCCGCAAAACTCTATCAATCAATCACGTACAACCTGAAAGAACACGGCATTCGGGCAGAAGCGGTTTCTTTGGATATTGCGCTGATGATGCAGCGTAAAAACAATATTATTGACTCACTGAGCCGACAAATCGCCGACTCGTTTGCTCATTACAAGATCGACTGCATTCAGGCAGAGGCCAAGCTGATCAACGAGCATCTGGTGCAAATCACACCAAGCGACCATTCGGCCGTATCACTCATCGAAGCCAAGCATATTATCCTGGCCACCGGCTCTTCCCCAATTGATTTATCCTGCGCACCCATCGATAACGAGTTTATTATCGATTCCACTATGGCATTGAATCTCGATGCCGTACCCAAGAGATTGGCTATTATCGGTGCAGGCATTATAGGCCTCGAATTAGCAGGCATTTGGAACCGGCTCGGCGCCGAAACCATTCTGCTGGAAGCTCAGGAATCCTTTTTAAGCCTGGCCGACCAGCAAATTGCACGCGAAGCCTATCGTATCTACAGCGAACAAGGACTGGAACTGCGCTTGGGCGCACGTGTTATATCAGCTAAAAAAGGCAGCAAAAAAGTTACGATAGAATATCAGGATAGCGAAGGCACTCATGCCCTGCGTGTCGATAAACTGATCGTTGCATCCGGCCGTAAGCCCAACACAGAAAACCTGGCTGCCGCCGAAGCCGATTTATTGCTGGATGAAAACGGCTATGTCCATGTCGATGAAAACTGCCGCACCAATTTACCCGGCGTTTATGCGATAGGCGACCTAACCGTGCTTGGCCCGATGATTGCCCATAAAGGCATAGAGGAGGGTTTGTTCGTCGCCGAACAAATTGCCGGTCGTCACAACCCCGTCAACTACGGTCTCCTGCCCAGCGTTGTTTTTACCGATCCTGAAATTGCCTGGGTAGGTCAAACCGAACAAGCCTTAAGAGCCATGGGCGAACCGATCAAAATCGGGACCTTTCCGTTAAGCACCACGGCTCGCGCTCAAGCCATGGGCCAAACGGAGGGCCTGGTTAAAATCATCGCTCACGCAGAGACCGACGCGATACTGGGCGTGCATATTATTGGCGTTCAAGCCTCAGAAATGATTGCAGAAGCCGTGCTGGCCATGGAGTTTTCCGCCAGCAGCGAAGACTTGGCCAGAACCATACACGCCCACCCTACCCTCGCAAAAGCCCTGCATGGTGCGGCGCTTATGCTTAAAAACAGGAAGTAACGACGAAGCCGACGCGGCTATTGCATTCCCCCAACATGTTTTAACTTTGCTTGCTCTGCAAACCTGGGCTTGATAGGCAGCCGTTCAGTTGATATGTCAACACTAATCCGTATCTGTTTTCCTAGCGCCCATTTCTAAAGCATCCTGGCTTATTTCATGTCAAAATATGCTTTTACTTTAAATGTATTGAATCGAGAACCTAGGTCTTTATGAAAATTGCTATTTTATCCCGCAACCCCAAACTGTATTCGACTTCTCAGTTGGTTAAAGCCGCAGAAGCACGAGGTCATAAGGTACGGGTTCTGGATGTATTGCGTTGCTATATGAACATTACCTCGCATAATCCATCCATTCATTATCGGGGTGAAGACTTGACCGGATTCGATGCTGTTATTCCCAGGATTGGCGCTTCAGTCACTTTCTACGGGACTGCGGTATTAAGACAATTTGAAATGATGAATGTTTTTCCTTTAAACGAGTCGGTGGCCATATCCCGGTCGCGCGACAAATTAAGGTCAACCCAGTTACTTGCCAGAAAAGGAATCGGCCTGCCGGTGACGGGTTTTGCGAATAATCCTGACGATATTGAAGATTTAATCGCTCAAGTCGGCGGCGCTCCACTGGTGATTAAATTGCTGGAAGGTACGCAAGGCATCGGCGTGGTATTGGCGGAAACACATAATGCGGCGGAGAGCGTTATTCAGGCGTTCATGGGACTCAAAGCCAATATCATGGTGCAGGAGTTCATTAAGGAAGCCTGCGGCAGCGACATTCGCTGCTTTGTGGTCGGCGACAAGGTCGTCGCCGCGATGAAACGCCAGGCAACAGAAGGCGAGTTTCGTTCAAATTTACACCGCGGCGGTTCTGCAACTTTAGTGCGTTTGACGCCTGAAGAACGTTCCACCGCAGTGCGAGCTGCAAAAATCATGGGCCTGAACGTGTGCGGTGTCGATATGCTGCGCTCTAACCACGGTCCAGTCATTATGGAGGTTAACTCATCGCCCGGACTGCAAGGCATCGAAGCTGCCAGCGGCAAGGATATTGCAGATTTAATTATTCAATTTATCGAAAAACGCTTTGAAACGCTGGAGATTTCTAAAGACAAATCGCCCACCAATACCAGCGCTAGAACCCGTACTCGCGGCAAAGGTTAACTGCGCCCGGTTTTCAATATATCTCAACTATTAACTTAAGAAGGCAAAATATGTCGGATTTTAAAAAATACCAGTGTCTGGAATGTGAGCATATTTATGATGAAGCCAAAGGCGATCCTGATAGCGGTATTGCGCCGGAAACCCGATGGGCGGATATTCCGGATAGCTGGGCTTGCCCGATATGCGGCGCTCCAAAAAGTTTTTTTAAGTTATTGGAATAACCGGGTACTTTTGGATTAGGAGGCGTCAAAAATGAAACATAACCGTGCTTTTTGCATTGCCTACATGAATCCGACAAAGAGATTTGAGCCAAGAGCGATAGCTTTTTCTCACTGTAAGTCCTTCAATAAAACCGCTAAAACCCTCATTTTGGCGCTGGTGTTTTCTTGTCCTGTCAACGTTTTCGCTGCCAATTCCTGGAGCTATCATCAAGAAAGCGACCGCTTAAGTAATCGAACCTATAGCTTTGCTCTGGCACCTCTGCCGTCGCGTGGTCTTTACGACAACCTCAGATTGGAAATCACTTGCAAGGACAATACCTTGCAAGTGTCCATTGAGGCTGACAGCTTGATCGCCTCGCAAGGCAGCGATTTTGATTTTGAATATCAAATCGACAAAAATCCTCCTGTTACGATTCAAATGAAGACTTTTCCTGACTCAAAACGAAAAGGTTATACCGAAGCATATGCCAAGCGCATCGTCGATGACATATTAACCGGACAGTCCATTTTTATCCGTATCAATACCATGATACGCAAGGTTCTATCGGCCGCCATGCCATTAGATAGTGCGGCCGAACCTGTTAAACACGTCATTAGCGATTGCGGCCTTAACTTATCCGGTAATGCGGCCGGTGAACCGGCTTATAGCTTGACCGAATTTGAACAGGAATTCGGTCAACTACCTCCAGAGCAGCAACAGCAAGTCTTAAGTAAACTAAAAAAAATCATCATGGAAACACAAAAGGCTCTTTTGATAAAGAAATGAGTATAATTACGGCATTATCGAACGCTGAGCTGATCTGGCTGGAAACATCGCAATGAAATCACAACCTATTTTTGATTACCCACTTTTTGCACTTGGATTTAGAGCCTTTTTTGCGTTAGCTGGCCTCGCGGCGCTGATTCTGATTGTTTTTTGGAATGCCATATTCAATGGCACTTTAACCTCGGAACATTATTATCCCGATAACTACTGGCATGCGCACGAAATGCTGATGGGCTATGCCGTAGCCGTCATTGCCGGTTTCTTGTTAACCGCAGTTAAAAACTGGACCGGCAAACCGACCTTAACCGGCGATCAATTGGCTAGCTTATGCCTGCTATGGCTTTATGGCCGCATCCTGCCGTTTTATGCAGGTTTGTTGCCTGACGCCTTGATTGCACTGGTGGATTTTTCTTTTTTGCCCGCCTTGGCTTATCAAGTCAGCAAACCTATCATCCAGGCAAAGCAGTTTAAAAATATGTTCTTTATAGGGTTGTTACTGCTTTTGGCGTTGGGTAACGGCTTAATCCATGCTGAAATGCTGGGCTGGCAAGAAAACATAGCAACAACAGGAATCGAACTGATCGTTGCGACAATCATCATCTTGATATTGATCGTCGCCGGGCGCGTTTTTCCTTTCTTTACCGAACGCGGCATACCCGGAACATTGATCATCAGGAACCCGTTGCTGGATAATTTGTCTGTGGCGTCTGTTGTAATCGTCTTTGGCCTGCAATTGTTCGGCATTTCAGGAACCTTGTTAGCTTTGGCTGCGATTGTTACCGTTATCGTGAACATTACCCGACTGGCAGGGTGGTATGTACAACGCATCTGGTATGTGCCGTTACTCTGGGTACTTTATGCCGGTTACAGCTGGGTCATCCTGGGATTTATATTGACCGCATTATCGGCCTATTCTGTAGTGCAGCCGTCGTTGGCGTTGCACGCCTTTACGCTGGGAGGAATCGGCGTATTAACCCTAGGCATGATGGCCAGGGTATCGTTAGGCCATACCGGCCGTGCGCTCAAGGCCTCCAATGCGATAGCCATTGCGTTTATTTTGATTAATATCGCCGCGTTGTTCCGGGTTTTATTGCCGATAGCAATGCCGCACTGGTACGAAAATTTAATTTATGTATCGACCCTTTGCTGGCTTGCCGCCTTCTCGCTATTTGTTTTTGTTTATGCACCTATATTAACCAGTGCCCGAATTGACGGTCAGGAGGGTTAATGCTGTCGAAATTGGATGGCATTGTTGAGCTGATAACCGGCTCACTGGTTTTGTTTTCCAGTATCGGCATTTTCGTATTGACTCTAAATGCCCGTTATACCCACGCAATAGGCCGGGTTAGAGACATTTACGATGAGTTGAAGATCAGTCAAAACGGTAAAAAGCTGGAAAGGGAACTCAATACCATGGTGTATCGCTGTCAGGTGCTCAAATGGAGTTTCGGCTTGCTGTTGTGCAGTGCGATAAGCAGCGGCGTATTTATGCTGGGTTCAATCGCTTTGCGCTTTACCGATCAAATCAATGCTGAAATTTTGATTCTGTTTGTCGTGTTCAGCGTGTTATTTATTTTCAGCTCAATGGTTTGCCTGTTTATCGATGTGTTGGCTTCTTTGAGGGCGACCATGATTCATATTGAAAGAGTGAAATAAACGCGCCCCTCACCAGCCTTAGCCGGCAGGTTTATAATAAGAAATTATCATATAAGGCTTAAAAATGGTTGGTTCGCTGGAAAAAAAGCTACCAATAATATCCCGTCGGCAATTCATTACCTTGCTAGGTGGTTTGGCACTCGCACAGACCCCAGGATGCGAATGGCTCGACCAGCCCGTATCCATCGCTACACTTGTCTGGCCCGGCTATGAGCCGATGTTTCTTGCGCGCGATAAAGGCTGGTTGAATGCACAACAGGTGCATCTGGTTAAGATGGCTTCAGCTACAGGCTCCTTGCAAGCACTAACCGATGGCAATGTTCAGGGAGCCGCACTGACCCTGGATGAAGTGTTGAAAGCGCGAGCGACAGGCCTGCCGGTCTCTGTGGTAATGATCTTTGATATTTCAACCGGCGCAGATATGCTGATTGCTCGTTCCGGCATCAAGCAACTTGCTGACCTCAAAGGCCGACGCATCGGCTTTGAACAAGGGACTGTCGGTGAATTGCTGTTAACTGAGGCTTTGCGGACTGCCGGACTGAGTAAAGAAGACGTCAAGCTGGTAACAATCGATATCGACAAGCATCGCAATGCCTGGAACAGCAACCAAGTTGACGCCATTACCACTTATGAACCGGTGGCCAGTCAATTGCTGGCCCAAGACGGCATCAAACTGTTCGATAGCCGGCAGATTCCCAATACCATCGTTGATGTGCTGGCAATTCGTAGCGATGCGCTCGGTTTTCGTCACGCCAACGCTATTCGGCACCTGATTGCTACCCATTTTTACACCCTGGACTATCTGAATCGCAACCCGCAAGACGCCGCCTATCGCATGTCTACACGTCTTGGCCTACCCGCGGCAAATGTGCTGACTGCCCTTAAAGGCTTGGTGCTGCCTGATGCTGCTAACAATTACCGCTGGCTGTACGGATCAGCACCGGAATTGCTGGCCAGTGCACGTAAATTGTCGAGCATCATGGTCAGGAGTGGATCGCTCAAGCAAGATGACACGCTTAAGTCATTAATATGCGCTGATTTTTTACCCACCGATTTTATGACCAATTGAGCGTAAATAGATTGATCCGTACAAACCGACTCATCCGCGTGCTGATACTGTTAGTTTGCTTGGTAAGTATAACGCTGCTACCGGTCTATGCTGCGGAACCAATCAGGATCGGTGTACTCGCCTTTCGCCCCAAACCGCAAACCCTTGCACAATGGCAGCCGCTGGCTGTCGTTTTGAAACAGGCCATGCCCGAACGCGATTTCGTGGTAGAAGCGTTCACCTTCCCTGAATTGGACCTTGCCGTTGCCAGCCGTCAAGTCGATTTCGTACTGACCAACCCCGGCCATTATGTGCTGCTGACTAGGCGTAGCGGATTGTCTGCGCCGCTCGCCACCTTGGCAGTTGATGACAGCGGTAGGCCAACCACGGTATTCGGCGGCGTTATTTTCAGTCGGGCAGGACAAGCCAATATCAACATGTTGAGCGACATCGAGGAAAAAACCATCGCAGTCACCAGCACAGACTCTCTCGGCGGCTATCAAATGCAGGCCTATGAACTGCAAAGAGCGGGAATCAGTCTACCTCAAGGCGGCAAGCTGATCATCACCGGCATGCCTCATGACAATGTTGTCGAGACGGTCTTGAGCGGTCGTGCCGATGCCGGTTTTGTGCGCACCGGTGTACTGGAAGGCATGGTGCGCGAAGGCAAACTGGATACTACGGCTCAGTTCAAGATTCTCAATCGCCAGAATCTGCCTGATTTCCCGATGCTGGTTTCCACCCAGCTCTATCCGGAATGGCCGTTTGCCTCTTTACCGCACATTGACGAAAATCTCGCCAGACATGTCGCTGCAGCACTTTTCCTGCTTGAAGAAAATACGGCCGTCACGCGGGCGATGAATATATACGGTTTCGCCGTGCCCGCCGATTACACGCCTATAGCCGACCTGCTAAAAGAACTGCGTTTGCCGCCTTTCGATGCAACGCCGATGTTTACCCTCCAAGATGTTTTGATCCGCTATCGTCGGCAAATGACGGGCACTCTACTTGCCGGCGGATTCATCTTGCTGCTCGGTTTTTATCTGCTTTTGACGAAACGGAAACTGGAGATCGCGCACCGCGTCGTGCTGTTGCAAAAGCAGCAGTTGCAGGAAACCGAACGCAAGCATTTCGAGATTCTGGAAAGCGTTGATTCCCATATTTACCTCAAAGACACCGAATGTCGTTACCTGTTTGCCAACCGCCCGGTGCGCGAATTATTCGGCATGTCGATGGACGAAGTCGTAGGACAGGATGATGAAAGATTCTTCGATGCCAAGACCGTTGCGAAACTGCGTATCAATGATTATCAAGTTCTAAAGAACGGAAAAACATTAAAAACCGAAGAAACCAATCTTAATCTCAAAGATGGGCTTAGTTCGACTTATTTGACGGTTAAGCTTCCGTTACGCGATGAAAGCGGAGAAATCTATGCATTGTGCGGAATTTCGACCGACATCACCGAGCGCAAACAAGCCGAAGACCGATTGCGCAAAAGCGAAGAATCCCTCAAAGAATCGCAGCTCATTGCCGGCTTGGGCAGTTATGTCCTGGATATTGCCAAAGGATGGTGGGATAGTTCGGATGTGCTTGATAAGCTGCTCGGCATAGACCCGGCCTATCAACGCACTGTGGAGGGCTGGGCGGACCTGATTCATCCCGCCGACCGGGCCATGATGGAAGCGTTTTTTAGTAATGAAGTGCTTGGCCGACACAAGATGTTCGATAAGGAATACCGCATTATCCGTCACAACGACAAAGCCGAGCGCTGGGTACACGGACTCGGCAAGCTGGACTTCGATGCCCAGGGACAGCCGTTGAAAATGCACGGAACCATCCAAGATATTACCGAGCGTAAACAAGTCGAAGAAAAACTCCAGTTGGCGGCCAGAGTATTCACTCATGCCCGTGAAGGCATCATGATCACCGCTGCGGACGGCACGATCATCGATGTCAATGACACCTTCATCAATATCACCGGCTACAACCGAGACGAGGTCATTGGCCAGACCCCACGCCTGCTCAGCTCAGGATTTCAGGGAAAGGATTTTTATACCACCCTATGGAGCGATCTGATCAGGAACGGCCATTGGTACGGTGAAGTCTGGAACCGGCGCAAGAATGGAGAAGTGTATGCATTGATGCTCACTATCAGCGCTGTGTGCGATGGCCAAGACAACACCCAGCATTATGTGGCGCTGTTTTCCGACATTACCTCGCTGAAGGAGCACGAAAAGCAGCTCGAACATATCGCTCATTACGACGCACTGACTCATCTGCCCAACCGTGTACTGCTGGCCGACCGCCTGCGGCAAGCCATGACTCAGGCGCAGCGGCACGGGCAACGGCTGGCGGTCGCTTTTCTCGACCTTGATGGTTTCAAAGCCGTCAACGATAGCCATGGGCATGAAGCCGGCGACCAATTGCTGATGTCTGTAGCCAACCGTATGAAGCAGGCCTTACGCGAAGGCGATACGCTCGCCCGTCTGGGTGGCGACGAGTTCGTCGCTGTACTGCTCGACTTGCCCGACATCGAAACCAGCGTGCCGATGCTCGGCCGCCTGCTTACTGCGGCCGCCCAACCGGTGCATGTCGACGACCTCATTCTCCAGGTCTCGGCCAGCCTCGGCGTTACCTTCTATCCGCAGGCGGAAGACGTGGATGCGGATCAACTGCTACGCCAAGCCGATCAAGCCATGTATCAGGCTAAGGTGGCGGGCAAGAACCGTTATCATGTCTTCGATGCCGAACAGGACCGCAACGTCCGTGGTTACCACGAAAGTCTGGAGTATATCCGTCATGCCTTGATAGAACGCGAATTCGTACTGTATTACCAGCCCAAAGTGAACATGCGTACAGGTACTGTCATTGGCGCCGAAGCACTGATTCGCTGGCAGCATCCTGAAAAAGGTCTATTACCGCCAGCCCTGTTCTTACCGGTAATCGAGGATCATCCGTTATCCATTGAATTGGGAGAATGGGTGATTGATACGGCTTTAGCCCAGATAGAACAGTGGCTTTCAGCCGGACTGAATATTCCGGTGAGCGTTAATGTCGGCGCCCTCCAACTGCAACAGGCGAACTTCATCGACCGGTTGAGCACTTTGCTGGCGGCTCATCCGAAAGTCAAACCGGGGGACCTGGAAATGGAAGTGCTGGAAACCAGCGCTCTGGAAGATTTGGTCCAAGTCTCTCAAGTGATCGACGCCTGCCGGAAGCTCGGAGTGAATTTTGCGTTGGATGATTTTGGCACCGGGTATTCTTCGCTGACCTACCTGAAGCGTCTGCCGGTCACTCAACTCAAGATCGATCAAAGCTTTGTGCGCGACATGCTCGACGACCCGGATGATTTAGCCATTGTGCAGGGTATACTGGGCTTAGCTACCGCTTTCTGTCGAGATGTTATCGCCGAAGGCGTGGAGACGGTGGCGCACGGCGAAATACTGCTGCAACTCGGCTGCGAATTAGCCCAAGGCTACGGCATCGCCCATCCTATGCCCGCACACGATTTACCCGGCTGGGTCACTACCTGGCAACCCGCTCCGGCCTGGCGCAATCTGTCTTTACTCGGCCGCGACAATTTATCGGTGCTTCATGCCGCCGTTGACCACCGCGCCTGGGTTACAGCCATCGAAGACTACATCAAAGGCGAACGCGACGTTGCACCGCCGCTGGATCCCCGGCAGTGCCGCTTCGGCATGTGGTTGAATGCCGAAAACCCTGCAACGCAGCCGGCTTTTGAAATCATCGAGCCATTGCATCGTCAGATACATATGCAGGCAGCGGAACTGTGTGAACTTCAGATGCGGGGCCAGAATCTGGAGGCGCTGTCGAAGCTGGGCGAACTTCATAGCCTGCGCGATGCTTTACTTGAACAGTTAGAAACATTGACTCTAAAAAACTAACACCGGTTCGCTCAGCGTGTTGTTTACTTTTTCAGCTCAATGGTTTGCCTGTTTATCGGTGCACTGGCGTATTTACGGGCAACTATGATTCATATTGAACAAGCGAAATATCCATTTCCAGTCTATAAAAAACGTTTTTTCAACTCACGCAGTTGATTGATAAATATCCTTAAGCCAATTAGTTAATGCAGAATCAATTAATGGCTTGTGCTTAGCGATATGTCCAGCTAAGGCACCACGTTCGGATTCCAGTTTAACTTTACCTGAAAAAAGCAAATCATCTATTCTGTGCATGATTCTTTTGCCATCCAGCAATCGACTTAATCTTTGCCACCGCTCGATGGGATCTTGTTTGTTTTCAGCGAAACACTTAATTTTTATCTGTTCTGACTCTAAGACATCCGCTTGAATTAACAGTTGTTTTAGTATTGCCTCCGATAATCCTTCACCCGATTTATCCCGTAAAACTTGTTCACCAACTCGTTTAGGGGAAATAGTTGATAAAAGTGTAATAGCCACCATGTCATCTTCATGATCACATAATAACTTGGCAATATCAGCCGCCGAAGTCATAGTATTAAGCCGTTTGTCTGCAACTAAAGATGCTAAAGCCTGAGGATGGAATAAATAGTTTTCTAATTCCCAGCGAGGTAATACAAAAATTTTCTCTCCGTAAGGCTTTTGTGATAAAAAAACCTCATCATCAATTTCCCACCACAACGAATTCTTAAAATTAGGATCCGCCAAAAGAATATCTCTATCGACAATACCAAAAGCCTTTAATTGTGAATTCTCAACTTTTTTCAAAACTAACCGGCAACCTCCGTCACCACGCGTTTCAGAAACCGATTCAAAACTCAACTTGTCATAGAAATTAAACGTAGAAAACCAATTTCTTAAAATATATTGATCATCAGTGGACTCCAGATAAATTTTAATGCCATCGGTAGATTCCGGAACTATCGCCTCTTTGCCGATGTTTTTAAAGCTGCCATTACTCATCATCATTGACCATTCCCTTTTTAATCAAGTGTCCGCCTTTTATTAAACCGTCTTCATCAACATCCAAACCTGCAACAAACGTTTCCAGTATTTCGGTCGAATGAGTAGTTGCTATCACGGTAAAGTTTGCATCCTCACTGGCTGCCAATGCTTTTAAGGCATAAAACAATCGATACTGCCAGCGGATATGTAAATGCACATCGAATTCATCAATGAGCAAAATAGTATTTTTAGTCTGGTGAGCACCGATACGCAAAAACAACTGCATCAGGTTTTTTTCACCGCTGCTTAAACGGTCAAGGCGATGCTCCTTTGGTTCATTGCCTCCGGTATGCACGATGGCTTCCAAAGTAGGCCGATGCACATCTTTTAAAAACTTACTTGTACTTTCAAAAACATGTTTATTAATAAAATCACGAGCTTTTTCAAAACGTCCATCATCCAGCCATTTCAACCATACCAAAAGGCTATCCAAAGAATAAATCCAGGTTTCATTATGGGCTGAAAAGCAATGTATAGGGTTATAACCCCAATAATGTGGCTGAGTAATTGCTCGTGATTCTATGATTTGCGGTATATCCCGGTATGCAGAAAAATTAAGCGCAGTAGGATAAGAAAAAGCTGTTTCGCCAAAACCACTCGGCGGAACGCCAATATTGGATTGCAAAACAACCAATAAATCGGCAATAAAATCATCCGCTTTATGGCTAGATAAAGGTTTTAATGGCAACCCGCTTTGTCTCCCCATAAATCCCATGCGATGCCAATGAGTTGTACCATGAGCTTGCAATTGCTCATCACTCCATACTTTTAGTGACAAATCACTGCTTAAATTACCGCCCAAAATAGATAAAACAATATTATGATCACGACCTTGCCAATACACGCGAAGTTTTACATCAAGTTGGGCACGGCCTTCACCCTTGTCTAAATCTTCCAAGCCGTATTGTTTAGGTTCGGATTGTCCCAATAAGCCAAGTAAGCAGGACATAGTATCCAAAACCGTTGTTTTACCCGAACCATTCTTCGATACCATCAAGAAAAAATTGCAGGGCCGATGTTCCTTATCAGTAAAATCAATTTCGTAAGGTTCATCTTGAAAGGGGCCGATACGATCCAAAAGTAGATATAGCGGACGAAATTCATAGATTAACAAGTCGTTTTCCATTTGCAGCTCCTTTTATAAATTACGTAGGCACAATTTAATATCATCCTGCGAAATGTAAGCCCCATGTACACGAATAGCATTCGTTGAAACCTGAGGAATTTTGACCAGCATATCACCGGAACCTAATAACTGTTCCGCGCCCATTTCATCCAAAATAATCCGGGATTCAGTATTTTTTTGTACACGTAAAGCAATTCTGCTGGGTATATTGGTCCTTAACAAACCGCTGAATGTCACTGAATCAGGTCGCTGTGTCGCTAGAATCAAATGAATACCTGTTGAACGGGCTTTTTGAGCAAGGCGAACCAGAGGTGTTTCCAATTCACGGGATTGCATCATTAAATCAGCCAACTCTTCAATGACCACAACAATACGCGGTAATTGTAATTTGCGTTGCTGTAATGCCTCGGTCAGATTGCTGACGCCTGCTTCCCGTAACAATTGATTTCGGCGTTCCATTTCATCAACTAATTTTTCCAAAAGCTCCATCACATCAGTAATCAGGTGAACCACACCTTTTCCATATAAATGCGGTATATTTTCATAATGAGCCAGCTCAACCTGTTTCGGATCACATAACGCAAGTTGCAAATTTTCTGTAGATTGAGTCCACAACAAAGATAACAAAATAGCATGCAGGCTGATGCTTTTACCGCTACCTGTCGTACCAGCGATCAACAAATGCGGCGTATCAACAAGGTCAAAAGCAAACGGTTTCCCTAATACATCTTCACCCAGCCAAACAGCCAAACGATCATTACCTTTTTCTTGCTCAGCCCATTTCGGTAGTTGACTAGCATTTATTGTCTTCCAATTTTGTCGGGATCTTGGAATATCCATAGAAACTACTTTTGGCTCGCTGGTGGAATGAATAAATACCCCTTCCTGTTGTAAACCCAGCCTAAATGCAAGTTTCTCCAATCCTCGCTTTAATTGGTCAAAATGCTGAATATTAGGTAAATACAGAAAGTAGCGATCAATGCGCGGTCCTTGTATTTTGTTTTTTATTTCTGCCAAAACGCCGATTTCCTTCAAAGCATCAACCAAGATAACGTCTATATCTGTTGATGATGCTTGTTGGTTCGAACCAAGGTCTAAACCTGCAAACAATTCTTCCTGTAAGTAAACGATAAAATCGTGGCTGCGATTCCAGCTGGTTTTTATTTCATACAAACCTCGGCGAATATGTCTTTGTAATAAAGTTCGATACCGTTTTAGATTGCTGAATAAATCTTCGTTATGATAAGCACTTAATAAAGCACAAATTGCATCATCAAAATCCCGAATGCCATCCATGTCCTCACTATAATTTTTCCCGGTCAAAACCGGAAAAGTATATTCAGAGCCTTTTTCATCAATTTTATCGAATGACTCATCAGGTTCAGTTGATATGCGCATGGACTTTGCCAATGCAAGCCGCAATACCGTATATTTCGGGGCTTTTGCAGATGAGAATCCATACTGTAAAACTTGGTCAATAATTAATTCATCGGTTTTACTGGTAAAAATATCAGCCATTAAACTACCCTTTCAATATGCGTTTTCTTACCGGTTTCATTTGACAGATGATATTCCCGATAAATAAAAGGCTTCAATAGTGCATGTTTACGTTCATCCAGCTCTGAGTCGGTCGGTAATAAAATGACTTGCCGACCTATTTTAGGATAATACAGTTGCAGCAAATTATCCTGATGTTGACGATCAATACGCCCCATCGGGGTATCAATGATAATAGGCAATTCACGTGCTGAAACTTCTTTTAATCCCCATAACATGGCAGTTGCTGATAATTGCTTCATGCCAGCAGACACTGTACTCATGCCTATCGTATTGCCTGAAGCATCGATATAGCTGATCTCAAAATGGTCATTAATTTTTACCTGATCGATCAAACTATTGGAATCCAGCAATTGCCTTAAATGCCGGTTGTAGCTTTCCTCCAATTCAGCCCGTTTTTGTCGTTTTAACCGTTCTTTGACTTCATTTAATGCTGCTCGAAGCCGCTCGGTAAAATTTAATTGGCGTTCCATTTCACCCGCTTGGCGAACAGCACTCTCCAAGTCATTTATTTCATTTTCCAGTCGACTGCAATCTCTATCGATAGTTTGTTTTTGAGAATCTGCGGCACGAAGCCTATCTTTCAAATCAAGCAACCTTTCTTTATGCTTCTCTTCTTCGTCCATTAGATTCGATAATTCAGCACGGTGTTTGTTAGACATATCGCCGGCATCTTTTAATTGCTGTTCCAATTTCTGTATCGCCTGACTTAACTCGCGAGTTTCAATTAGCTTATTTTGCAACACCTGATGCGGTTTGTTGATTTGCTGATAAATCGACAGCAATCTTGATAATTGCCTAGCTCTACTGCCATCGACATGAAAAGCGGTTTCTTCGTTTTCAGTGATGGCATAACTTTCTAATACGCGCACAATCCTTTGTTGATAAAAAAAGGCCTGTGATTGCTCTAGCCTGGGGCTTGGGTAGGGCGGCTTTGAGAATATCTCGGGCAATTCCAACTTTAAACTATCGAGCAACTCAAGCTGAGTACCACTTTCTTTTTGTAATAATGACTCGGTTATTTTGAGTGTTTTTCCCAGCAAATCAGGGGTAACCCGTAAAAAAGCATCGCGCTGAAAGGCATCCGCTATTTCTCTCATGCGCTGTTGTAGTTGCTCATTTTTGGCCTGGATTTGCGATTTTATATTGATTTCGCTTTCCTGCTCAGGCACCCCCCGCAATAAGCGCAATTTACGACTTATATCCGTCAAATAATCTTCAATTTCTACAATATCAGCGTTATGCGCTAATATTTTTTGCTCAAGAATAGCGGTTTCTTGTTCTTTAATGCGTTTTTGATTTTCTTTTTCTGTCAGTTCAAGTTTTTTTTCCGAACTCATCGCCCCGCGATTCCAGTTTCGACGCAATTCCTTGAGTACATCTTGTATATTTTCCAAGGGCTTTATATTGAGTAACAACTCCATTTTTTTTATGACATCGTTATCATTGGCTTCTGCTAACTCTTGAACTTCTTCACCATCAAAAAAGAAAAATGGAATATAAGCTTTTGGTAAGCAGCGATCCAGATACTCATTGGCTTCTTTATCAATTAATTCACCTTGAAATGGCGTTATGACGCTAACTATTTCTTTATAATCTCGTTTTCTAAAATCAATATCCCATGTTCTACTGGCTATGACTTCGCCTTCGTCTGATTCCCAAACAGCTTTAATACCGCAAGAAGTAATACCATCTTGCCGAGCTTGTTGATTCAAAATACCCCAAAGTTCATTTTCAATACCGCAAACATATTGTTTGGCTGTTGGTATTCGTTTGCGTTGTGCAGTACGGCGAATTTCTTCGTCAGAAACTCCAAGAAATAACATTTTTGCGCTATTAAGAAAACTGGTTTTACCATGTCCGTTTCGACCTTGAATAATCACAATATTACGATTGTCATCTTCAGTAGGAGTGAAATCAAAAGAGCAGGCATCGTAATAGGAAAACAAGTTGGTAATCGTCAATGATTTAAAATACATTTAGTCTAATGCTCCTTGCTTCCTAACATTTTCAATAAGGAGAGTAAGATCTTCACTTAATGCGGCTTTTGAACCATTGGCATCAATATTAGGGTATTTTTCTACCAAGTGTGCAATTTGGGGAATGATTGCGGTAGGAATGCGATACTCAGGCTGGGCCGCTAATTCATATAAACTACGTTCAATAAACTGACTAATCGTCTCTGTGCTCATGCAGCAATAACTTCCTTCGGTTTACGATTATATTTATAAGCAATTCTTAAAGCTGAATGCATAATATCGAACTCGTTAGTCCAAATATCCTGAATATGAAGAATTTCCTTATTACTAATCAATTGTTTGCCAACTTCCTGCTCGGTTTTTAATAGTTTCTCAAGAATCATTTTCCTGGCCTCAGAATTAAAAGGCCCCAGTCCAGGCTGATCATTGCGTCGATATTGATTTCTTAACTCCTCTTGACCATGCAAATCTCTGAGCCATAACCGAAAGTCATATAAAGGTTCCATCCATTCATCCCCGGTTTCAATGAATCCTTTCATTGATTTATCCTCCTTTACGACAGTACACGTCCAGCAACCGAAACGGCTCCCACCGCATGAAGGCGTATCCAAATCTGTGATAACCGGACATTCGCCGCTATTCGCCTGCCGATAGAGTTCCAACATCCTGTCGTGATCAAAATTCCACGGCGCTGGATTATGCGTAAAGAGATATTCCCAAACCTCGTCTGTTGTCCAATGCACAATAGGTTGCAAAACCAAGGCATTGGGAATCTCGGTATGCTGGTTAAGCCCTCTGCTGTTGTATTGACGGTTTTCAATCTGTCGGGAGCGGTTGCTGCTTTCGGCTTTACGTGTACCTATCAATAAAATAACGCTGCCATGCTCCGATGTAATCTCATCAATTACTTTTCTGACCGGCCTGATTTTTAATTTAGTCGTACACCAGCGAAACCAGCGGTTTGGCGGCGGATAGCCTTTGCCGATAATCAAAGACCAAAAACTGTCTTCGATTTCCGGCTTAACCAAATGCACCGATAAATCCAGACTGGAGGTTCGAGCGTGTTGCTCAAGTTGCATCAGGCTATTTTGTAAATATTCTTCTATGTTCGGTGCTTCAACTCGAGTATCCGAAGAAATGATATGGACAGGTTTTTGTTGTTCTGGCGTTAATGACAGCAGCATTTCATAAACTAGCTGCAAGACGAGTGTAGAATCTTTTCCACCTGAATAAGCGACAACCCAAGGGCGATTATCCGCAAGGAAATTATCTCTCAGAATAGCTCTTGTTTCGGTTAAGTAAGTATCAGCGAGTATTTCTTGATCCTTTACTATTGTTTGACTCATATGATTCACGACTCAGTTTAATTACGTTTTAAAGCGCCATATAACATTTTACCAGCTAGGCTAATCAGTACATCTTTTTGTTTTACTGCTTAGATTTTCTCGCAACAACTTTAATAATTGCTCTGCAAAACCTGATTCAGGAACGGCTTTTACCGGAACATACCAATGCTGTTCGCTTGCAAATGTCATGCACTTTACTGCATCTTTTTCGGTCATTAATACCGGTTCGGAGTCTGAAAATGAGATGTCGCTCCGCTGGAATTTAAAATGATCCGGAAAGCTGTGCGTTTTACAGGTCAAACCGGCTGACTCCAGCAATTTAAAAAACCGGTCGGGATTGCCTATGCCCGCCAAAGCATGACAAGCGGTTGCGGTAAATTCCTGCAATGGCTTTTGTTCTCCGGTAACCAAATTGACCGCAGTATTTCCGGTAATTTGCATTGTGATCTCGTTGTCTTCCGTTTTCTCTCCATTGACGACGATAAAATCAACGCTTTGCAATCTTTCTATCGGTTCGCGGAGCGGCCCGGCCGGTAGGCAATAGCTGTTGCCGAAACGCCTCTCGCCGTCAATTACGGCAATTTCAATATCCCTGTTCAGTGCGTAATGTTGCAGGCCGTCGTCGGACAAAATGACATCGCACTCCGACTTTTCAAGCAGCAGTTTTGCGGCAGCCACCCGCAATGGGCCTACGGCCATTGGACAACCGGTTTGTTTGGCGATCAACAGGGCTTCATCCCCGACCTGTTCCGCCGTGCTGTTTGCATCGACCCATTGCGGCCATGATTCGGCTTGACCGCCGTAACCTCTGCTGATAATGCCGGGCTTAATACCTTCACTTTTAAGCAACTCGGCCAACCGGATAATCAACGGTGTTTTGCCGGTGCCGCCTACGGTAATGTTGCCTATCACGATGACCGGAACCGGCAGGGTATGTTTTTTTAACACGCCGATGCGGTACAAAAACTTCCTGAATTTAACGAAATCACTGAATAAAAAACCCAGCGGCATAAGCCATACGCCAATAAACGGGTCTTTGTACCAGACGTCCAGCAGCCATCGGGATAAGGTTTTTTTCATGGTTATTCGGTCGGATGCAATGTCGCAAAGGTGATATGGCTGAATCCCACCTGACCGGCAATATCCAGTGCAGTCATGACCGCTTTGTTTGGCGTTTTGTCATCGGCATTGATTATAAAAGGGACATCCTTCGAATTTTCCGCAAGTTTGCTCAATTCCTGTTTTAAGCCAGCCCTGTTTTGACTGATTAATTGATGAGGCTGGCCGTCATCACCAAGTAAGGAATAAATGCCGTCCGCATTGATAAACAAGGAGACAGTTTTAGGATGCTCCTCGGCCGCGGTGCCTTCTGCTTCGGGAAGCTTGATATTGACTTCCGTGTGTTGAGTAAAACTGGTAGAAACCATGAAAAAAAGCAGCAACACAAAAAGCACGTCGATCATCGAGATCAACGTAATATCGACATTCTCCCTTTTTTTACGTTGAAACTTCATCAGGACGCTTTCCGGTCTTCGTGCAAAATATCAACCAGTTTTAATGCTTCCTCTTCCATGGTGACCACATATTCGTCTACCAGTCTTTCAAAATAGCGATGAAAAACCAAACTGGGGATAGCCACGGTCAAACCCGACGCCGTAGTAATCAGCGCTACCGAAATACCGCCAGCCAAAACAGCCGGGTTGCCTGCGCCATGTTGCAAAAGTGAGGCGAAAATATCGATCATGCCGAATACGGTGCCTAATAAACCCAGCAATGGGCTGACTGCGGCAATAGTACCCAAGGTATTAAGAAAGCGTTCCAGGTCATGAACAACCCTGCGGCCGGTTTCTTCAATACATTCCTTCATAAACTTCCTGCCGTGATGACTATTGGCAAGACCGGCAGCCAAAATACAGCCAAGAGGCGAGCTATTTTTCAATTGGCGCAAGGTAGCATCGTCCAGCTTGCTTTCGCGGGATAATCGCCATACCTGCGCAACAAGCTCAGGCGGCAAAATCTTTTTCCTGCGTAAGGACCAAAAACGTTCCGCAATAATAGCCATCGCAGTAATGGAACAGAGTACGATCGGCAGCATCATCCAGCCGCCGCTTTTTATAATTTCAAACACATTATTTCCCAAAAAATTGCTGTGTGGGTTAACGTAACCCGATACTTTAAGTGTTTGCACTCTTGTCGGCCGGAAAGATAAAGATGCCGAATTCTGAAGTGCGTTGAGCATATTTTAACCTAAGACGGCCCTGTATTGAGAACTTTCCCGCCCAACCCAGATATAGACGATCACAAAAGCAATACTACAAAATGCTGCCGCCATTGAATAAACGAATTCCGCGCCCAATAACTCCCAATAATAACCGCTGTAGTAACTGCCCAGCATTCCACCCAGACCAAAACTTAAACTGGCGTAAAGCGCTTGGCCTTTACCCTGATGCCGGTCGCCGAAATAGTGATGAACCAAGTGAATGGCGGCGACATGAACCCCGGCAAACGTTGCCGCATGTAATAATTGGGCAAAAATCAGCAGCCAAAAATAATCGACACACCAGCCAATCATTAACCAGCGAACTATCGACAACAGGCTGCTGAACAATAAAATCGTCCTTAGGAAAAAACGCTTTAATATACGGCGCATGTAAATAAACAGAATAATCTCGGCAAAAACAGCCAGCGCCCAAAGGAATCCGGTCAGGCTTGCCGAGTACTGATAGTGCTTTAAATAGATCGAATAAAAGACGTAGTAAGGTGCGTGGGCAAGTTGCAGCAGCATATTAGCCACCAAAAACGCCACCACTTCCGGCTTTTTCAGGATTTGCATGATGCCGATCGCGGCAGTCTCGTGATTGCTCGCCTGAGTAGCCGGTGTTATTAAGCTGACCAGCCAGATTACAGTCATCAATGCGGTAATTACGGCAGGAAGCAGCAGCGCCGGCGATGGATTATCCAACAGTCTGCCTACGCCCAGCACCGCAACAATAAAACCGATGGAACCCCATAGTCTTACCCTGCTATAACGATGCGCCTGATCTTTTAAATGGTATAAGGTTACCGCTTCGAATTGCGGCAAAGTGGAGTTCCAAAAAAAGCCAAAGGCGATTGTTATCCAGGCAAACCAGGAATATCCGTGAACAAATAAAAAACCGGAAAATAATAAAGCGGTTAAAAAAGAGGTGATGCGGATAATACGCAAGTTTTTCCCGGTATGATCGGCAATCCAGCCGCATAGCATGGGTGCAAGAATTCTTGTACCGCCTAACAGCGCAAAAAGTTCGCCGATTTGAATGGGATTAAAACCACTTTCTTTTAAATAGAGGCCCCAGTAAGGAATAAAAGCGCCTACTATTGCAAAATAAAAGAAATAAAAACTCGATAGTCGCCAGTAAGGGATAGACATTGGATTGTTCATCTTCGCTCATTCCCACGAGCTGCGTGAGAATGTAGTTAAGGCCTCCACGAGTCACGCCGGGAAACGCAACCAGTACAGACTTGGGACGCAACACGTCCCGCATGGGAACGAGAAATCACCGCAAGATCGGCAATCCCGATTGAACATCGATATTCTGAGCCCGATGCCGCAATAAGTGATCCATAATGACTATTGCCATCATCGCTTCGGCAATCGGCGTTGCGCGGATGCCCACGCAGGGATCGTGGCGGCCTTCGGTAACCACATCGATAGCTTCGCCTTGCAGGTTGATACTTCTGCCCGGCAGCCGCAAGCTGGAGGTCGGCTTTAGCGCAATACTTGCAGCTATGTGCTGGCCGCTGGAAATCCCGCCTAAAATACCACCGGCATGATTACTTAAAAAACCGTCCGGTGTAATTTCATCGCGAAACCGCGTGCCTTTGGTGTTGATGCAATCGAAGCCGTCACCGATTTCCACGCCTTTTACTGCATTAATACTCATTAAAGCATGAGCCAAATCGGCATCAAGCCGGTCAAAAACAGGCTCGCCCAACCCCGGCGGGACATTAGTCGCCACGACTTCAATTCGTGCGCCGATGGACTCGCCTTCCTTGCGCAACGCATCCATATAAGTTTCCATTTCGGCAACTTTATCCGCATCAGGACAGAAAAAAGGATTGCTATCGATAATAGCCCAATCGACTTTTTCGATTTTTATCGGCCCCAACTGCGATAAATAACCGCGTATTTCTATGCCCGCCTGTTCCTTCAGGTATTTTTTGGCGATGCCGCCCGCTGCAACGCGCATCGCCGTTTCGCGAGCCGATGAGCGTCCTCCTCCACGATAATCCCGGATACCGTACTTATGCTGATAGGTATAATCCGCATGACCGGGTCTAAAAGTATCGGCAATCTTGGAATAGTCTTTGGAGCGTTGATCGGTGTTTTCAATTAACAGCCCAATCGACGTACCGGTGGTTTTGCCCTCAAACACGCCGGACAGGATTTTGACTTCATCGGCTTCACGGCGCTGGGTGGTATGGCGTGAAGTGCCGGGTTTCCTGCGGTCCAAGTCTGCTTGTAAATCGGCCTCGGTCAAGGCCATGCCCGGAGGGCAGCCATCGACGATGCAACCTATCGCAGGGCCGTGGCTTTCGCCAAACGAGGTAACGGTAAATAATTTTCCTATTGAGTTTCCAGACATATCTAATCTAAAGCCGCTAAAAATAATTCGTTATATTGACTAACCTGTTCAGCCGTCAGCAAAAACACGCCGTCACCGCCGCGTTCAAAGCTCAGCCAGTAAAAAGGCACATCGGGGAATGTATTCTGCAATGTTTCGGCGCTACTGCCTACTTCCACAACCAAAATCCCCTGCTCTGCCAGATACCGGTCGGCATCGACCAGAATGCGCAACACAATATCCAGTCCTGTGTGCCCGCCTTTAAAGCCCATATCGGGCTCGGCGCGGAATTCTGCGGGTAATTGCTCCCATTCTTCAAGACATACATAAGGCGGATTACTGACGATGATGTCGTAGCGAGTATCGGGCAATTCTTTAAACAAATCCGATTGGTAAAGGGTCACCGCATCATCCAACTGATGTTTGGCAACGTTCAGCTCCGCCACGGCAAGCGCATCAGCCGATAAGTCCACTGCATCGACGTAAGCATCGGCAAATGCATAAGCGCAAGCTATGGCGATGCAGGCGCTGCCGGTACATAAATCCAGAATGCGGGTGACCTGTTCCTCATCGACCCAGGGCGCAAAACGTTGTTCGATTAATTCGGCAATCGGCGATCTCGGTACCAGCACTCGCTCGTCGACATAAAATGACAGGCCGGCAAAAATGGCTTCATGCGTCAAATAAGCGGCTGGTATGCGTTCGTTGATACGTCTGTCGATCATATCGATCACTGCCTGGCGTTCAGTCAGCGTTAAAACGCTTTGCAGATAGGCATCGGCCAGATTATAGGGCTGATGAATAGTATGTAAAACCAAGGCCGCCGCTTCATCCAGCGCAGTTGCCGTACCATGGCCGAAACTCACTTTGGCCTCGGTAAAACGGCTGGCGGCCCAGCGAATATAATCACGAATAGTTGATAAAGTTGTTAAAACTTCAGATGGCGTTGTTTTCATTGCTGTACAAAGTAAGATAGCTGCAATACGGTTCGACTAAGCGGTAGATTTTAAACTAAACTTTGCTAGCTTGTTTGAATATTAAACAGACACAACATGAGCCAAACCAACCACAACCTTAGCAATATCAGCGCAAGTTTGGCTAAAAACAAGCTTTTAACCGAGTGTTACCGGCATCTGCAATCCGATGACCTGGCGTTGCCGACTATCCCCGATGTCTCTTTCAAAATCCGCCGTGCAATTAATGCGGATAACTCGAATGTCTCTTCAATAGCGCGAGTCGTGCAAATTGATCCGTCAATTACAGCCAAACTGATTCAAATCTCCAACAGCGCTTTATATTCGGGTCGAAAAAAAATTGAAAGCTGTCCCGAAGCGCTGACCCGGCTGGGCTTGAAAGGGGCTCAAGATATTATTACCGCGTTTGCGATGAAGTCGGTATTTAACGCCAAGTCCCCTGTTATTCGTCAAAAAATGGCGGAGTTATGGGCGCACAGCAGTTACATTGCATCCATCAGCGCGGTCTTTGCCCATAAAATCCCTGGCTTTGACCCGGACCGGGCTATGTTGGCCGGATTAGTGCATGATATTGGCATTGTGCCCATTTTGACTTATGCCGATAACCATCCTGATATTATTGGTCATCCTAAAGATCTTGTAGAAACGGTTAGGAAATTGCGCGCTGACATTGGCGTGCAAATTATGCGCAAATGGGATTTTCCCGATGATTTTGAAGATGTGGTGATTAATGCCGAGAACTGGTTTCGTGACAATCGCAATCCATCCAGCTATGCGGACATAGTAATGATCTCGCAGCTGTATAGCTTTATCGGCAAAATTGATATTAAAAAAATACCTAAAATCGATGACCTGCCCGCTTATAAAAAACTAGCCGGACATTTGGATGCAAACGACACGATTAACATACTGGATACCGCCAAAAGTGAAATCGAGCATATTCAACAAATGTTGGCTTAACGTAGCGTGCAATGGACATTAACTCGCCAATAAACGCCCAATCCCTGCTGGCCTCCAGCCGGTTGTTGGAAAATACTTTAAACCTGAAAGCCGGTCAACAGCTGGATGTAAAAGTGATCAACGCCGATATACAGGCAACAAAAAATGCCATCACCTTATCCTTGGGCGGCAAAGATGTCACCGTACAAAGCAACCAACCGATTGCGCTAAACGCCGGACAGGATTTAAAGATTCAGGTCACTCAAGTCGCTCCTGTCGTCGAATTTAAAGTTCTTGATCTGTTAAACCAAGCCGCTGAATTGCGCTTAAAGCTAATTCCAACCGTCAGGGACGGTGTAACGGTTGCAGTCGGTAAGGAACTGATGCGGCCGACGACCAATAGTCCAGCAAGCCCGATACAACCCCAAGTCACTGAAAAACAAGGCGGAACTTCTCCCGCATCGCAGACGACACAGCAGCCATTAGACGCAAAAATAATCAACATCGCCGGTAATAAAATCCAGCTGCAAGTCGTTAATCCATCGACAACGGACGCCGGGAATAAACAAGCCGTCCTGATCACTATTGATCGGTCTCAACTAACCAACGCACCATCGGATTTAAAAGTCGGCCAAAACCTGAACCTGGAAATCGTTAAAACGGGAGCCGTGCCCGAATTTAAGATTATTCCTGCCGCCAATAGCATTCCTGAAGCCAAAGTAGCTGAATTTATAAAGCAGTTCCTGCCCAGGCATGAAGCTTCGCCAATCTTCTTGAATCAACTGATAAAAGATTTGCCGCAGCTGATGAAAAACGAAAGCGTTCCTCAAGCCCTGAAAGATATTGCCGCAAAAATAGTCCAGAACCTGCCGCCCAAAGAACAGTTGATTACTAGCCAGGGCCTTAAACAAGCCATTACCAATTCGGGATTGTTCCTTGAGGCCAAGTTGCCGCCTGCGCTGTCCCAAGTCGAATTAATTAAAGAGTTGCCCCAGCTGATAAGAAATGAAAGCGTGCCCCAGTCATTACAACGTATTGCCGCTGAAATATTACAAAACCTGACGCAAAAACAGCCATCGACTACTAGTTCCGTTCCCGAACAAACGATGGCTAATTCGAAGCCGGTTCCTGACGTCGAATTAATATCTTCAAAGTTAAATCCACCGAATACGGGAGATAACACAAGTAAAGCGGGCGCTTTAAGCGATACCGGCTTTATTGCCGAGGATTTTAAAGGTAATTTGCTTAAGTTTATTCAAGCGTTAAAGCAGGAAATCGCCCAAAGCGAACAGCCGCTAAATCAAGTCGATCTTGACTTGCTCAAGAACCTGCAACATAAAACCGAAAATACCGTTGCCAAGCTAGTGCTGGATCAATTGACCTCCCTGCCTAAGGAAGACAGCCCAAAACAGCTATGGATTATCGATATTCCTTTTATTGACCGGCAGCAGGCGGAATCGGTCAGGATTGAGGTACAGCAAGACAAGGAAAACAAACAACAATCCGGCAGCAGCGACTGGTCGGTTAATATCACTATTACGCCCCCGGCGTTGGGGACGATTCATTGCATCGTTTCCTACCGGAACGATGTGGTCAATACCTTTTTCAAAAGCCAAAACACGCAAACGACCGAGCTCATCAAACACAACCTTGATTACCTGAAAACTCAACTTGAAGATTCAGGATTAAAAACGGGGCATATGGACGCCCACGACGGCACGCAAAAAACGCAGTCCGCACATCCCCAGCAACTGGCCGGAAAAAAACTGTTTGATGATAAAGCGTAGATATTGTCCGGGTTAAATCCAAGCCAAGCGACATGACTACGGATTTAGCTACGGCCAATCTTGACTATTTATTGACACTAAGCGCAGCTGATAATCTCTTGCCATTTTGCAACGTCAATCTTATGACATAAAGCAAATTAAAGCCCAAGCATATCGACTAACATACTTATTATTAAGGTTTATTTTCAATTGGCACGTACTTCGCTTTAGTTATTGCAACGTAACAATTCAATCCACGAGCAAGTATTAAATAAATCATATTGGAGAGCCATCATGTCACTAACCGTCAATACCAATTCATTTGCCCTGAACGCCCAAAATAACTTGAATAATAATCAAGCTAGACTTTCTACTGTAACTAGCGCGACAGCTGCATTGACGACGACAGGTACCTCCATTGACACCATCAACGTCAGCAGCGCGGGTGCTTATCAAAATACCTTTGCCCCGGCTGTAACCGGCAATTTGCAGTCTTCGGTTGAAAACATGGCCGCTACTCTCGGTCGTATCCGGGATGAAGGTTTTGCACAACAATCGGCCAAACTGTCGCGGATGCAATTCACACAATATCCGCTGACCGCCATGCTGGCTCAAGCCAATCAATCATCGCACGATGTATTGGCTCTTTTAAGATAATCGTGTCTTTGATGAGAACATCTTCATGGGCGTTGGGTTAACGATCAAACTGTTAACCCAACAATTTTACTATTCGATAAAAAAATATCAGCTAATACAGTAACTACAATTCCCGCGTCGCGCTGAATTTAATATCCGGCCAGCGTTCTTCGGTCAGTTGCAGGTTAACCCGACTGTTGGCGACATAAACCAGGTAACCGCCGCCGTCTTCGGCCAGATTATCAAAAACCTTATTCTTGAATTCTTCCAGTTTGGCCGGTTTGTCGGAACTTACCCAACGCACGGCTGAGATAGGGATGGCGTCATAAACGCATTCGACGTTGTATTCGCTTTTAAGCCTGAATGCGGTGACGTCAAACTGCAAAACACCGACCGCCCCCAAAATAAGATCATTATTTTTTAACGGTTTGAACAATTGGGTCGCGCCCTCTTCGGTCAACTGCACCAGTCCTTTTTGCAAGGCTTTGGCTCTTAACGGGTCTTTTAACACCACCCGGCGAAATAATTCCGGCGCAAAATAAGGAATGCCGCCGTATTTCAGCGTTTCGCCTTGGGTAAAAGTATCGCCGACCTGAATGGTGCCGTGATTATGCAACCCGATGATGTCGCCGGGATAGGCTTCTTCTACGCTTTTTCGGGTGTCGGCCTGAAAGGTTATCGCGTTGGCAACCTGGATATTTTTGCCGATACGAACATGATGGACTTTCATGCCTTTATCGAATTTTCCGGAACATACTCTTAAAAAAGCAATCCGGTCGCGATGAGACGGGTCCATGTTGGCCTGGACTTTAAATACAAAACCGGTAAACGCCGGCTCATCCGGCAATACCGTACGTTGCTCCGCCTCTCTGGGTCTGGGTGACGGCGCATATTCGGCGAACGCATCAAGCAATTCGATAATTCCGAAATTGTTGATGGCCGAGCCGAAAAAGACCGGCGTCAGCTTGCCTGCCAGATAATCTTCAAGATTGAACTCATGGCTGGCACCTTTGACCAAATCGATTTCATCCCTTAATTCTTGGGCTTGATCGTCCAGCAGTTCGTCCAACTTGGGGTTATTTAATCCTTTGATAATTTCAGCTTGGGCAATCTTGCCGCCATGTTGAGCGCTGAACAAATGAATTTCATCTTTATACAGATGATAAACCCCCTTAAAACGTTTACCCATGCCGATAGGCCAAGTCATCGGTGCGCATTTAATGTTCAGGACATTCTCGACCTCGTCCATCAATTCAATAGGCTCCCGCCCTTCCCTGTCCAGCTTGTTAATGAAAGTCAGAATCGGCGTAGTACGCAGTCTGCACACTTCCATCAAGTTGATGGTTCTGTCTTCAACACCTTTGGCAACGTCGATTACCATCAGCGCCGAATCAACCGCGGTCAAGGTGCGGTAGGTATCCTCGGAAAAATCCTCATGGCCTGGGGTATCGAGCAGGTTAATAATGCAGTCTTTATGCTCGAACTGCATGACCGAGGTAGTCACCGAAATACCCCGCTCCTTTTCCATTTCCATCCAGTCTGAAGTTGCGTGACGCGCCGCTTTTCGGCCTTTTACCGAGCCTGCAAGCTGGATTGCTCCTCCGAACAGTAACAGTTTTTCAGTGATGGTGGTTTTACCCGCGTCAGGGTGAGAGATGATAGCAAAAGTTCTACGACGCTTGGTTTCAGAGCTTATTTCAGTAATCGACATGTTTTATGCAAAAAATTAGGTATACAGGGTATGCAACAAAAAGGAGACCCATGGGTAATGGGAGACGAATGGATGATTGAAGGAGATTACCTTATCAATAATGTAAAAAAATCCTGTTGGCGGTATTTAGTGATAAATCTAACTAAAAATAGCGGGCAAAACTTAGATAAAAAATACCGGCATCGCTTCAGCTGACTGATTTTACCTAATCCACATCAAATAAGTAAGCCTCAGTCGCTTCTAAGTGCGTGCTTTAGAAGTCAGTCACAAAGTCGTCCGAGCATTAAATTTATTATTGCAATATGAATAAAGGCGGTACTGAAGTCGGTCAGCACCTCGTAATCTTTACTTAAATAATCAAGCCAGAGTATCCACAAGCATATGACGTTTTCGACCTTGAATTTGTTTGCCTGCGTCGAAGCCTTTAATACCCGCTACAGCGGTTGTTTTAACGCTTTGACTATTGATAGAACCGGCGGTTGGATGCTTATGTCGCCCTGCTTTTTGCCCCACATTCTATTAGTTGTCCAACATCGATAATAGCCGTACACAGTCTGCTGTGCTGGAAATGCTCGCGGCAGCTTGCGAAAGCATATACTAACTGATGTTACGCATTGACATTGATGAAGACATGAAATATAGCCTGTTGACAGGATTCATGTGACATGAAAAATTCAGTGCGTAACATTAGCTCCTAACTATAAATCAGCCGTTTAGTCATTGCCTACATAATCCATTTTCCCTATCTCCACGCCGTTATGTCGCAAAATAGCGTAAGTAGTGGTGAGGTGGAAATGAAAATTGGGGTACACAAAATCCAGCAAATAAGCTTGGCCTAGAAGATGGACTTCCCTACTTCCGAATTTCAGGGTAATTTTGCGCTCTTCGCTGCCGTCGATTTGTTCGGCAGTCACACTTTGTAAAAACGCCACGGTCTTGGCGATACGCGCCTGCAACTCAACAAACGTAGTTTCGCTGTCTTCATAGCTTGGCACTTCAATCCCGGCAAGTCGGGCCGCACAGCCTTTCACCATGTCGGTGGCAATTTGCACTTGTTTACTCAATGGATACATATCGGGTGCGAGGCGGGCGTTTATAAAGACTGAGGGATCGATTTTCTTTGCTTCGGCATGGATGGAGGCTTTGTCGAGTATCGCCGATAAATTGCCTAACATACGGATAAATACGGGGATAGAAGCTTGGTACATAGTCAGTGACATTATTTTTCTCCAATGATTTGCGATTTATGTTGGTTAATTACAGATTGCTTTTTAATGAAACAAAAATCAGCTTCCCGTTTTAAATGGAAAGCCGATAACCTTGTTACGGGTGGGTACTCAACACCCCTTAGACAGCAACCATGCCGCCATCGACATACAAATCGACACCGGCCACATAACTGCTGTCGGAAGAGGCCAGGAACAACACGGCTTGCGCGATTTCTTCCGGACGGCCAAAGCGGCCCAAAGGCACTTGCGTGGCTATGTTTGTGCCGAACTCATCAATCTGCTGTTCCGACAAGCCCATTTTGTCGAAGATCGGAGTTTCAATCGGGCCGGGACTGACCACATTGACGCGGATTTTGCGTTCCTTTAACTCGGTCGTCAAAGTGCGGGCAAAAGAACGGACTGCGGCTTTGGTCGCGGAATACACGCCGAAGCCTTCAAGGCCCAACGTGTTCACGGCCGACGAATTAAAAATGATCGAACCGCCATCAACCAGTAACGGTAAGGCCTTCTGCACAGTAAACAGCAAGCCCTTGACATTGATGCCAAAGATTTTGTCGAAATGCTCTTCGGTTATCAAGCCGATCGGTGCCAATTCGGCAATGCCTGCGTTGGCGAATACAATATCGATATGTCCGAATTGGTTTTTAACTTCGGCATAAAGTTTGTCAAGGTCAGCCAACGTTGATACATCGCCCTGGATACCGACAGCATTGCTGCCGATTTCAGCCACGGCGGCATCAAGTTCCGCTTGTCTGCGTCCGGTGATGACAACGGTAGCGCCTTCGCTTGCAAATAATTTTGCCGTCGCCAGCCCGATACCGCTATTGCCCCCCGTGATAACGGCGATTTTTCCAGAAAGCTTGCTCATAAATAAATCCTCGAAGTTAAAGGTTAGATTAGCTGAATTAACTCAATAATTCATTAGTACAGGATTATGGAACTATAAAGCTATACAGTCAAGTGTGATATGCTATCGACTATGAGAACACCCTATCATCCTCCCATAGAAGAAATTACTGTAGAAGGCATCCTGCATGCCTTTTCCGACCCTGTACGCATAGAAATATACGTCAATCTGGCCACCGCAGAATGTGCCAAGAACTGTTCAACTTTCTTAACTATCCAGAAGCGGACGTTGCCCAAATCGACCTTATCCCAACACTTTCGTATCTTGCGTGAAGCCGGGCTGATCCGTAGCGAGCGCAAGGGGGTTGAGCTTATCAACTCAACCCGTTGCGCTGAGTTGAAAGAGCGCTTTGGCCCCATGATCCTGGCAATTGTCGAGGCGTACGCAAAACAGCAAGAAACCGTCTAGTTGATTTTGGAAATAAACGACTGTTTGAGCTCGATGTCATCATGATACAAACAGTACTGCGTTAAGGGCTGTATCAGTTCCAACTGAGCGCACCGCCCGTCTGATACTCTGTCACCCGCGATTCAAAAAAGTTTTTTCTTTATTGAGATCCATCATTTCACTCATTCAGGAAAATGGATCGGTAGCGCCCGGATACAACATATCCAGGCTGATTTGCTGACAGCGGCGGTTGGCGATAAAGCGCAGGTATTCCAGTTCTACAGCCTGCTACATTAACACCTTGATTTCATCCCGCACCATTTAGAACGCAATAATCGGTAGCAAGTCCGCCAATGAACAAACGGCGGATACCCGCTTTGTGAAGGTCTGGCTTGAGAAACTTAAATACCCATCCTTTTCAACAACTGTGCCTTTGGAAATAATGTAAGCAGAGGCAGGAAGTTGCAAATCGGCTGAAAACTCTGCGTATTTAGAACCGGTAATGCAGTGTTCCGGCCAAGAACCGCCTTGCCGGATAAAAGAGCAATGGTGAGGGCGGAGAGACAGTCGCAGGTTGCAAATACAGGCCATTGACGTTTGCTTTTCCTTCATGGAATGCTCCTCCGTTTTCTCACAGGTGTGCTGTGGGGCAAAAACTCTAGACGTTATCACTGAGGAGATTTGACTTGTGCCACTGTTTTCTCGACAGTCGCACCAAATTCAAAGGCGACAAGCGCATACTGCATCTGGATGGTCAGCGGGCGTTGCCGGATGAGGATGCGGACCACAAAAAGTCATCTTGTTCATGGCTGAGTTTGCTGCACTTCAGGCTAACAAGAGTAAAAAGGCCCCATGAACGCCCCCTAAAACTCCATCTAAACTCTTCCCACCCAAAATCGGCTGCTCACCGCCCAAGAGTTATAAGGAGCTTAATTAGGCGTAAACTAACTCTTGATAGGCTATTTTTTACAGTATGCTATTATCTACTTGTATTTTTTAAGTAAATGAATTTAGTGGTGGGTATGCGTAGTTTATTGCCGGTTGTGGTTCTTTCTGTCTTGTTATTCACTGGATTGTTCGCCAGTCACATAAACGCTGAGTCAATGCCAAACACTGATGGTAGTGTAGAACAGCAAATACGCATAAAAGCTGAACAGGGCGATCCAACGGCACAAAACGATCTCGGTATAATGTATGCGAATGGCGAGGGCGTGTTACAAGATGATAAACAAGCCGCTTTTTGGTTTCGCAAAGCCGCTGATTTGGGTTATGCAAAGTCGCAACTGATCCTCGGCTTGATGTATAGCGAAGGCCAAGGCGGCATGACCAAGGACAGCAGCCAAGCCGTCTCATTATTTCGTAAGGCAGCTGAGCAAGGCTTGGCAATGGCGCAATATAATCTCGGTGTGATGTATGCCAGGGGCGAAGGCGTAGCACAAGATAATAAACAAGCCGTCGAGTGGTATCATAAGGCCGCCGAACAAGGCGAAGCAATTGCACAAAATAATCTCGGGGCGATGTATGCCAATGGCGAAGGCGTGGCTCAAAATGATAAACAAGCCGCATTTTGGTATCGTAAAGCTGCTGAACAAGAATTGCCAACGGCTCAAAACAATCTCGGTGCGATGTATGTCAGAGGCGAAGGTGTCGCGCAAGATGATAAACAAGCCGTCGCTTGGTACCATAAGGCTGCCGAACAGGGCTATGCAGAGGCACAAAACAATCTCGGCGTAATGTATGCCAATGGCAAAGGTGTCGCGCAAGACGATGAACAAGCTGCGTTTTGGTTTCGCAAAGCCACTGATCAGGGCGAAGCAATGGCGCAATTCAACCTCGGCCAGATGTATTTCAACGGAACAGGCGTGCCGCAGGACTATGCTCAAGCCTATATGTGGACAGAACTTGCCGCTACACAAGAATTAGAAAAAGCAGTAAAGGTGCGAGATAGCTTAGTTAAGGTATTGACACCCTTGCAAATAGAACAAGGGCGAAAGCTCGTCCGTGAATGGATGGCTGCCCCTCCACAAGCTTCGCAATAATTCCAGTTATCATGCGAATGATTCATTCAATTGTGGAAAACGGCGTCTAATTTTTATAATTAGACATCTTTCCTAAATAATCGACATGGCACTCCTCTTTATAGGGTTAAAATAACAATCATACCTCTGAAAATACGGATCGTCATGACACCTTATGCCCAATTACCCACGAACAATCCTGAAGAATTCATGCGGACTGTCGGACTGTCACATGAAGATTTTCAGCATCTTAACGAGAGGTTATCGCATTAC
>Ga0208270_100054_pt1 | contig 86372 bp, 84 predicted proteins | sample LakWasM109_LOW13_2_FD_183925 | JGI IMG/M metagenome (GOLD analysis project Ga0208270, IMG submission 183925) | Freshwater sediment methanotrophic microbial communities from Lake Washington under simulated oxygen tension - Sediment Metagenome... | ecosystem: Environmental > Aquatic > Freshwater >...
AGAGGACAAGCGAATAGAGCAGTTCGACTTATTTTAAAGCACCCGCCACCTTTAGGTGGCACATAAGTTAACCCGCTTTGAGCGGTTCACATTTTCAAGCCTCCGGCTTTGCCGGAGGTTTTTGACTTCTACAATAGCCTTGTATTTTTCCTGCATTGTTTTTGGAATATTTTCCGATTTTTTTATCTGTGCCATTTTTAGTTATCAAATCGATTGCTGAAATAATATTCTACCTAAGTTCGGCAAAGCATTGTAGGTAATAGCACTGGATAGAATAGAAAACGGGTTCTCGATTGCTCATTAAAAAAACATGACAATGCTTTTACTGACGTATCAAATTATAGAGATGATATTATTACGACTCTGGACTGGCATTTAAAATTCAACACCGACCCTGCGTATGAATACTGACAACATCACCGAAGTAAAAAACTATCTTCTTAATCTGCAAGACCAGATCTGCATGGCGCTGGAAGGCTTAGAGCCTGAAGCCCGATTTGTTGAAGATCTTTGGGATAGAGCTGAAGGTGGCGGCGGTAGAACGCGTGTTTTGGCTAATGGGCAGGTCATCGAACAGGGCGGTGTAAACTTTTCTCATGTATCCGGCTTTAAGCTTCCTCCTTCGGCAACGGCTAAACGTCCGGAACTTGCAGATCGGCAGTTTCAGGCGATGGGGGTATCGCTGGTTATTCATCCGAATAACCCTTATGTACCGACATCGCATGCCAATGTGCGGTTTTTAATCGCGGAAAAAACGGGAGAGCCGAGCATCTGGTGGTTTGGCGGTGGTTTTGACTTAACGCCTTTTTACCCGTTTAAAGAAGATGTGCTGCACTGGCATCAAACCGCCCGCGCCGCTTGTCAGCCGTTCGGCGATGATATTTACCCGACGTATAAAAAATGGTGCGACGAGTATTTTTTCCTTAAACACAGAAACGAAACCCGTGGCGTAGGCGGGCTGTTCTTTGATGATTTGAATGAATGGGGTTTTGAGCGGTCTTTTGCTTTTATGCAAAGCGTGGGCAATCATTATATAGATGCTTATCTGCCTATCATGCAAAAACGCAAGGATACGCCTTATGGCGACAGGGAACGGGACTTCCAGCTCTACCGCCGGGGGCGTTATGTTGAATTTAACCTAGTTTATGACCGAGGCACGTTGTTTGGATTGCAATCCGGCGGGCGTACTGAATCTATTTTAATGTCAATGCCGCCGGTAGCTCACTGGAAATACAACTGGCAACCTGAGGCCGGTAGTGCGGAAGCCATGCTTTATGAGCAATATCTAAAGCCGCAGAACTGGCTGGGTGATTGACTGGTAAATAAAAGATATCGCAAATTAAAGGATTTTTACCAGGAAGGCACGAAGTACACGAAGTTTTTGCTGGGTTTTTTCTTCGTGTTCTTCGTGCCTTCGTGGTGATATGTTTAATACTTCCTGCTTAATTATTAGAACTTGCCTGGGACTAAATTGAAACCTATAATCGAGCATTTTTTTAACGGGCCTCAGATTGTGGCTTGTATTCCTTAAACTTTGAACAGAAACAATGACTAGCCACATTATGCCAACCTACGGACGCTTGCCCATTACCTTCGAACGGGGAGAAGGTGCATGGTTATTTGATGAAAACAATAATCGCTATCTGGATGCGGTATCCGGCATAGCGGTGTGCAGCTTGGGCCATGCTCATCCTGCCGTGCATCAAGCTATCTGCAAACAAAGCGAAAAACTACTGCATACATCGAATCTGTATGGTATCGCCGTTCAGGAACAGCTGGCTGACAAGCTGACTGAAATGAGCGGCATGGATAATGTTTTTTTCTGCAATTCCGGTGCGGAAGCTAATGAAGCTGCAATTAAACTGGCGCGTAAATACGGTTACGAACAAGGTATAGAGAACCCGGCGATTATTGTCATGGAAAAAAGTTTTCATGGACGTACGTTGGCAACGCTGAGTGCTTCCGGTAACGCTAAAATCCAGCAAGGCTTTGCGCCTTTGGTTGAAGGCTTTATTCGGGTACCGTATAACGACGTCAACGCAATAGAACAAGCGATTGGACTGCATAAAAATGTTGTCGCTGTTTTGGTGGAACCGATACAAGGGGAGGGCGGCGTCAATATTCCCGCTGTCGATTATCTTAACCAAATCCGCAGCCTGTGCGACCGGCATAACCTGCTGATGATGCTTGATGAAATCCAGACCGGCGTAGGCCGTACCGGCAAATTTCTCGCTTTCCAGCACAACGCGATACTGCCCGATGTCTGCACACTGGCTAAAGCCTTGGGCAATGGCGTCCCCATCGGCGCTTGTCTGGCACGGGGCAAAGCCGCCAAGTTATTCACTGCCGGCAATCACGGCTCTACCTTTGGCGGCAATCCGTTAGCCTGTAGCGCGGCTTTAGCGGTATTGGCGACATTGGACGCTGAAAACCTGATCGATCAGGCCGCACAAAAAGGCGATGCTATCTGCTCGGCGTTTAAAGAACAGTTACTCGGTAATGCTCATGTTGTCGATATTCGTCATAAAGGCATGATGATCGGCATTGAACTCGACCGCCCATGTACTGAGTTAGTACAAGCTGCGTTGCAAAATAACTTGTTGATTAATGTCACTAGCGAAAAAACTATTCGTTTGCTGCCGCCATTGATTATTGATCAGCAACAAATCACTCAACTCGTAGAAACCTTATCGGCTCTTATTCATAAGCATACAGACACTCCCTATGAATCCTAGACATTTTATCAGCCTGCTTGACTTATCCGGCGACGAATTCCGTAGCTTGATCAATAGAGGCATTGTCCTAAAAAATAACCGCGATCCTGATTATCAACCGTTAAAAGGCCAGGTTTTGGCGATGATTTTTGAAAAATCATCGACACGCACCCGTATTTCGTTTGAATCCGGCATGAGCCATTTCGGCGGCAGCGCATTATTTTTATCGCCCAGAGATACCCAGTTGGGTCGGGGCGAACCGCTGCAAGACAGCGCCAAAGTCATATCCAGTATGGTCGATTGCATCATGCTTAGAACCGATAAGCACGAAACGGTAACCACATTCGCACAATATTCAAGTGTTCCTGTGATCAACGGCTTGACTGATTTACAGCATCCTTGTCAATTATTGGCGGATATGCAGACTTATTTTGAACATCGTGGCGATATTAAGGGTAAAACAGTAACCTGGATCGGTGACGGCAATAATATGTGCCATTCCTATATCCATGCGGCAATGGTGCTGGATTTCACTTTGAACATCGCCAGCCCAAAAGACTATCAGCCGTTGACCGAGATCGTTGAAGCTGCCGGAGAGCGCGTCCGATTCTTTGATACGCCTCTGGCTGCGGCCCAGAATTCGGATTTGGTGGTCACTGATGTTTGGGCCAGCATGGGGCAAGAAGAAGAACAAAAACAACGTGAAATGGCCTTCAAGAATTATCAGGTCAACGCCGAGGTTATGAAAGCGGCACATAGCGATGCGCTGTTTATGCACTGTTTGCCCGCCCACCGAGGGGAGGAAGTCAGCGCCGAAGTGATTGACGGTTCTCAAAGCGTTATCTTTGATGAGGCCGAAAATCGCCTGCATGCTCAAAAGGCACTGCTGGAATTTCTCCTGTGCAAAAAATCACGTTAGAATTAACCTTAGTCGTATCGGTTCCTTATCGCTCACGACACTTTCATTATTCGTGGCAGTCGGTTGTCGCAAGATTTCCTAGCGCTTGCGGCACTTCCGCCATCCCTGGCAGTCGTCCTACGACCAATAAATAGAGATTCAAGTGAAAAAAATACTAAGCTCGTTTTTTATCCTACTGGTAACTTTTGGCTCGGCTCAAGCTGAAACCGTCTATGTTACCGATAATTTGAATTTATCACTCAGGAGCGAAGAAAATAACAGCAGTAAGGTTGTAAAGCTGCTTGCGACCGGCACCCCACTTACGATAATAGAAGAAAATAAAAGTACCGGGTTTGCTCATGTTCGCCTGAATGACGGTACGGAAGGTTACATGCCGATTCGTAACACCATGAAGGAACCGCCCAGTCGATCTCAACTGGACAGCGCAAATAAAAATCTGGCGTCGTTACAGTCTGAAAATGCCTCTCTTAAGGCTGAGTTAGCCGCGGTAAAAGAGACTATTACGCCGGGAACGTCTCTTGAGCAGTCCTTGGCGACAGAGAGGGATCAGCTAAACCGGGAACTCAGTGAATTGAAAAAAACAGCGGCCAGCACAATAGAATTAAAAAACCAGCGTGATGAACTTCAAGAACGCGTAGTTAATGTTGAACGGGAATTGCAACAATTCAAGCTTGAAAATCAGGCTTTGCAAGACACTGCGAACCAAGACTGGTTTTTATACGGCGGCATCCTTGCTCTTGTCGGTGTTATTTTAGGATTTATTTTGCCTAAGCTCAGCTGGCGTCGTAGCAGAAGCAGCTGGGATTCGTATTGAAAAGAGATACAGCACGTTCACGCCTTTAGCCGTGCCTTAGGGTACGCTGTGCGTATGTGTTTCAATTACGCAATAAACTCAACAAGGTACACGTAGCGTACCTTACTAACCTTTAGGAAACGCTCACATGAGTGACAAAAACACCCGAACTTTTTCTTCCCTGGTTGTTGACGGCATGGAGCGCGCACCGAGCCGCGCGATGTTGCATGCAGTCGGTTTTAACAATGAAGACTTCAATAAGCCGCAAATAGGCATTGCTTCAACCTGGAGCATGGTTACGCCTTGCAATATGCACATCAATCAGTTGGCCGATGCCGCAGCTGTCGGCGTTAACAATGCCGACGGTAAAGCTGTTATCTTCAACACCATCACGATTTCCGACGGTATTTCGATGGGCACCGAAGGCATGAAATATTCGCTGGTATCCCGCGAAGTGATTGCCGACTCGATTGAAACCGTGGTCGGTTGCCAGGGTTTTGACGGTGTCGTCGCAATCGGCGGCTGCGATAAAAATATGCCCGGCTGCATGATCGCTTTGGCACGTTTAAACCGTCCGGCTGTTTTTGTTTACGGTGGAACCATTATGCCCGGCTGTCACAAAGACAAAAAGCTGGATGTGGTTTCGGTATTCGAAGCGGTCGGAGCCAGAGCTAATAACCAGATCGATGATGCCGAACTGGCCGAAATTGAAGCCAAAGCTATTCCGGGGGCAGGTTCCTGCGGCGGCATGTATACGGCTAACACGATGGCTTCAGCTATTGAGGCGTTGGGTATGAGCTTGCCAAACAGTTCCGCCCAGGCAGCTATTTCGAATGACAAGCGCCTGGATTGCGAACGCGCCGGTGCTGCGGTGTTGGAGCTGTTGAAAAAAGACATCAAACCCCGTGACATCATGACCAAAGCCGCGTTCGAGAACGCGATTACCGTAGTCATTGCACTCGGAGGTTCGACCAATGCGGTATTGCATATCCTGGCGATGGCGAACGCAACCGGCGTCGATATTACTCTGGACGACTTCACCCGCATCGGTAAACATGTGCCTATGTTGGCAGACTTGAAACCCAGCGGCCGTTACCTGATGACCGAATTGATCGAAATCGGCGGTATTCAACCGTTGATGAAAATCCTGCTGGATAAAGGCTTGCTGCACGGCGATTGTTTAACCGTTACCGGTCGTACGCTGGCCGAAAATTTGGCCGATGTAAAGCCGTATCCCGAAGATCAGGAAGTGATTCACTCGCTGGATAAACCGATCAAGAAAGACAGTCATTTGGTTATCTTATACGGCAATCTGGCCTCCGGCGGTTCGGTTGCCAAAATCACCGGCAAAGAAGGATTGGTATTTACCGGTACAGCCAAAGTGTTCGAAGCCGAAGAGCAGGCACTGCAAAGCATCTTGAACGGCGATATTGTTAAAGGCGATGTCATCGTCATCCGCTACGAAGGCCCGAAAGGCGGCCCCGGTATGCGGGAAATGCTGTCTCCTACTTCGGCGGTCATGGGCAAAGGTTTGGGCAAGGAAGTGGCGTTAATTACCGATGGCCGGTTTTCCGGCGGCACCCACGGTTTCGTGGTCGGGCATATCACACCTGAAGCCTATGTCGGCGGCGCGCTGGCGATCGTCGAGAATGGCGATACCATCACCATCGACGCGGAAAACAACGAGCTGAAACTGCATGTTAATGAACATGAAATCGCCCGTCGTCTTGAAAAGTGGAAACAACCAGCGCCGCGTTATACCCGTGGCGTGTTGGCGAAATATGCCAAATTGGTGAGTTCGGCTTCGTTAGGCGCGGTAACGGATAATTTGGATTGATGTATTTGGGTCTTCACCACGAAGACACGAAGAACACGAAGAACACGAAGAACACGAAGAAAAAATCCGTAGGATGGGCTGACGTAAGGAAGCCCATCGTTTCATTGATAGTGGGTTTTGCTACCGCTCTACTTCTCATCCTGCACGCTAACGTGAAAATGCTTATGAGCTACGTGCTAGATATCTTGGAGTATTCATGAGTGACGAAGCAATGTTAAATCAATTATTTTCTGTATTACGGGAGAAACACAAGGCATTTTCGGATAATTATGCTTACTTTGCCCCCAAGTTAGCCCCTCGATTTAATAGCTTTAAGTTCATCCGTCCAGATGAAATGAAACTATCCGAAATTCTGGCTGTGCTGCTAAATCCGCAAGGAGATCACGAACAAGGCGATATTTTTCTACAACTACTTTTCGCGGAAATAGACCTCACTTACCCAAATAATACGCGTAACATTAAAGTTGGCTGTGAAGTTTCTACAGACAGGATAGAAAACAGATCGCGGCGTATTGATATTGAAATCAATTTTGGTGATCACTTCGGGGTTGCCATAGAAAACAAGCCTTGGGCATATGACCAATTTCAGCAGCTTATTGATTACGCTAAGCAAATGGACGCTAAGTTTGAAAAGTGGTGTTTGATATATCTGTCTGGAGATGATTCAGATCCTAATGATGATAGTGCATCTCCAGCTCAGCTTGAGACGTGGGAAGAAAATAACCAATACAAAAAAATAAATTTTGGTCAGATTGTGGGATGGCTAAAAAAGTGCGAGGCACAATGTCAAGCGGATCATGTGCGGCATTTTTTACGCGATTTTATTAGTTATTGTAAAAGTGAATTTTTGGGAGAAACAGACATGGTAGATGCTAATTTGATAAGAGATTTCGCCTTAAAAAGCGAAAACCTAGAATTGGCACTTGCCATTGGGCAACAAATGACAGCTATAAAAGAAGAGTTGCTCAAAAAATTTGTAACAGATTTAGAAACACAATTTAAAGATGCTCTCCCAGGCTGGAAATTTACACCGGATAAAAATTTTAGTTATTGGTCGTGTAAGCGGAATCCTTTTAAATTTCATAAGCTAGAGTGGAAAAATTATTTCCTAGCAATAGAATTCGACAAAAATCAATGTATTGGGCTGGCTTTTGGGGTTCGTAAAGAGGATGACAATATTCCTGATTTGCCTGAGGACGCTCTTAAAAATTTGAATGAAAAATTAAATAAGTCAGGGTTAAGAAGTTCATGGTGGCCTTGGTATCTGAATTTTCCTTCGCCATATTTTGAGTGGTGGAATAATATTGAGCCTTGGCTTGATATTCAGTCTGGAGAAATGGCTAAGAGAGTCATAGATGAAATTGTGGCGTTGGCACATGAATCAGAAGAAATTATTGATCAAGCTGAACTTTCAATCTAATGCGGTAGGATGGGCTTTAGTTCCGTAGGTCGGGTTAGCTTATTGAGAGTAGCGAGATAACGTACCCGACATATACGCTGAAACTTGAAAACTAGCAAAATATTGCGCATATCTGACTGAAACGAGGGCGACATAATGAATACAGCGGAATTAATTTACCAAAAAGCAAAGGCATTGCCCGAAGCAGAGGCGCGGGAAATTTTGGATTTCATGGAGTTTTTGGAAACCAAGCGCCGGGGCGAAAGCGAAACCGCCTATCTTTTGCAAGAACCGGCTAATGCCCGAAGACTGCTGGCGGCGGCAGAAAATATCCGGGCGGGACGATGCATTGAAATACGGGAATTGCTGCCTGATGATTAGTTTCGAGCAGCAAGGATGGGAAGATTACCTGTTTTGGCAGCAAACCGACAAGACCAAGATTAAACGTATCAATCAGTTAATCAGAGATATTCAACGCGACCCATTCGATGGCATTGGTAAGCCTGAAGCTTTGCGCCACGGATTGACGGGGTTATGGTCACGCCGTATTGATGAAGAACACCGGCTTATATATTCGGTGAACGGCAAAAAAATTATCATTGCTCAATGCCGTTATCACTATGGCGATTGAATTTGGTTGCTCTGATTCGATTCCCAAGCTCTAGCACCGAATTCCCACGTTGTAGAGACTGTGAAAGTATTATTCATATTTAAAATCAAATAGTTGTATCGCTAGTTTTGGCTAAAAATCTCAAAAAATAGCCAAGACTGGCACTTCTTCTCGATAATATTAATATAACCAATTGATAACAAATGAAATAATACTTTCACAGTCTCTGTAGCTTGGGAACAATTAGCCAATAACATTCTTGATTAACAAACCATGGAACCACAAAAATCCTTCGTCAGCTGGTTTAGGGACTCATCCCCTTATATTCACGCCCACCGTAACAAAACCTTTGTTATTTCCTTTGGTGGCGAAGCGGTGCTGGCTGATGATTTCGATCACCACGTTCACGACTTCGCCTTACTTAATAGCCTGGGTATACGCCTGGTTTTGGTTCACGGCATACGCCCGCAGATTGACCAGCGGCTTGCCAAGCTCGATGTTCAGGCCCTCTTTCACAATAACTTGCGCATTACCGACGATGTGGCATTGCAATGCGTTAAAGAAGCCGCCGGATTGGTCCGCGTGGAAATTGAAGCGCTGTTATCGATGGGGCTGGCTAACTCGCCGATGTCGGGAGCCAAGATCAAGGTGGCTTCGGGCAATTTTGTCGTCGCCAAACCGATAGGAGTGATTGATGGTATTGATTACTGCCATACCGGCGAAGTTCGCCGAGTCGACAGCGCGGCGATTCATCAGCAGCTCGATCAGGACAATGTGGTGTTAATCTCGCCGGTCGGTTATTCGCCGAGCGGGGAAGTCTTTAATTTGTCGGCCGAGCAAGTTGCCACGGCGGTTTCGATTGCGTTAAAAGCCGAAAAACTGGTTTTGTTAACCGAACAAAGCTGCTGCAATCCCGATAACGGCGAACAAATCCAGCAAATGACCACCGCTGAAGCCGATACTTTCTTGCAGCAACATCCTGATATATCCACCAACATCAGCTTGCCGCTCAAAGCCGCGATGCAAAGCTGCCAATCCGGCATCGACCGCGTGCATTTGATTAACCGGGCTATCGACGGTGCATTGCTGCTTGAATTATTCAGTCGTGACGGCATCGGTACGTTGATCAGCTCCACGGCTTTTGAAGAGTTGCGCCCGGCCACGTTGAACGACATAGGCGGCATTTTGGAGTTGATCAAGCCTCTGGAACAGCAAGGCAAGTTGGCCAAGCGCTCCAGGGAAAAAATTGAAATGGAAATCGCCGACTATATTGTTATCGAACGTGATGGCCTGATTATCGGCTGTACCGCACTGCATCCGGATGCGAAAAACCGCTTTGGTGCGATTGCCTGTCTTGCCGTTCATTCTGATTATCAGGGCTCGCGTCGGGGCAATCGCATGCTTGAATATGTTTATCGCAGGGCAGGGGAGCTCAGGCTTAAAAAGTTATTTGTGTTATCTACGCAAACCATGCACTGGTTTATTGAACGGGGATTTTTATCGTCGGATATTAGCGATCTTCCCGATCAGCTCAAGGTATTATATAACCCGCAAAGAAACTCTAAAGTTCTTTATAAAGACATTGCATAATATTTACCATGACTAATAACGCGGCCTGTATATCAATCCTGCAATTATCCGACCTGCATATTTTGCGGGCGCCGGAAGATAAATTACTGGGGATCAATACCGAGCATTATTTCCATGCCTGTCTTGAGCAGGCCCTTGCTGGAAAACAGCATTTCGATTTGATTATGTTGACCGGTGATTTGGCCCAGAATCCTTGCCCGGAAAGCTACCAGCGCATCTTAACCCGCCTTGAAGCCTGTGAAACACCCTGCATCTGCCTGCCCGGTAATCATGATGATTATGAGCTGATGCAACAGATCCTAAATACCGACAGGATTAACTGCCGCAAACAGGTTAAGCTGGATAATTGGCAATTGATTAGCTTGAACAGCCGGATACCTGAAGAGCCGGGCGGTCGTTTGTCAAAAGAAGAATTGGAGTTTCTTGAAAACTGCTTAACTGAAAATCCGGATTATCATGCGCTTATCGCAGTACATCATCATTTCCTGGAAACTAAAAGTCCCTGGATGGATACGATGATTATAGAAAACAGCCGGGAATTATTGGCGATAGTAAGCAAATATCCGCAAGTAAAAGTCATGATTACCGGCCATATCCATCAAGTCATGGATGTGAAGACAGCAACTTTTCGGGTATTGGGCTCGCCTTCCACCTGCTTTCAGTTTTCACCTGAAACTACAGAGTTCAGTGTCAGCGACACGGCTCCGGGTTATCGGTTAATCGAATTGTATGCCGATGGCCGGGTTGAATCGGAGGTTGTCCGTTTGCCGCGGCCATTGACCGAGTTACAAGTAAGTACACATGGATATTGAAAACAGGATGTGAAAATAGGCCGGTGATCCGGCTAACCCGTTGCCGATTTACAAATTAGTTATCTCCAGAATTTCCTGTCCGACGAGCAGGCATTGATTATCTGTTTGAGCATAAATAAAGTGCATCCGATAGGTGCCTTTGTATATATGTCCATATATTTCCAGAACGTCAAACTTGCCTTTCCCGGCAGGATTTTTTATCGGCTTAAGCACGGTAACATGCTTATCGATTTCGGTTCTGTCATCTAATCCAAAGTGGAAATCCAGCAGCTTTTTGGCTTGAGCGATGGCCTCTGTCGAACAATGATGTACAGGTTCAGCGGATGCAAATCCCGATGTAACCAAAAATAAGATCAGAATGGCATGTTTAATCATTTTCCCTCCGGAAAAAAGATTGGACCGGGCATCTACAATTTGAACAAATGGAAATATATTTTACTGGATTGTTATTATGGATGCGTCGGTCGCAATACGCTAACTTAATAATGCGTAATATTCTTTAAAAAGCTTGGTACGGTCATCCAAGCCATTTGTTCCGCCATTAACTTTTTTGGTGACAGATGTTATTACAGTATCTGTTGAGCCGCCGTCGCAGACAGTCCATATGTTATTTGAATCAAAGAAAAATCCTGCGGAGGCCAGCGGATATTGAGTGGCTACTAAATCCGGGTTGGCAACGGTATCTTTATTGACCTCTTTACCAAAGCTGGCGTAATTCAACTTGCCTGTTAATTGGATATAACCTCGTCCCCTGAATGTATAACCGTCACCGCTCGCTTCGTCGCCATTGCCCATTCTGTCGGCATAAACTCTAGCGCCAATCTTGGCTGGATTTCTTGCATAAGTTTCGTTTAAGGGTTCAGGAAAGTATTTGGGAAATGTTGCTTTCAGGCCATCGGCCGAATAATTCAAATTTTCATAAACCACCTTAAAGCCGCCACTCTCGTGAGCGCATTGCGCAAGGAAATGCGCTAATCTTAAGGCATTGGTTATAGCGGCTATAGAAGGGATCTGGGCAATAACTTCATCGGGAACATGTCCTTTAAGATTGTCCAGGTTAACGCCTGTTGACGATACAGGAAATAGTGTTGCCCATGTGGCGTCACCTACAATGCCATCGGCAGTCAAACCATTTTGCGATTGCCAAGTTTTTACGCTGGCTTCGGTACCTGACCCGAAAATGCCGTCGGCAGTTAAAGCTAACCGAGTTTGGAGTTTTTTAACATCATCACCTGTTGAACCTTTTTTTAATAACATGACATCTTTCCTGTTGATTGTTTTAAATAACGGATAAGCGCATTGCATATGCCCTGATATTGCTATTAGGGGTGTATGCAATGCTTTTTACTACGGTGGTGCGGGAAGTTACAGCTTATTAAATACGGAGAAACAACCGTTTTTTCTAAAACGTCCGGTTTGAGCGGCCGCTCTATTAATTCTTTATGCCGATGCCTTTATACAAAAGGTAAAGGCTGAATAATGTCAGGGTAATAATGAAGCCGCCGGTAATGATGAAGGTCGTTTGAATATCAACATCGGTCACGCCTATCAAACCGTAACGAAAGGCATTGATCATATATAAAATCGGATTCCCCATCGAGATTATCTGCCACAATTCCGGTAGCATATTTACCGAATAGAAAACCCCTCCCAGATAGCTTAACGGGGTTAATACAAAGTTCGGGATAATCGAAATGTCGTCAAAACTTTCTGCGAGTATCGCATTGATAAAGCCCGCCAAAGAAAATACAGTGGCTGTCAGTAGGGCAATTGATAAGGCAATGCCGATATTATTAACCTTAATATCCGTAAATAACAAAGAAATTAACGTTACAACAATACCGACCAGTAATCCGCGGATAATGCCGCCGCCTACATACCCACCCAGAATCACCCAATTGGGTATCGGAGCAACCAGTAATTCTTCAATATTGCGCTGGAATTTGGTTGAGTAAAACGAAGATACGACATTGGCATACGAATGACTGATAACCGACATTAAAATAATACCGGGAACGATGTAATCCATGTAGCTGGCACCGCTGATAGTGCCGATACGATCGCCGATCAGCTTGCCGAAAATCAGGAAATACAGCGCTGTGGTAATGGCCGGAGGCAGCAGTGTTTGCGGCCAGATACGGATAAACCGGAATATTTCCTTGATAACGATGGTTCTAAAAGCAATAGAGTAATTCATTATTTAGCACCTGTTGCTTTTGAGTCTGCGACGTTTGAGTCAATCAAATCCATAAATAACTGTTCCAGTCGATTAGTCTTGTTTTTTAAGCTGGTGACTTCGATGTTCTGAGCGCTTAACTCGCTGAATAGCTTGTTAAGTCCATGCTCTTTAGGTACGGCAACATTAAGTGTTTTGTCGGTTATTAGCTCGATTTGACAGCCTTCAATGACCGGCGCCGCAGCAATAGGTTGAGCCAAATCCAATATAAAATGCTCTATATGCAGTCTCGCTAGTAAACTTGCCATATCGGAATTTTCGACAATCCGTCCGTCATTGATAATAGCGATATTGCGGCACAGGCTTTCCGCTTCTTCCAGATAGTGCGTGGTTAAAATGATAGTCGTGCCTTGCTGATTGACTTCCTGCATCATTTGCCACATGGAGCGGCGTATTTCTATATCGACGCCTGCGGTCGGTTCATCAAGAATCAATAGCTTGGGTGCATGAACCATGGCGCGGGCTATCATGACCCTGCGTTTCATGCCGCCTGACAGGCGCCTGGAAACGGTATCGCGCTTGTCCCATAAATCCATTTGCTTAAGGCAGTATTCGGTACGTTGCAGCGCAAGTTTGCGCGGCGTTCCGTAATAGCCGGCCTGATTGAGTAAAATACTCTTGACGGTATCGAACTGATTAAAATTGACTTCTTGCGGAACCAGGCCGATACAGCTTTTGGCTAAGGCCCGCTCACGTCTTAAGTCATGTCCGAAGATACTGACTGAGCCGCTGGATTCATTGATCAGCGAGCTGATAATGCCTATTGCCGTTGACTTTCCGGCGCCGTTTGGCCCTAGCAAGGCAAAGAAATCACCGGCCTCAACATCAAGATCAATGCCTTTTAAGGCTTCGAAGCCATTATTATAGGTTTTTCTGAGATTACGCAGGGATAATGCATTCATGCTGAAACTAACACTTAACGGAAGCCTTTAAATAAGTTAAATTACGTGCTTCATCCATAGGTTTGGATGGTTAAAACCGTGTGATTTTATCAGATATTAACACGCTTCATAGACAAAACTGGATAGCTCGTGCTGAAGAAACCTCCCGAAACCGTTGCCGCTGTAGACTTAGGGTCTAACAGTTTTCACATGATTGTTTGCAGTTTAACTAACGGTAATTTACAAACTCTCGATCGTCTTAAAGAAATGGTGAGGCTAGCGTCTGGCCTGGACCAAAGGAATTATCTCGATACTGATACTCAGGAAAGGGCTTTAGGATGTTTGGAACGGTTTGGACAAAGGATCCGTGATTTTCCGCCTGGAAGCGTCCGCGTTGTCGGTACCAGTACATTGCGGCAAGCTAAAAATTCACAACAGTTTTTGGAGAAGGCTGAAAAAGCGTTAAACCATCCTATTCACATTATTTCCGGCGTAGAAGAAGCCCGATTGATCTATCAGGGCGTTGCACACAGCCTGGGCAGCAACGCTAATTTGCGTCTGGTGATGGATATAGGCGGCGGCAGCACCGAATACATCATAGGTTCAGGCGATACGCCCAGAGTCAAAGAAAGTACGCCCATGGGTTGCGTAGTGGTCAGTAATGCCTTTTTTAAAGACGGTAAGTTATCCAGGAGTGCATTCACTCGGGCAACTTTGTTCGCCGAACAACAGCTTGAACCGATCCAGAAAGAATTTCAGCGCAAGAACTGGGACGAAGCCATCGGCGCATCAGGCAGTTTAAAAGCTATTGATAAAGTGCTTAAGGCTAAAAACTGGAGCAATAATGGCATAACCATGCAGGGCCTGGAGCAACTTGTCGCCCATCTGAACTTGTGCAATCATGTGAGCGAGCTTAATCTGCCTGAACTCGATCCTGAGCGTCTTCCTGTATTTCCAGGCGGTGTAGCGATCATTTATGCCACCTTCAAAAGCCTGGGCATTGAACAAATGACCGTTTCTGATGGAGCGCTTAGGGAAGGCCTCATTCAGGATTTACTGGGCCGGCTTTACGATCACGATATTCGCTCCGCAACCGTGCATGCCTTGGCTGATCGCTACCACATCGATAAAGAACATGCGGCTCGCGTTAAGCGGACGATCAGTTATATTTTGGATCAATTGGGTGATGATTTCTGGGGGCCTAACTACGAACACGTTGAACAATTTTTAAACTGGGCAGCAGACCTGCATGAGATCGGCCAAGATATCGCCCATAGCCAATACCATAAACACAGCGCGTATGTCATTGAGAACGGGGACTTTGCAGGTTTTTCCAGGCAAGATCAGATGTTGTTGTCGACCATAGTAAGATCACATCGGCGTAAATTTTCCCGCGCGCTTTTCAATCAGTTGCCATTTCCCTGGAATGTTGACGCGCCCAATCTGACCATTATTTTACGGTTATCGGTATTGTTGCATCGCAATCGTCAGGAAAACGACAAGCCCGATTTTAAGATAGCGTTAACTAAATCAAAACTCCGCTTGCAGTTTCCGGATCATTGGCTGGCTCAGGCGCCGCTAACCCATGCCGATTTAATTCAGGAAGCCGATTATTTAAAATCGGCGGGATTCAAACTGGAGTTTTCTTAACCGCCAAATTATGAAGATTTTATTCGGCAGCCACTCTTCTATGAATTATTCACTGCGTACCGCTACGTTGCTCCATGCAGTCGGACGCATTTTGTTATATTGTTTTGGTGCGCTGATAATTTTATGCGTGATGTTGGTTTTTTTTGGTATTGGCGACAAACCCGAGCTTCAAGTGGGGTGGTCGCCTACCCGCGACGATCTGATCAGGGCAAAAAAGATCCTGCATGAAGGTTCTAAAACAAAACCTGACGAGATCGCTATCATTGAGCTAAACGAAGCCGATCTCAATCTGGCCGGCAATTATTTGTTAAACCGCTACAGCAAAAGTGCGGCTGATTTGGATTTTAAAAACGATGAATTGAGGTTTAAAGTCACGATGACTTTGCCTGCAAACAGCCTGGGCAAGTATTTAAACATCAGCTTTAGATTAGGTAATGTTGAAGGTAGTGATCTTCCAGTCATAACCAAATTTAAAGCCGGAAAATTATTGTTGCCGGCCAAATTGGCCGCTTTTGTTATCGATACCTTTATCCAGCATTCATCATTGAATGAATATTTCATTCTGGCAACCCGGCCTCTGAAGGCGGTTAAAATTGACGCGGAAAAACTCACCATCACTTATTATCCGAACAAGGATACATTGATCCAGGCGCGAAATTTCCTGACTCACACCGGCGACAATTCTACGTTGAATATTTACCAGCAAAAACTCGCTGATATCGTTGCCAAACATGACCCGGAATGGCGCTTGTCGCTGGCGGATTTATTACGCCCATTGTTTGAATTGGCTTACCAGCGCTCTACACTGGAAACCGCCATTGATGAAAACAGGTTTGTTATTTCTGCGATCAATGACTATGTCAATAAACAGGAGACAAAAAAGCTCTTGTCCACACCTGATTCCACGCCGGTGGCCGGGCAGCAATATTCGGCTTTTTTATATAAACGTATAGATCTGGCTCAACATTTTATAGGCTCAGCTGCGCTGACTGCATCGGTCAACAAACAAGCTGCACAGATTGCGGGAGAAGAAAAAGAGTTAAGCGACGCGCAAGAGGGTGGCAGCGGTTTCAGTTTTATTGATTTGGCTGCCGATAAAGCCGGCACACGCTTTGGAGAAATGGCGACATCATCGCCGGAAAATGCGCGGAAAATGCAAAAAGCCATGTCCGGAATAAAAGATTACAGCGATTTTATGCCCGATCCCCGAGATCTCCCGGAACACATGAATGAGGCAGACTTTAAGCAACGCTATGAATCGGTAAACAGCCCCGTCTACCAGGAACTCTCAAAGCAAATCGATGCCCGTATTTCAGCGACACCTATTTACAGCATAGAATAAAAAAGGGAGCGCTTGGCTCCCTTTTATGTTTCAGCTGTTTCCGAATCAAGTTTAATTAAAGGTAGAATCCGGTGTGCTAGGTAGAGTCGGCATTTTTTGTTTAGGAAACTCGCCGGTCAAGCCATTCAAAAAAGCCACGATATCGGCAGTTTCTTCTTTGGTTAAATCCTTACCCAATTGCAGCTTGGCCATCAAAGTCACCGCTTTGTCCAACGTTTTAACCGAACCGTTGTGGAAATAAGGTGCGGTCAGAGCGATGTTGCGTAAAGTCGGCACCTTCCACAAATGTTCATCGGTCGGATTTTTGCTGACTTCCGCTAGACCTTTATCCTTGCTGAAATGATGTTGCGCTTCAAAATAGCCGTTGGGGATTACAGGGAACTTCTGGAGCATGCCTGGACCGTTAAATGCCGGGCCGCTATGGCAATGGGTGCAACCTAATTCCGCAACTTTCTCCATGCCGCGAACCTGTTGCGCCGATAAGGCTGATTTATCGCCGGCAACATACTTATCATAAGAACTGTTAGGCGTAATCAAGGTTCTTTCATAAGCCGCAATGGCTTTAGTGACAGCGTCTTTAGTAATGGTATCCGTACCAAAAGCATGTTCAAAAGGCAGCTTATAACCTTCAATCGACCTCAAGCGCGCGACAACCTCATCCCAGTTTTTCATGCCCATTTCAATCGGATTGGTTACAGGGCCTGCCGCTTGGTCTTCCAGGCTTGCCGCTCGGCCATCCCAAAATTGGACTGCATTAAACGCTGAATTCCAAACTGTCGGTGCACTGCGTCCTCCTGTTTGACCGTTAACGCCCATAGCCGTCGCTCTATTATCTTCACCGCCCAACATGGTGTTATGACAAGAGGAACAGGAAACCGTGCCGGTAGAAGATAAACGCGGATCATGATAGAGCATTTGACCTAACTCGACTTTAGCCGCAGTAGTAGGGTTATCAGCAGGTGCATCAACCTGTGTCGGCAAAGCTTCCCAGGCCGAAGCGACTGAAACTGAACTTGCTAACGCCAACGCGGTAACCAGCGAACGAATTTTAAACATACCATACTCTCCAATATTATTAATGTTATTAATGTGAGAGGAACCGTAAAGGCCGGTAGCCTTACTGCACATCCAATAGGATTGTAAGATATGCAGCGGATAAGGTACAACCAAATTTCCTTACGCGGGTTTAACCGCCAATAGTTATGTTGCATCCTCAAAAAATACAGGCCAAACCTGTCTGAGCGGCAAGTTGATACCTTGATTAGTTATATATCAAAAATCCGAATGCCTGAATGGCCCGGGAATATTGCAGTTCTTTACTGTGTTAATCGGCATCAACGATGACGAGGTATGGGGGGGCGGCTATCTGTGATTTGTATGTGGTTATACAGCCGTTGGCTGAGAACGGGTGCTTTGGAAGTGGAAAAACAGGTGCGCCAGGCTGGAAAGCATCTGTTTCGTGCAGTTAGGATTTATCATAAATACTTATCTTTCATTACCGGTCAACGGTGGTTTACACTGTTGCTTAATCCTCGGCCGGTTTTTTGCGCGGTAAACTTAGCGTAAAAGCGAGGAGATGAACAGCTTACAGCGTCATATCGCTACGTGCAAAGATGCGGTTCTTTTGCCTTGTCCCTGTTTGACGCTTCTTTTTGTTATGAACGTTACATTGCAACAGGTGATTAATAATGCGCAAAATAATAATCAACCAAGCCGCTGAAAATACCCCCTCTTCCGATCCGAATTTTCTGAATCTGGAGCATCTGGCCCAAGTAGAGTTTACCTCGGAGTGCCTTGAACATCCTGTCGAGTCTGCCTTATCACTGGCCGAAGATTCGGGCGCAGGATGGCAAGCGGCATGCGCCGGCGAGCAAACGATCCGTCTTGTTTTTGACCAGCCCCACACTATTGAACATATTTTTCTGGTGTTCGATGAGCCGCAACAGTCGCGCACTCAAGAATTTGTCCTTCTCTGGTTAATGGATAAAGAAGAGGCTTACCGGGAAATTTTACGTCAGCAATACCATTTTTCCCCTCCGAACACAACGCGCGAAATCGAGCATTATCAGGTCCGGCTTAATCAATTAAAGGTGTTGGAGTTAAGAATAATTCCAGACATCAGTGGCGGTGAAGCCTGCGCCGGACTTAAACAGTTGCGTCTAGCGTAAATGCCGCTTCTAATAGTCATGGCTGTCTAAGTAATTACATCCGATAGCTAAACAAATAATAATAAAAATAGCATGAGCTTATGGGCTTATAGCTAAATTAACTAAAGAGGAGGGGTAGTTATGATGTTTCCAACATCCGCATCAGTTGTTATCGCATTGTTGATGGGTATTGTCGGCGGCGCATTCGTGATCTGGGAATTACGGCGCGTGCTTGGCTATGATCAAGGTAATGAAGCCATGCAAGCCATTGCAAAGGCTATTCAAGAAGGATCGGCGGCTTTTTTGTCGCGTGAATATCGCGTCATAGCGATTTTCGTCGCGATTGTCGCAACGGTTATTTCTATATTTTTACAGTGGCAGACCGCGTTCTGTTTTGTGGTGGGTGCGATTGCGTCGGCAGGCGCAGGCTACTTGGGGATGTATGTGGCGGTTCGCGCCAACGTCCGAACCGCAGCAGCGGCCGGCCGTAATCTTCATGAAGGGTTGCGCGTTGCTTTTGGCAGCGGTTCTATCATGGGTATGGCGGTAGTCAGTTTTAGCCTGATCGGCATGACGGTATTGTTTTTGATATTTAACGGCAACCCCAATCAATTAACCTATATTACCGGCTTCGGTTTTGGCGCCAGCAGCATTGCTCTGTTTGCAAGGGTCGGCGGCGGCATTTATACCAAAGCCGCCGATGTGGGCGCCGACTTGGTCGGTAAGGTCGAACAAGGTATCCCCGAAGATGATCCGCGTAATCCGGCCGTCATTGCCGATAATGTGGGCGATAATGTGGGCGATGTTGCGGGCATGGGGGCTGACTTATTTGAAAGCTACAGCGGTTCTATTATTGCGGCTGCAACATTAGGTGCCGCATTGGGCGCAAAGTCGCCGGCGTTTATCGGCTTGCCTTTTCTGGTTGCCGCTGTCGGCATCATTGCCAGTCTTTTCGGTATTTATATGGTGACTGGCGAAGAACAAAAACAGTCGGAAAACGGCAAGGATTCTGTTATCGCCCGCATCCTCCGCTTTGTCGGGCAATATGTGATAAAAATTGACGAAAACGCCAGTCTGGACGATTTATTGAAAGCGTTGCGCCATTCCGTTTGGGGCGCTTCGGTAATAATTTTGGGGCTTTCTTTAGTTGCTATATTGATTTCTGGCGTCAGTTTCAATTATTGGCTGGTAATACTGGTCGGTTTGGTAGCGGGTAACGCTATCGCTTATGTGACCGAATATTACACATCCTATACGGAAAAACCTACACAGGCCATTGCCCATGCTACGCAAACCGGCGCGGCAACAACCATTATCCAAGGTTTGGCCGTGGGTATGATGAGCACGGTGTTTCCGGTGCTGATTGTCTCGGTAGCTATCTTGCTGAGTATATGGCTGGGTCATAAAGCCGACGGTAGTCTCGCCGCGGGCCTTTATGCAGTTGCTTTGGCGGGTGTGGGTATGCTCAGTACCTTGGGCGTTACGTTGGCGACAGATGCTTATGGCCCGGTTGCCGATAATGCGGGCGGCATTGCCGAAATGAGTCATTTGCCTGCTGAAGTGCGCCATCGTACCGACGCGCTGGATAGCTTGGGCAATACGACTGCCGCAACCGGTAAAGGCTTTGCGATTGGTTCGGCGGTGCTAACGGCGTTGGCCTTATTGGCCGCTTATGTGACGGCCGCTAAAATCGATAATTTGAATATTCTGGGGCCTACCATGTTGCCGGGTATTTTGATTGGCGCGATGATGCCTTATTTGTTTTCCGCGCTGACAATGATGGCGGTGGGTAAAGCGGCGCACGAGATTGTTGTTGAGGTGCGTCGTCAGTTTCGTGAAATTCCAGGCTTGATGGAAGGCACTGGGCAGCCTGATTACGCAACTTGTGTCGGTATCAGTACGGAAAGCGCTTTGCGTGAAATGATTTTGCCGGGTTCATTGGCGGTTGTTGTGCCGCTGGTAGTGGGGCATGTGTTGGGTAAAGAAGCTCTTGCGGGGATGCTGGTCGGTACCATGTCTTCCGGTTTCCTGCTGGCGGTGATGATGGCAAATGCCGGTGGCGCTTGGGACAATGCGAAAAAATGGATTGAAACAGGGCAATTTGGGGGTAAGGGTTCGGATTCCCACAAAGCCGCTGTGGTCGGCGATACTGTGGGGGACCCGTTTAAAGATACCAGCGGTCCGTCTTTAAATATTTTAATTAAGCTGATGACTATAGTCAGTCTTGTTTTTGCTACTTCATTCGGTTCGGGGTGGTTTAACTTTTAAAAAACGCATCCATTTTGGTTATGCCATTTGCCTGATTGTAGGATTAGGCAGGTGGCAATCCCTGATACAGGGGTGTTACTAAGTTTTGAAATCTAACCTGAGAGGTTGATATGTTTAAACGGCTGATCGTTTTGTTCATGATGACTGTTTTGTCCGGCTGCGGTTATAACACGCTACAGTCCGGTGATGAGGCCATTAAAGCGGCATGGGCGGAGGTGCTAAACCAGTATCAGCGCCGCGCTGATCTGGTGCCTAATCTGGTGAATGTGGTAAAGGGTTATGCGGCTCATGAAAAGGATGTGCTGACCGAAGTGACCGAGGCTCGCGCCAAGGTCGGGTCATTGCAGGCCACACCTGAACTGGTTAATGATGAACAGGCGTTCCAGAAGTTTATTGCTGCCCAAGGGCAAATGACCAGTGCAATTTCACGGCTGCTGGGGGTCGCGGAAAACTATCCGCAATTGAAAGCCGACGGTCTGTTTCGTGATTTACAAGCGCAGCTGGAAGGTACGGAAAATCGTATTACCGTGGCGCGCAATCGTTATATTGCCGCAGTCAAGGATTACAATATTACTGTGCGCTCTTTTCCTTCCAATCTTACCGCGATGATGTTCGGCTATAAGGCAAAGCCGAGCTTCACCGTAGAAAATGAACAAGCTATTGCAAAGCCGCCGATAGTGGATTTTGGTGCGCCTGCAACGACTACTGGTCATTAATATGTTATCTGCAATATTTCTCCGGGCTCGCTACGGTGCCTTATTTTTCCCGCTGTTATTTTGCATGATGGCTTGGGCGATGGTTGGCGTTCCTGAGTTATCCAGTCGTGTCACGGATCTTACTGGCACGCTCAGTGCTGAACAGGTCTCCGCGCTGGAAAATAAGTTGGCGGCATTTGAAGCTAAAAAAGGCAGTCAGATTGCTGTGTTAATCGTCCCTACCACCCAACCAAAAGATATAGCTGAATTCGGTATAGAGGTTGCTGATTTGGCGCAAATCGGCCGTAAAGGCATTGATGACGGTGTTATCCTGATAGTGGCAAAAGACGATCGAAAGTTACGGCTGGAAGTTGGCTATGGCCTTGAGGGAGTGATTCCCGACGCAATTGCCAAAAGAGTGATAGCCGAGACTATTACGCCGCATTTTAAGGAAGGTGACTACGCGGGCGGCATTAATGCCGGGGTTGATCAGTTAATGACGTTGATCGAAGGAGAGGTGTTACCTGCGCCGTCTGAAAGTTCGGGTGAAAATCTGGGCGAAGGGTCTTTTCTGTTCATTTTGATTGGCGGCTTAATTGCAGGTTTTGTGCTGTCAGTCATGATGGGGCGAGTCATGGGAGGTCTGCTGGCGGGGCTGGGTAGCGGCCTGATGGCTGCACTGGTTTTGGGGTTGGCATTTTCGATAGCGGTATTTGTTGGGTTAATGGTTTTTTTTATCGTCGGAGTTCGTTCAACAGGCGGACGCGGTTGGTCTAATCGCGGCGGCTTTGGCGGCAGTAGTGGCGGCGATTCATGGGGCGGTGGTGGCGGTCGTTTTGGTGGGGGAGGGGCATCAGGATCATGGTAAATATTAAACGTTGGTTTCGTCATGCCTTTATTCTACCGTGGCGTTGGCGCATGTTATTTCCCAAGGCCGTGCTTGGAGAAATAGAAGAAGCAGTAAAACACTCTGAGCATCAGCACGGCGGCGAGCTTCGTTTTGCTGTTGAAAATGCACTTGCACTGGGCCAGGTTTGGCGTGGTATATCGGCTCGTCAACGTGCGATAGATGTGTTTTCAAATTTGCGGGTCTGGGATACTGAACAAAATAGCGGCGTTTTGATTTATTTGCTGTTGGCGGATAGGGAAGTTCATATTATCGCAGACCGGGGTATTGCCAAGTACGTAGAGCAAGTCGAATGGGATGCTATAGCGAAAGCTATGCAGAAAGAATTCAAGCGTGGTAATTTCCTGAGCGGATCGTTGCAGGGCATCGAACATATTACGGTGTTGCTGGCTACTCATTTTCCGCCCGGTGCAGATAATCCCAATGAGCTTTCGAATAAGCCTGTTATCGTTAAGAGCTGAATTTTTGCTTTTATTGGCTAAAGATCGGGTTTTTAATTCGATCTACTCATAGTAGAGTATGTTATTTAGGATTTGACGAATTTGTTGTTTCCATATACCATTGCGCGGTTATGTTAGCTCGATTACCTGAATATATAGATCCCTTGCACTTAGCTGATAAGCGTGGTGAATTAAAGGGGCAAATACCTGTAAGTAGCTTGGATCGTTTGGCAGATATCCTGTTTAACGATACAGGAGCTGTAACTGTGGAACTTTTTTTTGGTCGGGAAGGAAGATTAGCCACAGTTGAAGGGCAAATAGAAGCGGTTCTGGAACTTGAATGCCAAAGCTGCTTACAGATGTTGCAATGGCCTGTCAAAAGTACTGTCAAGCTGGGTATTGTTACTTCGTTGGATCAAGCGGACAGATTGCCCGAGGATTATGAACCGTTGTTAGTCGACGAGGAGAAAATCCTTTTAAAGAATATTGTTGAAGACGAGTTGTTACTTATTTTGCCTACATTCCCTAAGCATCAGCATCATTGTTTCGATCAAAAGTCGGATGATTCCAAGGTGGATTCTTTACAAAATAAACAGCAGTCCTCTACCGAAAACCCTTTTTCCATTTTAGCTAAATTAAAAAACACTGGAGATTTATAATGGCCGTACAAAAAAGTAAAGTAACGCGTTCAAGACGCGGTCAACGTCGTTCACACGATGCATTAACAGGCAGAACCTTGTCTCAAGATCCACTGACAGGTGAAACTCATATCCGTCACCATGTTACTCCAGATGGTTTCTTTAAAGGTCGCCAAATTGTAAGCAACGGCGAAGAAGATTAATCAATCTTTCCACCTTGCAGCATGATGAATGCCGAAGTTGATCAAATTAGGTCAGGTTCGGCTTTTTTATAATAACTCAGGAGTCATCCGTAAGCGTGAGCCTAACAATTTCGATTGATGCAATGGGCGGGGATTACGGTCCTGAAGTCACCATTCCTGCATCATTGGATTGTTTAAAGAACAATCCAGACTTAAAGCTGATCTTAGTGGGCGATGAAGCTGTTCTCAAGCCACAGTTAGCCCAGGCATTAATTAATTACCAAGATAGACTTACCATTCAGCACGCATCCCAATGCGTCGGAATGGATGAATCTCCATCCAAAGCGCTAAAAAATAAAAAAGATTCGTCAATGCGGGTTGCTATCAATCTGGTTCATGACGGGCGCGCGGATGCTTGTGTGAGTGCCGGCAATACCGGGGCTTTAATGGCGACTGCCCGTTTTGTACTTAAAATGATTCCCGGTATTGACCGGCCCGGAATCATTTCCACATTGCCGTCAATTAACGGACATACCCATGCGCTTGATTTGGGAGCGAATGTGGATTGCACAGCGGAACACCTTTTTCAATTTGCAGTGATGGGTGCTGAGTTGGTTAAGGCGGTGGAAAACATCGATAATCCGAAAGTAGGCCTGTTAAATATTGGCGAAGAGGACATGAAAGGTAATGAGCAAGTTAAAGCTGCTGCAAAATTACTGGAAAATTCATCGTTAAACTACATAGGCTATGTAGAGGGCGATTCTTTAAATGCAGGTCATATTGAGGTTGATTTAATTGTCGCCGATGGTTTTGTTGGCAATGTCGCGCTTAAATCTATTGAAGGCGCGGCCAAAATGATTGGTACTGCATTGAAAGAGGCTTTTGGTAAAAACATTTTAACCAAGTTGGCGGGATTGCTGGCCTATCCGGTACTTAAGTCATTTAAAAAACGCATCGATCCGCGCTTATATAATGGAGCGAGCTTTTTAGGGTTACGCGGATTGGTTATTAAAAGCCATGGGGGCGCTGATGTGCTGGCGTTTAAAACGGCTATTCATCTCGCTGAAATTGAAATAAAAAAAGATGTTATTAGAAAAATAAGCGAGCAAGTCGAGAAAACTTTAGCTCTGAGAGAGAATGCATGACTCGTTATTCAAGAGTAATCGGTACCGGTGGTTATTTGCCGGAAGAAGTTCGTACAAATGAACAAATATCACAAACTGTTGATACTTCCGATAGCTGGATTATTGAGCGAACCGGCATTAAAAGCCGTCGTATTGCCGGGACTGATGAAACCGCTTCAAGCATGGCTGAAATTGCCGCAAGACAAGCCATAGAAGCGGCGGCTTGTGATCCCGATGAAATTGACCTGATTATTGTTGCGACCGGAACGCCTGATCGTGTTTACCCTAGTACAGGCTGTTTACTGCAACGACGCTTAGGTATTAAAAACTGCGTCGCTTTTGACGTGCAAGCTGCATGCTCAGGTTCAATTTTTGCGTTAAGCATTGCCGATCAATATATAAAATCAGGCGCAGCCAAGAAGGTACTTGTTGTAGGATCGGAAATCTGCTCTCGTCTTGTTGACTGGACGGATAGGGGTACCTGTATCCTGTTCGGTGATGGTGCGGGAGCAGTATTACTGAGCGCGTCCGATGAAGCCGGTATTTTATCGACGCATATTCATTCTGACGGTGAATATGAAGATCTGTTGTATTGTCCAAATCCTCAGGCCGCTGCTGAGGCGAATAAGGACGAGGCCGGTTACATCAATATGCGCGGTAACGAAGTGTTCAAGGTGGCTGTTAATACGCTGGGTCGCATAGTCGATGAAACCTTGGCTGCAAATAACATGCAGCAATCCGATGTTGACTGGTTGGTGCCTCATCAGGCGAATATGCGGATTATTGCGGCGACAGCAAAAAAATTAAAAATGTCCATGGATCATGTTATTTTGACCCTTGAAAATCAGGGCAATACCTCATCTGCATCTGTATTGCTAGCCCTCAATGAAGGTGTTCGGGACGGTCGCATTCAACGCGGGCAAGTCGTGTTGCTTGAAGCGTTTGGGGCAGGATTCACTTGGGGTTCTGCGTTAATTAAATATTAAAAGCGTGTTGAAATGAATAACCAGATTTATAACTTAGCTTTTGTTTTCCCCGGACAGGGCTCGCAATCTGTTGGTATGCTAACAGATTTGGCCGCGGCCTATCCTGAGGTAAAGCATGTTTTTGAGCGGGCATCCGATGCGCTGGGCAAAGATTTATGGTCTCTTGTTGCAGAAGGTTCAGAGGAAGAGCTTAATCAAACGCACAACACCCAACCTGCGATGCTTGCCGCCGGTGTGGCTGTTTGGGAGGTTTGGTGTAAGCACAGTAATATTCGTCCTGCATGGATGGCAGGTCACAGCTTGGGTGAATATACCGCCTTGGTTTGTTCTGAGGCCATGTCGTTTGAAGATGGCATAAAACTGGTTGCAGCAAGAGGGCGACTGATGCAGGAAGCAGTACCTCCCGGCGTTGGTGCAATGGCGGCAATTTTAGGTCTTGAAGATCACCAAGTCGTTCAGGTTTGTGCAAATGCGGCTGAGGACGAAATAGTTTCAGCGGTCAATTTCAATTCTCCGGGACAGGTGGTTATTGCGGGCAACGTTGCTGCTGTTGAAAGAGCAATGCTTGCGGCAAAAGCAGCGGGTGCCAAACGAGCGGTATTGTTGCCGGTCAGTGTTCCTTCGCATTGCGCATTAATGGAGTCGGCAGCTAAAAAACTGGATGAGCAGCTGCAAGATACTGTCATTGATACGCCTAAAATGACGTTGATTCATAATGTGGATGTCGCATCGCACAGCGCGCCTGAAGTTATCCGTAACGCATTAAAAGAACAGCTCTATAAACCGGTGCGTTGGGCTGACAGTATCAAGTTTATGCATGATCAGGGTGTCACCTGTTTTGTTGAATGCGGTCCGGGTAAGGTGTTGGTTGGATTGAACAAACGTATTGCCAAGGATGCCGAACAACTGTCTATTTACGATCAGGCAACATTAAATAAAGTATTGGAGCAATTCAATGGATAAGCAAATCGCTTTAGTAACGGGTGCCAGTCGTGGCATCGGTCGGGCAATTGGAGAAAGATTGGCTAAGGATGGTTTTTTTGTTATCGGTACGGCTACTACAGATAACGGAGCTGATTCAATTTCCGCCTATCTGGGAGAAAATGGTAAAGGCCTAAAGCTTGATGTCGCCAATCCGGACTCCATTGCAGGAGTCATGAAAATTATTAATGACGAGTTTGGGGCGCCGGCCGTACTGGTTAATAATGCCGGTATTGCCCGTGATAATTTGTTGATGCGCATGAAAGACGAAGAGTGGGATGATATTATCAATACCAATCTGACTTCGGTTTTTCGTATGAGCAAAGCAGTGCTGCGCGGCATGATGAAAGCCAAAACAGGGCGTATTATTAATATTTCATCCGTAGTTGGTTCGACCGGTAACGCAGGGCAGGCAAATTACGCTGCTGCAAAAGCCGGGATGGTTGGGTTTGCCAAATCCATGGCTAAAGAAGTGGGTTCGCGCAATATTACTATTAACACAGTGTCTCCTGGATTTATTGATACTGATATGACCAAGGAGTTGAGTGATGATATTAAAAGTAATCTGTTGTCATCTATTCCTCTGTCTCGTTTGGGGAAGGCCGAAGAAATTGCGCATACGGTTTCATTTTTGGCTTCTGAAGGCGCTGCCTATATCACTGGTGAAAATATCCATGTAAATGGTGGCATGTTTATGCCATGAGGTGTTGCCTATAGGCCGTATAGTATGTTCATGCCTTAATATTGTGACATTGTCGCAATATAAAGTATAATTCCCCCGCCGTCTGGAATTTCCGGAGACGGAATTTCAAATAAAATTAATAACAATACTATTGTAGTTCTCGGATTAGACGCCGGGAAACTTACATTGTTTGAGGACAATAATTATGAGTAACATTGAAGAACGAGTAAAAAAGATTGTTGCAGAACAATTGGGTGTTAAAGAAGATATCGCTACTGATGCTTCATTTGTAGATGATCTTGGTGCTGATTCTCTTGATACAGTTGAACTCGTCATGGCTCTTGAAGAAGAATTCGAATGCGAAATTCCAGACGATGAAGCTGAAAAAATAACAACTGTTCAGCAAGCTATCGATTACGTAGTAAAAAACGCTTAAAACTCATCTTTTAGTTGATGAGCTTGTAGGTTGGGTTACGACTGCATGGATGCAGAAGATAGAGCAGTACAGGAGCAATTGCCGACATAGAAGGCAAAGCAACGCACGGAGCAATTGCCAAACGTAGCGTAACCCATACTTAGTGCTTCGATATCAAGTTGCGATGCACTATCCAGCCTATATAACGAACTCTTTATTCCCTCCTTTATTTTTCTTACGGTAAATCACATTGAGCAAACGTCGAGTTGTAATAACTGGATTAGGCGCAATCACGCCTTTAGCTAACACGGTTCCAGAAACATGGGACGGTATTATTAATGGTAAAAGCGGCATAAGCCCAATTGATTCCTTCGACATTTCTTCTTTTGCAACCACATTTGGCGGCGTTATAAGAAATTTCGATATTAGCCAGTATATTCCCGAAAAAGATGCCAAACGTATGGATGGTTTTATTCATTATGGTATTGCCGCAGGTTGTCAGGCTATTGAAGATTCAGGTATTGAAGTAACCGAGGCTAATGCCGAACGTATCGGTGTTGCTATCGGATCGGGTATAGGTGGTATTACCGGTATTGAAGAATGTTACGCGCTTTATGATAAGAGCGGTCCACGCCGTATCTCTCCATTCTTTGTCCCTGGTAATATTATCAACATGATTTCAGGCAACCTTTCAATCAAATATGGATTAAAAGGTCCAAATTATGCCATTGTTACAGCGTGTTCAACAGGCACGCATAATATTGGCGATGCAGCACGATTAATTAAGTATGGCGATGCTGATGTAATGATTGCGGGTGGCGCTGAACGCTGTACCACATCACCGACGGCAATGGGCGGTTTTGCTTCGGCAAAAGCTTTGTCCCGCCGCAATGATAATCCGCAAGCCGCCAGTCGTCCTTGGGATAAAGACCGTGACGGCTTCGTACTAAGCGATGGCGCAGGTGTTGTGGTTCTAGAAGAACTGGAGCATGCTAAAGCGCGCGGTGCAAAAATTTATGCTGAATTGGTAGGCTTTGGCATGAGCGGTGACGCTTATCACATGACTACACCTTCAGTCGGTGGCGAAGGCGCTGCACGTTGCATGAAGAATGCGCTACGTGATGCCGGTTTAAATGTCGATGCTGTCGATTATATTAATGCACACGGCACATCAACGCCGGCTGGCGATGTGGGCGAAACTCAGGCGATGAAAGCGGCATTGGGCGACCACGCCTATAAAGTTGCCGTCAGCTCGACAAAGTCTATGATCGGTCATTTATTAGGTGCTGCGGGCGGTATTGAAGCAGTGCTGACCGCATTGAGTATCAAAAACCAAATCGCGCCACCGACCATCAATCTGGAAAATCAAGATCCGGAATGTGATTTGGATTTTGTGCCGAATACTGCAAGAAATATGAAGATCGATGTGGCTATGTCCAATTCGTTTGGTTTTGGTGGTACTAACGGCTCGTTAGTTTTTAAACGCTATGAGTAATTAGCCTTGTAGGTGGGCAATGCTTTTTTGCCCACCTTTGCCATAACGCCATTTATCCTGCATGGGTACTATCCGGCTAGAAAAAATGATTCTCATCAATGGTGAAAGCAGGGAGCATATTGAAATAGCTGATCGTGGTTTCCAGTACGGAGATGGATTATTCGAAACCATCGAAGTCAGAAACGGACAAGCTGTTTTTCTTGAGCGCCATTTGGAACGGCTCAATGCAGGCTGCCAACGGCTTTTCATACCTTTTCAGGATACAGAATTACTACGTTTTGAAGCTGGAGAGCTTTGCCGCCGATGGGCTTTGGGTATTCACTCCCGTCAGGCTGTGCTTAAAATCATAATCACACGCGGTTCGGGTGGCCGAGGTTATCGCCAACCCGATGTGATTCGACCTACCCGCGTATTAAGTCTTCATCCTTATCCCGATTATCCTGAAATATACCGAGAGCAGGGCATAGTTGCCCGTATTTGCGCAACCCGTTTAGGCTTGAATTCCACCCTGGCAGGTATTAAACACCTGAACCGGCTTGAGCAAGTCATGGCCAGAGCTGAATGGAATAACTCCGCGATTCAGGAAGGACTTATGCTCGATGTCAATGATCATGTCATTGAAGGAACAATGACTAATCTGTTCTATATTAAAAATAATAGCCTTTATACCGCAGTGCTGGCTCAATCAGGTGTGGCCGGTATTATGCGCGGCATGATAATGAGGATTTCAGCTGACCATGGCCTTTCGATAATTGAACATGTGTTTACGACAGATGAGCTGTTTTCGGCTGATGAAGTATTCGTCTGTAATTCAATTATTGGCATTTGGCCGGTCAAGCAAATCGATACTACGCACTTTTCAGTGGGTCCTATAACCAAAAGTATCCAAACGCAGATGGACAGGTTGATCAATAATGAAAAATAGAATCATTGGTTTAATCTTGTTGATCTTAATGTTTGTCGGCGGCTGGATGTGTATAGACTATCAAAATGCATTTCATAGTCCTGCGCTGGTTAATAAGACCGTTTATATAGAAATTGAAAAAGGCGACTCGCTTGACCTCATTAGCGATAAGCTTGTAGCCCAAAAATTATCTGTTAAGCCGTTCTGGTTTAAAGTCATCGCTTTTCAGGAAAATGCACTCAAAAAAATCAAAACAGGCGAGTACGAGTTAACTTCCGGTTTAACTATACCTCAAATATTAGCGTTATTCGTACAGGGAAAAACCAAGCAGCACATCATTACTTTTCCTGAAGGCTGGAGTTTTAAGGAAATACTGCATGAAATTGAGCAAGATCCTAATCTTGAGCATACTTTAAACGGTGTCGATTTTGGCAGTATCATGGCCAAATTCAAGTCTGACATGCCGTCGCCTGAAGGTTTGTTTTTTCCCGATACTTATTTTTTTGAAAAACATACCTCCGATGTGTCTTTATTAAAAAGAGCCTACGACAGAATGCAGCAGGTTTTGCAACAGGAATGGCACAATAAAACGGAAGGGCTGCCATTTAAAACACCCTATGAAGCCCTGATTCTTGCTTCGATCGTAGAAAAAGAAACCGCGGCAGTTACTGAAAGACCGGTCATAGCGGGTGTGTTTATTCGCAGGCTGGAACAGAATATGTTGTTGCAAACTGATCCTACCGTTATTTACGGCATGGGTGAAAGTTATCAGGGCGATATTAAATCTAAAGATTTGACCACAACTACACCGTACAATACCTATGTTATTAGCGGTTTGCCGCCAACGCCGATTGCGATGCCCGGACGCGATGCATTATATGCCGTTCTGCATCCCGATAAGGGTGACAGCCTTTATTTTGTGGCTCGTGGTGACGGAACGCATGTATTTTCTGCAACCTTAAAAGACCATATAACAGCTGTCGACAAATTTCAAAGGAACAAAAAATGATCCGAGGGAAGTTTATTACACTGGAAGGTGGGGAAGGCGTCGGTAAAACCACTAACTTGGCCTTTATAAAAGACTACTTAGAGCAACATAACATCACTGTCGTTGTTACGCGCGAGCCCGGCGGCACCAAGCTTGCTGAAAAAATACGTCAATTATTGTTGGACAACAAAAGCGAGGCTATTTCAGAACAGGCCGAGTTATTGATGATGTTTGCAGCCAGAGCCCAGCATATCAAACACGTTATTGAACCGGCTTTGGCGCAAGGGAAATGGGTGCTTTGCGATCGGTTCACCGATGCCACCTACGCCTATCAGGGCGGAGGGCGGAACATGAAAATCAGTACCATAAAATGGCTTGAGAACTTGGTGCAAGGCACATTAAGGCCTGATTTAACCCTGTTATTGGATGCGCCGGTTGAGATAGGCATAGAGCGTGTCAGAAAGCGCGGGGCTTTTGATCGTTTCGAGTCGGAAAAAGTCAGCTTTTTTGAAAGCGTCAGGCGGGCTTATTTATTACAGGCCGAACTGTATCCCGAGCGCATCAAGCTAATAAAAGCCAACCAGCCGTTAATTGATGTGCAAAGAGCTATTACAGATGTTATTCGGAGTTTGTTTGGTTTGTGCGCCTTGAATTGCCCTACGTCTTCCCGCCACGGCACCACAAAATGACTGTGCCAAACCGGTTGTTACCCTGGCACCAGCAAAGCTGGGATCATCTGTGCGGTTACATTGTGCAAAAACGCATTCCTCAAGCCTTGCTCATCACCGGCAATAAAGGTCTGGGGAAACAACAGCTGGCCAATCAGTTCGCGGTTGCCCTGTTTTGTGCTACACCGCAGACCAATGGTATGGCTTGCGGTCTTTGCAGCAGCTGCCTGCTGGTTAATGCCGAAACTCATCCCGATTTTATCCAGGTGCGGCCCGAAGAACCCGGCAAAGGTATTAATATCGGGCAGATACGCAGCCTGGTTACCCGGTTGACCTTAAAACCGCAGTTTGATACTTATCGCGTTGTTATCATTAATCCGGCCGACAATATGAATAATGCGGCGGCTAATGCATTCTTAAAATGCCTTGAAGAGCCGACAGAGCGTACTGTTATCATATTGATCAGCGAAAAACCGGCCAAATTACCGGCGACTATCATTAGCCGCTGCCAGAAATTGGCCTTAGCTTCGCCGGATAAAGAAACGGTAATCGATTGGCTGGCCAAGACATTGCAGTGCGATGCCGCAACGAATAAAACATTGTACTGCAACGTTTCTTTAGCGCAGGGGGCGCCTTTATTGGCACTGGATTATGCCAATGACGGCACACTCAAGTTACATAATGAATGTTTCAATGCGTGGTTGGCGATAGCAAAGCAGCTTAAATCTCCTGTGATTATTGCCGAAGACTGGCACAAGCTACCCGCATCGCCGTTAATATTCTGGATTACATCCTGGATTATCGACTTGATTAAGTGTTTTTATCAAACCAAGGTCGAGAATTTATATAACCCGGACTTAAATCAACAATTGCAAGAACTGTCCCAGCGGCTAGAATTAAAAGGTCTTTATAGATTGTATGATCTATTATTGGCAAGCCGGCAACGGCTAGATACGCAAATAAACAAGCAGCTCTTGTTTGAAGAAATTCTAATACAATGGCACGAACTTAACCGGAGTAAATGACCATGGCAGATGCAGGGCCCGGACAAGGCATATTGTCCCTTTCGATTAAAGATAAAAACGCTTTGTATGCAGCCTATATGCCTTTTGTGATTAACGGCGGGCTGTTCATTCCCACTAATCGTGAGTATGAAATGGGGCAGGAAGTTTTTATGCTGCTCAATTTAATGGACGAAACCGAGCGCTTACCGATAGCCGGTAAAATAATCTGGATAACTCCACCCGGTTCGGAAGGTTATAGAGCCAGTGGCGTTGGCGTACAATTTAGCGACCAAGATGGCGGCATGTCGCGTAACAAAATAGAAAACTATCTGGCCGGTTCTTTAGAAAATGATCGTTCGACGCATACTATGTGAATCATCATCCGTAAGGGCGAGTCAAAATTGCCCTTAGTCACCCCGTACTTGCCCTTTCTTTTTTAAACTTGACAACAAACCATGCTAATAGACTCTCACTGCCATCTGGATCGCATCGATTTGGCGCCGTATCAAAATGATTTTTCCTGTTTCATGCGCGAAGCGGCAAACAGCCAAATCGAACACCTGTTATGTATTTCGATAGATTTGGAATCCTATCCGGCAATGCTGGCTTTGGTAACGCCTTATCCGCAAATATCCGTGACCGTGGGTGTACATCCTAATGTTCAGGATGGTCAAGATCCCAGTGTCGAAGAGCTGATCGCTTTAGGCCAACCCGACAAAGTCATCGGCATAGGCGAGACCGGCCTGGATTATTTTCGCAGCGAAGGTGATTTAGGCTGGCAACATCAACGTTTCAGGAATCATATTAACGCGGCGAAAGCGTTGAAAAAGCCGTTGATTATCCATACCCGTGAAGCTAAATTCGATACTCTACGTATACTGGAAGAAGAGGGAGCTGGAGAAGTGGGGGGGATTATCCACTGTTTCACCGAAGATTGGGAATTTGCCAAAGCAGCGTTGGATTTGAATTTTTATATTTCCTTCTCCGGTATCGTCACCTTTAATAGTGCTAAGGAAATCCAGGAAGTTGCTAAAAAAGTACCCGAAGACCGATTCCTTATCGAAACCGACTCACCCTATCTAGCGCCAGTACCCTTTCGTGGCAGGCCGAACTATCCAATCTATGTGCGCTATGTTGCAGAACAATTGGCACAGTTGCGCGGCACGACGATGAATAAAATTGCAGAGTTATCGACTGAAAACTTTTATCGATTATTTAAGCTGGCATAGTCTTAAATTATCTTTGGCCGGATAAGACCTTCAAGCGCTTCTTTGGAATTCAGCTGGCATTCGTCTTGTTGCTATCGCCCGAACCGGTCTATTTCGACCTGAAAATTGATAGCTCATTGATTTTAGCGAATAGATCATCGGGAAGGTATGGTTTTAGTGCAAAATCATCCATTCCCGCATTAAGGCATGCTTTTTTGTAATTATTGTTGGTCGAGCATGCCACGATCGGAAAATAATTTGTGGTTCTTCTGATGATTTTTGTTGCCTCAATTCCATTCATCTTTGGCATTTCGACATCCATTAAGCAAAAACCATATTTGCCGTTATTTTTCTGAGCGAATTCAACAGCCTCTATACCATTTGATGCCATATCGAAGTCATAACCCCAGCTACTCATTAGCTCACTATAAAGCATTTGAATGATTTGATTATCTTCCGCAATTAATATATTCACTTTGTAAAAGGCAGTTCAATTAACGATCAATTTGGCGGCGACAACAAACCTGGAGGCTTCCTATTACACCCAGGCTGTCAAGCCATTCGTCTTTTTGCCGAAGACGCTCAGTATCCAGATTATTGAGCAAGGCAACATCCAGCTGAAAACCATTTTCAGACTCCGAAAAATTTTGTCTGGACCAGACGGAGTCTTTCTCCAGAAAACAATGACCGGCTTTACACTGGCAAAGAACCTTATTTTTAAGTTGTCTCACTTCGTAAGCCTTGGCTTGTGTCATTTCGGTGGGCAAAAGTGTTTCCTGCTTTTTATTACGCAGCTACATTTTTGCTATATGTCAGGATAAAAAAGATTAAAAGTCGGTAGATCAGCAGCGGATGTAAATCACTCCGCACAGTAAGTTTACTATAAGTAAACAAAAATTGTCAACAGATAGCAGCTAATAGGCAGAAGAGTAGGTTGATAGTAAACATTATGGTTTGGTCTTGAATATTTCTATAGCTCATATTTATGTAAATAAAACAATAACAAGCGTTTTATCAAGATGATATCTACAAGTTCGAAGACGTGTTTTTAAATAGAGATTTCTTACAATATACAGGAAAGCATCAGCCAATAGTGTCGTAGACCGCAAGGTAATCTGCCAGTAAACTTTTTTGCATGGAAACAACAGATATTTATTTTCGCATTAAACAGGCCCGGGAATATTCAGGACTGACACAATCCTCATTAGCCATCCTGGTAGGCGTTAAACGCTCTTCTGCCAATCAATGGGAATCACCTGCTCTTCGTAAAGAGCCTTCTACTGGAAATCTTATTAAAATTGCAGAAATTACCGGCGTTAGCTTTGAATGGCTGGCAACCGGGCGCGGTGAAATGGTATGGGGAAGCAGAATAAAAGAATCGGCTCCCGAATATGACTTACTGGCACCACGGGAAATCCTGCTATTGAAACTGTTTAAGAACCTGCCTGAACGCAAACAAAAGGCATTGATTGAGTTCCTTAGCGGTATTTAAAAGACGGACACAAAAGTTGAGTGGATTGTTAAAAGCCGTTTGGAAGCGCGCCGTGAAAGCGACAGAATTATTCCTACATTTTAACTAGGCGGCTTTAGTTGTATTGCTCGGGCTTACCTGTAAATTGGCCGGAAACGCCGGTTCTCGCTGTTGCTCGAACCGGCCTGGTCGGGTCTACTGATGATGCACCCAATCCGCTCCTAAAGTCCCTTGCAGCTGTTGCAGATAAGCCGGATCGTTGATTTCGGTCAGCATGTGTTCAGCTGATTCGAGTTTTTGGCTTAACTCTGCGTGACTGGCCGAATCATTATGTTCCGTTTTACTCAATTGCTGTTGGATATAAGCCTTGTGTTGTTGCCAAAGCTCATTGTCGCGTTGCTGCTTGATTTCAAGGCGCTGCTGATACCAGTCGCTTTGCAGTAAATAGTCGAGGGTGAACATCGCGCGAATCGCCGGATCGCTGATGGTTTTGCCTTCATACTGACCGTCGACCATAATATGCAGCAATGCTTTCAATGGAGGGCAGGCGTCATCAATGGAGCCGTCCTGAATATACAATTGCGCTACCCGTTGCTGAGCTTCATAGACATTGTCGATGCCGTCGACATAGCTGGCGAGATCCTGCGTTTCCGGCTTCAACATGGCTTCGTCGAATACCGCAGTCGGATAATCGAACATCTTGCCGAAATTAGTATGCACAAAGCGTTCGGTAATGCGGTATCCCAGCCGGCTTTGAAATACGGTACGGCCCTCGTATTCGAAATCTTCCAGTTTTTCCAATTGTCCTTTTGCGATTAAATACTCCGGATCGCGTTCGGCGACCGGCAACCGCGACCAGATCTCAGGAATCAGCAAACTGATATCATGGTCGATTCGGCGCTTGGAACCAATGTAACCGGCGGCCGTGGAAAAGCCGTCGTAGCCGCACAGGATAAAAGAAACCAACGCGGTATTCAGGTCGGCGGTGGCCGATACCGCATTGAATGGGCCTTTGGTCAATGCGCCTTCGGAACCGGCACCGGTTGTGGACGGCGACTTTCCGGTCAGGCTGCAAATAAAATCCATAAACAGCTCGGGCAGTTCCTGGTAATGGATCGGATTATAGATAGCCAGCGGTCTGATGCCCGATTCCAGGTCGGCAGGGTTGTTACGTCGTCCTGTCAATACTGCGTTAACCGGGAAATAGACCGTTTGAGCAGCGTCAAGATTTCGCGCCAAGCGGGTCGACAGTTCCGCGATATAACGCATTTTTGGGTTGGAGATATCGGGGCGAAGTTGCAGATAACGGACGTTGAGGCTGGGCTTTCCGTCAACCAGACGAGGATGCGCCGATGAGACGAAATATTCGCTGTCTTTGCCGTTAACCGCCTGAAGGATGACGTTTTGCATCGGTTCGCTGAATTCGTCGAAATGAATAACGTCTTCGATGAACTCGCGGGCGTCTTGCGCGGTCAGCGGCTGGAAATTGGAGATAAAATTGTCCGTACGTGAAAAATCCAGTTCGGTTTGTAAATCGGTGCCTCGATGAACGGCATCGTCAGGACGTTGAAAGAAGCTTTGCTCGCAATTATCAACCAGTTTGACGCTGGGGTTTTTATAATCGGGATTAAGTCCCGTTAAATAACGCACCGGCACGACAGTCGATGCGGAGATGTCGTCTTCCAGCTGGACTTTGGCTGAGGCGATAAAATCCTGACGCAGTTTGAACACCCGCCACGCGCCTTTTTCATCAAAACCTACGCGCAGATAGCTGGCAATCAGTTTTCGGCCCTGAAATTTCAGTTCGTTGCCGGGGTGACTGTTGACCATATCGACGGAAAAATGCTTCCTCCAGTCAGAGCCCCATTCCTCTTTATAAAAACGTTTGATCATCAGCGCCACGGCCAATATATGCCGGGGGATGGTTGCCAGCCACTGGTTATGGGCATCCGAATATTGGGTTACAGACGGGGTCAGTAGTTTGATGACCGAGCCCAGGGTGCGCTCATTGCTGAGCAAGCGGCGTTGGTCGACGCCATGCAGGGCGGGGTCGAGAAACCGGGTCGAATAATCGCGTTCGAATATCTCGGTGACGATATCCATGTCTTTTTCGAAATCATCGACAAAAACAGCGCCGGAAATAATAGCTCCGGACATCGATTTGGAAATTTCCGATTTACCGCCGCCGGATACGGTGCTTGGTTTATGGCAGAAAGTGCCTTCCTGGTGGGTGCCGATCAAACGCCAGCTGGGCGCATGAGGGTGGCGTTCCATATGGATTTTAAAGCCGTTCGGATAGACATAGGTATGGTTAAACAACAGTTTAAGCGTTTGCGTTTGTTTGTTATGCGTCCAGCTGATTTGTTGTTGCTGAATGTTGAACTTTGCCGTATTAGGGATATAAATGATGTCAGGAAAATTTCGGTCGACCGCGTAACCTTGCTCTTTAACTTCCAGTACAGAGGCCAGCCGCCGACAGACTGTATCGAAAGAATAATGTTCGTTGATATAAGAAGAGGCGTGTGGCAAAAAGATTTCGCCCAGAATAACTCTCGGGAAAGCCAGTGCGCCTCCTGAATGTTCTTCTTCAGCACCGCCATACAGGTTGGCTGAATAGCTGATATGGGATTTGATTTCTTTTTTGCTGTAGCCGAAATAGTTGTCGGCAATAATGGTGACAATGACGCCTTTCATGTTGCGGCACACCAGTTTAAAAGGCTGGCCGTTATTGTAGAGTTCGTCTTCTTGTTGCCAGCACATGCCGTCTTTGCGCTGGCGCTCGGTCGCTTCGTCAAAATGCGGCAGGCCGAGATCTTTTTTCCGGCAATGAACCAGATGCGAAGCGAGAATAATGCAGCCGGTATGACCGGTCCAATGGTCAATGTCCAATGCGGCATCGTTTTCGGGCAGGAACGGGTCGCCTGCATTGCCGAAAATGGACTCGACGAAATCCAGGTTGGCAACCAGTCCGCCGGGCGCAAAAAAACGGACTTCCATCGTTTTGGCAGGCATCGTGGCGGAAACTTCGGGGCATACAATAGGTCTCATCAGTGATGAAACCCAGAGTTTCGCTGTGTTGGCCTGCGCGCTGGTAAAAGGCAGGGACAAAAGGTCGTCGGGAGGCGTCAGGGCTGCGCGTAGCAGGGCGGCGTAAGCCGGTACCGGTACTTCGTTTTTGTCAGCCGGAACCGGAAGGCCGCCGGCGGCAATATGAAACACGCCTTTGGTCGTGCGCCTGTCGTTTTTCGGGTTATGCAGCACGCCTTGTTGAATCCGGTAAGAGTCGACATAAGGCGAATGAAATTCGTTGTGCTGGAAAGGCAGGGACAATTCTCTGGCCAGTCCTTTTTGTTCCAAAGTAAAGGTTTCTCCCGGCAAGCTGACTGTTTCGTTTATGCCGTTTTCAGCCAAGTAACTGTTAAGAAAATCCTGAATGCGTTGGTCTGCCGGGCAACGGTATTTGGCCAGTGCTAACAGGCGACGTTGTTGGGAATAGTTTTTTAACAAACCGCCGGCAATTTTGAGGTATTGCGGGTCGTTTTCGACTTCACAGGTTGGTTGCCCCAGCGCTGCAAGTTGCAGGTTGATGTGTTGTAATTCATCCAGTCGTTTTGGCGTGTATGCGTCTGGCTGGGGTTGATGGTTAAGTGAATTCATGCGTGTTGGTTCCTGCAATTTTGAGTGACGACTAGGCTGGGGCTTAGTTTAATTTAATTTAAAACGGAAATGTTCAGGCAAACCGTTTTCTCGCATTGTACCAGCTACTTTATGAATAAAAATCCTCAAATTTATTGATAAAACTATTTAGCTTATCGCCGGGCAGATGATTGATGCCTGCGGCCGTCTTGCGTCCGCCGCCGGTTGGAAAGGCGGAGCACAGTTCATCTGCGCCGGTTTTATTGGATAACGGCGCCCTGACGCCAACCTGGTAATCGTTGTCTTTATTGTGGGTGATTACGGCATGGGCTCGGTCCGGATTAAGGTTGGCCAGGAAATTCCCGAATACGCCGTTAACCCGCCTCGCCCAAATGGTATCGGGCAAGATGAACACGGCGACGGCATGGCTTTGGTATTCCGGGGTAATACGCTGGGCATTTGCCATGTCTTCTTGATAGCCTTGTTCCAGTTGCGTAAACATGTCATGGTTATCGTTGATAAAATCAAAAGGGGATTGGAACCCAGTCATTTCCCGATACAGTTTGTCGGGGGCAAAATGCAGGTCATCAATGCAGCTGCCGTAGCCGTTATAATTGATGTAGATGCCCAGGTTTTTTAGTGTTTCCAGCTCTGTTTGGCTTAACTTCAGCGTAGCGGCCAGTTGTTCGGCGCTGTGGTTTAAATTATCGCCAAAGGCAGCGGTTATTGCCCATAACGGATATTTTCCATTTAGGTACTGATTAACGAGCAGGCTGGTGCAGACCGCACTGTCGGTATTAATCAACGTTTTTAGATGGGGATGTTTGGGAATATCGCCGGGCTGGTGATGATCGACATAAAAAATATGAGCGCCCTGATTTAAAAACTGATTAACCCGAGCACTGTTTTTTTGCAGCGAAATATCCAGCACCGTGATCCGGTCGCCTGAGTTTACGTCAAATTTATCCAGTAATTGTATATCGCGTTTAATGCCGGTAATGAGCGTCGCTGCCAACGGTCGATTCAGGCGCAGTTGGATCAGAGCGCAAATGCCGTCGGCATCACCGTTAAAGACATCGAAATGCATGGCTTATCCTGTTGTAGGCAAGATGTTTCTGGCGTGTAATAGCGATATAACCAGCTGAGCGCTTTCTTCGAGTGTCAGTTGGCTGGTGTCGATTTTTAAATCCGGGTTTTCCGGTTCTTCGTAAGGTGAGGAGATGCCGGTAAAATCTTTGATTTCACCTAGCCGCGCTTTTTTATACAGGCCTTTGACATCCCGTTGTTCGCAAACGGTTAACGGGCAAAAACAGTAAATTTCAATAAAATCGCCATGCGGCATCAGGCTTCTTGCCGTAACGCGTTCCGCTTTAAACGGTGAGATAAATGCGGTAAGTGTAATTAAGCCGGCTTCAAGCAGTAGTTTTGCGGTTTCGCTGATGCGGCGGATGTTTTCCTTGCGGTCTTGATCGCTAAATCCCAGGTCGCTACATAAGCCGTGACGTACATTATCGCCGTCCAGAACAAAAGTATTCAAACCGCTTCGATGCAATTGTTCTTCTACGGCATGGGCCAATGTTGATTTGCCGGAACCGGATAAACCGGTAAACCAGAGGACTACCGATTTATGCGCATTTTTTTGTTCCCGGCGTTGCCGGGTAACGGTGGCGCGGTGCCATACGGTATTCGCGCTTTTGTCCGGCTTCTTCATCAGCGATTGCATGGCAATGCGTTTATTCAGTCAGTGCAAAACCTATTTTAACGGTGACTTGCCAGTGTGCGATTTTGCCGTTTTCTATATGACCGCGGGTTTCTATGACCTCAAACCAGCGCATGTTGTCGGTGGTTTCTGCTGCTTTACTGATCGCGTTTTCGATAGCTGCTTGCATGCCGACGGTTGATGAACCGGTCAGTTCTATTTTTTTATAAACATGGTCAGTCATGATCTTTACCTCTGTTGAGTGTAATAATAATCCAGTTCCAGCAAGCGTTCCGGTGTGCCTATGTCCATCCAGAAGCCGTCCATTTTTTGCCCTGAAACCCGGCCGGCTGCTATGGCCTGACGTAATAAAGGGCCGAGTTTGCTAGGGCCTTTAGGCATGTCGCTGAACAATTCAGGGCGATACAGTCCGATGCCGCTAAAGGTGAATTGTTCAGTGCTATTAGAAAGGACTAGCCCGAACTTATTCAGGCCGAAGTCGCCCTGTGCATTATGCACCGGATTATCGACCAGAACCAGATGAGCCAAATCGACAGTCCGTTTTTTGAGTTCGGCAAAAGGAAAGTCTGTGGCTATGTCGCCATTGACCACTAAAAACGCCTCGTCACCTAATAAATGCAGCGCGTTAATAATGCCGCCCGCCGTTTCCAGCGCTTGTTCGCCTTCGGGGGAATAGCTTATGTTGGCGCCAAGCCGGTGACCGTTGCCCAGCCGTTCCTCTATTTGCAATCCCAGATGGGCATGATTAATGACTATATCGCTAAAGCCTGCCTCAACCAGTTGTTTAATCGTATATTCAATCAGGGGTTTACCGGCAGCCGGAAGCAAGGGTTTGGGCGTATGGTCGGTTAACGGACGCATTCTTTCTCCGCGTCCGGCCGCTAAAATCATCGCCTTCATGCTATTAGGTCAGGCATCGAGTATTTGCGATGCGCAGGCAGTACATCATCGTGCAGGAAGTCATTGAATTCGGCAAGCTCAGGATAAGCTGCGCAAACGGTAGTGACATAATTCAGGGTGCGCGGTATATCGTCAAGATAGTTGGACTTACCGTCTCTTAAATGCAAGCGGGAAAATATACCGATGGCTTTTAGATGACGCTGTAGTCCCATCAGGTCAAACCAGCGTGTAAATTGGGCCGGGGTGCAATGAATCAGTCCAGCCTGCCGGAGTCGCTCAAAATAGCCATTCCGCCATCGCTCAACTCGTTGCTCAGGCCAGGCTATATAGCAATCGCGCAATAACGAGACCAGATCGTAGGTGATCGGGCCGATCACGGCATCCTGGAAATCGATAACGCCGGGTGAGTCGCTGTCTAAAACCATCAGGTTGCGGGAATGATAGTCCCGATGAACGCAGGTGCGAGGCTGTTCTAAAGCTGATGCCGTGAGTATGGCGCGGACTGGTTCCCAAATAGAGGGGGGCATTTGAATGTCCAGTAACTGGCCTAAAAACCATTCGTCAAAAATAGCCAGTTCTCTGTGCAGTAGAAGTTCGTCATAACAGGGCAATCCGGCGTTTTCTATAGATGTTCGAGTTTGCAAATTGAACAAGCTGTTGAATGCGCTTTGATATAAATCGGCGGCAGTGTCTTCATTAAGCTGATCCAGAAAACATTGGTTACCGAAATCCTCCAGCAGTAAAAATCCGTCAGCCAGGTTTTGTTGAAAAATTGTCGGGACGTTGACGTGAGACTGCGTTAACAACTTGGCTATTTTAATGAAAGGCTCAATGTTTTCTTTGGTCGGCGGGGCATCCATGACAATAAATTGCTGCTCGGCAACGACTCCCCGCGTTGCTCTCGGCAACGGCTCCCTGCGTTGCTCTACCTCCTGCGTCCGTGCAGCCGTACCTCCTGCATCAATGCAGCCCTCTGAAGTCAGGACTCTAAAGTAACGTCGAAAACTGGCATCGCTGGAAGCGGGGGCGCATGCGGTAACGGTGAGTAATAAATCGTTTTCGAGCCAGTCGAACATCAATATCGTTCTTAAGTCTTCAGGCATCATGATGTTTAGGATAGATTAGTATAATGTAGGGGTAGTGAGGTAAAATTAGCGTCCGGCATTTTATTCGATTTATGATCCACTACGCTACTAAACTTGATATTACCTATGCGCCGCCGTTTATTACTGCTTTTTTTACCTTCTATTTATGCGCCTATCAGCATTGCCAACGAAGCACTCTGGAATTGTGTACAAAACAAAGATAGCAATGAGTGGGTTTGTGTCGGTGAAAAAGAGCCTTTGAAAAAAGACAGTGCGGAAAAGATACCTGCCAGCACTGAATCCCTCGGTAATGCTCCGGTTCCGCAGAGCCCTGCTAAAGACGCGCAGTCGGCTCCTGCAAAAGCCGTTGAGAATGCTCAACCGATACCCACAAAGGCCGTGGAAAATGCTCAGCCGGTTGTAACAGAGCCTGAGCGCAGTCCCATTGAGACTGTCGAGTCCCCGTCTGCTCCTGTTGAAAAAACCAAGGCGGCGCTCGATTCACCCAAGCTTCCGGTTAACACTAAGACTGATAAAGGTACTCGGCAAGTTAAAGTGGAGTCTGAGTCTGCCGCTCAGTCAGCAACCGAATCCGGTAATAAAGAATTACTTCAAACTGAAGCTAATCTTCCAGGCTGGACCTGCGATACCAAGGGAGCCGATAAAAACTGGGATTGTAAGTTGGTCGGCGCCGATCCTAAGGGACAGGCCCGGACTATTGAAACAGCTGAATCAGGTGCGAGTTTCCTTACTCCGGCGTTCGATCATAATGAAGAGCTGACCTTTAGCAATCTTAAATCGCAACTGAAATACGATCCCTGGCAAAACTGCGTAGCGCCTAATGGCAAAAAGCCCGGCTTTGTGCCTAGAAAAGATTTGAGAGATGAAGCTCCTCTGGATATCGATTCCGATTACGCAGAAATATACGAGAATGAACTCTACAGTTATACCGGTAATGTTGAAATGACCCATGCTGATCAACGGTCAATCTCTAATAAAGCAAGTTATGACACGGTATCGGAGACCTTGGATTTACAAGGTAGTGTCTATTACAGCGAAGATGAATTAGCGTTGCACAGTGACTCAGCATCCCTTAACTTGGCGTCGGATCAGGCCCGTCTCCGGGAAGCCTTGTTTATTTCTCCGGCTACGCCGCTCAGAGGCCGGGCGAAAACGATTTATCGGGATAGCAATACCCTGTCTCGATATAAAGACGTTGCTTACACCAGTTGCCGTCCCGGCAATCAGGATTGGGTTGTGCATGCGAGTGAGCTGAAAATGAATAAAGTCAGCGGTCAAGGCTCTGCTAAAAATACCTGGCTTGAGTTTAAAGGTACGCCTGTATTCTATTCGCCTTATCTTTCTTTTCCGATAGATAACAGACGGCTTTCAGGTTTTCTTGCGCCTTCATTTGGTAATACTCAACGAGGCGGAGTCAGTCTGTCAACGCCTTATTATTGGAATATAGCCCCCAATTATGATGCAACTATACGTCCACGCTATCTTTCAAAAAGAGGCCCTATTCTGGGCGGGGATTTCAAATATCTGACAGAGATAACCAAGGGCTCGGCAGATGTGGAATTTATGCCGCATGACAGTCTTCTTGATAAGTCCCGTTATTTGCTGGGGCTTAAGAATACGACCCAATTAACTCCCCATATCTATTCAAATCTGGATGTGACTAAGGTGTCGGATAAAGATTATTTTGCCGATTTGGGTAATGCACTCAGCATGACTACTTACAGTAGTTTTCTTTTAAGCCAGGCTAATATTGGTTATGCAAACACAGGGGTTTCTTTACGAGGCCATGCTGATAGTTATCAATCGATAGATAAAGCGATATTAGATACCGGGATGCCGTATCGAAGGTTGCCGCAGGTTGATCTTAATTTGAATCACGCATTCCAATTTATGCCGTTGAATACGGCGATGGATGCTGAATATGTGTATTTCCAGCATGATGCATTAGTCAATGGACAGCGTACCAATGTTAAACCTTCAGTGAGTTTTCCATTGCAAACCGCCAGCGCATTTTTAACGCCCAAGCTTTCCTTGCAATCTACCCAGTATTCGCTAAGTAATCCAAAAAACGGTACAGCATCATTAGCCTCAAGCAGCATATCAAGAACCTTGCCGATATTCTCTGCCGATACCGGCTTGTATATGGAAAAGGAAATGGATTTTTCCAGTCGGTCTTATCTGCATACTCTTGAGCCCAGATTGTTTTATTTATATATACCCAGGACGGATCAGAGCAATATTCCTATATTTGATACCTCGTTCTATGATGTTTCATTTAACAGTCTCTTTTTGGAAAACCGCTTTAGCGGCCTGGATAGGGTCGGGGATGCTAATCAGTTAACGGCAGCCTTAACGACGCGCTTGGTTGATGCTAAATCCGGCAAAGAAAGGCTAAAACTGAGTGTAGGTGAGATAGTTTATTTTAAGGATAGAAAAGTAGTCTTGCCGGGCTATGAGGAACCATTGCCGGGTTATTTTCCGGATACCGATAGATTCTCAAATCTGGTAACTGAACTTAACGCCGGGCTGACGGATCATTTAGCGTTAAGTTCAGGGGCACAATGGAATCCCCATTTGAATCGGGTCGTCAGGCATAGCGCTACACTGCATTATGTTAATGGACCTGGCGAAATCATTAATTTTGGCTATCGCTATAGAAAAAACACAATTATCCCGGATACATCAGGGAAGAGGCTTTATGACATTATTCAAAGTGATGTTTCCGCTCACTGGCCGGTTTATAACGATTGGTCTGTGGTTGGTCGTTGGACGTATTCATTGCTGAATAATTCAACGCAAGAAAGCTTTTTAGGTGTAGAAAAAGAAAATTGTTGCTGGCGTTTTCGTGTTATCGGACGACGTTGGGTTAATAGCTTAACTTTTATTCAAACGCCAGCTACTCAGAATACCCTCGCTATCGATCCTACAGCGACAGGTGTAAGTCAGGTAGGCGTATTTTTTCAGGTAGAACTTAAAGGATTGACCGGTATTGGAGAAAAACTGGATCAGTTCTTTGAAAAGCAAATTTATGGTTATCGGGCACCCACAGATGATTAAACAAGAAAACATGAAAATAACTATTGTTGCAGTACTGCTGTTTAATTTATTGTTCGGCAGCTTTTTAGTACATGCCGAGGTTCTTGATACTATTGTCGCTGTGGTTGAAGATGACGTAATTCTTGAGCGTGAACTACAAAAAGAAGTAGCGGCCATTGAACAAAGAATACAGCAAAGTAACGCAGCGATTCCGCCCGCTTATATATTGCGCAAGCAGGTATTGGAGAAAATGATTGTCGATAAGCTTCAGCGGCAGTTGGCGGAAAAAGCCGGAATTACTGTCAATGAAGAACAGCTCAACAGCTCGGCTGCCGATATAGCCCGAAGAAATAATATGGATGTGGAACAATTCAGGGCGGAGTTGGAAGGGCAGGGCATTAGCTATCAAAGCTTTCTGGATAATATGCGTAATGAAATCATTATTAACCAATTACGCGGCAGAGAGATAGGCGGACGCATTAAAGTGACTGACCGGGAAGTTGAACACTACATGGAAACCCAGGATAAAATCGGCGAAGAATCTACGCAGTATCATCTGGGGCATATATTAATCGCGGTTAAAGAAGGCGCGTCATCGACAGAAATACAAAAAGCGATGAGCAAAGCCGATGATCTTGTCAAGAAACTGCGAGTAGGGCAAGACTTTTCCCAAGCAGCGATAAGCGATTCGGATGATGCAAACGCCTTAAAAGGCGGTGATCTGGGCTGGCGCACCATGAGTGAAATACCCACCTTGTTTGTTAATGAAATCAGGCTAATGAAGCAGGGCGATATATCGGACCCCATACGCAGTCCGAGCGGTTTTCATATTATTAAAATGATAGAACTGAAAGGTACCGATAATCATATGATTATCAAAACAAAGGTTCGTCATATTTTAATAAAAACCAATGAATTGGTTGATGATGCCGAGGCAAGGAAACGTTTATTGGCATTAAAAGTCCGTATTGCCGATGGCGATGATTTTGCCGCATTGGCGCGGGCGCATTCAGATGATAAAGGTTCTGCATTAAAAGGCGGTTCGCTTGATTGGGTAAGTCCTGGCGATTTAGTTAAGCCATTTGAAGAAGCAATGACGAAACTCGGTGTTAATGAAGTGAGTGAGCCTGTACAAACGCAGTTTGGCTGGCACATTATTCAGGTTTTAGGCCGGGAAAATAAGGACGATAGCAGTGAGTTTAAAAAGAACCTGGTCAGAGAGGCTATTCGCAAGCGGAAAATCGAAGAAGAAACCGAGCTTTGGGTTCGCAGGCTGCGCGATGAAGCTTTTGTAGAAATTTATCAGGATAGACTTTGAAACAGTGCGTTGCACTTAATTATTCGAGATCGAAATGATCAACAATAATAAATATGATGGTATGGATACAAGAGATACGACTCCGAGGATGGGTGAGGTAGAGCAACGCAGGGAGCAATTACCTAAAGCATCTAAAATAGGCGCTTTAGGTAATACAGGGACAATTGTCGATGGAAAGCCGTCGGAAACAGTGATAACCCAACCAAGCATTAAAATGGTGCGCTATCGGTTGGACGTAGGAAGTCAGCATCAGGTTACGTCGGAAGAGCTTAAAAAAGTATTGATTGAAGAGTCCGGCGTCGACAAAAACAATATCAACAATATTAATATTCAACGTGATTACACACTTGTCGAGTTGCCCGATGAAATGCCGCAAGACATATTTCTGCACTTAAAATCGGTAGAGATTAAACAGCGCAAGCTGGATATAAAACGGGTAAAAGCACGTAACAAAAAACGTAGCAACAACTATAGTCGACGTGGAAGACAACGTACGCCTCCATCTAACAAAGGGAGTTCTAATCAAGCCGGCGGCAGTTAACCTGATTGAGCAGGAGATAAGGATTAAACTCCAACAAAGGGATTAGTACGCATTTCCTCTCCAAAAGTGGACATTGGGCCGTGGCCGGGAATAAAGGAAAACTGTTCGCCCAAAGGCCATAGATTATTTTTGATCGAATGAATCAATGTATTGAAATCTCCTTTTGGTAAGTCGGTTCGGCCGATTGAACCTTTAAATAGTACATCGCCGACTACGGCCAGTTTGGTGTTGCGGTGAACAAAAACCACATGTCCCGGTGTATGACCCGGGCAATGAAAAATATCCAGCACTTCTTCGCCAACCTTAACGATATCGCCCTGACTTAACCAGCGTGATGGTGTAAATGAATCGCAGGCCGGGAAACGAAAAGTCCTGCATTGTTCAGGAATGGCATCAATCCAGAATTGGTCGTCTTGATGAGGTCCTATAACAGGGATGGAAAGCAGAGCCGCCAGTTCCGCAGTAGCGCCGATATGATCAAGGTGGCCGTGGGTGATGAGGATGGATTCGGGTGATGCATTTTCCCTGTCGATGGTTTTAAGAATCGTGTCAATATCACCGCCGGGGTCGACGATAGCGGCTTTGTTGGTATGTTCGCAAATTAATAATGAACAGTTCTGCTGATAAGCGGTAACGGGAATAATACAAAATCGCATAGGTAAGTGAAGACAAAATGTAAATTCTATCATCAAACTCAAAAACCACCATTAACCGTAAAGCGGATGGGCTTTACGGTGTGTTAATGACTGCTCGTTTAACTATATGACAAATATACAATATATAAATACCCCTGATCAGCTGACTCAGTTGTGTGAACAGATAAAGAAAGAATCCTGGATAGCTCTTGATACAGAGTTTTTACGGGAAAAAACGTATTACCCAAAGTTTTGCCTGCTGCAAATAGCAACGCCGGAATGGGTGGCATGTATCGACCCTATAGCATTACCCTCTTTGGATATTCTATTTGAAGTTATATACAGCCCATTAATTGTAAAAGTATTTCATTCCTGCAGGCAGGATTTGGAAATTTTTTATCAATTAACCGGGAAATTGCCGGAGCCGCTTTTTGATACCCAAATCGCTGCACCCTTACTGGGTTTTCAGGAGAATCCGGGCTATGCAATGCTGGTTTCCAGCCTGCTAAACATCAATTTAAACAAGGCGCATACCCGAGCGGATTGGAGCAAGCGGCCCCTGATCGATGCGGAAATTCAATATGCTGCGGATGACGTGATTTATTTATGCAAGATCTATCAAATGATGTTGCAGAAGCTAGCCGAACTCGGACGGGCTGAATGGTTGGAGCGTGATTTTGCCGAACTGGCAAATCCCGATCTTTATCAGGTAAAGCCTGAAAAAGCCTGGTTGAAAATTAAAGGTAAAAACAAATTGACGGGCAGGCAATTATCTATTGTTCAGGCTATAGCCGAATGGCGGGAAAAAACTGCGCAATCTGAAGATCGCCCCAAAAGCTGGTTGTTGCGTGATGAGTTGCTGTTCGATATAGCCAAGCTGCAACCGGAAACAGTGAGTGAATTAGCCAACGTTCGCGGCATTAATGAACGTGCGGTTAATCGTTATGGCGCAGAACTTTGTCAGCTGATCACTGCTGCCAAAAATCGCCCGCCGATACCGTTGAATGAAAAGGGGCGGCCGGCTAAAAAAAGTCAGCAACAGGAAGCGATACTGGATATTTTAACCGCACTGGTCAGAATTCGTGCCGAAGAAAACTCATTAAACCCAATGATTCTTGCGACACGTAAAGATTTGGAAGAGCTGTTGTTCAATGACGATGATGAGTGTCCGCTGTTGCATGGCTGGCGTTTTAAAATGGCTGGCAAGGAACTGGTCGGCCTGTTAAAAGGAGAGTTCTTGCTCGGAATTGAATCGGACAAGTTGGCAATTCTTGACAATAAGTCCTTGGCATAGTATTCCCAGCAACGACTTTATCACACCCAATTATGCATGGGACCGTTTTAGTGAGGATAGCCTTCTTTAGTCACCATTTGCCAGGTTACTGGACTCCTTATGGGCCGTTGGATGACGGCGAATAGTAAGCCCCATTAATTAATTGTTGCGTTCATTCGCCGGAAAGCGGCGTTTGATTAAGCATGGAAAAAGGATAAAGTTATGAACAAACAATGTATTTACGTGCCATTTGCCGTATTAGTTGCCAGCCTTGCGGCTTGCACTGCGACACCACAGAAAGACATTTCCGGGCTAAATTCGGGAATTAACATTGCAAATGCGGCCATTAGCAGCAGGCTATTATGCATGGGAGATGGCTGAGAAAAAACTGGAAGAAGCCAATAAATCTTTAGCTCAATGGAAAAGTGACTATTACTGGTATATCAATGACCAGCAAAAAGCCATTGATGCCGCTCAGGCAGCAGCTCAGCACCGCCATGAATCGGAAAAGGAGATGTGTCAGTGGTTAACGCAAGTTCACAGTCAAAACCATCTTCAGGACGGACCGGTTTCGGCTCAGCATACTGCCGTGTTTTTCGCGGATGGTAGCTTATAAATCCGAGGAACATGAAATTGCTATCTTAGGTACATACCTGAAAGCTCATCCAGAGGTTACCGTTGATGTCATTGCTTCTACCGATACGGGGCAGCATGGCAAGCAATCAAAGCTTATCGGACAGAAGGGCTGCTTTTGTCAGAAATATGCTGATCAAGCATGGCGCCGGTGTCGAGCAATTAAATGTCAAAGCGATGGGTGCCGCGGCAGGACCAGTCAACACCCGCAATCAGAACCATCGGGTAGTATCCATGGTTACCGTTCATCCCGCTTATTCCGATTGTCCTGATTTGAAATAATCATCATCAAAGCTTCCCTGTAGTCTCGCAATGACTACAGGGAAGCCTATTCCAGCATTTATCCCTAATAAAAACTATCAGTTGCAGCCGCCAGTTAAGAGTAAAAAATAACAGTGCGGTAATTAAAACTGACAACTATTGTAAGCTCTGTCTTCTAATATCGTGTTTTAACACGCTAAGCTGATGCTTGCAGCGCTTGGTTGTCATATAATGCGCGTTTTAGTTTTTATGATTCCATAAGGAAAGTTAATATGAAGAAAATCATTTTGTTTGTTTCAGTTTTGCTGTTCTTTTTTACTTCAATAGCCAATGCTCATGGCCCAGTGCGTCAAAAAGCCGAAGAGAAAATCACCATCGACGCGCCTGCGGCAAAAGTTTGGGACCTTATTAAGAACTATGGCGATATGTCGTGGCATCCAAGCATTATGAGCACCACAGTTAAAGGCGATAACACCAAAGGTGCGGTCCGCGTTTTGACTTTAAAAGACGGCGGCACGATTACCGAAGAGTTAAAAAAGTATGACGAAGCTAAAATGTCTTATGCTTACAAAATCACTGAAATGAGTTCATCCAAAACCATCACTCATGCCGGTGCTGAAGAAAAAGTTCCTGCGTTACCCGTAAATGATTACGCAGCAAGCATCGAGTTAGCCGATAAAGGCGGTAAGACAGAAGTTACTTGGAAAGCCGGTTACTACCGCGCTTACATGAACAACAATCCACCGGAAGAAATGAACGAAGAAGCCGCCAATACAGCAGTCAAAGCCGTATTGGAAACAGGTTTGATTAACCTGAAAAAACTGGCTGAAAAGTAAGGTTTAGCCAGTGTTCCAAGTGAACTTCCGCCGCACCAGCTCCCGGCTGGTTTGCGGCATACATACCATCCTTGGCGATCGCCACGCCAGCTCCCTGCTGGCTAGTGGCATACACGCCATCCTTGGCGATAAGGCTGTAGCGATTTTCATCGCTACAGCCTTTTTATCTACACCGCTTGCAGCCCAGCCTTTTGCTCACAGGGACGTAAGCAAGGGGCGTGAGCTGGGAGCGGCAAGCTTTGCCTACATCAGTAACCAATTGGCCGATAGCGTGTCTGTTATCGATACTGCAACGGGCAGCGTAGTCGATACCATTGCTGTTCCCGGCAAACCGGCCGGGGTTGCGGTCGCACCTGACGGCAAGCATTGTTATGTCAGTACGCCGGAGGCCAAAGGCTTTGCCGTTATCGATACACAAAAACGCGAAGTCATCGCCAATGTTGCTGTCAATGACGGCACACTGGGCATTGCCGTGAGCCCGGATAGCAAGCGGATTTATGTGGCGGACTGGTATAAAAATACCGTTTCTGCGATTGATGCAGACAGTCTACAGATCATTAAAACGATAGCTGTCGGCGAGTCGCCATCCGGTTTGGTTGTCAGCCCTGATAACCGCTGGCTATATGTCGCCAACCGGATCAGTAATTCAGTTTCCCAGATCGATTTGAAGACGTTGACCGTTAAGAAAACCGCGCAGGTTGGCAAACACCCGTTTGGGCTCACCATTGATGCCAGGGGCGAACGCCTCTATGTCGCCAACGTACAAAGCGATGATGTAACGGTTGTCGAAACAGCAAGGATGAAACCGATTGCTACGGTAAAAGTCAACATGTTGCCTTATGCAACAGCGCTGGCGCTTAACGATAGCCGCCTGTTGGTGACTAATCAGGAGGATGGTTCGGTTTCGGTTATCGATACCGAAATCCTAAAGGAAATCGCCTTGATTAAAGTGGGCGATAAACCCGAAGGCATCAGCACCCATCCTGACGACCGGCATGTCTACGTGGCTAACTGGTTTGACGGCAATGTTTCGGTCATTGATGCCAGAACCCTGAAAGTAATTGATACCATTCAAACCGGCGAAGGCAGCCGTGCATTTGGGCAATTTATAGGCAAATAATTTTTTGTAGAGGAGAGAGGGCTGACAAGTCCTTCTTCCTCAGCCTGATTATTTGAACAATCAATCCGATACAACACGCGCTACAATTCCCAATTAAATTACCCTTTAAATGCCGTTACCGAATCAACTTATCGTTTCTGTTCCTTATTTTACAGACAGTGCGGAACTCTTTTCCGTTTGTGCAGACAAGGCTTGGGCCGTTTTCCTGGATAGCGGCTTTCCCGGCAGTAATCAGGGGCGATACGATATTATCGCGGCTGAACCGGTGTGTACCTTGGTTACACATGGCGACATGACCGAGATTACCTGTAACGGCAGAACCATAAAATCGACTGAAAACCCGTTTGACCTGGTTAAACAACAGCTTCATTCATTCCCAAATGTTAATCTGGAAGCGGGTTTTGAGGATTTACCTTTTAATGGCGGAGCCATCGGCTATTTTTCTTATGATTTAGCCCGTCGGCTGGAAGCGCTGCCGACTATAGCCGAAGATGCAGAACATATTGCCGAAATGGCGATAGGGATTTATCAGTGGGCAGTCATCGTCGATCACCACCTTCAAAAAAGTTATTTGGTAGGAAATTGCGACCAACAAAAATGGCAAGCTCTAATCAAACAGTTCAGCCAATTACCGGTAACCCCGAGCTACCATGCGTTTAAGGTTGTCAGCGATATTGAATCCAACATGGACAAGGATGCCTATGTTCATGCCTTCAGCCGTATCAAACATTATTTGAAGGAAGGCGATTGCTATCAGGTGAATCTGACCCAGCGCTTCGTAGCCGACTGCGAAGGCGATCCGTGGACAGCATATCAAGTCTTGCGTAAATTAAATCCGGCCCCGTTCAGCTGTTATCTGAATTTACCTGAAGTGCATATATTAAGTTCATCCCCTGAGCGTTTTTTAAAGCTCACCGATAGAGCCGTCGAGACCAAACCTATCAAAGGAACGCGGCCAAGAAAACCCGATTACGCGGAAGACCAACAACAAATAAAAGACCTGGAAGCCAGTACCAAAGACCGGGCGGAAAATCTGATGATAGTGGATTTACTCCGCAACGACATCAGTAAAACCTGCAAGAACGGTTCAGTCAAAGTGCCGGTGCTATTCGATGTGGAAAGTTACGCCACTGTACATCATCTGGTCAGTACCGTAACCGGCATTCTGGCAGATGATCAGCATGCACTGGATTTGTTAAAAAGCTGCTTTCCGGGCGGGTCGATTACCGGTGCACCGAAGATCAGGTCGATGGAAATCATAGAGGAACTCGAACCCAATCGGCGCGGCGTTTATTGCGGGGCTATCGGCTACATCGGCTTCAATGGCAATATGGATACCAATATCGCAATCAGGACGTTGGTGCATTCGGAAAACACCATTCGTTTCTGGGCTGGCGGCGGTATCGTCAATGATTCGGTAGCAGAAGACGAATATCAGGAAAGTTTTGACAAGGCGGCGGCCATGCTCGATTTGTTGCAGCGGTTTACTGTCAGGTAATGGCCATCGACGGCATCATTATTATCAAACTGGGCGGTAGTTTGTCCCGTTCGGATACCCTTGTTGACTGCCTGAATGCGGTGGAAAAAAACCATCAGGGCAGGGCAGTGGTTATTGTCCCCGGCGGCGGCGGGTTTGCCGATCAGGTCAGGCTGGCGCAACAACACTGGCAATTTGACGATACCACCGCACATCACATGGCTCTCTTAGCCATGCAGCAAATAGCCTTGATGTTAAAGGGACTTAAACCCGATTTTGCTATCGCCGATACTGTCGCGGCGATTCACGATCAATTAAACCGGAAAAAAACCGTCATTTGGTCGCCGGATATTATTGAACTTGATAACGCAGGTATTGAGGCAAGCTGGGATATAACTTCGGATAGCCTCGCGGCATGGCTGGCCAAGACACTTTCGGCAACCGAACTGATCCTGATAAAGTCAGCCGTTATTGATAGCAGTCTTAGCCCGCGTCAACTCGCTGAACAACACATAGTCGATAAAGCCTTTTGTGATTTTGTCGCAGAAGCCGCCTTTAAAGTACACATCATTAATGCCCAAAACTATGGTGTCGGAATAACCTCAACATAAGCCGATTCCGGAAGGGATTCGCTACGTGCTCTGACGGGGCATGTCAGGTTATGCAAATCCGTTCCAGACAGATTTGTGCCGGAATCCGGAGCACGGGATGTGACAAGTCAATTAAAAGGATCTCCATGTTAAAAGCCTGCGTAAAAATAGCCGAGTGGTTTCCGTTATGGATAGTAATAGGTTGCTTGTGGGCATGGTGGCAACCCGAAGCATGGCTTTGGTTCCAGCCTTATATTACCATCGGACTGGGCGTGATCATGCTGGGAATGGGCCTGACCCTGCGGCTGGCCGATTTTTCGGAAGTATTCCGTATGCCGAAGATTATTGCCATCGGTGTTTTGGCGCAGTTTGTCATCATGCCGCTGTCGGCTTATTTTTGGGCAAAAGTGCTGGATTTGGAGACGAGCTTGGCGATAGGGCTGATCCTGGTCGGCGCCTGTCCCGGCGGCACCGCATCCAATGTGATTACTTACCTGGCTCGAGCCAATGTGGCCTTGAGCGTCCTGTTGACGATGTGTTCCACCTTCGCTGCCGTCGTGATGACGCCCTTGCTGACTCAATGGTTGGCGGGCACTTACTTGCCGGTCGATGGCTGGGGCTTGTTTCGTTCGATGGTTGTCGTGGTATTGATCCCCTTAATAGCCGGATTATTAATCAACACCGCGCTGGATCGTCTCAAGCAGCATAAACGTCACGCCGTGCGCGGCATCATCCATATGGTCGGTCCTATTGTCAGTGTTGCAGTGATTGTGCTGGTAGTGAGCAGTATTGTGGCAGGCAATAAAGCGGCGATTGGACTGGTAGGGCCAAAACTATTCTGTGCGGTTTTTTTATTTCACGCCACCGGCTTTGCGTTAGGTTACGTCGTGATGAAATGGCTGGGCTACGGCAAGGTAGAATGCCGCACCGTATCCATAGAAGTAGGCATGCAAAATAGCGGATTGGGCGCATCGTTGGCTAAAACGCATTTTGCCGATATGGCGATGGCTCCTGTTCCGGCTGCAATTTCGGCGGTATTTCATTGCTTGATCGGTAGTGCATTGGCGGGGATTTGGGGTAGAAGAAGGTAACTGTAAGCAATTGATCAGAAGTTTTTCAACATTTTTAGTTCACCACGAAGACACGAAGAAATAAAACTTCGTGTCCTTCGTGTCTTCGTGGTGAATAATTAAGGCGACCACATCAAATTCAAGCATCCGGATAAGCAAGGTCATGTGGTCGTGCCGCATCCACGTAAAGACGTGGCGTTAGGTATATTAAGAAATATTTACCGCAAGCCGGTTGGGAGTGGGAATAATGTTATATTCAGCTTATGTGCATTTGGGGGATGATAAACACGCGCATGGCGTGACCATTCCCGATTTTCCGGGTTGTTTCTCGGCGGCGGATGATTGGGATTCGTTGCCGGCTAACATTCAAGAGGCTATTGAATTGTATTGCGAAGGGGAAGATATGGAAATTCCCGTACCGACACCTCTGGAACAGTTAGTATCTCGCCCGGGATATGAAGGCGGAGCATGGCTGCTGGTGGATGTCGATGTTTCACGGTTATCAACCAAACCGGTACGAATCAATATTTCCTTGCCGGAAAATTTGGTGCAAGACATTGATCGTTATGCCAAGTCGCATCACTTGACCCGTTCCGGTTTTTTGGCGCGTGCGGCGTTGGCGGAAATACAAAAGGGAAATGTGTCGTAATTTATGTTTGTTGATTAATATACAAGGTCGGGCACGCTGCATATGCCCGACATTCCCGTGTTTCAATAGGGTGGCGGATTTCGGATTTGCCTACTGTCGATTCATCATCGGATGCCTTAATATCGGACAACGAAAAGAAGTTGCCCAACCTTGTATGAGTGTTTGCAAGACCTGACTCTGTGCTTTTTGAGTTGTCTTAATCGGATACATTAGCTCCTTAGAATCATCATATGAACAAGATTTCAGCAATAAATAAAAAATTATATCGAGCATTTCTAAGTCTGATTGGACTGACGAAGGATAAAACATCTAGAAATCTATTTCGGTTATTTCAGGTAGCTGCTTATGCAGCATCAATTGTATTCTTGATAAATCTAACGTCTCTTTGGGGCAAAGATCCAGGCTTTGGGACGTTTGGTGACTTCTTTGGAGGGGTGCTTAATCCAATTCTGACCTTCCTAACATTTATGGGATTATTGATAACAATAGTCTTACAGCAAAAAGAGCTTGCGCTTACAAGGCAAGAGCTACATACGTCTGCTTTAGCTCTTTCTCAGCAAGCAGAAACTCAGGAAAAACAACGATTTGAAGATACATTCTTTGCGTTGTTGGAACAACATAATCGATTGCTCGATAAGATCGTTGAAAATAGCGTCAGTTATGACTCGAATGGAACTCCTGGAAATACGGAGAGTATTGTAGAAAGTTTGCGGACACAGCTTATTGGTGGGATTTATTTCTCTCTCTACGAAAATAATCTAGACCTGCGAGACTCCAAAGCTAAATTGGTCACCTTCAAACCAATATTAAATCAATATTTCCGTGTGCTTTATCAGATTTTGAAGTTTATAGCTTCTAATTGTCCAGCTAGTGCAGTGAAAGGCAAATTCCATGAGTTATTTTTAACTGCGGCAGAATGCTCACAAGAGGAAAAGCTATACGCAAATATTGTTCGTTCATTTCTATCTGAGGATATTTATTATTTGCTCGCAATTAATTGTTTTTGCGAGGATCAAAATGACCATTTTATTGAATATAAACTATTGGTAGAAAGATATTCATTTTTTGAGCACATGCCCATTATTAATGTGCCTAAGACTTACAATGCCAACATTATTCAAGAAATTGTGAAGCATTATTCTAAGAGAGCCTTCGGAAAAAATACTGGAGTTGGATAGAGGTCGGACATGCTTTTTATGCCCAACTTTCTCATGTTTCAATAGGGCGGCGGATTTTATTATCGTTCCCACGCTCCGGCGTGGGAACGCAGAATGGGGCGCTCCAATGTCCTGTTCCACTAAACAATCCTGTAAAACACGGTTATGTGACCTTACCTGAGCGTTAACGTTATTCGAGTGCCTATAATTATGTGAAGTAATAGATGTGGACGTATGATAAAGACGACGCCGGAGCGTCTGAGACGGCATTCCCACGCCGGAGCGTGGGAATGATAAATCTTCAACGGGTTTGTTTTGAAATAATGGAAACGTATATGTTACTATGAGTTATCAAATCAGAGAATTGTTGCTGTCCGATGGAAAAAGCCCCTATGCGGAATGGTTCGCTTCGCTGGATGCTTTGGCCGCTGCCAAGGTTCGGGTAGCTGCCGCTCGTATGGAGCAGGGCAACCTGTCCAACGTGGAGTGGTTTCGGGGCATTGGCGAATACAAAATCGACTGGGGCCCAGGTTATCGCATCTATCTGGCGAAGGATGGTTTGAAGATCATCATATTGCTGGGTGGTGGGAGCAAGAAGCGGCAGCAGCAAGACATTGATCAGGCTGTCGCCCTCTGGGAAGACTATAAACGGCGCAAGTTACAAACGCCAAAAAGGTAGGTGAACTATGGCACTGACTCGTGATTTCAAAGAAACTGTTGCCGCACGTGTGCAGACAGACCCGGCTTTTGCGCAAGCACTATTGGATGAGGCTGTGGCTCTGTTTTTCAATGGTGAGCCGGATACAGCCAAATTGATCCTGCGTGACCTGGTGAATGCCACTATGGGTTTTGAATCACTGGCGAAAGACATTCACAAACCGGCCAAGAGCTTGCACAGGATGCTTTCCAAGTCCGGCAATCCGACGATGAATAACATCTCTGCGATTTTTGTCGCTATTAAGCATGCGCTTAAGGTGGAAATTCATACCTCCGTGGTCAATGTTTGATTTCATCGTTTCCACGCTCGGGCATGGAAACGATAAATAGGTATGGCCGGTCTCACTATTCAAAGAACCGCTTCAAATACACCCCCGTATGCGAAGCCTCATTCTCGGAAACCTGCTTAGGCGTACCCTCAGCAACCAACGTACCACCACCATCGCCGCCTTCCGGCCCCATGTCGATGATCCAATCCGCAGTTTTGATCACGTCCAGGTTATGTTCGATGACGATCACGGTATTGCCGTGATCGCGCAGGGTATGCAGCACGGTCAGCAATTGCTTGATGTCGTGGAAATGCAGGCCGGTGGTCGGCTCATCCAGTATGTACAAGGTTTTGCCGGTATCGCGTTTGGACAATTCTTTGGCGAGTTTGACCCGTTGCGCTTCGCCGCCGGACAGGGTGGTCGCGTTCTGTCCCAGAGTGATATAGCTTAAGCCGACTTCGACCAAAGTCTGTAGTTTACGGGCCAGCACCGGCACCGGGCTGAAAAACTCGGCCGCATCTTCCACGGTCATGTCCAGCACCTGATTGATGGTTTTGCCTTTATAGCGTATCTCCAGCGTTTCGCGGTTATAGCGTTTGCCGCCGCAACTGTCGCAATGGACGAAAATATCCGGCAAAAAATGCATTTCAACTTTGATTACGCCATCGCCTCTGCAGGCTTCGCAGCGACCGCCTTTGACGTTAAAGCTGAACCGGCCTGGGGAATAACCGCGTGATCTTGCTTCAGGTGTCGCCGAAAATAATTCGCGTATCGGCGTGAATAAACCGGTATAGGTCGCCGGATTCGATCTGGGTGTGCGGCCGATCGGGCTTTGGTCTATATCGACGACTTTATCGAAATGCTCCAGGCCTTCGATCGCATCGCAGGGCGCTGGAATAACTCCGGCACGGTTGATTAATCGTGCCGCATGGCAGTACAAAGTATCGTTTACCAGCGTCGATTTACCGGAACCGGAGACGCCGGTGATACAGGTCAGCAAGCCGATTGGGAATGAAATGTCGACATTTTTCAGGTTATTGCCGTGCGCATTACGGATTATTATCTGCTTGTCTTTATCGACAGGCGTTAGTTTTTCCGGAATGGTAATGCCGATTTTTCCCGATAAATACTGCCCGGTTAACGAGTCCGGGTTGTTGATAATATCTTGCAGCGTGCCTTGCGCAATGATCTGCCCGCCATGCACGCCGGCGCCGGGGCCTATATCGACAATATGCTGCGCCGAACGGATCGCATCTTCGTCATGCTCGACTACGATAACGGTATTGCCCAAATCGCGCAGACGGAACAAGGTGTTCAGCAAGCGCTGGTTGTCGCGTTGATGCAGGCCTATCGACGGTTCATCCAGCACATACATCACGCCGACCAAGCCTGCGCCGATTTGGCTGGCAAGCCGGATGCGTTGCGCTTCGCCGCCGGACAGCGTGTCCGCGCTACGATCCAGCGTTAAATAATCGAGGCCGACATTGACCAGGAATTCCAAGCGTTCCTGAATTTCCTTGATGATTTTTACCGCAACTTCGCCGCGTCTACCGGTCAAGTGAAGATGCGCAAAAAAGTCTAATGATTTACGGATCGGGAAGCGGGTCAGGTGGTGTAGCGGCAAATCTTCAATAAATACGTTTCTGGCCGACACATTAAGCCTTGCGCCCTCGCAAACGTTACAGGGTTTTTGGGATAAATATTTAGCCAACTCGTCGCGCACCATTTGTGAGTCGGTTTCATGGTAACGCCGATCCATATTGGCGATGATGCCTTCAAAGCTATGCCGCCGCTTTTTGACCGATCCGGTTCCGGCCATGAATTTGAATTCAATAGCTTCGCGACCGCTACCGTAAAGAATAATGTCCTGGATTTCTTTGGACAATTCCGAATACGGCACTTCCGGGTCGAAGTGATAGTGATTGGCCAACGAACAGATGATTTGATAATAATAGGCATTGCGACGGTCCCAGCCGCGAATCGCGCCGCCGGCAAGACTGATGTCGGGGTTATGGATAATCAGCTCGGGATCGAAATGCTGGCGCACACCCAAACCGTCGCAACTGCTGCACGCACCTTTGGGGTTGTTGAACGAGAAGATGCGCGGCTCCAGTTCGGACAGCGAGTAGCCGCAATGAGGGCAGGCGTAGCGCTCGGAAAACATCAGCTCCGTCGCATCGTCAATGCAGGCGGCGATTGCGATGCCGTCGGCAATACGCAGAGCGGTCTCGAAAGATTCGGATAAGCGCAAGGCGATGTCGTCGCGAATCTTGAAACGGTCGACGATGACTTCGATGGTATGTTTCTTTTTTAAATCCAGTACCGGCGGCTCGTCCAGGTCGTACACCGTGCCGTCGATCCGGGCTCGGATGAAGCCTTGGGCGCGCAGGTCGTCTAGCAACTGGATATGCTCGCCCTTTCGGTCGTTGACGACCGGCGCCAGCAGCATCCAGCGCTGATCCTGAGGCTGCGACAGCACATGATCGACCATCTGGCTGACGGTTTGCGCTTCCAGTGAAACCTGATGTTCAGGGCAACGCGGCGTACCGGCGCGGGCATAGAGCAGCCGTAAATAATCGTAGATTTCGGTGATGGTGCCGACGGTGGAGCGCGGATTGTGCGAAGTGGATTTTTGTTCGATTGAAATAGCCGGGGACAAGCCTTCGATATGATCGACATCAGGCTTTTCCATCATCGACAAAAACTGGCGAGCATAGGTGGAAAGCGATTCTACATAGCGCCGCTGGCCTTCCGCGTAAATGGTGTCGAAGGCCAACGAGGATTTGCCCGAACCGGACAGCCCGGTGATGATGATAAGTTGATCTCTGGGCAGGTCAAGGTCGATATTTTTCAGGTTATGCGTTCTAGCGCCACGAATGCTGATCGTATCCATTAAATAATTCCGGCAATATAAACAACCGTATAATATACGAGCAAAGCCTTATTAACACAAACGGCGCAAGCCAAGTCGACTTTAAATCATGATCATCAATGCATTAAATTCATTCGTTTTTAAATATATCCGGTTTATCGAGATGCTCGGCGTGTTGATGCGGATTTTCAGTTTTTCGCTAGTCAGTTGGATGGGGCCGGAAAGCCCGTTTATGTTCGTCTGGGCCTTTAACACCACGGATGCAGTGATACTTTCCTGGTGTTCGATACTTAAGAAAGACAGCGCCTATACCTTGCTGAACGTGTTCTGGATTATGGTCGGCGTTGTCGGCATGTTCCGGGCCAGCCACTTTTCAATCATTGAGCTTAAATCCGCCTGGCAGGATTTTCTAACGCAAATTATAGCGCTGTTTAGTTAAACAGCCCATCAAGCACAAATGAGCAAGTTCAATAAATAAAGCTTGTTATAATGGACGCTATTAAATTCATAGCGAAAGACCTGCGAGGTTTTTAAAACCTCACAGGTCTTCTTCAACAAAGGGAGGGTTGATGTATACAGCCTATCAAACCGGTTACTTTGCGCATTGGTTATCATTGGAGGGTAAGGCTGAAAAATCTCTGACTCAAACTATTGCAAGTGCCAAAGTTGACATGAATCCGCATCAAGTTGAGGCCGCACTGTTCGCATTGGCATCCCCTCTTTCTAACGGCGTTATCCTCGCCGACGAAGTGGGCTTGGGTAAAACTATCGAAGCCAGTTTAGTGCTTGCTCAAAAATGGGCGGAACGTAAGCGCAAGCTGCTGTTGATTGTTCCTGCCACTTTACGCAAGCAGTGGAGTCAAGAGCTGGAAGAAAAATTCTCCCTGCCTTCCAGTATTCTCGAAGCCAAAAATTTTAACGCGCTACTCAAATCAGGAGTGAACAATCCTTTTGATAGCGAGGGAAAATCAGTGGTGATATGTTCCTACGAATTTGCGGCCCGCAAAGATCTTGAATTAGCAAGAGTTCTTTGGGATATGGTAGTGCTGGATGAAGCGCACAAACTGCGCAATATCTACAAGACCGACGGAGCGAAGACAGCTAAAAAGTTGGAGTTCGCTCTAAAAGGTCGTTCTAAAGTTATGTTATCTGCGACCCCCTTGCAGAATAACCTGCAAGAACTTTACGGACTGACATCCATTATCGACCCGCATTTCTTTGGCGATCTTGAATCATTCAAAGCTCGCTACTGCCGCCCCAAACTGGATGAGGCCGAGTTTGCCCTGTTGCGTTCACGGTTAAAAAAAATTTGCAGTCGTACCCTGCGCAGGCAGGTTCAACAGGAAGGCGGGATCAAATTTACCAAGCGCTACTCATTGACGGAAGATTTCCGGCCCGGACAGGAAGAGTTAAATCTTTACAGCGAAGTATCGAGCTATCTACAGCAAGATGATTTGTTAGCGATTAAGCCGGGTGCCCGTCATTTGGTGACTTTAGTTATCCGTAAAATTCTGGCTTCTTCCGCCTACGCTATTCAAGGCACATTGGCAACGATGATTGATAGGCTGGAAAAAAAACTGCCATTAATCGATGCACTGCAAGATTACGAAGCAATGGATGATCTGGTAGATACTAATGATATTTCAGATGATGACCTTACTGATGCCAAAGCCCTGCAAGCGGAAATCGATAAGCTTAAGAATTTTAAACAACTTGCCGGCGCTATTACCCAGAACTCAAAGTTTGATGCCTTGTTAAGGGTTTTAGGCAAAGCGTTCGATTTTACGGAGCGACTGGGCGGGGCACGTAAAGCCGTTATTTTTACCGAGTCTGTACGTACCCAAGCGTGGCTCTGCGAGCATTTGAGCGAGCGAGGTTACCGTGATCAACTGGTATTGCTTAACGGCAGTAACAGCGATGCAGCCTCAAAGCAAATCTATCAGGCTTGGCTGAAAAAGCATCATGGCTCATCGCGAGTTTCAGGTTCCAAAAGTTCTGATATGAAAGCCGCATTGGTTGATAAATTTCGTGATGATGCCGGCATCATGATTTGCACCGAAGCCGGAGCCGAAGGTATTAACTTGCAGTTCTGCTCATTAATCATTAATTACGACTTACCTTGGAACCCGCAACGCGTAGAGCAGCGGATTGGTCGCGTACACCGTTATGGGCAGAAACACGATGTCGTCGTCGTCAATTTTATTAACAAAGGCAACCGCGCCGATGAGCGCGTGTTTGAGCTGTTAAGCCAGAAGTTTAAATTGTTTGAAGGTGTATTCGGGGCCTCGGACGAGATTCTGGGTTCTATTGAGTCAGGCATGGATATTGAACGACGTATCCACGACATCTACCAGAAATGCAGGAATGACGAACAGATTGAGGAGGAGTTTAACCGGCTGCAAGCCGAGTTTCAGACTGACTTGGAAGCACGTTCACAAGATACTCGCCGCTCATTGCTTGAAAACTTTGATGTCGATGTTGTTAAGCGGCTTAATTTACGTCGCGATAAAACTTTACAACATCTTAGCGATTACCAGCAACGATTGCTGCAACTGGCCCGTATGTCGGTACCGGAAGCGCAATTTAACGAGCATCGTTTTTTTTATACCTCGCCGGATAGCAATGAGGGCATTTGGTATGACGTTAATTGGCAAAACGCCGACGATTTCGACGCTCAATTCTTCCGCCCCAATGAAGGTTTAGGCAAGGACTTAATCGACCATGCAAAAGCTGAATTAGCAGCACTAAATTCTACCGCTACTCCCGTAAAACTGGTCTTTGAATATAATGCTCAAGGCAACGGGCAATATTCTGATTTAAAAGCATTGATCGGCCAATCCGGCGAGCTCGTGTTGGAAAAAATGATTCTAAAAACAGCGAATCAAACCATCGAGCATTTATTGCCGGCGGCCTGCACCACAACAGGTGAAATACTACATCCCGATACCATTGATCGACTGCTGGAATTGCCGGTTCAAGATAATGCTTGCGAGGTAAGAGAAAACTCGCAGGTCTTAACAGCATTACTCGATAACCAACTCAAGGCGCTTGAAGCTGACTGCGTGAATGCCGCGGCAAAAGATAACGAACATTACTACGACGAAGAAACCGAGAAACTGGACCGCTGGGCGGAAGATCGGCGCATCGCTTTGGATATTCGTATTAAACAGCTCGATCAGGAGATCAAGGAAGCGCGTAAAGCATCCAGACAACTGCCCACGCTTAAGGAGAAAATGGATGCGAAAAAAGTCCTCAAACAACGGGAGCGTGAACGCGACAATCTAATGCTCGACTACCACGAAGAGAAGAAAAAAATCGAAGCCGAGGAAGACCGATTATTAGCCGAGATTGAAGCAGCCCTGGAAATGAGTCAACACAGAGAACGTCTATTTGCCATCCGTTGGCAATTAGTGGGGAAAACATCATGATCAATACCACCGAACTGGTTCGTGAACTGATCTATCAAATCCGCTTGGGAGAAGATTCAAGCTATGAGTTCAAGAGTCTGGTTATTAAAGGGAAGAAGGTCGAAAGCCCCCAACGTGACAGCATTGCCGATGAATTGGCGGCATTTGCCAACAGCAGCGGCGGAATTCTGGTACTGGGCGTCAATGACAAAACCCGTGCAGTCGAAGGTATTGCACAAGAGCACCTGGATACGGTTGAGCAATGGTTGACAAACCTGGCTCAAGCCGTCAATCCGCCGGTACTGATTGAAACCCGGCTGGTTGAGATTCCCGATCATCAGGGCAATCCCAAACCCTTGGTATGGGTGAAAATCCCCAAAAGCCTGTTCGTGCATCGCAGTCCGAACGGTTATTACCATCGTGTCGGATCAACCAAACGCGAAATGCCGCCGGAATTATTGGCCCGAATGTTCCAACAGCGCAGTATGGTGCGCTTGATCCGTTTCGATGAACAAATTGTGCCGAATGCCGCACTCGACGCTATCGATCACGCGCTGAAAATACGTTTCCTGCGTGGCGACCTGCCGGAACGGATGCAGTTGAAAAAACTTTATCTGGTTGCTGACAATGAAGAGCAGCAAGCCCGCCTGACCGTAACCGGCGTATTGCTCCTGACTGCCCGGCCGACTGATTTCCTGTCTTCGGCTTATGTGCAATGTGTCGCTTACAGCGGCACTGATCGCAATGCCGAATATCAGCTGGATGCCCAGGATTGCGATGGCCCGGTCGATAGCCAGATTCAACAGGCTTTCAACTTCGTTAAACGCAACATGAAGGTAGAGGCGGTCAAACGTCCGGGGCGCATCGATATTCCTCAATTCGATCTGGGGGCGGTGTACGAAGCCATCGTCAACGCCGTGGCGCACCGGGATTACGCGATGCACGGCAGTCGTATCCGTTTGCATTTATTCAGTGATCGCCTGGAATTGAGCACGCCGGGCGGCCTGCCCAACAGCCTCACGGTAGACAGCATCGATGCCAACAGCATCACCCGCAATGAAACGCTGGTTAACCTGCTGAGCCGTTACTTTCCTGCCGATCCGGCCAGCAAACGGCAGAATATGATTGAACGGCGCGGCGAAGGCGTACCGACCATTCTTGCGGCCAGCGAGCGGCTATCAACCCGCCGTCCGCTTTATGAACAGACTGATAACACAGAACTGAAATTGACTATCTATGCCGCCAGCCGTGAAATGAACGGATTAGTGGTACAGTTTGATGTTGGATAAGGTAAACGTAATGGCAGAAACACCCATGAATGCACTTATCCTAAAACCAATTTTTAACCCCGGAGTCTTTATGAACGCCATTGAACTAGATGCAATTGTCCATGATGGCAAAGTCATTGTCAGTATTCCCGAAGCTTATCGCGAGCAATGGAATGACAAAGCGGTACGTGTGATTATCCTGGCTTCGGATGAATCTGCCGCTAAGCCTAAGACATCGCTACTGTCTACATTAAAACAAATCAAAATTTCAGGGTCGACAGATTTTTCGGAAAAATCCGGGGAAGAAGACCTACGAGGTTTTTAAAACCTCGTAGGTCTTGATAATCCAAGAAAAATTTATGCAAAAAATGACTCCACTCACGCCTAGTTATTACTACCATATCTATAATCGGGGCAATAACCGCGGGCCGATTTTTTTTAGCGACGACAATTACCGCTATTTCCTCAAAGGTTACGCTGAATATATAGCTCCATATATAGCTCCCGTTGCGGATACGTGTGCGTATTGTTTGTTACCGAACCATTTTCATATTCTTGTTCAAATCAATGAACAAAAGGAAGAAGTCACTCAGCCGCCATCGCAACAGTTCGCCAATTTTTTCAATAGTTATACCAAAAGCATCAACAAAGCCTACCAGCGTACCGGCAGTTTGTTTGAAAAACGCTTTGGCCGCATCCTGATTGAATCTAACGAACAGTTGCTATGGCTGGTCGTGTATATTCACCGCAACCCGCAAAAGCATGGCTTGGTGACGGATTTCAGGAATTACCGCTATTCATCCTATCAAACCCTTTTGAAGGCTGGTAATGCCTCGGCAGCAAATGCTCAAAGAATTGCTACAAAAATTAAGACTGACTCCGTATTGTCATGGTTTGGTGGAGTATCACCCTTTGTACATGCCCATGAATTTGGCCCTGAAAAAGACCTACGAGGTTTTCAAAACCTCGTAGGTCTTGATGACCCTGTGTAATCGGATAAACATAATGAGCAAAAAACAAAAACTGGAATTGACCTGGATTGGTAAAGATAAACGTCCTCGTCTGGAGCCGCGTATTCTGCTTGAGGACAAGTCACTGTCTTATCGCGCCACGGAAAAAGACCTGCGAGGTTCAGAAGAAGACCTACCCTCAGAAGACCTACGAGGTTTTGAAAACCTCGTAGGTCTTAGTCATCTCGACAATCTGCTGATTCACGGCGACAACCTGCTGGCGTTGAAGGCGTTGGAACAGCAGTATGCAGGCAAAGTGAAGTGCGTGTTTATCGATCCGCCGTACAACACCGGCAGCGCGTTTACCCATTATGACGATGGCGTGGAGCATTCGCTGTGGTTGTCGTTGATGCGGGATCGTCTGGAAGCGATTCGGACGCTGTTAGCCGAGGATGGTTCGCTGTGGATTACCATTGATGACAATGAAGCGCATTATTTGAAGGTGTTGTGTGATGAGATTTTCGGTAGACAGAACTTTATCTCAAATACGATATGGCAAAAAAAATATGCTCCATCGAATGATGCTAAGTCTCTAAGTGAAGATCACGACCACATTTTAATTTATGCAAAAAACAAATCTCTATGGATACCAAACCGATTAAAGCGAGACTTAAGTTCAAATAACTCTTATAAAAATCCAGATAATGACCCGAGAGGGCTTTGGCGTGCGGATAACTACAAATGTAATAAAAATTCTACAGAACGTCCCAATTTATATTATTCAATTATTCAACCGACCACTGGCGAAGAAATATGGCCTCTTAAAACAGCGGTGTGGCGATACAACGTAGAAACCCATAAACGCCATATTGCAGAAAATCTAATTTGGTGGGGTAAAGATGGCAAAAATGGTACACCCGCATTTAAACGATTTCTATCAACTGTTGATGAAGCGTCGATGCCACAATCCGTATGGCTATGGCAAGATGTTGGTCATAATCAAGATGCCAAAAGAGAGGTACAAAAACTTAATCCTGACTCACCATTCTCAACACCTAAACCAGAGAAATTAATTGAAAGAATATTAACAATCGCCAGCAATCCCAACGACCTCGTCCTCGACTCCTTCGCCGGTTCCGGTACCACCGGCGCAGTCGCCCACAAAATGGGTCGCCGCTGGATTATGGTTGAGCTGGGTAACCACTGCGAAACCCATATCGTGCCGCGCCTGAAGAAAGTCATAACTGGCGAAGACCAAGGCGGCATAAGCAAAGCCGTCAACTGGCAAGGCGGCGGCGGTTTCCGCTATTTCCGATTGGCTCCTTCTCTGCTGAAAAAAGATACTTGGGGCAACTGGATTATCAACAAAGCCTACAATGCCGAAATGCTCAGTGAGGCCATGTGCAAACACATGGGTTTTCAGTATGCTCCCAGCCAAGCGCATTTTTGGATGCACGGCCACAGCACCGAAACCGATTTTATCTACGTCACTACCGGCAGTCTGAGTCACGATCAGCTTAAAGTTATTAGCGACGAGGTAGGCAGCAATCGCACCTTGCTGATTTGCTGCAAGGCGTTTATGGCTGAAACAAGCGCATTTGCCAATCTGACGCTAAAAAAGATTCCGCAAGTGATATTGCACAAATGCGAGTGGGATCACGACGATTACAGTTTCAGCCTGAATGTATTAGCGGATGATGACGATAGTGAGACCTACGAGGTTTTAAAAACCTCGCAGGTCTTAGATAACGAAGAAGAATAAACCAGGAAAAGGACAGCCATGAGCACTCCAATCAACGGGCAAAAAATCGCCAATCAGCTCGCCGCCCGCCTCTCGCTCCGCAGCCCGCAACGCGAATCGCTGGATATTCTGGTTGACTTACTGGAACAGTTAAACTTAAGCCAAGACCCGGATTTGCAGCATTGGTTGTCGGTGATTGGGCAGCAACATCCGTCAGTTAAAGATTTTGAGCGCACTTTCCCTTCGCTTTGTTTCGCGCTGGCAACCGGGGTCGGCAAGACGCGGCTAATGGGCGCAATGATTGCTTGGCTTTATCTGACCGGGCGTAGTCGCCATTTTTTGGTGCTGGCTCCTAACCTGACCATTTACGAGAAGCTTAAGCAGGATTTCACTCTGGGCAATCCGAAATATGTTTTTGCCGGTATTCCTGAAATTTCACAAACTCCACCGGTCATTATTACCGGCGAAGATTACGAAAGCGGGCGCGGTGTAAGACTGGATTATGCGGTACCGATGACGCTTACCGCCGATCTGTTCGCTTATGAAAGTGCGCCGCATATCAATATCTTCAATATCGCCAAAATTAATGCCCGCGATACCAAAAAAGGCGCCGTCAAATCTTCAGTTGCCAAAGTGCGCCGATTGCAGGAGTACATTGGCGACTCTTATTTCGATTATCTGGCTGAGTTACCGGATTTGGTCGTCTTAATGGACGAGGCGCACCGCTATTATGCCAGCGCCGGTGCTAAAGCCATTAACGATCTTAAACCGGTGCTGGGCATTGAACTGACAGCAACGCCTAAAACGACCGGCGCCAAACCGCGCGATTTTGCCAACATAATTTATCATTATCCGTTAGCCAGTGCGTTGAATGACGGCTTTGTCAAAATACCGGCGGTTGCAACGCGCAAGGATTTTCGTGCCGATCAGTACAGTTCTAAGGAGCTGGAAAAGATAAAACTGGAAGACGGTATCCATCATCATGAATACGTGAAAGTAGAGTTGCAGGCTTATGCCAGCACGCACCAAGCAAAGCTGGTCAAGCCTTTTATGCTGGTGGTGGCGCAGGATACCAGTCATGCCGGAGCCATCAAAACACTGATTGAAACCGAGCTATTTGAGGGACGTTATCAGGGTAAAGTCATTGAGGTTCATTCAAATCAATCAGGCGAGGAGTCGGACGAAGCTATGCAGCGCTTGCTGGCCGTGGAGCATGATGAAAATACTGAGATTGTGATTCATGTCAACAAGCTGAAAGAAGGCTGGGACGTGACCAATCTTTACACCATTGTGCCGTTGCGTGCTTCAGCCTCGGAGATTCTGACCGAACAAACCATAGGCCGCGGTCTGCGCTTGCCTTATGGAAAGCGTACCGGTGTTGAAGCGGTTGATCGGCTTACCATTATCGCGCATGACCGTTTTCAGGAAATTGTCGACCGCGCCAATGATGCAGAGTCGATTATCCAAAAAACGATTTTTATCGGTGGTGACGATGCCGATATACCTGACAAAAAACCGCAGATAATCACTGCGCCATCTTGTTTGGATATGCTCACTACCGGCAAAATGGCGACGCAGGATGATCGCGACATCGGAGCAGACCTACGAGGTTTTAAAAATCTCGTAGGTCTTGGTAATGAACAACGAATCAAAGTTGCTGAAATCGTCTTAAAGGTGGTCGAAGAACAAGCCGCCAAATTGGCGTCAAGCAAAGAGCTGAGCAAGGAAGACGTTCAAGCCTCTGTTGTACGTCGCGTTCAGCAAGTTGTGCGAGACAATCCGCCGATGCAGAGCCAACTAGACCTACGAGGTTTTGAAAACCTCGTAGGTCTTCCAATTTCCGATGAGGAGGTTGCCGATATTGTTTACGCAGTCACCGGAAAATTGATTGAACTGACACTGGATGTGCCGAAAATTGTGGTGTTGCCGACCCGCGAGGTTAATTACGGGTTTCAGGATTTTGATTTGCAACGACTGGAAAAAGTAAACTTCCAGCCGGTCAGCCAGGAAATTCTGTTGCAACATTTGGACAATAACCAAACAACCAGTATCCATTGGGCAGGGCAGGATGCACATGAAGAACAGTTGGATAACTATTTGGTGCGGTATCTGTGGGACAAGGATGAAATTGATTACGATGAACATGCCGAGTTGTTATACAAGCTGACCGGTCAATTGATTACTCATTTGCGCTCATATTTAAGTAACGAGAGCCAAGTCGAAAACATCTTGATCTACTGGCAAAAACAGTTGGGCGAATTTATTTGGGCTCAAATGCGTGAACACCAATGGACGACACCGACTGACTACATCGGCAAGGTCATTCAAGGCTTCGATGTACTTAAACCTGCAACCTTTACGCTTGCTGCCGGTGAGCAACCGCGTGACTTTCGCGCACCTATTACGGACAAACGTGCAATACGCCAGATGGTATTCAAGGGCTTTGGCAAATGTTGTTACCCTTATCAGAAGTTTGATTCAGTTGAAGGGGAATGGCGATTGGCGCAACTGCTGGAGGACGATGGGGACGTGCTTAAATGGATGAAACCGGCATCGGGACAATTTCGTATCGAATATCAGAACGGCCAAAACTATGAACCGGATTTTGTGGTGGAATGTGCTGCTTACTATTTGCTTATTGAGCCAAAGCGCGCCGATCAAATTGATACTGCTGAAGTTCAGCTAAAAGCCCGCGCCGCTAGTCGCTGGTGTGGATATGCTAATGAGCACGCTAAAAATAACGACAATAAGCTATGGTTTTATTTGCTTGTTCCTCATGATGCAATTATGTTGGGGAGAACGCTTTCTAGCTTTAAATCCGAGCATTCATGGACATAACTCCAACGTTTAGTAATCAGCTGTCCAAGCACAAATGAGCTAATGCGGTAAATAAAGCTTGTTATAATGGACGCCATTAAAATAACGAGATAAACCACTGAGTTAGTCCGGCATTTGCAGTTGCTTGTAATGCCCGTGCTCAACTGATTTTATTTTTCTTGATAATTCTGGTTCAAAAAGGAGACGTTGGTTTTGGCAACAACACAGCAGGACATTACGAGTTCGATGACTTCATCGGAAAAACGCGCCACTTGGTCTTTGGCCGGCATTTATGCTTTGCGGATGCTGGGGCTATTTATGATTTTGCCGGTGTTATCTTTATTCGCCGAACAGCTGGAAGGCTCAACGCCTGCGCTGATCGGTCTGGCGATGAGCATTTACGGCTTACCGCAGGTGCTGTTGCAAATTCCTTTCGGTTTGTTATCTGACCGCTTCGGCCGTAAAAAAATCATTATTATCGGCTTGGTGATGTTTTTTATCGGCAGCGTGATTGCGGCACTGTCAACGACTATTTACGGGGTTTTGATCGGCAGGGCATTTCAGGGCGCCGGTGCGGTTTCGGCCGTTATCATGGCCTTGGTGGCTGATTTGACTCAGGAAGTTCATCGTACCAAAGCCATGGCGATTATCGGGATCAGCATCGGCGGATCGTTTGGCCTTGGCATCATCGCCGGGCCTATAATTTCAGGATTCGGCGGCGTACAGAGTGTTTTTGGGGTAACGGCGGTACTCACCCTGCTGGCTATTTTGGCGATTATTTATATCGTTCCGAATCCCCAGCAATCCAAATTGCATCGGGATGCGGAGTTCGTTCCGAAAGAATCCATGCAGGTGCTGAAAAATCCGGATTTGTTGCGCCTGAATTACGGTATTTTTACCTTGCACCTGGTTTTAATGGCTATTTTTGTCGTGGTGCCTTCATTGATGAGGAATGCCGGATTAGCGGCAGGTCATGAATGGCAGGTTTACTTGCCGGTTTTCGTTATTTCGATGGCTTTTGCGGTGCCGTTCGTCATTCTGGCCGAAAAGAAACGCAAAATGAAACAGGTGTTCCTAGGCGCAATTGCAGTTGTGATGACTGCCGAACTGGGATTATCGGCAGTTCATCAAAACCTAGTCGGGATTATCGGTTTCTTGTGGCTGTTTTTTTGTGGCTTTAACCTGTTGGAAGCGACACTGCCTTCTTTAATATCGAAGACCGCGCCTGCCGATTTGAAAGGCACGGCGATGGGTGCTTACTCAAGCTCGCAGTTCATGGGGCTGTTTATGGGCGGACTGGTCGGCGGCTGGTTTAACGGGAAATTCGGAGTCACGGCAGTGTTTTTATTCTGCGCCGCTGCTGCATTCAGCTGGTTGGTGGTGTCCTTATGGATGAAACCTCCCCGCTATGTCGCAAACCTGCTTATTTCACTGGAAAAACTCAATGAACAAGGCGCAAACGAATTTGTTGCCGAAATGCTTAAAATCAGCGGGGTGGAAGACATCAACCTGCATTATGAAGAGGGTTTGGTTTATCTTAAGGTTGATAACCAAAAACTTGATAAAGACCAATTACAAGGTTTGATCACTCAGTACGTCAATGCATAATCGCGTAAATGATGAGGAGAAATAGATGCTTAATAAAGTAATGTTAATAGGAAGATTGGGCGCTGACCCTGAGGTTCGTTACATGCCGAGCGGCGGCGCCGTTACGACATTGAGCCTCGCAACTTCCAGGCGCTGGAAAGACAAGCAAACCGGCGAACGCCGCGAAGAAACCGAATGGCATCGAGTGGTAATGTTCAATCGCTTGGCTGAAATCGCCGGTGAATATTTGAAGAAGGGCAGTCAGGCGTATATTGAAGGCCATATTCGTACGCGGAAATGGCAAGCTCAAGACGGTCAGGATCGCTACACCACTGAAATCGTTGCAGACTCGATGAACATGTTGGACAGCCGTAGCGGCGGCACTTCCGAGTTTGGCGGCGAGCAGCCTCAGGGCGGCGGATATTCCAAGCCTGCCGGCCAGTCTCAGCAACCGGCACCGCAAAGCAGTTCCGGTTCCATGCCGCCACCGCCAAATTATGACGACTTCGATGATGATATCCCGTTCTAGAGGACACCTTGTAGCTATTATGTAAAGAATATAATTAAGCTTCTGTTATAAGAGGCTTTTTTATGGAAATAGAAAAAAATTTGTAAAGTTTATATTTGATCTTTTCAGGATATGTAATACCTCGTAATTTTTGTAAATTTTATTAGTACTTGTGGGTTCGTAAAATATTTGTCTTGTATGGAATAAGGTGGGACGAACTGAGATTGAAGAATTACAAGAGGAACAAAGATTTTTTGATTTGGATCGGACAAAAATGAATTTTGCACATTATTTTTAGAAATATTTAATTTAGCACGATATTTGCCAATAACCTAAAGTGGTCAAATTGAGCTCTAGTACTCAGTCAATTTTATAATGTCGGGTATAGCTTCTTCAATTTCACCCGCGCATGCTCATTAGTAAATCGCCATTCCATGGGACGCCCGCTCGCATTTCTATGTTTTTGCCACGTTGCGATTTCAGTTTTTAATTCGTCTTGGTCTGGAATGCGTCGATCCAGACATTGCCTAGATAAAATGCTTAATTCGATTTCTGCCATGTTCAGCCAACTGCCGTGCTTTGGCGTGTAGTGGATGTCCAGTTTATCTAATAATCTCCGCGCTTCCTCAGGCGGAAAAGCCTTATAAAGTGATGCGCCGGTATGGGTATTTAAGTTGTCCATTACTAATGAAATACGCTCCGCACGAGGATGTATGACATCGACCAAGTGCCGTATTTGCTGCGCCCAGTCTATCGCCGTTCGTTGATTTGTCACCGCGACATGCCGCCTTCCTTCTAGCGGTTCAAAAAACATGAATAGAGAGCTAACGCCATTGCGTTCATATTCCGTATCGTATTTTTCCACCGATCCAGGTTTGGCCGGTATCGGCTGACGTGTTTCTTTGAGGTGCTGCTTGCTACTTTCATCCATACAGATCAAGGGATGCGTTTCATCATACGATCGTTGATAAACCTCCAGTATGTTTTCCATGGCGCAGACAAATTCAGCATTCGCTTTAGCCGGAATACACCATTCTTTATTCTGCCAAGGCTTTAACTCATTTTTTTTAACGCCTGACGAATCGTTTCGTGGGCTACGCTTTCAACGTACCCCAGTTCCACCATGCGTTGTCCAAGCAGGCGTAAGGTCCAGCGACTACGGCCCTCAGGCGCATCACCACACAGTAAAGCGACCAGATGGGCTTCGTTTTCACCGTCAATCTTTCGCTTTCTGGCCCGAACCGGAGCCGCCCGATTTAATGCGGACTCTAAACCTTCCCGAACCAAGCGTTCTCTGACGCGCTCAACGGTGCGTGTTGAAAGGCCAAAGGTTTCGCCGATTTGTTTATCCTGCCATTTTTCACCTAATTCACCGAGGTCCGCTTTCAGCAATATTTCCGCATGAAGTCTTTTATGCGCAGCCACTTTGCCCTTATGAATTAAACTCTTCAAATAGGTAGGTTCATCTTCCGTTAGACGCACCAGGTATTTCTTTGCCAACTGTCAGTCTCATTTAATATACAAACTGGCTATATGAGGACAAACACCCGACATATCAAGAATGACTGAGTACTAGCTTTATGCTATTGAAAGCACAATAGCATACTTTCAGAAACGCTTGCCGGCCCAGACGACGCGACCTATGATGGCGTGGTCTTCAGTATTGAAATCGTCGATGGTGAAGGCTTCATAAGCTGGGTTATCAGAAATCACCTTGAGTTTGCGCCCCATTAAGCGTTGGATGCGCTTGATAAGCAGGCCACTGCTCAGTTTAAGACAGTAAATACCGTCCTCTATTATATTAGTGGGAGAACAATCAATCATGACCACATCCCGCTTGTGCAAGGTGGGTTCCATAGAATCACCTATGACATGAATCAAGCAGCAATTTTCCGGGCTTAAGCCAATTTCAGTCCGAAACCAGCTTTGTTTAAAAGCTAATCTATCAATGATTTGCTCATTGTCATTAAGCAAGCCGTGTCCGGTGCTAGCATATACATCATATAAAGGTATATAACAAAAATCATCAATATCAGGAGAAGAAGAGACAGCCACAGTCTCGCCTTTCCACATCGAGCCTTTGCCCGATGCCAGCCATTCCAAAGACACGCCCATTATGTCAGCGATAACCATTAATCGTTTGCGCGATGGATCACTTTCGCCATTCCGCCACTTTCGTACTACAGATTCAGAAACTTCGCACTTTCGAGCGAGCTCTGAATTACCACCAGCAATATCTATCAACTGCGTGATGCGCACTGCAAACAAATCGGAATCCAGTTCAGAAATCAACATGTCAACTCCGAACTAACCTCAAACTTTGGGCAATAAAAATATTTAATATCGCACTTTTGTAATATCATGATTTATTTATATAAATTAAAATTAACAACGCCATTTAACGGATTATTATACGAATATCGGACTTATTTTCACTTTAGTGCTTTATTATGTCACGTTCGTGCGATACAATTTTGCACATGGACACGTTGAACACCTTAAAAAATCCTGAACTGAATGCTGACTCTCTGCCGACATCATGGCCGCTTTGCGCAAGGCCGGATAGAGTTTGCGAAAGCTACCCAAAATCAAGGGCTGGCGTTCGGCACTCTAAAAGCAGCAATCAAAGTGCTATACCCAAACGGCTAATTTCTGACGCGCTAGGCATCACAAGTCCTACGAAATATGATCAAGCCGCTACGGCGACAATAGACTGCCTAATAGAGGGACTCCAGCCCCACTATCTGATTGGACAGTCTAGCTAGTTTAACAAACCCTTACAATGTAAAAAGTTAACAATGAATTAAATATGAGAATTGTCAAAGATACGCAACCGTTAGAGTAATTTACCCGTGTTAAGCGTTATAAAAACATTTGTTATGGAGTCTGGGGAGCGATATTGTATGTTAGTGAATAATAGTTCCGGTTTGCCGTTGTTCTATCCCAACTTATTCATTACTACTCAAGTGCGTAATAGATCGTTGTCTTACTCGACGATGGAAGCAACTTTAAGTGGGATTTCAGTTCTGTTACGGTACATGGAAGAGCGTGGTGAGAGCCTTGAAGAACGCTTTCAAAAGGTTGCGTTATTTAAGGAACATGAGCTTGATGCCATCAGAGATTTTTGTCAGATCAAATTCCGCTCTCAATCTAATGAAAACAGTAACGGAATGTTTAATCTTTCAGAGTTGCGGGAGTTTGATGAGAAGGTTAGCTCTCAAACCGAGTACGTAAGACTTACGATTGTCGCTCAATACACTAAGTGGTTAGCTGAGCAATTTATCGCTAATAGCAAGGATAAGTTAACAGTATTTCAAATCGGTAAAATAGAGAAAGGAATCAAAGCCAGAAGACCCGTAAAAAAGAACCGTAATGCGGAGCAGCATGAGAAAGGTTTGGATGATGAACAACTTGACTTGCTTTTTGAGATACTCAGGCCTGACTCACCTCTTAATCCTTTTGCAGATAAGTCGGTCAGAATCAGAAACCGACTGATCATTTTTATGCTTTATCACCTTGGTTTACGGGGCGGTGAACTCTTAAATATTCGAATTCGCGATATCGACTTCGGTAAAAATCAGTTAATTGTCGCCAGGAGGGCGGACGAAAAAGATGATCCTAGAACCTACCAGCCTTTGGTGAAAACACTGGATCGACGCCTCCCCATGAACGAATCATTGGTACAGGAAATACATCACTATGTCCTTAGTGTTAGAAAAAAAATCCCAAATTCGAAGAAGAATGATTTTCTGTTTGTGACGCATAAATCGGGGCGAACACAAGGTCAGCCACTTTCAAAATCAGGTTATAAAAAAATACTCGAGGTTGTCCGAAAAGCATCTCCATCATTGTTCAATCTGGCTGGACACCAATTACGTCACACCTGGAACGAAAAGTTTTCCGATCGAATGAATACTATGGATAAGCCTATAAGCCCAGAAGAACAAGAAAAAATGCGCTCATATCTAATGGGCTGGAAGGAAGGATCTGGAACCGCAGCGCACTATAACAAACGTTTTGTGAAAAAGAAGGCTAATGAAGCGGCGTTGAAACTACAGGAAGGAATGATTCGAGTGCCGAAAGGGGGTAAGCAATGAAAAGTAAAGATAAAAATCGAATTATTATGATCAGACAAGAATCCCTATCCAAAGCAGGCTATTTGTTTCATCCAAATAATGAATACTGGCAGTTAGACAAAAACACTAAGATCCCAGTAGGATCTGTTTATCGCTTGCTAGATGATCTCATAGCGGAAAACTATCTTAATGTATTAGTTTATTACGCGTCCAATCTGTCAGCCTCACATACAAGAAATATTAATGAACGTTTTTTACACATGCTCAAAACTACCGGTGTATCAATTATTACTGATAGCGCATTAATTAACTACAGAGCTGCACTTACAAAAAATACTGAGTGGTATTTGGGCACGATTCGTGGCTTTCTTAAGAAGTGGCATGAGCTTGGGTATGCAGGGATATCTGATAACGTCATCGATTTACTCGATGGCTGGACCATCAAAGGAAACATTAAAGGGGACGTCATAAAGAGGCTTGATCCTGTCAGTGGCCCTCTGAGTGACATTGAGCTTCAAGCATTTAATGAGGGCGCTGTACAGGCCTACGAAAAGAATGCCATATCTTTTACAGATATGGCATTAGGTTTGTCAATTAGTAATACTGGTCGACGCCCAATTCAGATATCTCATTTGCGATTAAAAGATGTTCTGAAGGGATCAAATAAAAAAGATGAATCAATCTACTTGCTGAATATGCCACGGGCCAAACAGCGAGCTACGGAATTTCGAGGCCAGTTTAAGCAATTTGCCATTACGCAAGAACTTTGGTCGATCCTGAGTGCACAAGCAGTGCATGCAGCTCAGTCTGTGGAGAAGGTGATTGGTTTTAAATTGCAGGAAATGGATCGATTGGAATTACCGCTGTTTCCGGATCTGGATGCGAGTTCAAAAATTAAATCGCCACAAAAGCTAAGGGATGCCCTGAAGACTGATCTATTACATATTCAGTCAGTGAAGATTTCAGAAACTTGTAAGTTCATAGCTGACGTGGCAGAAATACATTCTGAGCGTACAGGACAATTACTGAATATCTCATCCAATAGATTTCGCTATACGATAGGAACTCGAGCTGCAAGAGAAGGATTTGGAGAAATGGTTATTGCAGAATTGCTTGATCATTCAGATACACAAAACGCCGGCGTTTATATCAAAAATATACCTGAACATGTTGAGAAACTGGATCAGGCGGTTGGGCATTACCTTGCACCTTATGCGCAAGCTTTTGCGGGTGTGCTTGTGGACTCAGAATCACATGCTAAACGGGGTAATGATCTCAATAGCCGAGTTAAGGTGGATGGGGATGGTATAGGAACTTGTGGCAATTATGGGGTTTGCGGGGCAAATGTTCCAATTCCCTGTTATACGTGCATGCACTTCCAGCCGTGGCTGGATGGTCAGCATGAAATCGTTTACAACGAATTGATCGCAGAAAGGGAAAGGCTGTTTGGGGATATGCAAATAGCTGCTGTCAATGACCGTACCATTTTTGCCGTTGCTGACGTAATACAGCGATGTGCTACGCGTAGGGAAGAGTTAGCAAATGGCTGATATATTTAACTTTATACCAAAATATGAAAAAGATGCGGAAGGCAATTTATTGGATTTTATTAGCAAGTGCAAGACGGAACTTACTGTTTTTGGTGATGACTTGAATTGGGAAGCGTGGAAGTGGCCTAAAGCTGGACACTTTACCAAGTTTGGCGTTAACTCACGCACCAACGATGACACTAAAAAGCTGGATGACCATTTTATTGATTTTGCGAAGGCCTATTTTCGATATCAGCAAGGGCAAGAGCCAACTGGAACTAAAAATGAGCTGAAAGCGTTAAGGACGATTGAGGGCGCATTACTACAAAGCGGCGTCCCGGCAGGCATTCATAACCTTTCTATACCAATTTTGGATAATGCTGCACAGCTCACAAGAGACAACTATTCAAAAAAGGCTGCTTATCATGGTGGAAAGGAGTTAGAACGACTCGCCAAATTTGTTACTTCGAAAAAACTGATTGCAACGGATCTGAGCGGGTGGATAAGTCCTATACCAAATTCGAAGGATGGGAATCAAACAGGTAAAAAGGCCAAAGAACGGCGAGAAAAAAAGATGCCTTCAGAAGAAGCAGTAATGGCGCTGGCCGAAATTTTCGCTATTAATCCAACAAAACCTAAAGACATTTTTACATCTTCGACATTCGCAATGACGATGGGTGCGCCGTCTCGTATTTCTGAGGTGTTGGATCTGCCAGTGGATTGCGAGATAGAACAATTTGATTCTAAAGGTGTATTGCGCTATGGGTGGCGTTTCTACTCAGCAAAGGGCTTTGAGGGTGATATAAAATGGATTCCAACAGAAATGGTAGGTATTGCTAAGGAAGCGATCAAACGTCTAACGCAATTAACCGATGAATCGAGAAAGCTTGCAAAATGGATCGAAACGAATCCGGGTAAATTCTATCGGCATGAGAGTTGCCCTAAGGTAGGCAATGATCAACAACTTACAATGAAAGAAGCTTGTCAAGCATTAGGCTTAGCCAATGGCATAAAAAAACGATGTATAGCTTCATTACTCAACTGTGGCCTTGAGCAGAAAGATGGCATACATACTCTCGACAGTCTTTGGAAATATGTACTATCAAGGCAACCAAAGAATTTTCCCTGGTTGAATCGGGCGAAAAATATTAAGTACAGTAATGCGTTGTTCTGTATGCAAAGAAATATAATTCATGATCAACGTGGCATTAGTCCAGTAATTCTTTGGGTGCCCCGCACAAATACTTTTAACAATGACTTGTCACCGAGAAACAGCCTAAAATCAGACACACATCAGAGTATATTTGACAGATATGATTATCGTGGAGCAGATGGAAACCGAATTACGCTGAAATCTCATCAGGCGCGTCACTTGCTTGATACTATTGCACAACGTGGTGGACTGTCGCAGTTAGAAATTGCCAAATGGGCGGGGCGAGCTGACCAAAAGCAGAATCGTACCTATAATCATATGAGCGAGTATGAGATGGTGGCCAAAGCAGAGGCATTGGATACATCGTTAACGCTGTTCGGGTCTTCAGGTGAAATCGATAAGCACTTGCCAATCACCATCCAGGAATTCAATACCTTGGAAAAAGGTGCTGTTCATGTAACAGAGTTCGGCGTGTGTGTTCATGATTACACCATGACTCCTTGTGAAAAGTACAGGGACTGTCTAAATTGCCATGAGCAGGTATGCATAAAGGGCGAGACTGAAAAGCTTATAAAAATCAAAGCACGATTGAGTATAGTTGAACAACAATTTCAGGCTGCGGAAAATGCTATTAGTGATGGATCGGCAGGAGCAGATCGGTGGTACGAATATCATAAAAATACTAAGGAGCGTCTACTGGAGCTAGTCTCGATTTTGGAAAATCCAGGATTAGAGGATGGGGCTCAGATTAAACTGTGCAATGACAAATCATTCAGCCCGCTACGTAGGGCCATTGAGTCCAAGCGTTCAATGAATGGACCGGGGCATTCTGAAGATACGAAGCTCTTGGATGATATGGCAAAACTTTTGGGAGGCGGACTTGGCTAAGCACTTAACTCAGGCTGATGTAGAAGCAATTCTCAGTATCATTTATGCTTGGAAGGACCAAAAACTAACATGGGAAGGTATATGCGATGCATCTGCATCAGTTATAGGAAAAAAACCGACTCGGCAGTCTTTAAATGCAAATAAACTTATAAAGGAGGTTTACAAGTCAAAGAAGTTGACCCTTAAAGCTCATGGGCCAGTTACACCCAAGCCTAGTAGTTTAACTATGGCTGGGGATCGTATTGCAAGACTGCAAAGCGAAATAGAAAACCTGAAGCGTAAAAACTCAATATTATTAGAGCAGTTTGTTATATGGCAATACAATGCCTATAAACGTGGTATTAAGGAACATCAATTGAATGAGCCTCTGCCACGTATTGATCGTGAAAGAACCGAATAATAAGAGTATTAAGAAGTTAGTTTATTTACAAAACTGGCAAAGTTTGCATGCCGTTTAACAATTACAGGCGTCATACTGTTTGGTAGTTGCGCATGACACATCCATCGACCAGAGAACATACGACTCGTTCAAGTAAGTACAAATAAAGATCGATGATACTGAAGGTAAAATAAGTGCTCATCGGCAATCCAGCGTAGACATAAACCAGAATTCAAACCAAGAGAATCACGTTGATCCTGGCTTAAACGTGGCGATAGGATTGAAGTGGCTACACTAAACCGGACACACAATCTAAAATAATCTGAAATTAGAGAGTGTGTCAAAAATGGATCAAGAAAAACAAAATATAAAAATTTATAGCGCCGAATTTAGGGAATCCTCGGTCAAGCTGGCCCTGGAATCAGAAAAGGCAATTGCCCAGACCGCCAAAGATTTAGGGGTTAACGCCAATACGCTACATACCTGGATCAACAAATATAGCCAGCCAAAAGAACCCAACAAAACAGTTCGAACCGATGAGCATCTTTACGAAGAATTGAAGCAAACAGCGGCTGAAAAAAACGATGTCGAACTCACTGAAGTGATCAAGGCCTTGTTCAAAAAGAGCCGAAGAAACTATGGGACGCGCCGACTTAAGGAAGCCTTAATCAATAAGGAGCGGCAGGTCAGCCGACGGCGTATTGGCCGGTTAATGGAGGCGGCAGGTTTGGCTTGTAAAACCAAGCGCAAATTCAAAGCCACGACGAATTCTAAGCATAACCAACCGATAGCGCCTAATCATCTGGATCGTCAGTTCACAATGAAACGACCCAATCAGGCTTATGTCGGTGACATCACTTATGTCCATACCCAGGTAGGCTGGTTATATTTAGCGGTGGTGATTGATCTTTTCTCCCGGCAAGTCGTGGGCTGGTCGATGGCCGACCATATGCGAACCCAATTGGTCAATGATGCCTTATTGATGGCCCTATGGAAACGCAAACCCGATAAAGGTTTATGGTGGCATACGGATCGAGGCAGCCAATATGCGTCGGAAAGTCATCGGGCCTTGTTAACGCAGTATGGAATTCAACAGAGCATGAGTCGGAAAGGAAATTGTTGGGATAACGGTGTGCCACGAAGGCGAATAGAAGGAATAATTCCTTCTTGCAGCTATGCTGCGTAAGAGATGAGGGTTGGCCGCTCGAAGTCTGGTTACAGGACTCGGCTTCAAACCACCACGAGCTGCAGTGATTAAAAGTCAGGGTAGTGAGCGTCGTTGGAAAAGGCATGGTTTAAGTGTCAGGTGAGAATCAAGAAGATGAACGAAAGTGGACAGTCGATGACATGTCGAAAAGCAATTCAACCAACGTCAAAATCGAGTAGAGTTATTGACTCGGGACAAATCCAGACAGTGCCTGTTTATGGGCTGGGTGGCGTTCGGTGTAGAGGCTGCATGATCTTGGTTCAGGCTCTTATGTGTGTCAATCACCATCCAAAAGTTTCCACCCATCAACATCGAAATTTTTCCAGGTTGACGCGTAGGGTTATTACTTTTCAATCGCCTTTTTCCGCTGTTTAAATCGATAGGAATCATTGCCGGTTTCGAGAATATCGCAGTGATGTTTTCTCATACAGTTGGCTGATCAGATGAAACAGCAAAGCGCCACCGGACTCAGGGAATGGTAGATAGCCGAGTTCATCAAGGATAACAGCATCGATCAGTATCAACTGCTTGGCTAAGTTTCCCGCCTTACCCAATTGCTTTTCCTTGTCCAGTTGATTGACCAGATCGACCGCGTTGTAGAAGCGAATGCGTTTTCCTTGATGGATAGCCGATACGGCCAAAGCGGTCGCTAAATGGGTTTTTCCGGTGCCCGTACCACCGACCAAAATTAGGTTATGCGCCTGATCCATAAAGCTGGCTGTCGCCAGTTGTTCAATACGGGATTGCTCCAACGGTGTTTCGCTCCAGTCAAAATGGATTAAGTCGCGATGATGAGGAAAGCGTGCGGCTTTGAGTTGATAATTTAAGCTACGCGCTTGACGATCCGCCTGTTCGGCGATAATCAACCGATCGAGCCAGACTTCGGGCATTACGGGTTTTTGTTGTGCAGAAGACTCCGCACGCCACTCGCTCCAAGCTGCGGCCATGCCGTAGAGATGCAGTGCTTTAAGCTGAGCATGACGATCAATGTTCATGTCGCAGACTCCGTAGGCGGTCATAACGGCTGCAATCGGCCATCGGTTCAAGTTGCAGGGTCGGCATCGATAGCTTAATGTTCTCCAAGGCTTTTGGACGTGCCGTTTCGGTTAAGCGCCGCATCTCGTTCAGCACCACGGCAGCGGCGACTACACCGGTTTGTAAGGTCAGGTCACACGCCACTTCCAAGGTGTCCAGGCCGCCATCTCCCAAGGTTCTGGCCATTAACAGTAGTTCAACAAAAGCTCGATCACCTTTGTCTTGCTTGAGAACCCGATCTCGAACCACACGAATAGAAACAGGCAACTCCCATTGTTGAAACGGCGCACCATGCCTTAAGGCTCCCGGCTTTTTCTCCAATACCGGTAGATAATGCCAAGGATCACAGATCAGTTGATCGCGACCCAAGCGGCGTGGGTGTTCGGCAACAATCTGACTGTCGGCAACGATCCGTAGCCGATCCGCCGTCACCCGTACAGAAACCACACGATTTGCCCACTCGGCAGGCACACTGTAACGGTTGTGATCAACCCTGATCAGGCACGTGCTTGAAACTCTCAGGGTTTTCTCCACATAGCCATCAAATACGGCGCTCACTGCTTTCAGCAGTGGTTGTTCTTCGGCAAAGCACTCAGCGATAGTACGGGTAGTTTGTTGAGGATGCCTTCGGCCAGCCAGCTCCAAACAGCGTATCGCCAGCCAGTCATTCAGCGCGGCAAAGTTTTCAAATTTGGCGATGGGGGTAAACAACCACTCGCGGATATTGCCGACTTGGTTTTCCACTTGGCCTTTTTCCCAGCCTGACTCGGGGGTGCAGGCGACAGGTTCAAACAGATAATGATTGGCCAAGGTTAAAAAACGGCGATTAAATCGACGCTCCTTGCCGACAAAAATGGCATCGACTACCGTTTTCAAGTTGTCGTAGACCATCCGTTTGGGAACGCCACCAAAAAATGCAAAGGCCCGGACATGGGCATCCAACACCATTTCCTGAGTTTCGCGCGGATAGGCGGCAACAAACATCTGCCGACTGTAAGTCAGCCGAAAATGAGCAACCTTGATGGTTTGCGACACGCCGCCTAGCACTACGACCTCATGGCTCCAATCAAACTGGCAAGTCTCTCCGGCGGGGAAAGCCAGCGGCACAAAGACTGGTGTCATGGCGGGACGGTGGCCAGCTTGCTGTTTCCAGCTCAGCACAAACCGTTGCACGGGACCATACGAGCCTTGATAACCTTCGACCTGCAGGCATTCAAACAACCGTTGTGCCGTCCGACGTTGGCGTTTCGGCAGTTTTGCATCAAGTTCCAGCCAATCGATTAATTGCGCTTGAAACTCGCCTAACTTGGGCGTGGGTTGATGCTGACGCTGATAATTTGGTTCCGCTTCAGCTTTTAACGCTTTGCGAACCGTAGGGCGAGAAAGTTTAAGACTGCGAGCAATTGAGCTAATGCTCTCGCCGCTCACAAAATGACGCCGTCTGATTTCGGCTACAAATTCCATCGATAACACCCAGGGTGACTCCGGTAAAAATACCGGATGATTGCACACTATCGGGGTGGCAACTTTTCAATGTTGATTTCCCCGATTCCCTGGTAAGTTTTGCATGGTGATTAACAGTTATAGCCATCTGGCGAGTGTTTCTCATAGCCTATGTGGCTATCCATTTCGGCATTCAGTGAGGCTTCCACTGTAATCTTTAACAGTTCTCGACGCAGTTTGGCCAAGTCGCTGGGGGATTTCAAGCCTCGCCCTAATTCTTGCATGGCTGAAATCAATTTTGGGTCTTTAATCAGGTCGCTCATTTTCTCCCCTTATGTCGCCGTATTGTACGGCTCTGAAAATAAACAGTTACACGAATTTATTTACCCCTCACTCAAAATTAAACTATCAATCCCCGCTGGAATTTGAACGGGAATTTTATAAGAAGACTGCTTAGTGCGTGTTTTAAAAGTGACAAAAACAGCTAAAATGCAAAAATAAGCATTTCTGCAATGACAACCAAGAAGCGAACCTCAAAAGTCAAGCGCTACCCGACAGACTTGAATGATAAAAAATGGGCGC
>Ga0208270_100055_pt1 | contig 84103 bp, 74 predicted proteins | sample LakWasM109_LOW13_2_FD_183925 | JGI IMG/M metagenome (GOLD analysis project Ga0208270, IMG submission 183925) | Freshwater sediment methanotrophic microbial communities from Lake Washington under simulated oxygen tension - Sediment Metagenome... | ecosystem: Environmental > Aquatic > Freshwater >...
CGGAACATCAACGATAACCTATACTGATAGTAATGGATGTTCTATAACTGCAACCGTAACTATCGCCACTAACATACTTCCAACGTTTACTGCTGTCTCTCCAATTTGTTCCGGAGGAGTGCTTTCGGCTTTGCCAACAACTTCTAACAACAGCATCACGGGAACCTGGGCACCAGCTTTAGATAATACAACTACAACGACTTATACATTCACTCCTACTGCCGGACAATGTGCTACCACCACAACGCTAACAATTACAGTTAATCCGAATATTACTCCATCCTTTACAGCTGTGGCACCGATATGTTCAGGTGCTGCGCTGTCGGCATTACCAACGACTTCCAATAATGGTTATACAGGAACTTGGACGCCTGCACTCAATAACACAACGACAACGACTTACACATTCACACCTACTGCCGGACAGTGTGCTGTTCCTACAACCTTAACCATTACTGTTAATCCAAATCCAACCATCTCAGGGACACTAACCTTTTGCAATGGTACTACCTCGCAACTTAATGGATCTGGAACTCCTGCTGCTGTCTCCCCTTGGACTTCTTCCAATACTACTGTGGCTACAGTTAGCAATACAGGATTAGTAACTGGTATGTCCAACGGAACATCAACGATAACCTATACTGATATTAATGGATGTTCTATAACCGCAACCGTAACTATCGCCACTAACATACTTCCAACGTTTACTGCTGTCTCTCCAATTTGTTCCGGAGGAGTGCTTTCGGCTTTGCCAACAACTTCTAACAACAGCATCACGGGAACCTGGACACCGGCTTTAGACAATACAACTACAACGACTTATACATTCACGCCAACTGCCGGTCAGTGTGCTGTTCCAACTACTTTAACTATTACTGTTAATCCGAATATCACACCAACATTTACAGCAGTGACTCCAATATGTTCGGGTGCTGCGCTTTCAGCATTACCAACAACTTCCAATAATGGCTATACCGGTACCTGGGCACCGGCGCTTAATAATACAACGACAACAACTTATACATTCACACCTACTGCCGGACAATGTGCTGTTACGACTACTTTAACTATTACCGTTAATCCGAATATCACGCCAACCTTTACGGCTGTGGCTCCGATTTGTTCGGGTGCTGCTCTTTCAGCATTACCAACAACTTCCAATAATGGCTATACTGGTACTTGGGCTCCCGCACTAAATAATACAACGACAACGACTTATACATTCACCCCAACTGCAGGACAATGTGCTACTACTACAATGCTAACCATTACCGTTAATCCGAATATTACACCAACATTTACAGCTGTGGCGCCGATTTGCTCTGGTAGTGCTCTCTCGACTTTGCCAACTACTTCCAACAATGGGTATACCGGAACTTGGACACCAGCTTTAGATAATACAACGACAACTACCTATACTTTCACACCTACTGCCGGACAGTGTGCTGTTCCGACTACTTTAACTATTACTGTTAATCCGAATATCACGCCAACATTTACAGCTGTGGTGCCGGTTTGTTCAGGTGCCGCGCTGTCGGCATTACCAACGACTTCCAATAATGGTTATACCGGAACTTGGGCACCAGCTCTTAATAATACAGCCACAACAACTTACACATTCACACCTACTGCCGGACAGTGTACTGTTCCTACAACCTTAACCATTACTGTTAATCCAAATCCAACCATCTCAGGAATACTAACCTTTTGCAATGGTTCTACCTCGCAACTCAATGGATCTGGAACTCCTGCTGCTGTATCTCCTTGGACTTCTTCCAATACTGCTGTGGCCACAATTAGCAATACAGGATTAGTAACAGGTGCATCCAACGGAACCTCAACGATAACCTATACTGATATTAACGGATGTTCTATAACCGTAACCGTAACTATTGCCACTAACATACTTCCAACGTTTACTGCTGTCTCTCCAATTTGTTCCGGAGGAGTGCTTTCGGCTTTACCAACTACTTCTAACAACAGCATCACAGGAACCTGGGCACCGGCTTTAGACAATACAACTACAACGACTTATACATTCACTCCTACTGCAGGGCAGTGTGCTACCACCACAACGCTAACGATTACCGTTAATCCGAATATCACACCAACGTTTACGGCTGTAGCGCCGATATGTTCGGGTGCTGTGCTTTCGGCTCTACCTACTACTTCTAACAACAGCATCACGGGAATCTGGACACCAGCTTTAGATAATACAACGACAACAACGTACACCTTTACACCTACTGCTGGACAGTGTGCTGTTCCAACTACTCTAACCATTACCGTTAATCCGAATATCACACCAACATTTACAGCTGTGGCTCCGATTTGTTCGGGTAGTGCTCTCTCGACTTTGCCAACTACTTCCAACAATGGGTATACCGGAACTTGGGCACCGGCTTTAGATAATACAACGACAACCACCTATACATTCACGCCTACTGCCGGACAGTGCACTGTTCCAACCACTTTAACAATTACGGTTAATCCGAATATTACTCCAACATTTACAGCTGTGGCTCCGATATGTTCAGGTGCTGCGCTATCGTCTTTGCCTACTACTTCTAATAATGGATATACCGGAACTTGGGCACCAGTTTTAGATAATACAACGACAACTACCTATACTTTCACGCCTACTGCCGGTCAGTGTGCTGTTCCGACTACTTTAACTATTACTGTTAATCCGAATATCACGCCAACATTTACAGCTGTGGCGCCGATATGCTCTGGTGCAACGCTATCAGCTTTGCCAACCACTTCTAATAATGGTTATACCGGAACTTGGACTCCTGCACTCAATAACACAACTACAACGACTTATACATTCACGCCAACTGCCGGACAATGTGCTACCACCACAACGCTAACAATTACAGTTAATCCGAATATTGCTCCAACCTTTACAGCTGTGGCTCCAATATGTTCCGGTGGTGCACTTTCAGCTTTGCCAACTTCTTCCAATAATGGATATACAGGAACTTGGGCACCGGCTCTTAATAATACAGCCACAACGACTTATACATTCACACCCACTGCCGGACAATGTGCTGTTTCTACAACCTTAACCATTACTGTTAATCCGAATATCACGCCAACATTTACAGCTATAAGCCCAATTTGTTTAGGCGGTGCGCTATCGGCTTTGCCAACTACTTCTAATAATGGTTATACAGGAACTTGGGCTCCGGCACTAAATAATACAACGACAACAACTTATACATTCACACCTACTGTTGGACAATGTGCTACCACCACAACGCTAACCATTACCGTTAACCCGAATATCACACCAACATTTACTGCTGTAGCGCCGATATGCTCTGGTGCAACGCTATCAGCTTTGCCAACCACTTCTAATAATGGTTATACCGGAACTTGGACTCCTGCACTCAATAACACAACTACAACGACTTATACATTCACGCCTAATACAGGACAATGCGCTGGTCCAACAACGTTAACCATTACTGTTAATCCGAATATCATACCAACCTTTACAGCTGTGGCACCGATATGTTCCGGCACTACACTTTCGGCTTTACCAACGACTTCCAATAATGGATATACCGGAACTTGGGCACCGGCTCTTAATAATACAACCTCAACAATTTATACGTTCACACCTACAGCAGGGCAATGTGCTACTACAACAACTTTAACCATCACCGTATATTCATTGCCTCAGGTTAGTAGTCTTCCTCCTTTGTATTATTGTGATCCCAATAATGATGGATTTGGTGTTTTTGATTTAACACAAATAATCCCTATGGTAACTGGTGGCGTTCCGTATCCGGTTAGTTTTCATGAAACCATAACCGATGCTGAAATCAACGGAACTTTTATTCCGGATCCTTTGACTTATCACAATATCCATTCTAATATTCAAACTATTTACATTCGGGTAGAGTCTCAGGAATCATCATCTTGTTATAAAATCATCACTTTAGATTTGATCGTCAATCCAACGCCGGTAGCCATAGAGCCTGAAGATTACCATGTTTGTGACACCAATTATGATGGTTTTGCCAGTTTTAATTTGGCATCCATTTCAGCTTCTGTATTAGGTGCTATAGACACTACCACCCATTCCATTGCTTATTATACTAGCCAGGCCAATGCTACTTCTGCCACAAATCCGATAAGCAATCTTACCAATTTCATTAACCAAACCATTAACACACAAACCATTTGGATACGGGTTGAAAATAATGCCACCGGTTGTTATGATATTGTGACTCTGCAATTGGTTGTCGATCCGTTGCCAAATGCCACACAACCTAATTACCCAGCCTATACTTTGTGTGATACTACGGCACCTTTAGGCTATGAAGTTTTTGATTTAGGCTCAAAAATTGTGGCTATCTTACTTGGGCAAACCGGCATGAATGTTAGCTTCTACTTTAGTCAAGCCGATGCCTTGGTCAATTCTAATCCGCTACCGCTTTTGTATGCTAATGTTGTTCCATCAGTGCAAACTATTTGGATACGAATAGAAAATGCCAATACCGGTTGTTTTGTATTATCAACAATGGACATCAGAGTGGAACCATTGCCAAGTCCGATACCGCCTAATGACGCCTATACCGTTTGTGATGGCAATCAGGATGGCTATGGCAGTTTTGATTTGAATACACTAACTTCGGATATCATACAAGGAGCCAATTACACGATTACCTATCATGAAACAATAGACGATGCTCAATTGGGAAATAATCCTTTGTTGAGTCCTTATGAAAACATTATTCCATTCCTTCAGTTTATCTATGCTTCAGCAGTTGACAACAACAATGGTTGCCGAAGCGTGATTCCTATTGCATTGGATGTTGAACCACAGCCTTTAATGCCAATATCGATTGCACCACTGATACAATGTGATGAAGATAACAATCCGCAAAATCAGTCGATGCTATTCGATTTAACTCAAGTAACACCAATAGTACTGGCGGTTCAATCTTCGGCACCTAGTAATTATACCGTAACTTATTATACATCGCAAACAGCCGCTATAGCTGGAATTGCTCCTATCATTCAGGCAACGGGTTATATGGGAAGCAATCATCAGATTATTTGGGTTAGAGTCGAAAACAATGCTTCGGAATGTTTTGCCATAGGATCATTTGAATTGTTAGTCAATCCTCCGCTGCCTATAACAACTCCGGCTCCGCTAAGTTTATGTGATTCTGATGCCAATCCTAATAATCAATATACAGTTTTTGATTTGACAATTAAAAATGCGGAGATTACTCAAGGTCAACCCAATATGACTGTGACTTATTATCCGAATTATCCGGTTACCACTTCGAGCATTGCTATTCCTAATCCAACGACTTATACCAATATATATCCGGGGGTTCAAACTTTGGGCGTAATGGTTACCAATCCACAAGGCTGCAGAAGCTACACTTCTTTAGACATTAGAGTGATGCCAATTCCGACAGCTAATACCACCGGTTTAAGACCCTTAACAGCAAAATGCGATGTCAATAATCCAGGAGATATGCTGGAAATTTTTGATTTAACCATAAACGCTTCTCTGATTATAAACGGGGATCCAACGTTAACCTTACATTACTATCCTACACAAGCTGATGCACTAGCCGGAACGAATCAAATTTTAAATCCGACTAACGCTTTGGTTGGTCATAATGTGTGGATTAGAGTTGAAAATACTAATGTAGATTACTTTGGAAATAATTGTTTTGTTTTGGTAGAACAGCCTTTAACAGTCAATCCGTTGCCAACTATTATTCAGCCACTAACGGTTCAAAATTGCGATACTGATACGGATGGTTTAGCCTTGTTTGATTTAACCGCTACAACAGCAAGTCTTCTTGGCGCTGGGCAATCGGCTTCTGATTTTACTATTACTTATTATACCACAGCAGCCAATGCACAAGCAGCCACTAATGCTATTCAAAATCCAAGTGCTTTTACCAATACCATTAATCCGCAAATCATTTACATAAGAGTCGTTAATAACACTACTGGCTGTGTGAATTATAATGGTCAATTTACCCTTGTTGTCAACCCGAAACCAACCGCAACAGCACCTGCTAATTTTGCCACTTGCGATGATAGCAGTGCCAATGATGGTCTCTATCCTTTAGACCTGAATACTTATGTTAGCGGAATTATCGGCAGTCAAACAGGAGTTGCCGTTACCTTCTATAACTCGCAAAACGATGCACAAAACGGGACCAATGCTATTGCGGATTTAACCAATTATCAAGCGTACACGCATACTGTTTGGATACGAGTAGAAAATACTACAACCGGATGTTATGCATTAACTTCTTTCAATATCATAGTAGAGCTATTAGCTGAACCGGTCATTGCTTCAACGAATGATACTATTTGTGTTGCATTTGGTTCAAATGCTTTATTGAGCGGATTAACTTTAAACAGTGGTGTTACCGATCCAAATTACACCTTTACCTGGTCTTTAAACGGAAGTATAATTCCGGGGGCTTCTAATGCCACTTATACCATTACCTCAGCTGCTCCGGGTGATTATACAGTAGTCGCCACCAGTAACAATCCGCCAATGCTGGGTTGTGCTTCCGATGTTTCCAATACGTTCACGGTTATCCAATCCGGCCCAGCGCAAGTAGGCAATCCGCCGTACACCGTTAGCAATCCGTTTGAAGACAATCAAACCATCACCGTGAATATTTTAGGATTTGGTGTTTATGAATATAGTTTGGATGAAGGTTCGTACCAAACAAGTAACGTTTTCGAAAACGTCTCTTTGGGCTCCCATACCATTACCATCCGCGATGTAAAAGGCAATACCAGTTGTGGTGAGATTGTCATTGATAGTATCATGACCATTAGTTATCCGCATTATTTTACGCCAAATGGTGACGGTTTCCACGAAACCTGGAATGTGGTGGGATTGCAAAACAGACCAGCTCGTTTGTATATTTTTGACCGTTACGGCAAACTTCTGAAACAACTAAGTCCATCGGGAATCGGTTGGGACGGAACCTATAACGGGCACGAACTTCCTTCGACAGATTATTGGTTTAAAGTAGAGTATTTCGACCAATCGCAGTGGAAAGAATTTAAAGCGCACTTCTCGCTGAAACGATAAAATCATTGTATATTTGAGTTCCAAATCAACTATTTATGGAACAATACGGGAAAATATTACTGATTGCCATGCCCTTTTTTCTGTTACTAATCGTGATTGAAAAAACATACGGATACTTCAAAGGCATTGATCATGCGCCGATGATGGACAGCATTTCGAGTATCAGTTCCGGAATGACGAATGCCGTGAAAGATGCTTTGGGTTTGAGCATTGCCATTATTTCCTACGAATGGATGTTGTCTCATTTGGCGATTTGGCATGTAAAAGCCACCGTTCTAACTTATGTCATCGCTTTTTTTGTTATTGACTTTTATGGCTATTGGAGCCACCGTTGGGCTCATCAAATTAATTTTTTCTGGAACAAACACGCCATTCACCACAGTAGTGAGGAATTTAATCTGGCTTGTGCGTTGCGCCAACCGATTTCCAGTTTTGTCAATTTGTTTACGTTTTTATTGCTACCGGCGGCGCTTTTTGGAGTTCCGGCGCAAGTGATTGCTATTACCTTACCGATTCATTTGTTTTTGCAGTTTTGGTATCATACGCGCTATATTGGCAAACTTGGTTTTTTAGAAAACATCATCGTTACGCCTTCGCATCACCGGGTTCATCATGCCATCAATCCGGAATACATGGATAGAAATCACGGTCAGGTTTTTATTTTTTGGGACAAATTATTCGGCACTTTTCAGGAAGAATTGGAAACCGTTCCGCCGGTTTTTGGCATCACCCGACCAGCGCACACTTGGAATCCGATTCGCATCAATTTTCAGCATTTATGGCTTTTAATTAAAGATGCCTATCATGCCGAAAACTGGAAAGATAAAGTTACCATTTGGTTTAAACCAACAGGCTGGCGCCCAAAGGATTTTGACACCAAGCATCCAATCGCGAAAATTACGGATGTTTATCGTTTTGATAAATACGGAAAGCAACATTCCCAATTATTGCTGTATTGGTCTTTGGTGCAATTATTTTCTACCTTAGGATTGATAAGTTATTTGTTTGGAAACATTGCCAGCATTGGGTTGCCGAATATTTTTGTGTACGGTTTATTCATTTTTGTTACTATTTACAGTTACACCGAATTGATGGACACTCGAAAATTCTCGATGTTTTGGGAAGGATTGCGCTTTTTGTTTGCTGTGGGAATTCTTTATTTTTATGGCGATTGGTTTGGCCTCTCCAAACTTTTATCCTTTTCCAATTCGGTGCTCATCGCCTACTTCTTTTTGTCTTTGCTGATGAGTGGTTACTTTGTTTTCTTCGAATTTCGAAATGCTCAAAACCTTTCTTATGACTAGCCAAAGATTGCTACAGAGCTTTCTCGTTTTCGGAATTGTATATTCACTATTGACACTTTTCGGAAATGATGCGATTACTTGGTATTTGAAACCATTGCTACTTCCGTTGCTGTTTTTTGCAGTGGCCAAAGAAACATTTGACTCCAAAAAATGGCTGTTATCCGCACTGTTTTTCTCTTGGATTGGCGATTGCATTTTACTTTTTGCCGATAAAGGAGAGCTGTATTTTATCTTCGGATTGGTTTCTTTTTTGATAGCGCACCTACTGTTTATTGTACTTTTTTCGAAACAACAATCAGAAAGCAATCATTGGAAAAAGCCTTTGTTTTGGATTGGGTTTATTGGAGTTGCTGTCTACTTAGTGAGCATGTTGTCGCTTTTGCTTCCGTCGTTAGGCGATTTGAAAATTCCGGTCAGTATTTATGCTTTGACCATTTCCATCATGTTGATTGTGGCTTTAAAAGGCGCTTTTAATTGGAACAGAAACTCAAAATATTGGGTGTTGGCAGGTGCAGTATTCTTTGTGGTTTCGGATAGTCTTTTGGCGATAAATAAATTCCACAGTCCGATTCCTTTGGCGAATTTTTGGATAATGATAACGTATCTGATGGCACAGTTTTGTATTACTTATGGGATTTTGAAATTAAATAAAAATGCTCTCGATTAGGAGAGCATTTAGTTACTTTTAGTTATTTTATAAACTCTAGTATATCGCCATCCGAATTTTTAACTTTAAGTACGGTAGATGTTAGCTTTAAGATAGTAAATGTGAAAGAACCGTCAGAAAAAGTTGTTGTTATAGTACTACCCGATTTTGTATATGTTCCTGAATGACCAACAGCATCACATGTAGAAGTATAATAAGTATCTATAATAGTGCCATCGGCTTTAAATTCTGATTTATCTTTATCACAACCATCTTGGTTTCCGGTGTAAGGAGTAAGCACTTCCTCACCATTAACTACCGATCCTTCTCTTGAATATTTCCAAGTCCCTATAATTGAAGGCGAATCATCACTACTACTGCTATTACTACAGGAATTGAATAAAAAAGCCGAAAAAAGAACGGCAAAAATTAGTTTTGTCTTCATGATTATTTGATTTATTAGGTGATAAATGTAAACGTAAATTATTAATGCGGCAACTTATCCTTTACAACACCATACAAAAAAGTTCCGAAAACGGCTCCAATCAATATCAACCCGACACTCAAAAACCCTGAGCCCAAAAGAATAAATATTGGCCCCGGACACGCGCCAACCATCGCCCAGCCTAGGCCGAACAACGTACCGCCAATCCAATAACGGGCATTGCCTTTTTCTTTGTCCTGAATGTTAATTGGGTTACCGTCAATGTCTTTCAATTGTTTTCTTTTGATGATTTGAATTCCGATTAAACCGGTCGCAATCGCAGTCATAATAATGCCATACATGTGAAACGACTGAAACTGGAACATTTCATAAATGCGGTACCAGGAAACCGCTTCGGCTTTGGTCAACACAATTCCGAAAACAAAACCAACTAGTATATATTTTAGATAATTCATCGCTTAGAAAATTAGAGGTAAAATAAAATGTGCCATAATCAATCCGCCCACAAAGAAACCGATAACCGCTTTCAACGAAGGCAATTGCAGGTTACTCATTCCGGAAATGGCATGTCCCGAAGTACAACCACCGGCGTAACGCGAACCAAAACCAATCAGAATTCCGCCCACAATCAGAATTAAAATCATTTTTGGCGAATGAAATATTTGATTGCCAAATAACGCATCCGGCAATAGTTTTCCGTTGGGAGCATCAATTCCCATAGCAGCCAATTGTTCAATTGTTTTTGAATTAATAGCTACATTGGAAGCATCGCTCAGAAAATGAACCGCTACATACCCGCCTAACATAGCGCCAAAAACCACTGCTAAATTCCAGCGTTGTGATTTCCAATCCCAATCGAAAAACGGTACTTTTTTACCAATTCCGGTCATGGAACAAAGAGAACGCAGGTTGGAGGACATCCCGAATACTTTTCCAAAATAATTAAGCATCAGCATGACCATGCCAATCAAAAATCCGGCAACAGCCCAATGCCAGGTGTGTGTAATATATTCCATGTGAGTATTTTTTACAAAAATAGCAATATTACCTATTTTTAAACATTATATATTCGGTGAAAATAAAGTATTTTTGAATGCAAATTAGAAGACCAAAATGAAAAATTATTCTATCGAAATAAAATGGGCGATTCGTTTCACCTTATTAACGTTAGCCTGGGCTATTGGCGAAAAACTAACCGGATTACACGATGCTTACATCGATAAATATGCTTTATACACTAATCTTTTCGCTATACCTGCTATCCTTTTCTTTGTGATGGCTTTAAGAGAGAAAAGACAGTATTTCTTCCACGGAACCATGACTTGGACACAAGGATTTGTCAGCGGAATTGTTCTGTCTTTTTTTATTGCCCTGTTAACACCAATGGCGCAATATGTAATATACAGCTGCATTACGCCTCATTTTTTTGACACTATTATTGAATACAAAATAAAAAACCACTATATGACCATGGAAGTAGCCCGAAAATATTTCAACAAAGAAACCTACATGCTGCAAAATTCCTTTAGCGCGCTGTCATGTGGTGTAATAACCGGAGCCATTGTTTCATTATTTATCAGAACCAAAAAATAGCTTAGCACGATTATTGTTGTACTCAAAAAAACTTTATTCTTATGAAAAAAATAATCAATTGTACCTATTTTGTTGTGTTGATTTCGCTTTTCACTTCGTGCGTTAGTACAAGATCTACACTGAAAAATGTAGATGATAATGCTCCTATTCCAACATTGACCAAGGACAATACTTTTTGGCTAACCGAATACAGTAAAGACAAAAAATATGCTTACGATCCGGATTATCCTGTTAATGTTTTCTATAAAGACACCAAAAATGAAAACATCAATGCAGAGCGTTTTCTGAATGCGTTAGCCGGACCCAATGGCGAAAAAATAACGTTTACTAAATTGGAAAGTTGCTGTCCGTTTCCAACAAAAAGAAGTGATTTGGGCGCCGGTTTTTTGGATGTATATGAATTAAAATGGGAAGGGCAAACCAATCCTGTAAAAGTATACCTAAACATTTATGAGCGAGGCTATTTGTTAGTTCCTGTAGGGCTTTCCATCAAAAAATAACTTAACAAAATATCTATAAAAAGTAACCAAATTATTCATAACTTAGCGGTTTTTAAACCCAAAATTTTATGAATATAACTACCATTCCACAAATCAAAAATACTGATAGTGGAAATTTCTTTGTCCTTGCAGGTCCTTGTGCTATTGAAGGCGAAGAAATGGCAATGCGAATTGCCGAAAAATTAGTTTCTATTACCGATAAATTAGAAATTCCATACGTTTTTAAAGGTTCTTTCAAAAAAGCCAATCGCTCCAGAATAGATAGTTTTTCCGGAATTGGTGATGAAAAAGCATTAAAAATTCTTCGCAAAGTTTCTGAAACTTTTCACATCCCTACTGTTACCGATATCCACACTAATGAAGATGCCGCTATGGCTGCTGAATATGTGGATGTATTGCAAATCCCGGCCTTCTTAGTTCGACAAACCGATTTAGTAGTGGCTGCGGCCAATACCGGAAAAGTAGTTAATTTGAAAAAAGGACAATTCATGAGCCCGGAAAGCATGAAGCATGCCGTTCAAAAAGTATTGGACTGCAACAATCAAAGTGTAATGGTAACGGATAGAGGGACTATGTTTGGTTACCAAGATATGATTGTAGATTTCCGTGGCATTCCAACGATGCAACACTACGCCACAACCGTTCTTGATGTAACCCATTCGCTACAGCAACCCAATCAAACTGCCGGCGTAACCGGTGGAAGACCCGATATGATTGAAACTATTGCCAAAGCCGGAATTGCGGTTGGTGTAGACGGTATCTTTATCGAGACTCATTTTGATCCGGCTCATGCCAAAAGTGATGGGGCTAACATGTTGCATTTAGACTATTTTGAAGGATTAATGACACGCCTGGTTGCCATAAGAAAAACCATAAATCAATTTTAATATTATTACTTATTTTACTTTGAAAAAGAATATTTTATTTTCAATACTTACTTCTTGTGTTTTGATGCAAGTCATTTCGGCCCAAGAAACAACTCCGATTAAGCAAAAATTTACAGCTCACAACAAAGGGAAATATTTTATCGCTTTTGGTGGGAACAGAGAAAAATTCACGGACTCTGACATTCATTTTACCGGCAATAATTTTGATTTTACCGTAAACAATGCCGCTGCGGTTGATAAACCAAAAGGATGGCAGGTGGATTATATCAATCCGGGACGATTCACTATTCCGCAAACCAACATGAAGTTTGGTTATTTTATTACCGATCATTACTGTATTGCCTTAAACATTGACCATATGAAATATGTTTTTGCTCAAAATCAAACAGCTACAGTTACGGGGCACATTGATTTACCAGCAACAGAGCCGGGTTCCATCCACAATGGTGACTATAATAATACTCCGGTCAATTTTTCTGATGGAACTTTTCTTAAATTTGAGCATACGAACGGTTTAAATTATGTACATGCCGAAATTTCCCGATTTGATGACATTTCAAAGATTTTCAGATTGGGTAATACCGATAAATTTCAAATAAATATTACAGAAGGTGTAGGCGCTGGATTCTTATATCCCAGAACAGATGCCACTGTTTTGGAGAAGAAAGAGCATGATGAATTTCATGTTGCCGGTTATGGTCTTTCAGCCAAAGCCGGATTGAATTTCAATTTTTTCAAGTATTTTTTCATTCAGACAGAATTAAAAGGCGGTTATATCAATATGCCAGATATACAAATTACATATGACCATAGTGAAAAGGCTTCACAACATTTTATGTTTATCGAAAGCATCATTTCATTTGGATTGATTTATAAAATTTAGAGTATTTTTTATTAAACCCTTGACCAAAAACCAATATTTATGAAAAAAATTATTTTTTACGTTTTATTTTTATTCTTCTCTATTAGTGGTTATTCACAGCTTACAGAGGGATTTGAATCAACAACAGGTCCGGATGCACTTCCATCAACAAATTGGACTCTAGGTTCTGGAAGTACTGGAAATCAATGGGCTGTTTTTGACAATGGTGTCGGAACTGCTCAACGTTGGGGGATTAATGCTTTTGCCTCAACGCTTGCTTACCAAGGAAGTAATTGTGCATCCGTAAGTCGGGAATTTATTGGGCAAAATAATACTTCTGAAGACTATTTGTCTACCCCTTTGGTTACCATTCCAACAAACGGACAATTACATTTTTACACTCGTACTTTCACGACAGGAAATCAGGGAACGCTTTACCAAATTAAAGTAGCTCCGGCTTCTGCATCCCAAACAAATCCTGCTGCTTATGCTTTAGTTCAACAATGGACCGAAGTAACATTGACCGCTTTGTACAATGTTTATGAAGAAAAAGTAGTCGATTTATCGGCTTATGCCGGACAACAAGTGTATGTTTCCTTTGTAAAAGTATACACCCAACCCACAGCATCATTGGATGGCGACCGTTGGTTGATTGATAATGTAAACATTGTACAACAGTGTTTAGACCCAACAACGTTAACCGCTACCGGGATAACACAAACTTCGGCCAATTTAAGTTGGGCCAATCCAAGTGGCGCTACTTCTTGGGAAATTGAAGTATTACCAGCAGCAGCAACTGCAACGGGAGTTGGAGTGGTTTATAATGGACCTTTATCATATTTAGCTACCGCTACTGCAACAGGAACGCCTTTTACACCTTCAACGGCCTATAAATATTATGTAAGAGCGTTATGTAGTACGGGAGCCAACAGTCTCTGGGTTGGTCCTTTCCCTTTTTCAACTACATCTCCGGGATTATCTTGTGCTGCTCCTATAGTTATTGGAGCTTTACCTTATAGTACAACGGATAACACCTCCAATTACTCTGACAACCCAGCTATTGAAGGATCCCCGGGTGCTTCTGGTTGTGGTTCGACAAATGCCTATTTAAATGGAAATGACGTTGTTTATTCTTATACGGCAGCAACCACAGGTACCATTAATGTCGCTATGACACCAACCGCCACTTATTCAGGAATTTTTGCCTATAGTAGCTGTGCTAATATTGGTGTTAGTTGTTTGGCCGGAGCGGCCAACTCAGGAACCGGAGTAAGAACTTTTAATTTACCGGTTACCGCTGGGTCAACTTATTATTTTGTTATTTCTACATGGGCAACACCACAGACTACTGCTTATACTCTAACGATTCAAACGGTAAATTGTGCCCCTCCGACTACATTAAGCGCCAGCAACATGACGTTAACATCGGCTCAACTCTCATGGGCAAATCCTAGTGGAGCTACATCATGGGAAGTAGCAGTTCAGTCTGCCGGTTCATCCATACCGTCAGGACCAGGCACACAAACCAATGTGAATACGAACTATCCTGTAAGCGGATTGACAGCCAATACAGCTTATCAATATTATGTTAGAGCTGATTGTGGTAACGGTACTTTTTCAGCATGGGCTGGCCCTTTTCTTTTCAGCACTACACCTGGATTAAGTTGTTCTTTTCCAAACACCATAACTTCATTGCCTTATACGACAACCGATGACACTGCTAATTATTCGGACAATCCTGCAATAGAAGGAAGTCCGGGTGCTTCTGGTTGCGGTTCGACAAACGGTTATCTGAATGGTAATGATGTAGTATATGCTTATACAGCTGCCACCACGGGAATCATTAATGTAAACATGGCTCCTACAGCAACCTATTCCGGAATTTTTGCCTATAACAGTTGTTCGGGTATTGGCGCTAGTTGCTTAGCAGGGGTTGCCAATTCAGGAACAGGTCCTAGGAATTTTGATCTTAATGTGACTGCCGGTACAACATACTATTTTGTCATCTCCACTTGGGCAACGCCACAAACAACAGCCTACACCTTAACCATTCAGGCACTTAATTGCGCAGCACCAACAACATTAGCCGCAACAAATATTTCACAAACCGGGGCTCAATTATCTTGGGGAAATCCTAGCGGTGCCACTTCATGGGAAATAGCAGTTCAGAATGCGGGCGCATCAATACCGTCTGGTTCAGGAGTACAAACAAACAACAACACAGCATATCCGGTAACAGGACTAACTAGTGGTACCAATTATCAATACTATGTCAGAGCCGATTGCGGCAACGGAACTTTTAGTCCTTGGAGCGGTCCATTTCCGTTTTCAACTCTAGTAAATTATTGTGCCGGGAATCATTTTTATGATACAGGTGGACCAACCGGAAATTATCTTAATAGTCAAAACATAACAACTACCATATGTCCGAATAACCCAGGAGATCAGGTAACCGTTGATTTTAATTCTTTTAATGTTGAAAACACATACGATTTTCTAAAAATATATGATGGTGATAATGCATTAGCTCCATTATTAGGTAATTTTACGGGTACTACATTACCACCATCCTTTACATCAAGTGCTGCAAGTGGTTGTTTAACTTTTGTATTTACTTCAGACACCGTTGTACCAGCTCCGGGATGGGATGCTACCATAACTTGCCTTCCTCCTCCTACTTGTCCAAAGCCAAATACACTTATAACTTCGGCTATTACACAAACGGGAGCCTCAATTACATGGACTGAAGCCGGAACTGCAACACAATGGGAAGTATATATTGTAACAGCAGGGTCACCGGTACCAACAGCAAGTTCTGTTGGAGTCTTAACAAGTACTAATTCCTATACTTTCTCTAATTTAACTCCGGCAACCGGCTATGATGTGTACATAAGAGCGATTTGTAGTTCAACAGATATTAGCTTATGGTCAAACAAAAATACATTCTATACTTTAATCGCAAATGATGACTGTGCTACAGCAACAGTGGTTCCTGTTAACCCAACTACAGCCTGTGTACAGACAGCATTAGGGATTTTAATCGGGGCTACTCCTTCCGGTTTAGCTACAACTTGTGCCGGTACACCTGATGATGATGTTTGGTTCCAGTTTACAGCCACTAGTAATCAACATTCTATTTCATTAATTAATGTTGTTGGAAGTACTACCGATTTATATCATATTTTATATAGTGGTGCCTGTGGTACCTTAACCCAATTGTATTGTAGTGATGCAAACTCAAGCATCGCCACCGGTTTAGTGGTTGGTCAAACCTATTATATCCGAGTGTATTCTTATACAGCTACAACAGGTCAGACCTCAACTTTTAATGTTTGTGTGGGTACAATACCGCCTCCTATCGCTACCAACACCTATCAATATACTACACAGCAGCTTGTTGAAGATATTTTCTTAAATTCAAGTTGTGCGAGTGTCTCCAATGTAACTTCTTCTACAGGAACCAATTTTGGTTCTACCAATGGTATTGGTTATTTTAATCAAAATGGATCCGCTTTTCCTTTTACAGACGGAATTCTTCTAACAACCGGAAATGCCATAAATGCTCCGGGTCCAAATAGCTCCAATTTGAGTGACGGTGCCACGGGTTGGACTGGTGATGCCCAATTGGAAGCTATTATTTTGGCTGCGACAGGAAATGCTATGAATTCTAAAAATGCTTCAAAATTGGAGTTTGATTTTGTTCCTTTAGTAAATACCATCAACTTCAACTTTATCTTTGCTTCTGAAGAATACGGAACGTTCCAATGTGATTATTCGGATGCCTTTGCTTTCTTATTAACGAACATTGCAACTGGAACAACAACCAATTTAGCTGTAGTTCCAAATACCACTACACCTGTGTCTGTGGTAACAATTAGAGATCAACTCTATAACAATAGTTGTAGCTCGGTAAATCCACAGTATTTTGGAAGTTACTACGGCGCCGGTGGATTGGATCCTCTTGAATCTCCAACGAATTTCAATGGAAGAACTGTTCCTTTAACCGCAACCTCAACGGTTATTCCGGGAAATCAATACCATATCAAATTAGTTATTGCTGACCGATTGGATACTTTATATGATTCAGCTGTATTCCTTGAAGGAGGCAGTTTAAATATTGGTAACGTAGATTTAGGGACAGATTTCCTTCAAGCTACAAACAATGCCTTATGTTTTGGTGATTCATACACCATCCAAAGTGGTTTAAATCCGGCGCAGTACACGTTTACCTGGACGTTTAACGGAAACCCAATTCCAAACGAAACAGGACCAAATTTAACAGTCACCCAATCCGGAACTTATGGAATTGCAGCACAATTTATAAATACTACCTGTGCCGCTACTGATTCGATCACTATTGAATACTATAGCCCAATAGTTCCAGGAACTCCAAATAATTTAACGGCTTGTGATAACTCTGGGTTTAGTCAATTTGATTTAAGTCAAAACAATGCCGCCTCTTTAGGTAGTTTAGTACCCGCACAATACAATGTGAGTTATTTTGCTACTAATGCGGATGCCATTGCTGAAACCAATGCTTTACCAACTTTATACACTAATACTACAGCTAATTTACAAACCGTTTATGTTAGAATTGAAAACTCATCATCAGGATGTTTTGAAGTAAGACCATTCAATTTAATTGTCAATCCACTTGTAGATCCTACGTTTTCTATTACTACTTCCATTTGTCAAAGTGATGTGGCGCCAGTATTACCAACAACCTCATTAAATGGAATTACAGGAACCTGGTCTCCAAGTACGGTCAGCAATCTTCAAACTGCCGATTATGTATTTACACCTACTCCGGGTAGTTGTAATAATTCAAAAACAATTACCGTTACTGTAATTCCACCGACTGTTCCATCTTTCTTATCACCAGCACCAATCTGTAATGGAGATGTAGCGCCAACATTACCAACAACCTCATTGAATGGGGTTACCGGAACTTGGTCTCCAGCTGTAGTTGACAATACACAAACAGCAACTTACACTTTCACACCAAATCCTAATCAATGTGCGAGTCCAACAACCATGTCGATTACTGTCTTACAGAATTGTGCTTTTGGAAGTTACGCCAGTGCGGTTTGGTTGACTAACTGTGCTACCAATAATTTCTTTAATACGGTTGGTTCGGGAGCTTCGATAATAGGACCTGCGCAAAATATTTTCCCTAATACGTATTTGGGAACTTATATCCAGAATTCGAATACCTTAATTTTAAGAGGAGCCGAATTGAAAACATTTAAAACCACTACGGCCAACGTCTGTAGTGCTCGTTTAAATTATAGAATTTATCCGGCTTCAGGAACTCCGGGTGCCTTTACCGTAATGAACCTGCCGTTCTTTGACGACTGTAACGCCGGAACATTCCCTACCGGTGGTCCTTGTACCAATGGCGATCAAAAATGGCAAAGAGTTTTGGATGATTCGCAATCACCAATAAACTTGACGACCTATCCTGCCGGTAATTATGTTTTAGAAGTTTATTATGATGTAACCGGTGATGTCACTTCGGCTACAGAATGTGATGATACACTCTTTATCAATAATAATGGCAGCAACTTTATAGCTACTTTCTCAATCCAGCAAAATCCAACTTATGCAGCTACCCACCCATCAGGTTGTAATGCTACGGATGGTGCTATAACTATTGGAAATCTAACTCCAATTAACACTTATAGTTTAACCTATCTGGATGGTAGTACAACGGTTGGACCAATACCAATTACCGCCGATGCTTCGGGTCAATATGTTATAACAGGTCTGAATGCCGGTATTTATAGCAACTTCCATTTTGTAGTTAATGGTTGTACTTTCACTTCAACCGATGTTGTAACCTTGGTGGATCAACCTATCATTCCAACATTCACTAATTTCTCCATTTGTCTTGGAGATACTTCGGCAACATTGCCAACTGCTTCATTAAACGGAATTACAGGAACTTGGTCACCTTCAACTATTGATAACACACAGACCACAACCTATACTTTCAATCCTACTGCTGGACAGTGTGCTACAACCGGAAGTTTGGTTATTACGATTAATCAACCAATAGCGGCTACTTTCAATGCATTACCAACTGTGTGTAACGGCGGAACAGTTCCAACATTACCAGTAACATCCATTGAAGGCTATACAGGAACTTGGTCTCCGTCAGTTGTAGATAATACGCAAACTTTGACGTATACTTTTACACCAACGGCCGGTCAATGTGCCACTACAGGTTTTATAACCGTAACAGTCACTCCAACCACGACTCCTACTTTCCCAATTGGAACAGCAGTAACGGCTTGTGCCGGATTCTCGCCGCAAGTTCTATTACCGGGGACTTCTAATGAAGGAATTACAGGAACCTGGTTGCCTTCAACATTAGATTATTCTATTGTGGGTACTACCGTTTATACCTTTACACCAAACGCCGGACAATGTGCTACAAACACCACATTGACTACTTTCATTATTGCTAATGTTACGCCAACCTTTACTGCCGTAGCCCCAATTTGTAATGGTGACGCACTAAGTGCTTTACCAACTACATCGAATAACGGATATACAGGAACCTGGTCGCCAGCATTGAATAATACGGCTACTACTATTTACACTTTCACGCCTACTACCGGCCAATGTGCAACAACAGCAACATTGACAATAACTGTAAATCAAAAAGTAACACCAACATTTAATGCCATTGCTCCATTATGCATTGGAGATACTGCCCCTGCACTTCCAACTTCATCTATTGAAGGTATTACAGGAACTTGGTTGCCGGCAACGATTGACAACACTATTTCCGGAACCTATACCTTTACTCCGGATGCAGGCCAATGTGCTAATAATGGAAGTTTAGCGGTAACCGTACAAAGTAGTTTTGATTTTGCGCTTGACGGCAATTGTATCGGTAATGATTTCACCATAACCGTTAGTGCTCTAAACACTTCGTTTGATGTAACTACAGCAAACTATACTTGGTATAACAGTAACGGACAAAGTGTGGGAACCAATGCAAATACTTTCAATGTAACCGAATACTTAGCTTCCACTTCTGCAGCTGAAACACCACCAATTGATTTCTCAGTAACGGTAACTACCGTTGATGGTTGTTCAAAATCACACACCATAACGTTAGACCGAGTATTCTGTGAAATTCAAAAAGGAATCTCTGCCAACCATGATGGTCTTAATGATTACTTTGATTTAACTGGTTACAATGTAAAACACTTGAGTATTTTCAATAGATATGGTTTGAAAGTTTACTCGAAATCGGCTTACACTAATCAATGGGGAGGTCAATCTGACAAAGACGAAGAGTTACCGGATGGTACTTATTACTATGTCATCGATTTCAATGATAACCAATCAGCCAAAACAGGTTGGATTTATATCAACCGAGAACAATAACAACAAAAAAGTCCCGATAATTATCGGGACTTTTTTTATATCTAATTACTCTTATTAGTCTATTCCGTATTGGTCAATTAAATACATAAAAGAAGCCATGGTAGCGGCGCCCAATTCTAATTCTCTTTTGTTAACCGCATCAAATTTGTCGTTAGCCGCATGATGGTAATCAAAATAGCGATTAGAATCCGGTTTCAATCCTGCTTTTACAATTTTCACCGAAGTCAACGGTTGAATATCGGAACCGGAATGTCCTTTTACAAAACTGTGAATCAAGTAAGGCTCAAACAAGGGTTTCCAATTTGATATTTTAGCGAAATAAGCATCATCACATTCCAAAGAAAATCCTCTTGGTGAAAACCCTCCCGAGTCGCTTTCAAGAGCAAAAATGTGGTTTTCATTGTTTTTCTTTGACAATTCTTCATACTTCTTTCCGCCTTTGCCACCAAATTCTTCATTCATAAAAAGCACTACCCTAATGGTATTTTTAGGTCTGTAGTTTAATTTCTTAAAAATTTCGATCACTTCCATTCCTTGCACACAACCGGCACCGTCATCTTGCGATCCATCGGCCAAGTCCCACGAATCCAAATGACCTCCAACGACCATAATTTTCTCGGGATGTTCAGAGCCGATAATCTCACCAATGACATTATAGGAAAGTGCATCTTCATATTGCTGACAGGACAATTTCATGTAAAACTTCAGTGGTTTATTTTCTTTGAGTTTTTGACTCAAAAGTTCAGCGCCATTGGTACTGATAGCTGCGGTCGGGATGTATTTTTCTTTGGGCAAATCACCATAACTTTGGGCACCTGTATGCGGAAAATCATCTAATCGCAAATTCATAGAACGCACTATGGTTCCGGTGGCTCCGAGTAAGGCCGCTTCTTTGGCTCCATAAAAACGCTGGTCGACACAATTGCTATACGAATCGAAAGCTTCTATATTATAAGGTTCCATCGGACGATTGTAAAAGACGATTTTTCCTTTTACTTTTTCGGTTCCTAATTGTTTCAGTTCTGCTATGCTGTGAACTTCAATAACCTCAGCCGTTAGTCCATTTTTGGGAGTGGCTACTGAACCGCCAAGCGCACAAATGGGCACCGTAATTTTAGTTTTATTGTCTAAAATATAAGCCGTTTCTTTTTCGCCTCTCACCCACTTTGGCACCATGACTTCTTGCAGATAGACTTTATCCAAGCCAAGTGTTTCTAATTGTTGCTTGGTGTAGGTAACTCCTTTCTCAGCACTTAAAGAACCTGATGGTCGTGCTCCAATTTTATTAGACAAGTCGTCTAACCACGAATAGCATTGCGATTGGGTTAAAGAGAAATTGTAGATAGCCTTCAGCATTTGTTCGTCTTTGCTTTGGGCATGTATCAATGATGTGAACATCAATGAAAATAGGGCAATTTTTTTCATATCCATTTTTTTCCAAAAATAATTGAAAAAACATTTGGTACGAGAAAAATAATTCATTTACTTTGTTTTTCAAAGTACTTTAAAAATGGAAACAAAAGATTATCTTAAAGACATTCAGGACATCAAACAAATGATGTCGCAATCGACACGCTTTATTTCGTTGAGCGGTTTGTCCGGAGTACTGGCCGGCATATATTGCTTAATTGGTGCTTGGTTCACTTATAAAATCATCTACTTTGACACCACTTCTATGGGCTCTTATAAGGATTTGGTTATTTCCGATGAAGCCGTTGTCCAGCTTTTTAGTATTGCAGCTTCGGTAATTGTCTTATCCCTGATAACCGGCATTGTTTTGAGTTATAGAAAAGCAGCCAAAAGCCAGGAGAAATTTTGGAACACTGCTTCGAAACGATTAGTCATTAACTTCGCCATTCCTTTAGTATCCGGTGGGATTTTTATCCTTTTTTTGATAGAAAAAGAAGTGTTGAGTCTGGTAGCTCCATTAACCTTATTGTTTTACGGACTTGCCTGTGTCAATGCCAGTAAATACACGCTTGGTGATGTTCGTTATTTAGGAATTACTATGATTCTTTTAGGTTTATTATCCACTTGGTTTTTGGGCTATGGGCTCTTGTTTTGGGCACTGGGTTTTGGCATTTGCCATATAGTGTATGGAGCCGTGATGTATTATAAATATGATAGAAATTACTAATGCTATTAGTTTACCTATTATTTCTAATGATAGTACCCTTAACGGCTATACTGCTGCTGCTTTGGTTTATCACAAAAAAGAAAATTTTCGGAAAAATAGCTGGATGGTATTGGATAGGATTTCTTTTGTTTGTTGTTTTTCTTTGCATACTTGATGTTTTTACTTCAAAGAAAAAAATTGAAAAAGAAGATATTTATGGAGATTATATCATTGACAGAGAAAAATTTCCCGGTAAACAAGCCGATTGGCAGTACAATCATTACCGATACAGTATTACAAAAGACAACAAAATGTATTTTTACATAACCAATAAAGAAAAAATTGTTAAAACCATAAAAGGAACCATAAAACTTAATAATTATGCCAATCCCAGAATAGAACTGTTTTTTGAAGATCCGAAATTCCATATTATTGAAGAAGATCCAACACTTTACAGGGAAATTTGGTCGTTTTATTATGTGTTTTATTCCAATAAATATCAAAATGTATTTTTCAAAAAAGGAAGCTGGAAATCCATTGACTAACTAAAAACAAATGAAGAACATCATCCAAAATATCAACAAAGCCTTTGATCACCGAATCCGTTTGGGCATCATGTCGATTCTGATGGTGAACGAAAATGCCGATTTTAACATGCTGAAAGAGCTCCTGGGCGTCACGGACGGAAACCTGGCGAGTCATGCTAAAGCTTTGGAGACCGAAAACTATATCATGATTGAAAAACAATTCATAGGCAAAAAGCCCAACACCAAATACATCGCCACTGCTACCGGAAAGAAGGCATTTCAGGAACACATTGAGGCGTTGGAAAAATTGATTTCAAAAAGGTAACGCTATTTTTTTACATAATTACTTTGAATTTCAAAGTACTTTTAAATAATATTTATGAAAGACTTAATTCTGGAACAACTGTATGAAGTGAGCAGCCGCTACTACATAAAATACTTTCGCAAAAACAACCCTTGGAACATCACAACCAAAGAGTTACTGCAGTATCCACAGGAAAGTTTGGGATTTCATTTGTGTTGTTTCCATTTACAATACAATCTGGAAATGAAACCCAATCTGGAAGAACACGACATCATCCATGTATTGACCAACACCGGAGTTTCGGTGGCTGATGAAGTTAGTTTGCAGTATTACCTTCTCGGAAACGGGAAAAAAAGTCCGTATCAGTTTTTAGCGCTTATCACCGGGACAGTCTTCTATCCGACGCATTTGAAAACATTTTTAACCTTTTACAAACGAGGCAAAGCAGCCCATCAGTTTCATCATTTAAAATTCGAAAAAATGCTGTGGCAACCTGTAACTAAAATTCAAACAACCTTTAATATCATTTAATCATGGAAACTTACACTTTACAAAAACAATCAACCACCAGTTTCTCAACTTACCTAGCCATTGTTTCTTTCAGCTTCGGAACGTTACTGTTGCTGTTTCATTTGGTCTGTCCTCGGGTGTTGCTAATACTGATAATTGGCCTTTACTATGTGGTATTTGCCGTTCTGATTAATTTTTTGGCGTTGTTAGTCCTTTGTTATCAATTCCTGGCAAAACCTCAGGAACGGGAAACCGTTGCCATTCGAATCCTCATTCTTTTGTCCAACATCCCCATAGCACTACTCTATATTTTTATAGTATTCCGATAAATAACACTAAACATTTAATATTCAAACTCATGGAAATTCAAGAAAATCAACAACCGGAAGAAAAAACCTTTTTTCAATCGAATACCGCCAAAATGCTGATGGTGGGCTTCCTAACCTTAGTCCTACTGATACCGCTGTTTTTTGTGCAAAACTTAATTGACGAACGTTCCAAAAGGAAGGTAGAAATGCAGGATGAAGTAACCAATTTGTGGGGAAAAGACATCTTATTTTACGGCCCAACATTAAGAGTTCCGTACACTTCATACGAAAATTACAACGTAACCGATACCAAAACCGGAACCACCACCATTCAACGGAAAGCCACTACCAATTACGCGTATTTCTTTCCGGATGAATTGGCGAATACTTCCAATGTCAAAAAGAACGAATCCTTAAAACGCGGCATTTTCAATCATGTGGTTTTTACTGCCGACATGAATTTTAAAGGTAGTTTTTCGAATCCAAATTTTGCCAAATTAGGTGTAACTGATGAAAACCTGCAATGGGACAAAGCCGCTATTGTGGTCAAAACCACGAATCTGAAAAGCATCAAAAGCGAACTGAAAATTCAGGTAAACAATGAGAAATTCACTTTTGAACCACAAAACAGCGACAAGAGCAATTACAGTGTTTTAGCCACCAATACATTCAATTACAAAGAATTGTCCGCAACCGGAAAGATCAATTTCAATTTTAGCATCACTTATAACGGAAGCAACAGCATCAAATTCATTCCGGTAGGAAAAGTAACGACTGTGAGCGTTGATTCCGATTGGGAATCACCAAGTTTTGAAGGCTCTTTTGCCGCCAGTGATACCACAAAATCGGTAAGCAGCAAAGGCTTTCACGCCGATTGGAAAATCATGGACATCAACCGAACTTTTTCACAACAATACCTTAATGCTTTGCCCGATTTGGATGATTACTTATTTGGCGTAAAACTGATTCAAACCGTCGATGAATACCAACAAAACGAGCGGGCTTCCAAATACGGATTCTTAGTTATCGGTTTGACTTTCTTAATTTTCTTTTTAATTCAGTCGATTAGCAAAGTTAATATTCACATTTTCCAGTACACCATGATTGGCTTGGCGTTGATTATGTTCTACACCCTGCTGATTTCGATTACAGAGCACAGTAGTTTCAGTTTTGCATACGCCATAGCCGGAAATTCCGTTGTAAGTCTGATAACGCTTTATTCGATCTCTATTTTGAAAGATCGAAAATTCCCGATGTTTATCGGAATTGCGCTCTCTGTTTTGTATACTTTTATTTATGTGATTATCCAGTTGGAAGATTATGCGCTTTTGGTAGGCAGCATCGGTTTGTTTGCGATACTTGCCGGCGTAATGTATTTTTCTAGAAAAATTGATTGGAACAAATAACAACAGCTATGGAATTCTTTGTTGAACAAAATTCGGTGGTTAGAAAAATCTGGGGCAAAAGCGACACCGTGCTTTTTATTTTTGCAGGAGCTTCTGCTGAATTTGCACTTAATAAAGCGGTGGACTGGCTTTACTTTACTGGCAAACTACCTTCCGATCCTTTAGGAAGGTTGTTTTCCACCGTTAGCTATGCCCGAAAAATTGTTTTTTCGTCAAAGGATGATGCCAACAAAGCCATTGATACCATGCGGAAAATCCATGCAACTGTCGAAGAAAACCGAGGTGCAGTCATTCCCGATTGGGCTTATCGTGATGTGCTGTTCATGCTGATACATTACTCAATAGCCTCTTATGAGTTACTCGAGAAAAAGTTAAGTGATGCCGAAAAAGAAGAAGTGTACAATGTCTTTTATCGCGTGGGCCGCAGAATGGGTTTGAAAGACTTGCCGATTTCTTATACAGAATGGCTACCGGTAAGGGAAACACATTTACAGGAAAACCTGCAAAAAAGCCACTACACAAGCGATCTTTTTAAACAATACAAAAAACATTTAGGTCCCATACGGTTTAAGGTTTTAATCGAAAGCCAGAAATTAGTGGTTCCGTCAATAGTAAAAAAGCTATTGTATTTCGGTGTTTTCTCACTGCTCACTCCGGTAATTCCAATGTATAAAATCAGCCGCTTGATAAAGCTGGACTGGGTACTCAAAAGCATCTTGCTGCCTTCCGACTATAAAGCTCAAATAAATGAGTTGGATGTACATTCAGATTAAAGTGAAAACCAAAAAAAGCCCGTTCGATGGAATGGGCTTTTTTTATAAAGTGAAGTTCCAGCTTTTCGTTGTATCGTACCAAAGTTGACCCTTGGAAACGGTCAACGGGCAATCAAAATTATTGGTGTATAAACTTCCGGTTCCTAAACCTTGTGGCATTGGATTATTTTGCAAAAAAGTAAATTGCGCAATGGCATTCAAACCAACATTACTTTCTAAAGCCGAGGTAATCCACCAACCGATATTTAATTTTTCAGCCAAAGCAATCCACTCCAAAGTACCGCGAAAACCGCCTATGAAACTAGGCTTCAAAATGATGTATTGCGGCCTGATTTTTTGCAGCAACTTTTCTTTGGCTTCCAATGAAAAGACACCAATAAGCTCCTCATCCAAAGCTATAGGAATTGGCGTACTTTTACACAGCACTGACATCGTGTCAGTTTGATTTTTTTGAATAGGTTGCTCTATGCTATGCAGCTTAAAACCAGTTAATTGATTTAATTTAAATAAAGCTTCATTTGAATCAAAAGCGCCGTTCGCATCGACTCTGATTTCAATAGTATTCTCATCAAAATTTGCTCTGATAAAACGCAATAAATCCAATTCCTTATCAAAATCAATAGCTCCTATTTTGAGTTTTATACAGTTAAAACCTTCTGAGATTTTGGCTTCAATTTGTTGCTTCATGAAGGCTTCATCGCCCATCCAAACCAATCCGTTGATGGAAATGCTTTTGTTGTTTTTAGTAAAATCAGAAGGAAATAAATCGAACGGAGTTTCGCTCTGTAAAGACAAAAATGCCATCTCCACACCAAATTGTATCGATGAAAATTCAAGCAATAAATCCCAAAGTTGGTCTTTCCCGAGATGGATATTTTCGCAAGTCCATTTTAATTTTTCTTCATAATCAGGTCTGTCGTCAGCTGATAATCCTCGAAGAATGCCACACTCCCCAATGCCTCTTTTGCCGTTTTCTTCTAAGATAATAAACCAGGTTTCTTTGGTTGTTAAAACGCCGCGGGAAGTTCCGGAAGGTTGTTTAAAGTGGAGTATGTATTTGTGGTAAGTAGCTTTCATTTTAAAGCTTGATGCTCTCTCCTATTTCCAAAAGCATTAAATCTTTTCCGGCATCGAAGAATTTCTTTTTGGCTTCGTCATGATTGATCACAATAAAACCAAAAGTATCATAATGACAACCCAAAATCTTATCGCAATCCACAAAATCAGCCGCCATGATAGCATCTTCTACATCCATAGTAAAGTTATTTCCAATTGGAAAAATGGCTAAATCAAGCTTAGTTCGCAGCGGAATCAACTTCATATCAAAAGTCAGCGCCGTATCGCCAGAGATGTAGATGTTTTTGTGTTCGCCTTCGATAACGAAACCGCCGGGATTCCCGCCATAAGTTCCATCAGGAAACGAACTCGAATGCACCGCTGCCACATATTTCACTTTGCCAAAATCAAACGACCAGCTTCCGCCATGGTTCATCGGATGCGACTGAAAGCCTTTATTGCCGTAGTACGTGGCGATTTCCCAATTGGAAACAATCACGGCATTGGTGTTTTTGGCAATTGCTTCCACATCTAAGGTATGATCCTGATGCGCATGGGTGAGCAATATATAATCCGCTTTTAAAGTCTTAATATCAATGTTTGAGGCTTTCGGGTTTGCCGAAATAAAAGGATCAACCAGTATGTGTTTTCCGCTTACTTCTATTCCGATGCAGGAATGACCGTAAAATGTAATTTTCATGAGTTCAATTTTAAAATTAAACGTAATTCACAATGATGTCTGAAATAAAAAATATCAAGCACAACGCCATCAAAATCGAAAGTAAAAAAGTGCTGATAGCCAGTTTTTTCAATTCAGGATCCAAAAGTTTTGGGTTTTTATTTCTATAGACCGTTATCAAATGACTGACTAAAGGAAAATAAGCCACTATGAAAATATATTGGTCAAAATGAAAATCATTTAAAACTGCAAAAAGCAACATCAAAACCATAGCCGAAATCACTAGAAAAAAGTGATATTTCTTAGCCGCAGCACCGCCCATTTTTACCACAATCGTATTCTTTCCCGATTTCCTGTCGCTTTCTTCATCACGCATGTTGTTCAAATTCAAAACACCCACACTCAGGAATCCTATAGCGGTTGCCGGCAGTAATAACAACCAATCCAGCGTTTTAGAAAACATAAAATACACTCCAAAAGTACTCACCAGACCAAAAAAAACAAACACAAACAAATCGCCGTAACCACGGTAACCATAAGCACCTTTACCTACCGTATAGCGAATGGCCGAAGCAATCGCTAAAATCCCCAGAATCAAAAAGATAAAAGAGTACAGCAAATAACTTTCCTTGAAAGCAAAGTAAATCAGCAATACCGCGAACAGCAAAGTAACCAAAGACATCAACACCATAGCTTTTTTCATTTCTGACGGTGTAATCACACCGCTTTGAATGGCTCGCTTTGGTCCGACTCTGTCTGCGTTGTCTGTGCCTTTTACGCCGTCGCCATAGTCATTCGCAAAGTTGGAAAGAACTTGCAATCCCAAGGTGGTCAGCAAGGCAAATAATACTATTTTCCAGTTAAACATAGCTTGTGACATAGCATAAAAACTTCCCACAATAATTCCGGAAACGGAAAGCGGTAAGGTTCTCACTCGTGCGGCTTCAATCCAGTGCTTCATATAATTTAGATTTTTAGACTTCTTAGATTATTAGATATATTCCCAAAAATTATGGCAACCATTTCTTTTCAAAGTTGGGTTTGCGTTTCTCTAAGAAAGCATCTCTTCCTTCTTTGGCTTCTTCGGTCATATAGGCTAAGCGTGTGGCTTCGCCGGCAAAAACCTGCTGTCCTACCATGCCATCATCGGTTAAATTCATAGCGAATTTCAACATTTTAATGGATGTTGGTGATTTTGCCAATATTTCCTGAGCCCATTCATAAGCAGTATCTTCCAGTTCTGCGTGGGGAATTACGGCATTGACCATTCCCATATCGAACGCTTCCTGAGCATTATAATTTCTGCCTAAAAAGAAAATCTCACGAGCTTTCTTTTGCCCAACCATTTTAGCCAAATAAGCCGAACCATAACCCCCATCAAAACTCGTTACATCGGCATCGGTTTGTTTGAAAATAGCATGTTCTTTACTGGCCAAGGTTAAATCACAAACCACATGCAAACTGTGTCCGCCACCAACAGCCCATCCGGGAACTACTGCTATCACTGCTTTGGGCATAAAACGAATCAAACGCTGCACATCCAAAATATTCAATCGGTGGTATCCATCATCACCAACATACCCTTGCTGACCGCGCGCTTTCTGATCGCCTCCACTGCAGAAAGAATACACACCGTCTTTTGACGATGGTCCTTCAGCAGAAAGCAAAACAACTCCAATCGAAGTGTCTTCCTGAGCATCGTGAAAAGCCTGTAATAATTCAGCCGTGGTTTTAGGGCGAAAAGCATTGCGGACATCCGGTCTGTTGAAAGCAATCCGAGCCACGCCATTGCATTTTTTATAAGTTATATCTTCAAATTCTCTGACTGTTTTCCAATCGATTGTCTTCATAGCAAAGGGTTGCTGTTATAGTTTCTTATATTTTAGTTAAAAAAATAGCGCCCAAAAGGATTTGCATTATTTTAGCGTAAAAATAAATCATTTTTAACTCAAATTTCAAAACTTGCCGGAATACTTATGAATAAATCAATTTTTAGCGTTGTCTTTTTACTTTTAGGTTTACTTGGATTTTCCCAAACGTATGAATTTCAAACCATTAAAGACATCGAAGCCAATCCTGTCATTTCTCAGGATCACACCGGAACTTGCTGGAGCTTCTCCACTACTTCGTTTTTAGAATCCGAAATCATTCGCACAACTGGCAAACACATCGACCTTTCTGAAATGTACAATGTTAGAAATACGTATCCAAAAAAAGCGTGGGTTTATGTGATGCGCCAAGGGAAAGCACAATTTGGCGAAGGGGGGTTAGCACACGATGTGATTAATTCTGCCCGAGATTTTGGCGTAGTACCACAAAGTGTTTACAAAGGGAAATTGGATGCCGAAGGAAAATACAATTATGACGAAATGGAAGCCACTTTAGAAAACATGCTAAAGTCCTATGTAGCTAATCCTGAAAAAGAATTATCGCCCAAATGGAGAGAGGCCGTCAATGCCGTTTTAGACACTTACATGGGTGAAAATCCAACCGAGTTTACTTATGAAGGAAAGAAGTACACACCGAAGATGTTCTTTGAATCCACCAAAATCAATCCGAAGGACTATGTGACGATTTCTTCGTTTACCCATGAGCCGTTTTACAAACCGTTTTTGTTAGACATTCCGGATAATTTTTCCAATGGTCTTTTCTACAACTTGCCTTTAGATGAATTTATACAAAATATTGATAATGCATTAGATAATGGCTATACTTTAGCTTTGGATTGTGATGTGAGTGAAGATACTTTTGCCAAAAAAAGCGGCATGGCTGTAATTCCTGAAAACGAGGCTGACAAGAGAGCCATACTAACCGAAATCAAACCGGAAAAAGTAATTACTCCCGAATACCGCCAAGAGAAATTTGAAAGTTATGCCACTACCGATGACCATTTGATGCACATCGTAGGGAAAGTAAAAGACCAAAAAGGAAACTTCTATTACAAAGTAAAAAACTCCTGGGGAACCAATTCGGGGAAAGACGGCTATGTTTACATGAGCGTTCCCTACATGCGTTTGAAAGCCATCTCGGTACTAGTACACAAAGACGGCTTGAGCAAAAAAACCAAAACGACTTTAGGATTATAACAAGAAAGGAATAATCAGATTTGAGAAACCTGCAGAAATTAAATTCTTGCAGGTTTTTTGTTTTAATTGCTATATTTATCCAGCTAAAACCAACCTAATGAGAACCTTTACCCGCCAGGAAAAACTCAGCATTCTATTTAGTTTCCCTGTAATCATTGCCGCTCTGGGCTATTTTGTAGATATTTATGACTTGCTGCTTTTTGGCATTGTCCGAATTCCCAGTTTGAATGACATGCACCTGGATGCCGATAAAGTGGGCACTATGATTATCAACTATCAAATGATCGGGATGATTCTGGGCGGAATTTTATGGGGAATTTTTGGCGATAAAAAGGGACGGCTTTCGGTTTTATTCGGCTCCATCTTGGTGTATTCGTTGGCCAATATTGCCTGTGGTTTTTTACCGCAAATGAATTTTGGCGACAAAGCCATGATTTATGCCGGGTTACGATTCATCGCCGGAATTGGTTTAGCAGGAGAATTGGGCGCCGGAATTACTTTAGTTTCCGAAACATTGCCCAAAGAACTACGCGCAATCGGAACTTCTATTGTTGCCGGCTTTGGCGTTCTTGGCGCTGTGGTAGCACAATTTACCGTCGAATTAGCCGGCAGCTGGACAACCGCTTACATCATTGGCGGCGCACTTGGTTTGGTATTATTAGTACTTCGCATCAGTGTGGCCGAAAGCGGCATCTTTAAAACCGTCAAAGAAAATGCTTCCATTCAACGCGGTAATTTCTTTTATTTCTTTAGCAACAAAACGCTTTTCTTTAAATACATGCGCTGCATTTTTATCGGAATTCCTATTTGGTACTGCATCGGCATTATCGTTTTTATGGCCAATCAGTTTGCGCCCGAAATGGGAATAGCCTCCATCAATCCAGGGAAAGCCATTATGTGGACTTACATCATGACCTCCATAGGCGACTTTTCTTCCGGTTTTATATCGCATGCGTTGCGTTCCCGAAAAAAGACTATTTTATACATGCTTCTTTTCACGTTCATTGGATTGGCGTTACTCCTTTTTAGCGGCAATAAAAGTGAAAACATGTATTACTTCTACTGTGGCTGGATTGGGCTTGGCACCGGTTTTTGGGCCATGTTTGTTACCGTGGCGGCAGAACAATTTGGCACCAACATGAGAAGCACAGCAACCACCAGTGTTCCCAATATGGTTCGGGGCTCGGTTCCTTTGATGCTGATTGGTTTTGATTTCCTAAAACACACCCAAACCGTGATTATATCAGCGGCTATTATTGGATTGATTGCTTTCGGCTTAGGTATTTATGCTACGTTGACCATTAGCGAAACGCATAATTGTGAAATGGATTTTGTAGAATAGCGTTGTCAGTCTCCATAAAATTAAACTACTTTTGCGCTCTTTTACAAAATAGTATTTTTATGAGTTTAGACTTTTTACAATGGATTGGCTATGTAGCTTCGGTAATTATTGTCCTTTCGATGATGATGCCTTCTATCATCAAGTTCCGCTGGATTAATTTGGTGGGCGCTTTGCTCTTTTCGATTTACGGATTTTTGATTCATGCCATTCCGGTTGGCGTGTTAAACGGAATCATTGTATTGGTTGATGTTTATTATTTGGCCCAAATTTATTCCAAAAAAGAAACCTTCGAAATCCTTGAAATCAATGCCGGAAGCGAATACCTAAAGCGATTCTTGAAATTTCATGATGCCCGAATTCAGCAATACTGTCCTGGATTTTGTTATACTCCCGACGAAAATACCATTAGCTTTTTCATCTTAAGAAATATGGCCGTTGCCGGATTTTTTCTGGCACATCGAAGCAAGGATACTGTCCTCAATGTGGATTTGGATTATGTGCTTCCGGAATACAAAGACTTTAAGAATGGCAAATACATTTACTTTCAACTCAAAGACAAGTTCATAGCGGCCGGATTTACCCGCGTCGTGGCCGAAGGAAACAACAAAAGATATTTTAATTACTTGAAAAAACTAGGCTTTACCGAAGTAGCGCTTGGTGTTTTTCAAAAAGAATTATAAAACAAAATCTATTCGAATAAAAAAAGCCAGTCGATAATGACTGGCTTTTTGTTTAAACTGTGTTTTTATTTCCAACCGCCTCCAAGGTCACGATATACGTGAACGGCAGCATTCAGTTGTGCTTTCTTGGTTTCGATTAATTCAAGTTTGGATTCGAGCGCATCACGTTGTGTCATCAACACTTCGAAATAATCGGCTCTGGCCGATTTAAACAAATCATTAGCGGCATCAATCGAACGGTTCAGCGCCTCCACCTGTTTTGATTTCAAAGCATAACTTTTGTCCAAATTACTGATATTGGAAAGCTGATTGGAAACTTCCAAATACGCATTTAAAATGGTACGATCATAGTTATACAAAGCCTGAAGCTGACGTGAATTGGCACTAGCAAATTCAGCTTTGATGGCATTGCGGTTAATCAATGGTGCCGCAATATCACCAGCCAAAGAATACAATACCGATTCCGGAAACTTGAACAAGTACGACGGTTTAAACGCTTGTAAACCATAAGAAGCTGAAATACCCAGCGACGGATAAAACTCGGCGCGAGCTACTTTCACATCCAATTTGGCTGCAGCCAATTCCAATTCGGCTTGTTTAACATCCGGACGATTGGCCAACAATTGCGAAGGAATTCCTGATTTTACTTCTGTCGGTAACAAACTCAAGAAGTCGCTGTTATCTCTCTTAATTTCCTGCGGATAACGACCCAACAAAAAGTTGATTTTATTCTCGGTTTCTTTTATTTTTTGCAGTGTTTCAAACTCCATGCTTTGCGAAGCCAATACTTCCGCCTGGAATTTTTGCACAGCCAATTCCGTAGTTCGGGCGGCTTCTTTTTGCACTTTGACAATCTCCAAAGCATTACTTTGCAATTGGATATTTTGTCTTATAATGGCTAACTGACTGTCTAAAGCCAGCAATTCATAATACGAATCAGCCACCTCAGCAACCAAATTGGTAAGCACAAAATTTTTACCTTCGATAGTCGATAAATAACGACTCACCGCAGCTTTCTTGGCATTGTGCAGTTTTTTCCAAACATCTACCTCCCAGTTGGCATAAGCGGCCATCGTGATATCGGTCAATGCATCGGGTACTTCTACACCAGGTGTGATTTCGGTAGAAGCATCTCCGGCTCCTTGGCTGGTATACCTTCCCACTTTTTCAACACCGCCACCGGCTTTTACACCTACTGTGGGCAACAAAGCCCCTTTGCGGACACGAATATCATTTTTAGCGATTTCAATTTCCTGCAACGTAATCATCAATTCCTGATTATTTTTTACGGCAGTATCAATCAATGCTACCAAATTAGGATCTTTGAAATACGTTTTCCACGGAAGTGCTGCCATATTGGTGGTGTCAGTAGAGGCAACATTATAGGCTTCGGGAACAGCGGCATTCGCTTTGGTTGGCGCTATCGCCGGAGCTTTACAACTTACCACCACTAGGCATAAGCCTAGCGGGATAAGGAATTGATAGGATTTGAATTTATACATTGTTTTCAAGTTGTTCGGTTAATGGATTTTCTTCAGCTTTTTTAACAAACGTCACTTTTTCAGACATGCGACCAAATATGTAGTACAATCCCGGGATTAACAGCACTCCGAAAATGGTTCCAATAAGCATTCCTCCTGCGGAAGCAGAACCGATGGTTCGGTTACCCGTAGCACCCGGGCCTGAAGCAAATACTAACGGAATCAATCCGGCAATGAAGGCAAAGGAAGTCATCAGGATAGGGCGGAAACGCACAGCTGAACCCTCAATAGCAGCTTCTAATACCGAATCTCCGGCAGCGTGGCGCTGTACTGCAAATTCCACAATCAATACAGCATTCTTACCAAGCAATCCAATAAGCATTACCATGGCCACCTGAGCGTAAATGTTGTTTTCCAATCCGAATAATTTCAGGAACAGGAAGGCTCCGAAAATACCCACCACCAACGATAAGATTACTACGAACGGCAAAATGAAACTTTCATATTGTGCTGCCAAAATCAGGTAAACGAAACCAAGACAGATTAAGAAAATATAAATCGCTTCATTGCCACGACCTACTTCATCCTTAGAAATTCCTGCCCAATCAATTCCGTACCCTCTTGGCAATGCTTTTTCGGCTACTTCGTTAATGGCGTTAATGGCTTCACCACTACTGTAACCTGGTGCCGCCTGACCACTTATCTCTGAAGCATTATACATGTTATGACGGGTTATCTCTGACAAACCGTATACTTTATCCATTTTCATAAAAGCAGAGAACGGCACCATTTCATCGCGGTTGTTTTTTACATACAATTTCAGGATATCTTCCGGTAAGGCGCGATATTCCGGCGAGGCTTGTACCATCACTTTATATTGGCGTCCGAATTTGATGAAACTGATTTCGTAATTACTACCCACGAGTGTCGATAGCGTATTGGTAGCATTTTCGATAGAAACTCCTTTTTGCTGAGCCAAATCGTTGTCAATATCCAGCATATATTGCGGGAAACTGGCACTGTAAAAGGTAAATACCGATGATAGTTCAGGACGTTTATTCAATTCCCGAACAAAATCATTACTCACGGTTTCCATTTTCTTATAGTCGCCTGAGCCGGCTTTATCCAGCAAACGCAACTCGAAACCACCGGCAGCACCATAACCCGGTACAGCTGGAGGCTGGAAGAATTCTATAGTGGCACCCGAGATATCTTTGGATTTTTTTTCGAGTTCATCCATAATCTGCTGACAGGAACCTTTTCTATCTTCCCAGCTTTTCAGGTTGATTAGACAGGTTCCCGAATTGGAACCGGTTCCTTCCGTAAGGATTTCATATCCTGCTAACGAAGATACTGAAGCAACTCCTGGAATTTTTTGGGCGATTTTCTCTAGTCTTTCTGAAATTTCATTGGTTCGTTCCAAAGTAGAACCCGGAGGTGTCTGAATTACGGCATAGAACATTCCCTGATCTTCATTCGGAATAAATCCGGAAGGTACACTGCTGTTCAACAGCCATGTTCCTATACAAAATACAATAAGCATCCCGAATGTAATGGTTCTTCTGTTTACAATTTTGGTCAACAAGTTTCTATAGCGTTCCGAAACACCACCAAACCATTTATTGAAACCATCTACAATTCTGTTAATTGGTGTTCTCTTTTTAGGTTGTCCGTGCGTATTCTTCAACATCATTGCACAAAGCGCCGGAGTAAGCGTCAACGCAATAACACCCGAAAGGATGATGGAAGTCGCCATAGTAATGGAGAACTGTCGGTAGAAAATCCCCACCGGTCCTGACATAAAGGCCACCGGAATAAATACTGCAGCCATTACAAAAGTGATGGCAATAATGGCACCACCTACTTCATGAATGGCTTCTTTGGTAGCCTTCCTGGCGTTGAGATGCTTCGTTTCCATTTTAGCATGGACGGCTTCGATGACGACGATAGCATTATCTACCACAATACCAATAGCCAATACTAATGCAAATAATGTAATCAGGTTAAGCGTAATACCAAAATACTGCATGAAGATAAATGTTCCGATAAGCGATACTGGTACCGCTATGGCCGGAATCAACGTAGAACGCCAATCTCCCAGGAAAAGGAATACTACCAATCCCACTAGAATAAAAGCTTCAATCAGCGTATGGAGTACTTTTTCGATAGAAGCATCTAAGAATTTAGAAACATCGTAACTGATTTCATAGTCCATTCCTTTTGGGAAAGAGCTGGCTTTGATTTCTTTCAGTTTGGCTTTAACATCCTTGATAACCTGGCTGGCATTACTTCCGTAGGATTGTTTTAATACAATCGCCGCCGAAGGTTTTCCGTTCAAGTTTGAATAAATATCGTACATGGAGCTTCCAAATTCTACGTTGGCAACATCTTTCAGACGCAGCATTTCTCCATTAGGATTGGCTCTTAAAATAATATTTTGATACTGCTCTTTTGTGGTAAATCTTCCCGAATATTTTAATACATATTCAAAAGACTGCGAGCGTTTTCCTGAACTCTCTCCTGTTTTTCCCGGTGAAGCTTCCAAACTTTGCTGGGCTAATGCTTCCATTACTTCATCGGCAGAGATTTTGTAAGCCAACATACGATCCGGTTTCAACCAAATACGCATGGCATATTCACGGTTTCCAAGGATATCGGCAAATCCTACTCCGTCTACCCTTTTTAACTCTGACAATAAATTGATATCGGCAAAGTTGAACAGGAATTTTTGGTCGGTGTTTTTATCGGTACTATACAAGTTGATATACATCAACATGTTGGATTCCTCACGGGTAATTTTTACCCCTTCACGAACTACCAATGGCGGCAGTTTATTCACTACCGAGGCCACCCGGTTTTGTACGTTTAGGGAAGCTTGGTTAGGGTCAGTTCCCAGGTTGAAGATGATTTGAATGGTTCCTTCTCCGTCATTCCCGGCATCGGAAGCCATATATTTCATTCCCGGTACTCCGTTCAGCGCTCTTTCCAGCGGAAGGATAGCCGATTTAATCATCAGCTCGTTATTGGCTCCCGGATATTCTACCGTAACATTCACTTTTGGCGGTGATATTGATGGGAATTGCGTAACCGGCAGCGAAATAAGCGCCAGTGCTCCCAGGAAGACAATGATCAACGATATTACTATGGATAATACCGGTCTTTGTATAAATCTATTAAACATTGCTTTTGTGATTTAGGATTGATTACTCTGCTTTCAGTTTCAGGTTGGCTATTACCTCATCAGGTTTTTGGTAAACAAAGTTGATTTTATCATCATCCTTAGCTTTTTGCACGCCTTCTAGCAATATTTTATCGGTGGCGGATATACCGCTTTTAACTACATATAAATCAGGAATTTCTCCGGTAATAGTAATTTCTCTTGATTTCAGTGTATTGTTGCTGTCTACTACAAACACATACATCTTATCCTGAATTTCGTAGGTGGCTTTTTGCGGAATGATTAGGGCATTTTTAACCGGTACGGTCATCAACACTTTTCCGGTTTCACCATTCTTTAAGAGTTTATCCGGATTTGGGAATTTGGCTCTGAAAGCAATATTTCCGGTTTCGCTATCGAATTCACTTTCGATAACTTCCACATTTCCTTTGTATTTTAGAAGTTCATTGTTGGCCAAAAGTAAGCTCACTTTGTTCTCTCCACGATCTTTCACATCGGTTTGATACTGTAAATATTCCGGTTCAGACACGTTAAAATAAGCAAACATTTCACTATTATCCGAAAGGCTGGTCAGTAATTCTCCTTCATCGATAAGGCTTCCTAATTTCTTTGGAATACGGTCGATGGTTCCGGCAAATGGCGCTCTGATTTCGGTAAAAGACAGGTGCAATTTAGCCATAGCTACTTCGGCTTTGGCTTGCTCTAATTTGGCTTGAGCCATAGCCTGTTCGTTTTTAGACACGACATTTTTGTCGGCTAATGTTTTAGCATTTTGTAACTCGATAGAGGCCGCTTTTGCTTCAGCTTCGGCTCTTTGCAATTCGGCTTCATACAATTGAGGCATGATGCGGAATAAGACCTGCCCGGCTTTTACATACTGGCCTTCGTCAACATAAATGTTTTGCAGGTAGCCTTTCTCCTGTGCCCGGATTTCGATGTTTCGAACCGAATGTATCTGCGAAACATACTCCTTGGTAAACGAAGTATCGATTACGGCAGCATTGGTCACGGTAAATTTACCGGTTTCTTCTTTTTCTTCTTTTTTAGTGGTGCAACTAGTTAGGCACAACAAGGCTAATAAGCCCGTGAAAATTACATTTCTCATCATGGTTTTAAATGAAATTGGAGCGATTTATCGCAGTGAACTCAGAAAATTTTTGGGATGTAAAAAGCAGCAATTGTTAGGATGAAACCAAACAGTGTCGCAAAATGGAAAAAGGTTACTATACATCCGTCAGGTGTACGAACACACCTTAGGTAACCGATGTAGGGAATATCAAATCCTTAAAACTCTTTGAGTAATATAGATAGGAGTTGAATAGCCGCAATTGGGCTGAGAAGTTTTAAAAATTTGGTAGTACTGATTTATACCAAAAATATCTGTGAGTACTAAATAACAGCTATAGTGCCAGTTAGCTTTCTCTGCAAATAATTTAGCATCATTTCCTTCTTTAAGATCATCACCTCCGAGGTGTTCTTCTTCCGAATCGATATCAGTATCTTCTATTACGGTACTAATCTGATCTTTAGTTACCGATTTTATTGGTCTGTTTTTGGTGAAATTTTGAGAAGAAGTATGTCTGTTGCCACTTTGATGCGTACCGGCATAAAAATTATGTCCGCCACCCAGCAGTAGAAAAAATAGAAATATATAAAAAGTGACTACTCTCATTTGGGGTCAAAAGTAATAAAAAATTGCCACCCCAATTAAAAAAAAACATAGATGTAACAAGTAAAAACCTACGAAAACGATTGCGATTTGATTAAGAAATGCTTAAGTTTTTATATTGATAAACTTTTCATTAGTGATAACCAAAAAAAAAAGCAGCCTAAGCTGCTTTACTTAACTTTCAGTAACGATTATCTTTTCAGCGATGCCATATCAATTACAAATCGATAGCGCACATCACTTTTCAGCATTCGTCCGTAGGCTTCGTTAATATCCTGCATGTTGATCAGTTCAATTTCCGAAACGATGTTGTGTTGGCCGCAGAAATCTAACATTTCCTGGGTTTCGGCTATGCCGCCAATCAAGGAAGCTGCCACCGATTTTCTTCCCATAATCAATGGAACCGTATTCAGTATCGGATCCAATCCACCCAAATAGCCTACCAAAACCAAAGTTCCACTGATACCTAATGTAGTGACATAAGGATTCACATCATGCACATAAGGCACCGTATCAATAATCACATCGAATTTACCGGCTACCGTGGCCATTTGGTTATCATCTGTGGAAATGATTACTGCATCGGCTCCTAAATCCTTGGCATCTTTCTCTTTACCGGGAGTTCTGGAAAACAGCGTTACTTCGGCACCTAATCCTTTGGCTAATTTGATGGCCATATGCCCCAATCCGCCCAAACCTACTACTGCTACTTTACTGCCTTTCCCAACTTTCCAGTGACGCAACGGAGACCAAGTCGTGATTCCGGCGCAAAGCAATGGAGCCACAGCAGCCAAGTCTAAATTGGCCGGTACTTTCAATACATAGTTTTCATCTACCACCACTTTTTCAGAATAGCCACCATAAGTCATTCCACCAAGGTGTTTGTCAGCACTATTATAAGTTCCCACCCAGCCGTTCAAACAGTATTGTTCTAAATCTTGTTTACAGCTACTACAAGTGCGGCAAGAATCGACCAAACAGCCAACTCCGGCATAATCACCAACTTTGAGTTTGGTAACTCCGCTTCCTACTCTAGTCACTTTTCCTATGATTTCATGCCCTGGAACCGCTGGATAGGTTGTGAATCCCCAATCGTTTCGGGCGGTGTGTAAATCAGAGTGACAAACGCCGCAATACAGTATTTCGATTTCAATATCGTTGGCCAAAACGTCTCTGCGTTCGATGGTCATTTGTTTCAAATCAGCATCAGGGGCGCCTGTGCCGTATGCTTTTACTTTTGTTGTTGTCATTTTATATAGTTAGTTAAATTGTTTACAATATTTTACACTAAGTTACGGTATAATGTTCTTCCTTGGTCACTAGTTTTCATCATTTAACAAATTGAGTCAAATCTGAATCGCAATTGCTTTTCAAAAAGAAAAAAATCCAAACTTCCTTAACGTCTTTCTAACATTTGCCTTTGTATCTTTGTAGCGCTAAAAAAGGAAGCATGGAATCAGTTATTGATAATAATTTACCTATTGGAAAACCAAAATGGTTGAAGGTAAAACTACCTATCGGTCAAAAATACACAGAACTTCGCGGCTTGGTTGACAAATACAAACTCAACACCATTTGCACCTCGGGTAGTTGTCCTAATATGGGCGAATGCTGGGGCGAAGGCACAGCCACGTTTATGATATTGGGCAATATTTGCACGCGTTCGTGTGGCTTTTGCGGAGTGAAAACCGGTCGCCCGGAAACGGTAGATTGGGATGAACCTGAAAAAGTGGCGCGTTCCATCAAAATCATGAAAATCAAACATGCTGTGATTACCAGTGTGGATCGCGATGATTTGAAAGATATGGGTTCCATCATTTGGTTTGAAACAGTGCAAGCCATTCGCCGAATGAATCCGGAAACGACTTTAGAAACCCTTATCCCCGATTTTCAAGGGGTGGAAAGAATCATTGACAGAATTGTTGAAGCCAATCCTGAAGTAGTATCGCATAATGTAGAAACCGTACGTCGTTTGACACGTGAAGTTAGAATTCAGGCGAAATACGACCGTAGTTTAGCCGTTTTAAAATACTTAAAAGCGCAAGGCATTCGCAGAACCAAATCGGGTATCATGCTTGGATTGGGCGAAACCGAAGAAGAAGTAATTCAAACCATGCGCGATTTAAGAGATAATGATGTGGATATTGTGACCATTGGGCAGTATTTGCAACCGAGTAAAAAACACTTACCTGTTAAGGAATATATCACACCGGAACAATTCGAGAAATACGAGAAAATCGGTAAAGAAATGGGATTCCGTCATGTGGAAAGCGGTGCTCTGGTTCGTTCATCCTATCATGCTGAAAAACACATTTTATAATTCCCCTAAATGGAAATGACGCACGAACAATCGGCTATTAAAGCAACTTATTTCAGTTTAATTGGCAATGCTTGTCTGGCTTTGATTAAAGGTGTTGCGGGTATTTTTGGCAATTCTTATGCCTTGATTGCTGATGCCATTGAATCGACTACCGATATTTTCTCGTCTTTCCTTGTGCTGTTTGGTCTAAAATATTCTAACAAGCCTGCCGATGAAAACCATCCTTACGGACATGGCAGAGCAGAGCCTTTGATTACCTTTATAGTGGTGGGTTTCTTAATCACTTCGGCCACTATTATTGCTTACGAAAGCATTCAAAACATAGGTACTCCACATAATTTACCAAAAGCCTGGACATTAATTATACTGGGAATCATCATTGTTTGGAAAGAATTCTCTTTTCGCAAAGTGATGAAAAAGGGAATTGAAACCAACAGCTCTTCTTTGCGGGCAGATGCCTGGCACCACCGCAGTGATGCGATTACTTCGGTAGCTGCTTTTATCGGAATTTCTATTGCGCTCATTTTAGGCAAAGGATACGAATCTGCCGATGACTGGGCAGCTCTTTTTGCTGCCGGATTCATCTTTTACAACAGTTATTTAATTTTCAGACCCGCTTTGGGGGAAATTATGGATGAACATTTGTATGACGATTTAATCTTGGACATCCGACAAGTATCACACAAAGTAGAAGGTGTCATTGATACCGAAAAATGTTTTATTCGAAAAGCAGGCATGAAATATCATGTTGACTTGCATGCCACAGTAGATGCACACATCACTGTAAAAGAAGGACATGACATCGCCCATTTGCTTAAAGACACCCTACGATCTGAAATTCCACAACTGGGTCATGTTTTAATACATATTGAACCAAATGAATAAGAAAACTAGAATTGCTATTAATGGTTTTGGCCGAATCGGGAGAAATTTGTTCCGGTTGCTGCTAAACCATCCCACTATAGAAGTGGTTGCCATCAATGACATTGCCGACAATCGCACAATGGCACATCTGATAAAATACGATAGCATTCATGGGGTTTTGCCTTATGACGTTTCTTTTGATGAAGAGTCAATTATTATTGATGGGAAACCGTATTTGTTTTTCCACGAAAGAACAATTTCAAATCTAAACTGGGCCAGCCTCGACATTGACTTTGCCATAGAAAGTACCGGAAAATACAGAACCTTTGAAGACATCAACCACCATATTTTGGCTGGAGCCAAAAAGGTAATCCTCTCCGCTCCTTCTGAAGTGCCCGAAATTAAAACCGTAGTGCTGGGTGTAAACGAAAACATATTAGAGGGTACCGAAACTATAGTTTCCAACGCCAGTTGTACGACCAACAATGCCGCACCAATGATTAAAGTCATTAATGAACTTTGTGGCATTGAGCAAGCCTATATCACCACGGTTCACTCCTATACTACTGACCAAAGTTTACACGACCAGCCTCACAAAGATTTACGTCGGGCTCGTGGTGCCAGTCAGTCGATAGTACCAACCACAACCGGTGCTGCTAAAGCTTTGACAAAAATCTTCCCGGAAATGGACGGTAAAATTGGAGGCAGCGGCATTCGTGTTCCTGTGCCGGATGGTTCGTTGACCGACATTACTTGCTACGTAAAAAAACAAGTGACTATTGAGGAAATCAATACCGCTTTCAAAAATGCCGCAGCCACAAATCTGAAAGGAATTCTGGCTTATACCGAAGACCCTATCGTTTCCGTAGATATTTTGGGCAATCCAAACTCTTGTCTTTTTGATGCACAACTTACTTCTGTCATTGACAAAATGGTGAAAGTCGTGGGTTGGTACGACAATGAAATCGGTTATTCCTCGCGAATAATTGACTTGATTGTTTTGTTAAAAAAATAAAAACGCTACATTTATCATCCTAATTCTATTTAACTCTGCAATTTATGAGGTGGTTGTGGCTGATTCTGCTATTCCAAACTATTGGTTTTGGACAAAGAAGAGTTATCGATAAAGTCGATAGCACTTACTATTATATTCAGTTGGCCAGCTTCCATAAAAAAACCAACAACTATAAATTCTCTTTAGCCTTTTCCCAAAAAGCTTACAATTATGCCAAAAGTCATAACGATACCAAAGGCAAAGCAGATGCTTTATTTTCATTGGGCTCGACTTATTCTGAGTTAAAAAAAACGAACGATGCCGTAGAAACATTTTCTAAAAGCGCCGATTTGTACAGCCAGCTTCCACCTTCGGCCGATTATGCCTTGTGCTACTACAACATTGGTCTTTGCTATATGAATTTGGAAGAGTTTGCCAAAGCTGAGAATAATTTTGACAAAGCACAATCCATTTATGATTTATTGAAAATTGATACTTCAGAGTTTTTGAATTTGCAAAAAGGAATTTTATACAAGAACAATGGCAAAACCGAATTAGCGTCGAAATTGTTTAATGAAATTATCTCTAAAAATGATTCGAAAGATATTTTCAAAACAAAAGCAGAAGCACTATACCAACTCGGAACCATTGAAGAAAAGTTAAACCACAATAATTTAGCGGCAAACTATCTCAACAGAGCATTACAAATCAATGCCAAAGACAAAAATTTAGATCAGAAAGTAAAAATTCTTTTGGATTTAAGCAACACTTATGACAAGCTTTTAGATCTAAAAAAATCACACGAATACCTAAAAGCCCATCTGCAATTGAAAGACAGCCTTTCGCATTTGAACAATCAAAAGCTGGATGCCAATGATTATGTAGCTTTCAAAGACAGTGAGCGCATGAAAGCCATTGAGCAAATGACTAAAGAAAATGAAGCACAGCAAAAGACCAATAAATTTGCCAAACTCATCAGTATTTTGGCCATTGCCCTGATTTCGATTTTGTCGCTTTTGAGTTTGTCATTGTATAAAAACAACATCATCCGAAGCCAATCGAATGTGCTGTTGAAAGAGAAGAATTTTGAATTGCAAATTGCCAAAGACAAAGCCGAAAAAGCCTCCAAAGCAAGAGCCGAATTCTTATCGACCGTAAGTCATGAATTGCGCACACCACTCAATGCAATTAACGGAATTACGCATTTACTGATAGAAGACAATCCCAAGCAAAACCAACTGCATTATCTGAATTCATTGAAGTTTTCCGGGAATTACCTGTTGACTTTCATTAATGAAATTCTGGAAATCAACCGCATTGAATCAAGCAACATTGAAATTGAATACATTGATTTTAATCTCAAACAACTACTGCTTGATATTCAAAATTCAATGACTGAAATTGCTTCTAAAAACAACAACAATTTCACTCTGGAAATTGATAAAAACATACCCGAAACCTTATTGGGTGATCCAACCAAATTGTCACAGATATTCATCAACCTAATCAATAATGCCCTGAAGTTTACCAAAAACGGAGAGGTAAAAGTAATCGCGAAATTAGTAGAAAACGGGGATGGATTTTCGAGAATAAATTTTGCCATAAGCGACACCGGCATTGGTATTCCTGAGGAAAAGCAGGAAACTATTTTCGACAGTTTTTCGCAAGGTTCTATTGAAATCAATCGCAAATACGGCGGTACCGGCTTGGGATTAACCATTGTGAAAAAACTGGTTGATTTATTGGGTGGCGAAATTGGTCTGAAAAGTGAGGTCGGCGTAGGAACCACTTTTGCGTTTGAACTCAATTTGTTGGACGGGCATCATGAAATTATGCTTGAAGCTCCAAAACATTACTCGGATGAAGTGCTTATCGGCAAAAATATTTTGGTAGTAGAGGACAATAAAATCAACCAAATGGTCACCAAAAAAATGCTGGAAAACAAAGGCATGAAATGCAAAATCGTTGACAATGGTGAAGACTCTATAGAATTACTTCGTGCTGAAAATGATTTTGATTTAGTGCTGATGGATGTTCATTTGCCGGGCATTAATGGAACTATTGCTACGGAACGCATTCGGGAATTTGACACTCAAAAACCCATCATCGCCTTGACGGCAATTTCGCTGAATGAAAACAGGGAAATCCTAATGTCATTTGGCATGACCGATGTAATCACCAAACCTTTTGAACCGGAAAATTTCTACAGGGTTATTGCGCTGAATTTAGCTTAGTATTGCAGAATTAATTTTTTGATTAATTCTCTTACTTTAGGCTCAGCTCCTCTGGCGGCTTTCAGTACTTCTTCGTGCGTAATAGACTCTAAGTGTTCTTCACTGCCGATATCGGTAATTACCGAAATACCGAAGGTTTCCAATTCCATATGACGGGCTACGATAACTTCGGGAACAGTTGACATTCCAACGCAATCGGCACCAATCGTTTTTACCATTTTGTATTCGTGCAAGGTTTCAAACGTTGGCCCTTGCAATCCCATATAAACGCCGTCAAGCACTTCAATATTAGAAGCAATGGCAATTTCTTTAATTGTAGCAATCATCTTCGGGCTGTAAGGCTCGCTCATATTGACAAATCGAGGACCGAAACGCTCATCATTTTTCCCTCTTAGCGGATGCTCCGGCATCATATTGATGTGATCTGAAATGATTACTATCGAACCTACTTTATAAGCAGAATTCACTCCGCCCGAGGCATTTGACACAATCAATTTGGTTACGCCAATATATTTCATAACTCTTACCGGAAACGTAACTTCCTGCATAGAATATCCTTCGTAATAATGGAATCTTCCCTGCATAGCCACAACTTTTTTATCGCCAATGGTTCCGAAAACCAGAGCACCTTTGTGTCCTTCAACAGTGGAAACCGGAAAATTGGGGATTTCATTATAGGGCAACGTAAATTCGATTTTTAAATCATCGGTAAAACTGCCTAATCCAGAGCCTAGAATAACACCGTATTCCGGCGTGAAGTTGGTTTTGTTTTTTATGTAATTAACGGTTTCCTGTACAAGTTCCCACATAGTTTAAAATAATTTGATCAAAAGTTTCCGAATGCTTAACAAACTTGCTTTTGATAGGTAAATAATATAATTGTGCTTTTAAAATTTCAGCCTCCAAACGTACAAAATCCTTTTCGGTTGTAACAATAATTTTATCGTTGGCTTTGTTTTTTATGTTTAAAATTTCGCTTTCGCTAAAATGATGGTGATCCGGGAAGGTCATAATTTCATCATTTTCAGCTTGTAAATACTCGAAAAATGGTTTGGGTTTGGCAATTCCGGCTAGCACTATTTTCGGTTCATTTTTCACAGATTGAACATCCAAACTTCCGTTTTGACTATACATTGTATCATCATAATCAATACAACTGAAGAAAATAGGCATCGTTAAACCAATTTTTTGCTTAACATTTTCTTGGGCAAGTTCTGTTATATTTGGCGGACATTTAGTGACAATTATCATATTCGCTCTTTGGGCTCCGTTTCGACTTTCGCGGAGATTGCCTGTTGGCAACAAATAGTCATCGCAAAACAAATCGTCATAAGCTGTAAGCAAAATATAAAATCCCGCTTTTACTTTGCGGTGTTGGTAAGCATCATCCAATAAAATAATTTCGGGCTTTACTTTTTGATTTAAAAGCTGCGTAATTCCGTTGCGTCTGTTAGCATCCACTGCAACTTGAATTTGAGGGAATTTCTGAAAATACTGAAACGGCTCATCACCGAGAATTTCCGCATTGGCATTGGCTGCAGCCAAAATAAAACCTTCTGATTTTCTTTTGTAACCGCGACTTAACGTAGCTACCTGATACTTTGGGGAAAGCAACCGAATTAAATATTCAATCTGCGGTGTTTTGCCGGTGCCGCCCACACTGAGATTTCCAACAGCAATTACCGGAATGGTAAAGGAATAGGATTTTAGTATACCTTTATCGTAAAGATAATTTCTCAGAGAAGTAACAAAGCCATAAAGGATGGCAAAAGGGAAAAGTAATTTTCGCAACAAAATCATAGTACGAAAGTAACGATTTTTTATCTTTGAATGAAATTATTCAATTTACCCAATATAAATGAAATTTCGTTTTTTTAAAATTCTTTTTGTTTTGCTTTTGATTGCTCCTGTTGCTTTTTCGCAAGAGGCAGACAATGTGCCTATACTAAAAATCATTTTTACCAAATATTACAAAAACGAAAAGGTCATTGCCAAAAGCAGATTGCAACTGCTGAGTTTTTATTGCAAAAAAGCACCTAATAATGAAGAAACATTAGAAGTCATTTCGAAAAGTGAGTTTTTACAGAAGAATGCCGACGAAATCAAAAAACAAATCGATATTACTGTTGACGAAAACTGGTCAAAGGAATATGATATTTTATTTGACAATCAAAATCAATATTTGAAAAGCAAAGTCAATTCCTGCTTATCATTTGAAGAATATAAAATTGTGTCCGACAGATTTGGCGAAAACAATCAGCGACTAATGATTGTTAGTAAACCGATTTATTTTGCCAAAGGAAATTTTGCTTTGGTAAAAGTGGCGTTCTATCGCAGTATCGAGCACAACAGCGGCAGTTATCTCTTGTTTGAAAAAACAAATGGTATCTGGGCTATTAAAGAACAACTAAACGAATGGGCAACTTAACTATATGACTATAAAAGAAATCCTCTCCACCTTAGAAGAAATGGCTCCATTGGCCTACGCCGAAGACTTTGACAATGTGGGTTTGCTGGTTGGTAATTCAGAAACTGAAGCTACCGGAATCCTCGTTTGTCACGATGCTTTAGAAAGTGTAATTGATGAAGCCATTGCCAAGAAATGCAATTTGGTGGTCTGCTTTCATCCTATTATTTTCTCAGGTTTGAAGAAAATCACAGGCAAGAATTATGTGGAACGCGCCTTAATCAAAGCCATCAAAAATGATGTTGCAATTTATGCGGTCCACACGGCTTTGGACAATCACAAACAAGGTGTGAATAAAATTTTCAGCGATGCGCTTGGTTTAACGAATACAAAAATATTGGTTCCTAAAAAGAATTTTATTCAAAAACTGGTAACGTATACTATTCCCGAAAATGTAGAAGAACTCCGAAATGCCTTATTCGAAGCCGGTGCCGGGAAGATTGGCAACTACGAAGACTGCAGTTTCAATTCCAAAGGAATCGGAACCTACATGGGCAATGAAGACAGCGATCCGGAAATTGGCGAACGTTTCGAATTCGTGGAAAATGAGGAAATTAAAATTGAAGTTACATTCGAAAAGCATTTGCAATCCAAAGTCTTAAAAGCTTTATTCCAAAATCACGTATACGAAGAAGTGGCGTATGAAATTTATGATTTGCAAAATGCCCACCAAAACATTGGTCTTGGTATGATTGGTGAGTTGGAAAAACCCATGAGCGAAACTGAATTTCTTGCCTTTGTAAAAGACAAAATGCAATGTGGTGGCATTCGTCATAGCGCTTTGCGGGGAAAACCGATAAAGAAAGTCGCCGTACTTGGTGGCTCGGGAAGCTTTGCTATTAGCAACGCCAAACAAGCCGGAGCCGATATTTTTTTAACTGCCGATTTGAAGTACCACAACTTTTATGAAGCTGAAAATCAATTAGTTTTGGCCGACATTGGGCACTTTGAAAGTGAAAGATTTACAAAAAATTATATTGTTGATTTTCTTAAGAAAAAAATCCTTAATTTTGCCATCATTTTTTCGGAAGAAAATACAAATCCAGTTAAGTACTTATAAAATATGGCGACTACAAAAGAACTAAGTGTTGAAGACAAATTGAGAGCTATCTACGACTTGCAAATCATAGATACCAGAATTGATGAAATCAGAAACGTTAGAGGAGAATTACCTTTAGAAGTGGAAGATTTAGAAGATGAAGTTACCGGTTTAAGCACTCGTTTAGATAAATTAAAAAGTGATTTAGTATCTATTGAAGAACAAATCAAAACTAAAAAGAATGCAATTGATGACCACCAAGCGGCCATCAAAAAATATACAGAACAACAAAAAAACGTTCGCAACAACAGAGAATTCAACTCCTTGACTAAAGAAGTAGAATTCCAGGAATTGGAAATCCAATTGGCTGAAAAACAAATCAAAGAATTGAAAGCTTCTATCGAACACAAAAAAGAAGTGATTTCAAGTTCCAAAGAAAGATTAGACCAAAAATCTTCTCACTTAAAACACAAAAAAGCCGAATTAAACGACATCATGGCGGAAACGCAAAAAGAAGAAAGCTTCTTGATGGAGAAATCAGCCGAGTATGAAGGACAAATTGAAGAAAGATTATTAGCCGCTTACAAAAGAATTCGTTCCAGTGTACGCAACGGTTTAGCAGTTGTTTCTATTGAGCGTGGAGCTTCGGCAGGTTCGTTCTTTACCATTCCACCACAAACACAAGTGGAAATCGCAGCCCGCAAAAAAATCATCACCGATGAGCATTCAGGAAGAATCTTAGTAGATGCTTCATTGGCCGAAGAAGAAAGAGAAAAAATGCAAAAATTATTTGCTCACCTATAATATCTTAATCCCGATTCATTCGGGATTTTTTTATGAAGAAAATTCAATATTTCCTGATTACCAAATCGGTTGGTTTATACCTCAACCTGCTCAGTTTTATCAATGCCGAAAAGGCAAAGCAAATAGCATATCAACTTTTTAGTCAACCCAGAAAAGGAAGGCTTAAAAAAGAAGCCATGCCCAAAACATTGCAACATGCTGCTCTGGAAACACTACAATTTAACGGTGAAAATTTCCAAACCTACATTTGGCAAGGGAATCAAGACATTATTCTCTTAGTGCACGGCTGGGAAAGCAATGCTTCCCGTTGGAAAAAAATACTGCCCTATCTCAAAAAACTGCCCAACACCATCATCGCCATCGATGCGCCTGCTCACGGTTTGACGGATGGCAAAGAATTCAACGCACCCAAATACGCCGAATTCATTCACGTGTTGGCACAAAAATACAATCCGAAAATCCTCATTGGTCATTCCATTGGCGGTGCGGCGATTACTTACTATCTGCACAAATACAAAAATGACCATGTCGAGAAAATTGTCCTACTTGGCGCACCTTCCAGTTTCAAAAAACTAAGCGACAACTTTATTGAGCTGCTAAGTCTGAACACCAAAATCCAAACCTTGCTGGAGAATTATTACCTCGAAAAATTCAACATCCACATCAATGATTTTGCCGGTCATTTATTCGCCGAAAACTTTCACCAAAAAGCCATCATCGCACACGATTTACAGGACAAAGTAATCCTCGTCGAAGAAGGCCGAAAGTACGCCAAAACCTGGAAAAATGCCACTTACATTGAGACCAACGGACTCGGCCACAGCATGCACAGCGGTGATTTGTATCAAAAAATAGCTGACTTTATTACCGAAGCGTAACGGCTTGCGCTTCCTTGTTATCCCTTTTCCCGCTGTCCGCGCTACACGGTAGCCACTCCCATCGGGGCTAGACAGGTTTTGTCTTTAGCATCAGTAAATTCTAAAAAGCTGAAAATCAACACTAATTAATTACAGAACTTTCGTTTCGCTATCTTTTTGTCTTTTCTGCAAAAAAAAGTGGCAGTAGAAAACAAATATTTCCTATTTTTAACAAAATCATTAGCATTTAGTATTATTAACCATCCCTAACTATGAAGATTCTAAAAATACAAGCATTACGCGGCCCGAATATTTGGAGTGTACAACGCAAAAAACTAATCCAGATGCGATTGGATTTGGAGGAAATGGAACAATCCCCGACCAACAAAATAGAAGGGTTCCGCGAGCGCATAGAAGCCATGTTTCCTACCATGATAGAACACCGTTGTTCAGAAGGAACACGTGGCGGATTTTTCTCCCGCATAGAACGCGGCACCTGGATGGGACATGTTATCGAACACATCGCTTTAGAAATTCAAACGCTGGCCGGCATGGAAACCGGTTTCGGAAGAACCCGGGAAACCAAAACACCCGGAATCTATAATGTAGTTTTCAGCTACACCGAAGAAAACGTTGGGATGTTTGCCGCCGAAAGCGCCGTAGCCATAGCCGAAGCTTTAATAGCCGGAACGGAATACGATGTAGAAGGTGATATTCAAAAAATGCGTGAAATTCGCGAGCGCGTGCGTCTCGGTCCTTCTACAGGAAGTATCGTTGATGAAGCCGTCGCCCGTGATATTCCGTGGATTCGTTTGGGAACCAATTCCTTAGTACAATTAGGATACGGAATTAACCAAATGCGTTTTCAGGCTACGATTACCTGTAAAACCAGTAGTATTGCTGTAGATATTGCCTGCAATAAAGAACAAACCAAACGAATGCTCGACTTGGCATCCATTCCGGTAGCCAATGGTGGCATTTGTGTGGATGAAGAAGATTTAGAAATTACCGTTAAAAAAATTGGCTATCCAATAGTAATTAAACCGTTAGACGGTAATCACGGAAAAGGAGCTTCCATCAACGTGGTAACGTGGGAAGATGCGGTTTCCGGTTTAGCCTATGCTAAAAAATACAGTCACAGGGTCATCGTTGAAAAGTTCATTACCGGCTTTGATTTTAGAGTATTGATTATCGATAACAAATTGGTCGCTGCCGCCAAAAGAGTTCCGGCTCACGTGGTGGGTAACGGAAAAGACAGCATCCAAGCTCTGATTACCGAAACCAATAAAGACCCGCGTCGTGGTTACGGACATGAAAATGTATTGACCGAAATTGACGTAGATAGAGATACCTTAGACTTATTAGAAAAACTAAACTACACAGTAGATTCAGTGCCTAAGAACGGTGAAATCGTTTACCTGAAATCAACTGCTAACCTTAGTACAGGAGGAACTTCTGTTGATGTAACCGATATGATGCACCCGGAAAATATTTTCCTTTGTGAGCGTATATCCCGAGTAATTGGCTTAGACATTTGCGGTGTGGATATCATGGCCGAAAACCTAACGCAACCATTAAAAGAAAACGGTGGTTGTATTCTAGAAGTAAACGCAGCGCCAGGTTTCCGTATGCACTTAGCGCCGAGTGAAGGTTTACCAAGAAACGTAGCCGCACCGGTTATTGACATGCTCTATCCTCCAGGAAAACCTAGTCGCATCCCGATTATTGCGGTAACCGGAACCAACGGAAAAACCACCACTACCCGATTGCTGGCACACATTGTAAAAAATAACGGCTATAAAGTAGGTTTCACCACTTCAGACGGTATTTATGTGCAAAACCACATGATGGAAAAAGGCGATACAACCGGACCGGTTTCTGCCGAATATATTTTGAAAGATCCAACGGTAGAATTTGCCGTACTGGAAACTGCTCGTGGCGGAATTCTTCGCTCCGGTTTGGGTTTCAGTCGTTGTGATATTGCCATTATTACTAATATTCAGGAAGATCATTTGGGCTTGAGTGACATTCACACTTTAGATGATTTAGCTAGAGTAAAAGCAACGGTGGTTCGCTCTGTTAAAAAAGACGGTTGGGCGATTTTGAATGCCGAAGATGACCAATGCTTGAAGATTGCCAATGAGTTAAGTTGCAACGTCGCTTATTTCAGCATGGACGAAAACAATCCAACGATACAACAATTTGCCAAAGAAGGCAAGATAGTAGCGGTTTATGAAAACGGATACATCACCATCAAAAAAGGCGAATGGAAAATCAGAGTGGAACGCGCTACGCATGTGCCTTTGACGCTTGGTGGTAAAGCCAAATTCATGATTGCTAATGTGCTCGCAGCTACTTTGGCCGCTTATTTACAAGGATTCAAAACCGAAGACATTAGTTTGTCCTTGCAAACGTTCATTCCGAGTGCCGCACAAACTCCGGGAAGAATGAATATTTTTGAGTTCAAAAAATTCAAAGTACTGATTGACTTTGCCCACAACCCATCAGGATACAAAGGCGTGGAAGAGTATTTGTCTTCTGTTGAAGCTACAAAGAAAATCGGAATCATAGCCGGTGTTGGTGATCGTCGTGACGAAGACATCAGAGAATGTGCTACTATTGCAGCGCGTATGTTTGATCATATCATCATCCGCCAGGAGAAATACTTGCGTGGCAGAACCGAAGAAGAAATCATCGGCTTAATCATGGAAGGGATTGCCGCTTCCGGAAAAACGATTACCCACGAAATCATCTCCAAAGAAACCGAAGCGATCAAGCATGCCATTAACAGTGCACAGGAAGGTACCTTTATTACCGCTCTTAGTGATGTAGTGACTAATGCAATTGATATTGTTCAAGAGTACTTAGATAAAGAAAATGAAGACGGAAACGTGTAAAAATCAATAGCTGAAAAAGCAACCCAAATCCCCAATTGTTTAGGCTTTTGGGGATTTTTTTTTAAATGCTTAACAAACCAAAAATAGTTTTGGCACATTTATTGCCTAGTGTATTAATAGAAATAGAAACTGAGTACTAATTTAAATTTTATAGTTATGAAAACTCTAGTAAAAATATCTGTTATAGCTACCTTTTTGCTCCTGATAATTCCCGAAGTAACCTCTGCACAAGGTCCACCACCCTGGGCTCCTGCTCATGGGTACCGTGCTAAAACCAGACATATTTATTTTCCACAATACAATATGTATTACGACACCAATCGACGTTCCTATTTGTATCTTGACGGAGGTCATTGGTCAGTGAGCGCTACGTTGCCAAGTATTTTTATAGGGGTTAATCTTGGGGGAGCTGCCCAGATTCAGTTAAGCTATGGAGGAAATGATCCATACCGTTATAACGATGTGCATGTGGTAGAATATAGACAATACTGTAATGGCAGACACTATCACGATGATGATGAAGATGAAGATGACGATCATGATTACGGACATGGACATGGTCACGGACATGGCAAAAAACATAAAAAACACGACGATTAATTCCAGAACAAACAAACCCTTTCAGCTTTGAAAGGGTTTTTAATTTTCATACATTAGCAAAGCACAATCTTATTGAGATGACACAGCTTAATCAATTACTAAACACACTGGAATCTAAAATTTCTTTACACGAAAAGACAAATCTTTGCGTTTCAAATGCTACTATAGGTTGGCAAATAGAACACAGTTTGAAAACCATCCTGGAAGTAGTGAAAGCAACCAAAAACTCCAATCCGGCGAATTATAAATGGAAATTCAATTTTAATAAATTCCTGGTTTACACCATCAACTTCATACCCAGAGGCAGAGGCAAAGCACCAAAAATAGTCAGACCAGAAGGCACTATAACAATCAAATCACTTCACGATAGTTTGGAAAATGTGCGGGCTTCTTTATTGGATTGGGACACATTGGACAACAATGCTTATTTTGCGCATCCCTATTTTGGCGATGTCAACAAAAAATCTACTGAAAAGTTCTTAATTCTGCACACTAAACACCATTTAAAAATCATCAACGATATTTGCACCCAAAAATAATGCTATGAGCTTACTAACCACTCTCCTAAAATGGATTTTCATCATCCTGTTTTTCACTTTATCGCTTTTGGTTGTATATTATTTCAAACAAAAAAAAGCAAAAGCTGACTATCGAAAAAGACTGTAACAAAGTAGCATTAACCCCGACATATAGTCGCAAACGGACGGTTTCTTTTTATACATTTACCACAACAAACAAATTTTACCTATGAACAAAAAGATTATCCTTTTCTTTAGCTTATTTATTGCCGTTACCACTCAGGCACAGCTAAAAAAAATCACCTTAGATGACGCTGTACTACAGCAAAACAAAGCCTTCAAAGCGGATAAACTGCAAGGGTTTCAATGGATTCCTAACACCAACCAATACGTTTATTACACCGATACCTTTACCAAAATGGTATCGGCCAATACCAAAGACACTAAAGCAACTGAGCTCGTTACTTTGGTGGATGTCAACAAATCATTGGGAACCAAACTGAAAAGCTTTACCGGTGTTGAATGGATAGACAGTCAAACCCTTTTAATCTCCGATAGCGGGAAGTATTATCGTTATTCTCTTGCTACAAAAATTGGCTCAACGATTCAGGAAACCACGGAGGCAAACGAAAATCTGACTTTTGATAAAACCAAAAGCAATTTAGCCTTTACTGAAAAGAACAATTTGTATTTCTACAACAGCAACAAAGAAAAAGTTACCGTAACCAACGAAACCAATGAAGCCATTGTTTCCGGCGATTTTATTGCCCGCAATGAATTTGGTATTAAAGGCGGGATTTTTTGGTCGCCAAAATCATCTTATTTGGCCTTCTACCAAAAAGACCAAACCGAAGTAGCGGATTATCCTTTATTAGACATCAATGAAATCCCTGGCAAATTGGTTAACATCAAATACCCAATGATTGGTCAAAAATCAGAAAAACCAAGAGTCGGAATTTACAATTTGGCTACCAAAAAAACGGTGTTCATTGCACCAAGAGGCAACTCAGATGACTATTTAACCAATCTTTCCTGGTCTCCAGATGAGAAATATGTGTTGATTGCGGAGCTGAATCGTGGGCAAAACGACATGAATTTGAATGTATATGATGCGGCTACCGGCGCTTTCGTCAGAACTATTTTAAATGAGAAAAATGACAATTGGGTAGAACCGGAACACGCTGCCTTTTTCCCTAATCCGAAATCAAATAACTTCGTGTGGTTTAGCGAAAAAGACGGTTTCAAAAACCTTTACTACTATACTATTGACGGAAAATTAATCAAGCAATTGACTTCGAATAAATTCCCGACGCGGGACATCTTAGGAGCAAATCCGACGGGAAGCGAAATCTATTTCACAGCCACCGGAGAAAACCCAACCAATATGTTAGCCTATAAAGTTGATTTAAAAGGCAAACAAACTCTGATTACCAAAGACCAAGGCGTTCATGCCGTTTCCATTTCAACCGATGGAAATTGGTATTTTGATGAATTTTCGAATCATACTACACCTTCCAAATCATTGTTGTATGACAAGAATTTGAAAGCAACAACCCTTTTGGTAAGTAAAAACAAATACGATGGCTACGTAATGGGAACAGCCGAAATCAAAACGATAAAAGCCGCCGACGGCACCACCGATTTATACACCCGATTAATCAAACCAAGTGATTTTGATCCAGCGAAAAAATATCCGGTTATGGTTTATGTTTATGGTGGGCCTCACGCACAAATGATTACCAATTCCTATTTAGACGGCGCCAATCTTTGGATGTACTGGATGGCAGAACAAGGCTATTTAGTGTTTACGGTTGACAATCGCGGCTCAGACAATAGAGGCTTTGCCTTTGAAAGTGTGGTTCACGGCAGATTAGGAGTTAACGAAATGGAAGACCAAATGAAAGGTGTTGATTATTTAAAATCACTGCCTTATGTAGATGCTAACCGTTTAGCGGTTCACGGTTGGAGTTTTGGTGGCTTTATGACCACTTCATTAATGCTTAGAAAACCGGATGTCTTTAAAGTTGCCGTTGCCGGCGGACCGGTAACCGATTGGAAATACTACGAAATCATGTATGGCGAGCGCTATATGGATACACCAGCTGAAAATCAGAAAGGATTTGACGAAGCCAGTACTTTGAATTATGTCAAAAACCTAAAAGGAAAATTACTTTTAATCCACGGAACGAGTGATGATGTAGTGGTGATGCAAAACAATTTCATGCTGATCAAGAAATTTGTCGAAGCGCAAAAACAAGTGGATTTCTTTGCGTATCCAATGCACAAGCACAATGTGATTGGCAAAGACCGAGTACATTTGATGACCAAGGTTTTGAATTATATTATTGACAATAACAAATAGTTTTTGGAGCTATTCCCGCTATCCGCGCTACATGGTAGCTCGCTCCTATCGGGGCTAAAAACAAAAAATCCCAAACAAATATTTGGGATTTTTTTATTACGTTTTCTGAGGTTTCTTTCTCGCTGCCGGGAATAAAACATTGTTCAAAATCAATCGGAAACCCGGTGAATTGGGATGCAAATCTAAAACCGTGGGTTCATCTCCTACTCTATGCTGGTAATCCTCTGGATCATGGCCGCCATAGAAGGTAAAGAAGCCTTTTCCTTTTTGACCGTGGATGTACCGTGCTTCGTCATTTAATTCATTTTTTCCTAAAATCAAAACGTTTGATTTTATCAAAGTAGGATCAAAAGCAGTGGTTTGCCCCATAAAGCCTTTTATCAATTGGGTATGATTTTGGCACAACATACTTGGAATCACATCCCATTTGGCCGAGAATTCCATCAAAGTGAAATAATCTTTTTCAAACGGAATCTGACGCTTTTCCGTCATATCGATATCCGAAAACTCATAGTGCTCCGGTCTTCGGTCTAAAATAAAATCTTTGAAAGCAAAAGTTTTAGAATAGTCAATTTTAGATTGGTAATTCGGGTCGCTTCCATCACCGTCAAACATTGGTTCACAAATATCCGCACCTTCAGCCGATAGCGCAATATCAAAACTATCCGTCGCCGAACACATCGCAAACATAAAGCCACCGCCAATAACGAAATCTCGTATTTTTTTGGCTACAGCCAATTTCTCCTGAGAAACTTTGGCAAAACCTAATTTGGCTGCCAAGGCTTCCGCATCTTTCTTTTGTTCGATATACCAAGGTGCGTTTCTATAAGCTCCATAAAATTTACCGTATTGCCCGGTGAAATCTTCGTGATGCAAGTGTAGCCAATCGTATAAAAGCAACTGATCACTAAGCACTTCTTCATCATACACTACTTTAAAAGGAATCTCGGCATAGGTCAAAACCATTGTTACAGCATCATCCCAAGGTTGTTTTCCGGGTGGTGAATACACCGCAATTTTGGGTGCTTTTTCCAAAACTACCGTTTCCATATTTTGGGACGGACTGGAGATATCAGCAAGAATTGATGCTTCTTCTGCATCGGATAAAATTTCAAAACTCACACCGCGAATCTGGCATTCTTTTCGAATCTCGGGGGCATCGGGTAACAGGAAAGAGCCACCACGGTAATTCAACAGCCAACTGGCTTTGTAATGCTTGTCTAAAGCCCAATAAGTAATCCCATAAGCTTTGAGGTGATTCTTTTGGGTGGTTTCATCCATAGGCAACAAAATAAAGTTGGCTCTGATGGAAAAGGAAATCAACAAAAGGAAAATATAGAGTGACTTTTTAAACATTTTTACTAAAAATTACAAACCAAAGATAACAGATTTACTGTGAAGAAAAACATATTTGAAATTAAAAGGAGGACTGCCAGTGGCAGTCAGGTACTTTTTATTTATTATCAAAAATAGCGGTTTTAATGTGAAGAAAAACATAAAAAAATCCTAAGCATTGCTTAGGATTATATTTTTTAAAACGGAACGTCGCTGTCGTCGTCATCTCTGTTAATGTTGCTGCCAAAAGCTTCATTGGGTGACGGCAAATTCTTGGTCATAAACGGATTGTCATCGTGGTTCATTTTGGATGGCAAATCGTCAAACGCACTGCCGTATTCTTCCAAGTTGTCAAATTTACCAAGGTTTCCGATGAATTTCAATCGGATGTTTTCCAACGAACCATTACGGTGTTTGGCAATGATGAATTCCGCTTGTCCCGCTGTTGGTGTTTGCTCATCGTCATCCCATTCGTCAATTTTGTAATATTCCGGACGGTAGATGAACGATACGATATCGGCATCCTGCTCAATCGCTCCCGATTCACGCAAATCGGAAAGCAATGGTCTTTTGCTCGAACCACGCGTTTCCACCGCACGCGATAACTGTGATAACGCAATTACCGGAACTTCTAGTTCTTTAGCTAATGCTTTTAAGTTTCTCGAGATGGTAGAAATTTCCTGTTCACGGTTTCCGCCACCTTTGCCATTACTGCCTCCTGCGGTCATCAACTGAAGGTAATCGACGATGATTAACTTAATCCCGTGTTGGGATGACAAACGTCTCGCTTTGGCTCTTAAATCGAAGATGGAAAGCGATGGCGTATCGTCAATATATAAAGGGGCTTTTTCCAAATCTTTTACTTTGGTAGAAAGTTGTTCCCATTCGTGTTTTTCTAATTTTCCGGTTCTCAGTTTTTCGGAAGACAATCCGGTTTCCGAAGAAATTAAACGGGTGATTAACTGTACCGAAGACATCTCCAGAGAGAACAACGCTACCGGATGCCCAAAGTCAATCGCCATGTTGCGCGCCATCGATAATACGAAAGCGGTTTTACCCATACCCGGACGGGCCGCAATGATAATCAAATCGGAAGGTTGCCAGCCGGAAGTTATTTTGTCTAGCTTTTCGAAACCGGTAGCAATTCCGCTCAACCCTTCTTTATTGGCAATTTCTTCGATTCGTTTTTTGGCTTGAATAACCAAACTTTGTGCTGTTTCCGAGCTACGTTTGATGTTGCCTTGCGTTACTTCGTATAATTTGGATTCGGCTTTATCAAGTAAATCGAATACATCGGTTGATTCGTCATAGGATTCTTCAATGATTTCGGAAGAGATTTTGATTAAGCTGCGTTGAATGTATTTCTGAAGAATAATTCTCGAGTGAAACTCAATATGCGCCGAAGAAGAAATCTTTTGCGTCAGCTGAATTAAGTAAAAATCACCGCCGGCTAAATCTAACTTTCCGCTTTTTTTTAACTGTGCCGAAACGGTTAATAAGTCAATCGGCTGAGAATCGGTGAATAACTGAAAAATCGCTTCAAAAATATGCTTGTGGCCATCTTTGTAAAAAGCATCAGGCTGTAAAATATCAATCACCTCATCTACCCCTTTTTTGTCAATCATCATGGCGCCCAACACCGCTTCTTCCAAATCCATGGCTTGTGGCGGGAGTTTTCCTTTTTCTAAGTTGATGATGGTAGTTTTATCTACCTTAATAGGGTTAATATTTCTGAGGTTTTCCATGAGACGAAAGTAGCTATTTTCTATAAAGTATTGGATTTGAGTTATCCAAAATTATTGTTTATAAGTTTGTGTTTTTTGTTAACAACCAAAAAAAAATCCGAAACCAAAGGGCTTCGGATTAAGATATTTTTTGTAAGTAATTACTCTTTGTATTCGCCCATTTTGCTGTATTTATCCATCCTTTGCGCCACTAATTCTTCTGTTGATAAATCTTTCAGCTCATTGAATGCTTTCATAATATATTGCTCTACGGTTTTGAATGTCGTTTCTTTATCGTAATGAGCTCCACCAAGAGGTTCCGGAATAACATCATCTACCAATTTCATTTTTTTCATATCGGAAGAAGTCAATTTCAAGGCTTCGGCAGCTTGTTCTTTGTATTCCCAGCTTTTCCATAAGATAGACGAACAAGACTCCGGAGAAATAACGGAATACCAAGTGTTTTCCATCATCAATACTCTATCGCCTACACCAATTCCTAAGGCTCCTCCTGAAGCACCTTCACCAATAATAACACAAATGATTGGCACTTTTAAACGCACCATCTCTAAAATGTTTCTGGCAATGGCTTCTCCTTGACCTCTTTCTTCGGCTTCTAAACCAGGAAAGGCTCCCGGTGTGTCGATTAAGGTTACTACAGGAACATTGAATTTTTCTGCCATTTTCATCAAACGCAATGCTTTTCTGTAGCCTTCCGGACTTGCCATACCGAAATTACGCAACTGACGCATTTTGGTATTGATTCCTTTTTGCTGCCCGATAAGCATGAACGATTGCCCGTCAATTTTACCCAAACCGCCTACCATGGCTTTGTCATCTTTGAAATTTCTGTCGCCAAACATTTCTAAGAAAGTGCCTTTGGTTAGGTTGGTAATATGCTCTAAAGTATAAGGACGGTTAGGATGACGTGACAGTTGTACACGTTGCCAAGCGGTCAAATTTTTGTAGATTTTACGTTTGGTTTCCTCTAATTTTTTTTCAATTTGTTTGCAGGTAGCCGTGACATCAACATTAGATTCGGCACCAATTAACTGGCATTTATCGAGTTGTTCTTCTAATTCTTTGATAGGAAGTTCAAAATCTAAATATTCCATAGGGTTGTTAGTTTTGTTTAATCGAACAGCAAATATAAAATTTTATATTGTGATAAAAAGCACTTTTTGAAGATTAGTTTTAAATAAAATTAACCGAAATCTAACTTTAATTTAATCTCCGTTTTCGGCTTTTAATAAGGGCATTTAAAAGTACTGTGGCTAAGATGATAACGGCTCCGATGTAGAATTCCAAGCTCATTTTTTCTTTTTCTTCAAAGACAATCACGGCCAAAATAATTCCGTAAATAGGTTCCAAATTGATGGTTAACATTACTGTATACGGACTCAAAAACTTCATGACCGAAGTGGATGCGATAAAGGCATAAGCAGTACAAACCGAACTCAAAATCATCAAATACATGAAGTTTTTGGCAGAAAGCTGAAAAAATGTGGTCGAAAAACTATGGGTAAACAACAATAGAAAAGTAAAAAAGATCACGCCGCCACTCAGTTCGTAAAACGAAATAACAGTTGCGTCATGAGATTTAACTAACCTGCTGTTAATCACGGCAAACAAAGCCGAAAGAAAGGCAGAAGTCAGCGCAGTGGCCATGCCCCAAACATAATTGCCTTCTACATTAAAAATAATATACAGTCCAACTACGACCAGCAATCCAAAAAACACTTCGTAGAAAACTATTTTTTTTCCGTATAAAATTGGCTCCAGCAATGAAGCAAATAAAGCGCCGGTAGAAAGACACGCCAACGTAATGGAAACATTGGAAATTTTGATGGCATGGAAAAAAGTAAACCAATGCAGAGCTATAATTAATCCGGAGAACAGAAACTGGAGCAAGGCTTTCCTGGAGACTTTTAAAGGTAGTTTTTTGAAGTAAATATAGATGGCGATAAATCCAACGGCGAATAACATTCGGAACCAAACTAATGGTAAAGCGTCTAGTGTAATTAATGCCCCAAGCACGGCGGTAAATCCCCAAATGAAAACGATTAAATGGAGATGCAAATAACTTTTTACATTATCGCTTGGCATTTCGGAGCAGGTAAATGGCTAAAATTCCAAAAATAATATTCGGTATCCAAACCGCTATGATGGGCGGCATGGTAGATTTTTCGGCTAGCACGCCAAAAATTTTGTCGAAAAACACAAAGGTAAATGCCAAGGTAATTCCGATGGCCAGGTTGGCTCCCATTCCGCCACGACGCTTCATCGACGACACTGCTACAGCAATAATCGTTAAAATAAAAGCCGAAACCGGAATGCTGTATTTTTTGTACAACACCACCAAATACACATTGATATTCGAGGAACCACGGGCTTTTTCTTTGTCTATGAATTTATTTAAATCCTTTAACTGCAACGTTTCAGCTATGTACACTACCGGTGTTAAATCTTCCAGATCGAAATGGAAAACTGTATCTTTCTTTTCGCCCGATTCGATGATATCCCCTAAAGGCCCCACTTTTCTTTTATTGTAATTGTAGAGTGTATAGTTTTTCTTTTTTTCGTTCCATTGAATTCTGCTGGCGGTCAACTTGTATTCCAGTTTGTCGTCTTTGAATTTCTCCATCGAAAAATTGAAAGCCATTTTGGAAACATCGCTAAAATTGCTCACAAAAATATATTCGTCTTTACTGATTTGGCGAAACACATCCGAGTTGTCGCGCATTTCTTCCCGGCCACCACCAATAAGATAAGTGTATCTGAAATTATTATAGACATCATTGGCTTTGGGTGCCAAAAATATTCCCATAATCAAAGCAAAAACAGAAACAATGGTTGCACCGATAATGTAGGGCCGCATAAAGCGACTAAAGGAAATTCCGGAACTCAGTATGGCAATAATCTCCGTATTGTTGGCCAATTTGGAGGTAAACCAAATGATGGACAGAAACAGAAAAATCGGGAATAAAAAGTTGGCGAAATGAATCGTAAAATAAAAATAGTAGATGGCAATTTCTTTGAAAGGAACTTTGTTCTCAATCATTTTATTGACTTTTTCCGATACATCAATCACAATTCCGATTGGAATAAAAAGCAGTAGCATGACCGAAAAAGTAGCCAGGTAACGCTTGAGGATGTATTTGTCAATAATTTTTAGCATGCCTTATAATCGTTGGCTCATTTGTTTCACCATCGTGTCTTTCCAAGTTCTGAAATCTCCCGCTAAGATATGTTTTCTTGCTTCACGAACCAACCACATATAAAAACCTAAGTTGTGAATGGTCGCAATTTGTTTGCCAAGGTATTCATTGGCTGCAAATAAATGGCGTAAATAGGCTTTGGTATATTCGGTATCTACAAAAGTGTGTCCCATTTCATCTACCGGCGAAAAGTCGGCTTCCCATTTTTTGTTTTTGATGTTGATGGTACCATTGGCGGTAAACAACATTCCGTTACGGGCGTTACGCGTTGGCATTACACAATCGAACATATCAATACCCAGGGCGATGTTTTCCAAAATATTAATAGGAGTTCCTACTCCCATTAAATAACGAGGCTTGTCTTGTGGCAAAATATCACACACCACTTCGGTCATAGCATACATTTCTTCTGCCGGTTCCCCAACGGATAATCCGCCGATGGCATTTCCCTGAGCACCTGCATTGGCAATATATTCGGCTGATTGCTGACGTAAATCTTTATAAGTACTTCCCTGAACGATTGGAAAAAAGGTTTGGTCATACCCATACTTTGTTGGCACTTTTTCCAAATGATTGATGCAACGATCCAACCAACGATGCGTCATCTTCATTGATTTTTGGGCATAGCGATAATCACACGGATACGGCGTACATTCGTCAAACGCCATGATGATATCGGCACCAATGGTACGCTGAATTTCCATCACATTTTCGGGCGTGAATACATGGTACGAGCCATCGATATGTGATTTGAACTTTACGCCTTCTTCCTTTATTTTTCGGTTGGCCGAAAGGGAATACACTTGGTAGCCGCCACTATCGGTCAGTATGTTTCGATCCCAGTTCATGAACTTGTGCAACCCTCCGGCTTTTTCCAGAATTTCGGTTTGTGGGCGCAAGTATAAATGGTAAGTATTTCCCAGAATGATATCGGGATTTATTTCTTCTTTTAATTCGCGTTGGTGCACTCCTTTTACCGAAGCAACGGTGCCAACGGGCATAAATATTGGGGTTTCAATCACACCATGATCCGTAGTAATACTACCGGCACGGGCTTTTGAGTTGGGGTCATTCGCAAGTAAGTCAAATTTCATTCTTCTCTTTTTACAGTCGGCAAAGATAAAAGAATTATGAGTTATGCCTTAGGAGTTATGATTTTATTTAACAGAATTACAGTAGAAATTTATTGTAAGTTTTTAAGTGACTTTTTCAAAAAAAATACTTACATTTGAATGTAATGAACTACAAAACACATAAAAAAAATCTTTACAATTTTTCATCTCAATCGCGTTAGTGGTTATCAGTTGTCATCAATCAGGCAAAGAAATAAAAGAATGCTGTCAAACAAAATACTCTGAGAAACCGGACTATTTTATATTGCGCCCTAAAGTAGAAAAAGAGTTTGGCTTTAGAAGGCCAGTTAATTGAAATAGACATGGAAGCCCATAAAGCAGAGTAACGCAAGTTGCTTTATAAATCATTTTTTGTTTTATCTAAATACCACGCCCTCAACCTCAGTACTTTTATTGGGGTTGTTTTTTTTATTGTTACCTCCTTAATAACTAATTTATAAAACTTTTGCCTTTCGGAAAAATTAGAATTACTTTTGGGGCAATTAATTTTTACTACTTATAATGGCTAACATTCAACAACTAGAAGATTTTTCAACACAAGTAAGAAGAGACATTCTTCGCATGGTGCATGCTGTAAACTCGGGACATCCGGGTGGTTCTTTAGGCTGTACTGAATTTTTCACCGTGTTATACCAACACATGATGAAAAGAAATCCGGGGTTTGATATGAACGGAAAAGGCGAAGATTTATTCTTCTTGTCTAACGGTCACATTTCTCCTGTTTTCTACAGTGTTTTGGCAAGAAGTGGTTACTTTCCGGTTTCGGAATTGGCTACTTTCAGAAAGCTAAACACGCGTTTGCAAGGACATCCAACCACCAATGAAGGTTTGCCGGGCGTTCGAATTGCTTCGGGTTCTTTGGGCCAAGGCATGTCAGTAGCAATTGGTGCGGCTCAAGCTAAAAAGTTAAACGGGGACAACAACCTCATCTATTCTTTACATGGTGACGGCGAATTGCAGGAAGGACAAAACTGGGAAGCCATCATGTATGCTTCTGCTAAAAAAGTAGACAATCTTATCTCAACCATTGACTATAATGGCCAACAGATTGACGGTTCTACGGATGAAGTTTTGAACATGGGTAGTTTGAAAGCCAAATTTGAAGCTTTTGACTGGGATGTATTAGAAATCAAAGAAGGAAACAACATCCAGGCTATTATCGCTGGCATGGAAGAAGCCAAAAGCAGAACCGGCAAAGGAAAACCGGTTTGTGTATTATTACACACGGTAATGGGACACGGAGTTGATTTTATGATGCACACGCATGCTTGGCATGGTAAAGCACCCAACGATGAACAATTAGCTAATGGATTGGCTCAAAATCCGGCAACTTTAGGAGATTATTAGAATTATGAAAAAATACGAAAATACAGGAAGTAAAGATACCCGTTCAGGTTTCGGTGCAGGAATGACCGAACTGGGACAAAAGAATGAAAACGTAGTAGCTCTTTGTGCCGATTTGATTGGCTCATTGAAATTTGACGATTTCAAAAAAAACCACCCGGAACGCTTTTTCCAAATTGGAATTGCTGAGGCTAACATGATTGGCATCGCTGCCGGTTTGACTATTGGAGGAAAAATTCCATTCACAGGAACTTTTGCCAATTTTTCTACCGGGAGGGTTTATGACCAAATTCGTCAGTCGGTAGCTTACTCCGATAAAAACGTTAAGATTTGTGCTTCGCATGCGGGTTTAACGCTTGGAGAAGACGGTGCAACCCACCAAATTTTGGAAGACATCGGATTGATGAAAATGTTACCGGGAATGACGGTAATCAATACTTGTGACTACAACCAAACTAAAGCAGCAACGATGGCTTTGGCCGATCATCATGGCCCTGCTTATTTGCGTTTTGGTCGTCCGGTAGTACCTAACTTTACTCCGGCAAATGAACCTTTCGTTATCGGCAAAGCCATTATGTTAAACGAAGGAACCGATGTAACCATTATAGCTACCGGGCATTTAGTTTGGGAAGCATTAATTGCGGCAGAAGCTTTGGAAGCCAAAGGTATTTCGGCAGAAGTGATCAATATTCACACCATTAAGCCATTGGATGATGAAGCTATTTTAAAATCAGTAGCTAAAACCGGTTGTGTGGTAACCGCTGAAGAGCATAATTTCCTTGGTGGTTTAGGCGAAAGTGTTGCCCGGGTATTGGCTTTAAACAATCCGAGACCACAAGAGTTTGTTGCCGTAAATGATAGTTTTGGCGAAAGCGGAACTCCGGAACAACTGATGGAGAAATACAAACTAAACAATCAAGCGATTGTAGCAGCTGTTGAAAAAGTAATCAAGAGAAAATAATTTCTCCTTTAGTTATATAAAAAATCCCGTTCCAATGGAACGGGATTTTTTATTTTATTAAAGTATGATTACGGATGACAAGCCGTGGTCAAATATACTTTTTTGTTATCTGTCGGACAGACTGGTATCTGATCGAATGGATAAGGATCCCCAGTTACTGGATTCTTTATTTCGCTGGCAGTAGTAAAATAATCACCATCATCATCATTGTCTAAAAAATCAGGAACACCATCACCATCAGTATCATCAGGGTTGGCAACACCCGTATCCAAAACTCTTACATAACCATCATTATTCAAATCTTCCTGATAAGATGGAATACCATCAGCATCTTGATCGTTTCGTTGGATTTCATATAGTTTAAATGTAAAAACAAGTGGAGAATAGGCCGGAATACCTCCTGTAGAAGTTGAGTAATAAGCCAATCCGGAAGGAATAAACATTACACCGGCTCCAAAATTAAAATAGGAAAGCGTTCCATCAGGATTACCGGCATATGTCCCAGTTTTGAACTTTGGAAAAACTTCACCCCAACCTTTGATTACACCAGTCAAATTGAAAAAAGATTGTGGGTTTATTAATTCTTCAAACTGTTTGGAAACTACCACATTTTCTGTGCCTTCCACTCCTGTGTATATGTATTCACCACGGTAAGAGGTCAATACTTTATCCACATTACAAGGCGATTTACTATCCGGGCCTGAACCTTGTCTTAGCTGTAGATAATACAATTTATAAGTAATATCATTTTGTTCAACATAAAGGGTTTGAATCGGATACTGTGTTTGATTCCAAATGGATGGATGCGTATCGCCCGCTATAAGTTCTGTAAAAGTAACATCTTGATCATTGGTTTGACCCGGGTTATTTATCACAGTCATATAATGCGTTTGCATGAAAGTCTCTATATTGGATAAATCTTTTGTGTATTGTTCAGTGTAATCACGTAAAGGTTCAGTACTGCTGCCACTTTTGGAACAAGAAACTACAACTGTACATAAGGTAAAAAGCACAATCGATTTGAAAAAATTATTCATTTTTATTTGATTTTTAAGCCCGCAAGATACAATATTGATTTATTTTTGTAAACAATTTAACGTTGATTTTGGAAAAAAAATGAGAGTGGATAAATATTTATGGTGCGTTCGTTATTACAAAACCAGAAACATGGTTACCGAAGCCTGCCGGAAAAATCAAATCACGGTAAATGGCCAGGTAGCAAAGGCCTCTAGAGAGGTTTTTCCGAGTGATAAAGTTACCTTCAGGAAAGATCAAATCACTTATGAAATTACCGTTTTGGATGTACCGGCTAATCGGGTTGGCGCCAAATTGGTCGATATTTATCGAAAAGATGATACACCGCCGGAAACTTTTGCTCATTTGGAACTGCTAAAACTATCCAAAGAACATTACCGAAAAACCGGAACCGGAAGACCTACCAAAAAAGACCGAAGAGATATAGACGATTTTGGAACTGATTTTATTGAAGAAGAAAACTAACACAACAACACACTATTTATGCCACTAAATATCATTTTGAATCACCAACAGATTGAAAATAAAACTCGAAGAATTGCTTACCAAATCTATGAAACTTTTGCCGATGAAGAGGAAATCGTTTTAGCCGGAATTGCTGCTAACGGTTATGTTTTGGCCGAAAAAATAGCTGCCATTTTAAAAGAAATTGCTCCCTTAAAAATCACGCTTTGTGAAGTAAAAATCGACAAGCAAAATCCGTTTAATCCTATTACTACTTCTATCACTAAAGAAGTGTACCGCAACAAAGGGATTGTTTTGGTGGATGATGTCTTAAATTCGGGGACTACCCTGGTTTATGGTGTTAAACACTTTTTGGAAGTGCCTGTCAAAAAATTTAAAACGGCCGTTTTGGTAGACAGAAATCACAAAAAATTTCCGGTAAAAGCTGATTTCAAAGGCATTTCACTTTCAACTTCCTCTAAAGAGCACGTGCATGTAGTTTTTGAAACCGACAACAGTTACGCTTATTTAGTTTAAAAGCGCAAGAATATCTGTAACTATTTCCGTTGGATTTTTACCATCAATTTCCACTTTATGAGTCGCCTGTATGTAGAAATAGCTTCTATCAAAAAGGTTCTTAGCAATAAATTCCTTTAATTCTTCCTCAGAGTGGTTGGCTACTAGTGGCCTTTCGCTTTTTTCGTTTTTAAGCCTTTCAAAAATGGTTTCAATCGAAGCTTTCAGATAAATTGAGACTACCTGCTCACCGTTCAAAAGCAAATGATTATTGGCATAACAAGGAGTGCCGCCTCCAGTGCTAATGATAAGGGTTTTATCATTTTCAACTGTAGCTTTAAAAAGTTCATGCTCTAGCTTTCTGAAATAGATTTCACCGTGTTGCTCAAAAATTTCTTTAATGGATAATTGGGCTTTGGTTTCGATGAGTTTGTCTAAATCAACCCAGTCCCAATTTATTTTTTCGGCCAATAATTGGGCAATTGTGGTCTTCCCTACCCCCATATAACCTATCAAAATTATTTTCCGCATTACAATAAAACCTTATAAATTAAGCCGTTAACAGTCATTGTTAAAAAAAGGTAAATTTATAATAAAATTGCTTTGAAATATAAATAATAAGGCCTTATATTTGCACCCGCATTCAAGAAAAGAAAAAGACTCGATAGCTCAGTTGGTAGAGCACATCACTTTTAATGATGGGGTCCTGGGTTCGAGCCCCAGTCGGGTCACAATTTCTCTTCTTTTATGTCTTAAAGACTCGATAGCTCAGTTGGTAGAGCACATCACTTTTAATGATGGGGTCCTGGGTTCGAGCCCCAGTCGGGTCACAAAAAGTCGAACAAATTTGTTTGGCTTTTTTTGTTTTTAGGCTACGTGGAGAAACTGGTAGACTTGCCATCTTGAGGGGGTGGTGTTCGAAAGGACGTGTGGGTTCGAATCCCATCGTAGTCACGAATAAATAAATACAGCTACTAAAAATACCAAGTTTGCTTGAGAATTTTAGTAGCTGTATTTATTTTCAAAGCGGAGCTTTGTGGGAACAACCAAGTTAATCCCATCGTAGTCACTTTTTAAGGAGTCAATTCAAGTTGAGTTGGCTCATTTTTATAAAATTTGTTCCCGAAAAACATCTTCATACTATTATTTTGTTAATTTTGTTTAACTAATTTAAGTAAAGTATGAACAACGTTAAGAGTGTTTTCAGCATTAAAGATTTAGAAAATCTAACCGGAATCAAAGCTCACACCATCCGAATCTGGGAAAAACGATATAATGTTTTGGAACCCATGCGAACGGAAACCAATATTCGTTTGTATGATTTGGAGAATCTTCAAAAGATTTTGAACATCACCTTACTGCATAATCACGGGTATAAAATTTCGAAAATCTCCCAATTATCCGAGGAAAGAATTCCTGAATTGGTCAACGAAATCATTTCCGATAAAAGTGTTAAACATCATGCCATAAGCTCGTTCAAAATGGCCATGATGAATTTTGACCAGACCTTGTTTCTGAAAACTTATAACAATCTGCTCTCTGAAAAATCGTTTAAAGAAGTTTTTTACGACATCTTCATTCCGTTAATTCAAGAAGTAGGCTACTTGTGGCAAACCAATACTATTTCGGTGGCACACGAGCATTTTATCAGTTATTTAATCAAGCAAAAATTATTAATCAATACAGAAAAACTACAGATTCAGGAACCTACCCGAACCGACAAGGTATTTGTACTCTATTTGCCCGATAATGAAATTCACGAATTGGGATTGATGTATTTAAATTACGAAATCCAACTGAATGGTTACAAGACTATTTACTTAGGGGAAACCGTACCAATAGAAAGCCTGAAAGATGTAAAACGGTATTTTGACAACATCGTTTTTATTTGCTATATGACTGTAGAACCCAACAAATCAGTCGTAAATGATTACATTAAACAAATTAAAAAAGAAGTCCTGGTTGATGACTCCAGGTTTTGGGTTATCGGACGAATGGTTGAAAACATTGATGCTAAACAAGCTACCGATAAGCTGGAAATCTTCACTTCAATGCTTGATTTAGTTAAAAAATTATAATTTTTCCCAAACAATAATTTATTGTTTAACTTTTTTGTACTTTTGTTAAACAATATGAAAAAGGAAATCAAAATAATTGGCTCCGGTTTTTCTTCCTTAGCAGCTGCTTGTTATCTCGCAAACCAAGGACATGATGTAACCGTATTTGAAAAAAACACCACTATTGGCGGTAGAGCCCGGCAATTGAAAAAAGACGGATTTACCTTTGACATTGGTCCCACTTGGTATTGGATGCCCGATGTGTTTGAACGCTTCTTTGCTGATTTTGGCAAAAAACCTTCCGACTATTACGAGCTCATCAAATTATCGCCTGCCTATCAGGTTTATTTTGGCATCAACGAGTTTGTAACGATAGCTGATAACCTTCCTGAAATCATTACCACCTTTGAAACTATAGAAAAAGGCAGCGGTAAAAAACTGGCAGCTTTTATGAAAGAAGCCCAAAGCAATTATGATATCGCCATCAAAGATTTGGTGTACCGTCCCGGAGTTTCGCCTTTAGAGTTGGTTACTTTGGAAACCGCTAAAAAAGTAACTCAGTTTTTCGGCAACATTTCCAAAGACATTCGCAAGCGATTTACCAACACCCAACTAATCCAAATTCTCGAATTTCCCGTACTTTTCTTAGGTGCGAAGCCATCTGATACGCCTTCGTTTTATAGTTTTATGAATTTTGCCGATTTTGGTTTAGGAACTTGGCATCCCAAAAATGGGATGTACAGTGTCATATTGGCTATGGAAAAATTGGCCATTGAACTTGGTGTGACTATAAAGGTCAATTCGAATATTGAAAAAATACTGGTGGAAAACGGAACAGCGAATGCGATAGTTGTTAATGGCGAAATTGTAAAAGGAGATGTCATTCTAAGCGGTGCCGATTACCATCATAGCGAAAGTTTATTGGACGAAAAATACAGAGCCTATTCTGAATTGTATTGGGAGAACCGAACTTTTGCGCCTTCCTCACTCCTGTTTTATGTTGGCTTTGACAAAAAAATTGCAAACGTTGAACATCATTCGTTGTTTTTTGATGTGAATTTTGAAGTACATGCGCAAGCCATTTATGACCTTCCTAAATGGCCGGAAGAACCTTTATTCTACGCCAGCTTCCCATCGAAAACAGACAGCAATGCTGCTCCTGACGGGAAAGAAGCCGGCATCTTTTTAATTCCGATTGCACCGGGATTGAAAGACACACCCGAATTGAGAAATTTGTATTTTGAAAAAATCATCACCCGATTTGAAAAGCTCACCCAACAATCGGTCAAAAATTCGATTATCTTTAAGGAATCCTTTTGTGTAAACGATTTCATCAAAGAATACAATTCGTATAAAGGGAATGCTTACGGGTTGGCCAACACCCTACTGCAAACCGCTTTTTTAAGACCCAAATTGAAAAGTAAAAAAGTAAACAACCTCTATTTTACCGGACAATTAACCGTTCCCGGACCCGGTGTCCCACCGGCCTTAATCTCCGGAAAACTGGTAGCGGAACTCATTCAAAAGAATCTCTAATTTTATTGTTTTATGAAATCAATTTTTGACACCGTATCGTTTGACTGCAGCAGAAATGTGACTAAATCGTATAGCACTTCCTTTTCGGCAGCCGTGAAAATGTTGGCTCCCAGTATTCGTCAGGACATATACAATATTTATGGATTTGTGCGTTTTGCTGACGAAATTGTAGACACTTTTCACGATTACGACAAGGAAAATTTATTTGAACTGTTTGAAAAAGACCTGGCCAATGCTTTGGAAAACAAAATCAGTTTGAATCCGATTCTGAATTCGTTTCAGCATACCGTCCACAAATACAACATCCCGCCAACGATGATTGCTGCTTTTATGAAAAGCATGCGATTGGATTTATATAAAAAAGACTATAATTCGTTTACCGAATACAATGACTATATTTATGGTTCCGCTGATGTGGTGGGATTAATGTGTCTGAAAGTATTTGTCAATGGCGATGACAAAAAGTTTGAGGAGTTGGAACAAGCCGCCATGCGGTTGGGCTCGGCTTTTCAAAAGGTAAATTTTCTGCGCGATTTGAAAACGGATTATGAAGACCTGAATCGCAGTTATTTTCCTAATACCGATTTATCGCGTTTGGATGAATGTTCCAAAAATGCGATCATCAAGGAAATTGAAGCCGATTTTGAAGCCGGTTTTCAAGGCATTCTAAAGTTACCTTTGGAAGCTAAGTTTGGCGTATATACGGCTTATGTTTATTACAAAAAGTTGTTGTCCAAATTAAAGAAAACACCTTCCCTGGAAATCAAAAACACAAGAATCCGTGTGCCCGATTATCAGAAATTTGGGCTTTTGGCCAAATGCTATGTTAACTATCGTTTGAATTTATTATAATGACTATGTATCTGAATATTTTTGTTTTCATCCTTACCTTTTGCCTCATGGAATTCATGGCTTGGTTCAGCCACAAATACATCATGCACGGTTTTTTATGGAACTTGCACGCCGATCACCACAAGAAAGACCACGATTCCTGGTTTGAACGCAACGATGCTTTTTTTATCTTTTATGCGGTAATCAGTATTGGTTTCTTTTTGCTTTGGCAAAATGATATCCTGGAAATTGGGTTGGCCATTGGCTTAGGAATCTTTGCTTATGGATTGGCATATTTCACGGTGCATGACATCTTTATCCACCAACGGTTTAAGTTGTTTCGAAATGCCAATAATCGCTATGCCAAAGCGGTCAGAAGAGCGCATAAAATGCACCACAAGCACTTGGGCAAAGAAGAAGGCGAATGCTTCGGGATGCTGGTCGTTCCGTTTAAGTATTTCAAAAAATAAAAAAGTCCCGATTGCCCGGGACTTTTCTTTTCAGTAACTAACCTTTAAAAACTACTGATTGTTTTCTAATCGTTTGATGATGGCTTCTTCGTCATTGGTTAACACGATAGCATTATTGTTTTTCCAAAACTGATAGGTGTGCTTGTTGCCATATTTGTATAACGATCTTTCTTTGTATTGGTTCTTCTTGTCAAAAGTGCTGATGTCGTTGGTGAAATTGGTAATTAACAAATCATTTTTAAATTCCAAAACATGATTGTAGCGACGCTTGTTTCTTAACTTAATCTTGACAGTAGAAATATAATTACTCATCAAATAATTGCCGTTGGTTTCTTTGTAATTTAGCTCTATTTTGTAATCTAATAACGTGATTTTGATAATGATGGCATTGAGTTCCGTGATATACTTTTTAAAATCGGGGTCCTGATAAATCGTAATATTACTAATCAAATTGGTTTTCGGATTGTAGGATATCGAACCTTTATAAAGGCTTTCTTCTACATCCTCTTTGGGCTGAAAATATAAAGTCATCACCTCAGTACCATCCTTAGCTGTTTTAGACTTTAATAGGAAATCATATTTCTCCAACTTGCTTTTCTTTGAAAACAACCAATCAAAAGAATTAAAGTTCTCAGCATAGGAAGGAATGCCACTTATTTTGGTCATATTATTGAAATCCAGTTCATCTTCTTCCTTTTCTTCCGGCAAAAATACGGCTCGGGCCTGCTTTACATTCAGTTGTGATTTGATATCCTTACCGCTTCTGGTAATCAGGTAGTCTAACTGCCCGTCTGAAAACTTTTTGTATTCGTCATTTATCTTAACAAATTCTCTGAAATAACTGTGCAGCAACAGGGGCTGATTGAACCTTGCTTTGGATGTTTTAACCAGTATGTCAATCAAGTCACCATAACTTTCTTTGCTTACTATAACCTCTTCCAAAGCTTCTGTCTGCGATTCCATATAAAAAGCATCGTCCGTTGGTTTCACGTCGGCAACCGCTATCTTATAAGGCTTGTAGCCCAAGTGGGAAAACATGATGGTATCCGTACTTTGAGGCACAGTCAACTCGAAAACGCCTTCGTCATTAGAAATGGTTCCGATGTTGGAATGTTTAGTCGAAATGGTAGCCGAGGAAATCACTTCCATCGAAGCAATGTCTTTCAACACTCCTTTCACAATAACACTTTGGGCTTGGATTGAAAATAGTGATAGCCATAGCAGACTACACAAAAAGATTTTTTTCTGGCGCATACTTTTTTAAGATGTTTTGGCGAATATAACTTATTTCAGCAAACCTTGTAAAGGCTTCAACTGTTCCATATTGACATTCGAGCTTTTCAAAATGGAAATCAAATTTATGATGTTATTCGGATTCATATCATTGCCCAGAATACGGACTACGGCAAAGCCGTTATCTTTCTTTTTGGCAAACAACACAAACTCATTAATATTATTTTCATCACCCACAAAGCTTACGGAAGCGGCATCTTTTCCGGAACCGACTTTCATCAATTCCTGGTACTGCTTGTCTTTGAGTATCTGAGTTACTTTTTGGCTCTCTGCAGCATACGCTGCCTGGTTGGTTTCATTCAATTTGAACGCCAGTATATTCATTTTGTCGAAAGACTGCAAAGCCGTTTTTTGTTCGGCAGTGAGTTTGGTTTTATCGGTATTCAAAATACTGGACGAAACATCCAAAGCGATAAAATCTTTCTTTTCAGAATGGTCTACAAAATACCTTTGAAGACTGGGCTCTCCGTTGCAACTCATCAGCAATAGCGAGGCCAAAAGTGCGGTTAATAAAGCAAGTTTCATAGGGATTATTTTTTACCTTTTGATGCTTTTTTCAAATCATCGCCACCAGGCAATTTCATTTTATCGGTTAGTACCGAAAGCTCATCTAAATCAAAGTTTCCGGTTAAGGACATTAAGACAGACTCCTCTTTTCCGCCACCTTCGATGAACATTAGTAACTCTTTGATTTGCGAATCAGTAGCGCCTGATTTCACATAAATCTTTACGTTTTTACCTTTGTCATTCACACGCATTAGTTCTTCAAGAGCTGCGGTTTTGATGTACTTATCAGAGGTCGCTTTCATCTCGTCTGATTTCTTGTCGCTGTTGGTTACAAATACTTTCAGGTTGTCTAATTTCTTAATCAAATTGACGTATTGTTGTGACTCTTTGTCTTCCACTTTCATTTTGCTCAAAAGGGTAAACATTTTTTTGTTGACAATAACTGTCGTAATGCCTTCCTGGTCTTCAAATTTATCGAATACCGTTTGCCCAAAGAACGTGGTTGTCGTTAACGTAACTACTAATAGTAAGATTATTTTTCTCATGATTTCTAGTGATTTTTTTATTTAAAAATTTTGTCTTTTGATTGTTCGTATTCCTTTAAATATTTCATACTTCCGATGCCTTTGTTTACGTGTTCCGAAATCATAGCCAACGCTTTTTGCGTTTCTCTAAAGGCTACTTCGGGATCATCAATAGTGCCTAAATCCTGGGATTTGGGTTGATTATACTGATTAAATGTAAACAAACTCACACCAAGCAACACTGCTACAGAAGCGGCAATCGATAACCAAAATACGTTAGTTCGTTTCTTAGATTGTAATGGAATCGCTGCAGTAAACTGTTCTTGTTTTGCCTGAACGGCATAGCCAAATAGCGGTTTGTAGTGTTCCAAATGCTGCGCAACATCGGGAGAAGCAAAATAGTTTTTCAACTCTTTTTCTTCGGCTATACTGGTTTCTGCCTCAAAGTATTTTTCTAGTAATAATTCTATTTTATCCAATGCCATAATGATGTGTTTTTATCATCGTTTCTCGTATCGTTTTTCGTGCTCTTGAAAGTGCCGTGCGTATGGCCGACTCATTCATTTCTAATATCTTCCCGATTTCCTCAAACTCCATTTCTTCAATGTCACGCATCTGAACAATCAGTTTTTGCTGTTCGGGCAGGTCGTTCATTATTTTTTCTACCCAGTTCCAAGTGTCTTTATCTTCTACTTTTTGCTGCAACCCGGCTTCCCTATCGGTGAAATTGTTGTGCACAATTCGCATGTTACCGGCGCGTTTCGATTTCAATTGGTCCAGACAATAATTCTTGGTCATCGTCATGGCCACGGCTTCGACACTTTTATACTCGTCCAAATTTTCATTCCTGTTCCACAACTTCACCAAAACTTCCTGAGTAGCGTCTTCGGCTTCTTCCGTGCTCACGAGTAATCGCTTTGCCATTCGGAAGACTTTATCCTTAAAAGGATTGACCATTTGCATAAACTCATTTTGGGTCATGGAAACTAATTTGGTTGTCGGTTATATAAGCAAGACGAAGCACAATTTTATTTGTTACAAACAAAATCAAATTATTACACTAAACTTAGTAAATTTACGGTTATTAAACTCAAATGCTGCTATGAAATCGAAGATTCACGAATACCAAAAAAACAGTTTTTTAACCATGAGTAATAAATATCTAATCTCCTCTCTACTCCTATTCCTACTTGCTATTCCGTTGGGTTGTTCTGATATGGATGACCATCCGGTTCCCGATAGTTTAGAAATCAAAGATTTTGTTTGGAAAGGCATGAACTTATATTATCTGTGGCAGGCCGATGTTCCGGATTTAGCCGATAATCGCTTTGCCAATCAAGGGGAACTGAATACGTTTTTGGAGCCTTTTGCCAGTCCGGCTGATTTGTTTAATCACCTTCGTACCGATGCTGTTACCGACAGATTCAGTGTGATTTTTAGTGATTACTCGGTGTTGGAAGGCGAGCTTTCGGGCAATACTTTGAATAACGGAATGGATTTTGGCTTAAAACATGTCAATGGCACTACTGATGTATTTGGTTGGGTACGGTATATTATTCCGAATTCTGATGCGGCTACCAAAGACATCCATCGCGGGGATGTTTTTTATGCGGTGAATGGCATTCCTTTGACCGATGACAATTTTCGAACACTCCTATTTAGCAACGACGAAACCTATACGGTCAATTTAGCGGATTATAGCAGCGACGTTAATGGTTTTGTGACCATAACCCCCAACGGACAATCCGTAACATTAACCAAAACCAATTTGGCCGAAAACCCAATTTTATTCAACACCGTTATCCATCAGGGGACACATAACATTGGCTATTTGATGTACAACGGCTTTTATGCCAATTATGACACCCAACTCAATGCGGCCTTTGGCAGTTTGCTTTCGCAAAATGTGACCGATTTGGTGTTGGATTTGCGTTACAATTCGGGCGGGTCTATTGCTACGGCTACCAAATTAGCCAGTATGATTACCGGGCAATTTAACGGGCAATTGTTTGCCAAACAACAATGGAATGCCAAAGCCCAATCGTATTTCGAGTCCAATAATCCGAGTTCGTTAGAAAACCGATTTGTGAGTGGGCTCAATAGTTTGAATCTGACCAAAGTGTATATTCTGACCACCAAAGGAACGGCTTCCGCCAGCGAATTGGTAGTGAATTGCCTGAAACCCTATATCAATGTGGTACAGATTGGCGATATCACCACCGGAAAAAATGTGGGTTCCATTACCTTGTATGACTCGCCTACTTTTGGCAAAAGCAATGTGAATCCGAATCACAAATATGCGATGCAGCCTATCGTATTGAAAATTGTAAACAAAAATAATTTTGGCGATTATACCGCCGGTATCCCACCCACCACTTTGCTGCCTGAGAAACTCAACAATTTGGGCATATTGGGGCAAACTGACGAGCCCTTGCTGAGTGCTGCAATTAATCAAATTACCGCCAGCGGCAAACAAGCCCCGCAAGTACCTAGCTATATCCAAAGAGACTTTACCGATGCTAAATTGCTAAATCCTTTGCGCAGCGAGATGTATCTGGAAAATAAATAACCTTGATTACCCCATAAAACCAAAAGTACTCTTAGGAGTACTTTTGGTTTTATGGATTTTAAAATGGATACTGACTGAATTTTAAACTCGCCCTGATGCACTTAAGCGCGGGTCCTGATGGGCTTTATAATTTACCACGGTAAATCACATATTTTACCGCGGTAAATTGACCAACTTACCGCGGTAATTTTATAACTTTGTCCTGAACCGTTAAATGATTCATCCCGAAAAAATATAAATATGGCCATTACCATCACCCCTATCGGCAAGACCAATCCGGCGCATCCCACAGCGCCTATGGTGTATTATCCTAAAGCGACTGCCACCGGCGAAGTGGATTTGGAAACTATTTCGGAAGAAATAGCACAAGCCACTTCCCTCACTCAGGCGGACTGTTATGCTGTAGTGATTAGCTTAGCCAAGGCATTAGCAACGCATTTAGAACAAGGGCAAATTGTGCGGTTGGAGCCTTTAGGCACTTTTCAAATCAGTGTCAAAGGCACCGGAAGCGAAACACCTGAAAAGGTGTCTAAGGACAATGTGACCAGTGCTTCCATACTGTTCAGACCGGGAAAGAAACTAAAAAAACTATTGGGTACTTTATCCTTTGTTCGAAAAAAGTAACTGGGTAATTCCTGATGTGCTTTTGATCACTCGTGTGGATCCGTTAAGAAAAGTTTTATATATTTGAAATAGCAACCATGACTACACCGGTAACCATCTTGCCCATAAGAGGGAAATGGTGTATATATAATAGTTAGCCACAATAAACAGAACAGTATGAGCGATATCACTAAAAAAGAAATTATAGTAAGTCCTGATTACTATTTTGCAGCACAAAAAAAAACACTTGAACATCGTGTTAACGAAGTCAAACTTACTAACGAAGAAGAAGAAGAAATTATCGCAAAAAAAACAACGAAGACAATTAGGGATAAAGCATTAGGTTTATTCAAAGTTGGAGAAATCATAAATACAGTTTTAAACTGGAACGAAGAAATAGACAATGATTTAAAAGAAGCTAAAAAAGAATACTTATTAGCTGCATATTTTGATAAAACTGATGAAACTGAAGCGTCAATTTCAATGTTAAAGCAACTGCTTACTAGTCCTCAAGGAAATACTATTTTTAATAAAATCCTACGCATTTTAGATAATACTCCGCCCGACATGGAATTAACTGAAAACTTAGCTAAGGTTTTAAAGCATATTGTTCAATCTGATTTCAATAGTCTATTTGACGATCACAAATTTGCATTAAACCAAATAGAAATGCTAACTCCACAAGCTTTAACGATACTTTCAGACTACAAAAATTGGCCACCATTTCCATTAGGGTCATTTACGGCTATGGGAGGAAAAATAACTTCTCCTTGGTTGCCAAATTTTATCGAAACCTATGCTACCTTGAAAGGGATAACCGACCCAAAATTGAAAATAAAGATTTCACACTCTATGGAAGATTTATTAAAAAATCGTTACATAGAAGTTAAACAAACAACCCAAAAAGGTATTGCTGGAGTATTCTTAAATGATATCGGAAAATTAATTTCGAATTACATTTGATTAAGTTACCCCCGCTATCGCGCGAATCTTTCGCGTGGGTAAATAAAATATAGTTAAGAAACTAAATAAATGAAGAAACTATGAAAAATTTACTCCTGATTTTATTATGCTTTATGTTTAGTAATATGTATTGTCAGCAAGCAAGCATTGTGCTGGCGGACGGTACCGAAAAAACCGGTGATTTTGTTTTTAGGTTTACCGGCATGGGCTCAAACCCCTTTATTAAAGATAAAAAAACCAAGGAAAAATACAAACCCGAAGATATCTTGAGCTTCAAAACCACCACAGCATATGGGGAAACAATCGTGTACTACGCTATTGACGTACAAGAGACTGTTGACGACAAAAAAACTACCAAAAGGCTGGGGTACATCCTATATGAAAACAACAAAGTAAAATTGTTTTCTGTCATCAATAACTATGTGGCCAATGAAACCTATATATTGAGAAAAAAAGACACTGTGGCTTTTAATATTGGCTACATATATGGTGCTGATGCACGTCCGTTTAGAAGGCGAATCCGGGAATATTTTACAGACTGTCCGGAGTTGGTTTCCAAAGTCGAGAAGAATGATTTCCACAACACGGATGCGATAAAAATGGCCCAATTTTATGATGAAAATTGCGGTAAATAAAAGTACTACCGCTAACTGCGGTTTGGCACAATGACTGGTTTAGTTTTTGGTAACCGGAAAGTACTTCGTTGAAGTTTTTATATATTTACACCTAATCATTAAAAAGCCGTGGCACGTTAACAGCAAGCTGTTGAACCACCAAAAACTATGACCGAAAATAATACAACCATTCGCTTTTATTTCCATCCCGTTATAATTTCTTTAGCACTGGTGTATCCCATTTTTGCGGCATTTATGACTTGGTTTTTAACTATTGGGGCAGCATCCATTTCCTTTTTTATTTTTATAGCAATCTACACGATTATAAACCTAGCAGTAACCATCAGGATAATCAAGTTATTTTTGTTTATGATTTCCGGAAAGCCTGCTTTAATCCTAACTAAAGATTCGCTCATTGATAATTACTCAAAAATCACGATTGACTGGAACGACATTTCCGGCATTGCTATGCGTGGCGGTAAATCCAATTACATTTCGATTAAACTTTATGAAAGCGAAAAATACATCCCCAAAATAACTAATCCGTTAACAAGGTGGACATACCGATTAAATTCGAAATTGTTTTTCGGAACTTTTACAATCGGAGTTGGTTTGATGAAAGGTAATAATTGGGAGATTTTAAAGACACTAAACAAATTTAAAATGGAAAACAAAGCGCCAGTGCCCGACAGCAAGCTCCATACCGTATAAAGACCATGAAAAGTATATTTGCGAGCCAAAATGAAATGCCAACAGAAGAGAGTCTGAAAACAGCCTTAGGCGATTCCTATGAAATCTGGAAAAACTTGGAGAAATTTGCTTTAGAAAAGTATCCAAACTTAAAAGCAGCATGGCATTTTTCCGGCGAAAAGTTTGGTTGGAGTTTCAGAATAAAAGACAGCAAAAGAGTAATACTATATTTGCTTCCAAGAGAGAACTTCTTCAAAACTGCCTTGGTATTCGGACAAAAAGCTACTGAAAAAATTCTGGAGAGTACTATTTCTGAAGAAATAAAAACGGAACTAAAAGCGGCAAAAGTGTACGCAGAAGGAAGAGGCATAAGAATTGAAGTGCGAGACAACACCCCCTTTTTAGACATACTGGAATTAATTAAAATTAAAGTCACGAATTAGGCCAGCTGCTTACAGCGGTATAGCTAGTTTAGCCTTCTTTGACCAAATGTACTAAGTTGAAAATTTGTCTATCTTTATTACTAATCAGTAACGTTTCCATTACTAGCGCTGAGCCGCGGCACATTAGTAGCAATATTTGCAACATCTCGCTAAAAAAAAACTAAATATGAAAAACATACTTTTTAAGGTAGCCTTTATTTTTTTAATTTCAATTTGCCTATACTCTTGTTGTAAAGAATTAAAGTTTGAAGAAAACGAAACTTACTGGGCAGATGCTTATGAAAAAGGGGATATAATAATATTTAAATCAGACTCATTAGAAAAAAACACGCGAATAAATCATACTGATAGTATTTTTATATTGAATAAAACTCATTACATTCCAACTGGAGATTGTAACCTAATGGTTTCAAATTATGATATAGAAGGTTTTGTAATTGATTATAATTATAGACATGGTTCTATTTTAAGTGAGCCAAATCTATTTGTTCAACATTATAAAGAAAAAGAAGGAGAGTCACTTCCCGTATTACGTGTTTATGATATGGAATTTAGTGGTAAAGAGTTAAAAGACACAACAGTTATATTAAATATTGGAAAAAAATTAAATGATTGCTATACTTTTCATAGCAGAGACGGGTATAAAGGATGGTCTAATTTTAAATTAAAAACTTTTGTATGGAGTAGAGAAATGGGATTAGTCGTTTTCATTGGTGAGAATGGAGAAAAATTTGAGTTTCTTAAAAAGATTAAAAAGAAAAAATAAATACTACCACTAACAGCGGCATAGCTAGTTTAGTCTTCTTTGACCAAATATACTAAGTTGAAAATTTGTCTATCTTTATCACTAATCAGTAACGTTACCCAGAATTTTTAAACAACCATGCAGGAAATACATATAGAATTTAATCCTCAAAAAATCCTTATACGAATGATCGCATCGTTGGTAATGTTGGCAGCAGGCATTTTGTTAGCCTTTGGCGACACTAGTGTTTTAAATCACATACCGAAACTCGGCGACCCCAACCTTAGAAAGTGTATCGGTTGGTTTACCATTGTATTGGTTTTTGCCATGATTGGCTTTCTTCTGAAATGTTTACTAAGCAAAAGAAGTGGTTTGATTATTGACAAAGTTGGTATAGAAGACAACTCCCAATTAATTTCAAAAGGTATCATTTTCTGGAATGAAATTGACACCATAGAAAAAACCCGCGTGGGGTTTTCTTTGCTGACAATACCAGCCATTAAAATAAACTATAAAGATTCAGAACAAAAGCCAAGTTATCTTTCTTCGTCTCTTTTAAAGATTAATGACGAGGAATTACAAAATAAAATTCAGTCCTATCTGGAAAAAACTACCGCTAACAGCGGTTTAACACAGTAAACCAGCTAAACTATGGAAACGACACTAAAAGACGGCGACCACTGTACTGTTGTCGGAGGAACACACAAAGGAAAATCGGGCACCGTGAGAGACATCAACCT
>Ga0208270_100057_pt1 | contig 83690 bp, 82 predicted proteins | sample LakWasM109_LOW13_2_FD_183925 | JGI IMG/M metagenome (GOLD analysis project Ga0208270, IMG submission 183925) | Freshwater sediment methanotrophic microbial communities from Lake Washington under simulated oxygen tension - Sediment Metagenome... | ecosystem: Environmental > Aquatic > Freshwater >...
TTTATCGCTACCGTCGATTAAGTAAAGATTACGAAGTACTGACCGACTCCAGTACTGCCTTTATTCATATTGCAATGATAAATTTAATGCTCGGACGACTTTGTGACTGACTTTTAAAACACGCACTTAGGATTTCGGTGATTTGGGCGACGCCGTCGCTGCCTCCGTCCAGCACATGGTATTCCGCGCTTGGCGGCAATGCGGCAATGATGCTTTGGATGTCGCCTATATTCGGGTCGATAAAGTAGATGTCGTTGCGTGACGGCTCAACTGCGGGCGGCGCAACGTCAGCCGCGGCTTCGACGAGCTTGGCGGCATCATTGGCGGGCGCATCCTGCACCACCGGGGGTTTGGTATCGACCACGGCATCCGCGGCTGTTTCCGCCGCCGCTCCGTCGAACATGATGCGCGGCTCCAGCGCCATCATGGTCCGGCGGGATTTATAATGCAGGTCGCTGTAGCTTACCGGAGTCGGCTGAGTTGAATTTATTTTGCCTGTTTTTTCATTAGGTAGGTTTCTGATAAATTTCATGTTGATGCTCTCCGGATTGTTGCTGCCGGCTTGCGACAGCACTTAAAATTATTTGAATACACTATTATCTGCTTGCCGGTTTTCATCGGCTTTAACAATATTCGACGATTTATCTTTGTTTAGGCTAATAGTAGCGTCGGCCGCTGGCGCACTCGCATCGCCCGTTAAATAGGCTCGCCAGAACTGGGACACTTTTTCCACATCTTTCCAAACCTGGGTATTTCGCACCGGTTGATCATATATCTTGGTCCATTGCGGAGGCTGAGATCTTACCTGTTGCCGTATAACATGCAGGTCTTTGTAGCCGTAAAAAAAATCATCTTCAAAGGTAATTTGCTCGACATTTTCGAAATCATGTAAAAACGCGGCTTCTCCTAGGAAATCATAAATACCTTCCAGGACGCTCTTCGGGTTTTTGGTGAGCTGATCGTATTCAACAAAATGCATGCACTCTCGCCAACCGCGCGTTACTGCGTCACGAATAACATTGTACGAACGTCCGACAACTTGGCTGTTATCTAAAAGTAACTCTATTCGCCCTAACGAGGTCTTTGATCTTATTAGGTCGGACATCTCAAAGGGTATCTGGCTTAATGCCGATGTGTGGCGAAAAACCCGCTCAAAAGAAGCGAGTACGTCGCGTAAGTCACGAACGGTAACAATCACTTTTATCCGTTCATCGCCTCCCAGTAATGCGGAAGCCATTTCCAGATATTCGGGCCAAATCCGGTTTTTATCAAAACATACTGTTTTATCGGTGTGCTGAAAATAGGATTGCAGAATACCATTCAGCACATTCCGTTTGATCGTCTCGCTATGCTTGCGATCCATCGCGCAAAAAGCTTCATTCTTATCCCAAACATTGCGCACCTGCACCAGTATATCCAGAATTCCTGACGTAGATGTTACATAAAAGCGCGGGTTTTGCCCGAGAATGTTCATTAGCAAGGTCGAACCGCTACGCGGTAAGCCTGCTACCAGATAGATGCTTTTCATCTAATGGTTAAGCCTTCTTTTCGTTAATATATGCTCGCGGTACCGCCAGAAATGTAGAGCCGAAGCGGAGTAAGCCGGAAATAAAATGATAGCGGGGCATCGTTATAAACTGATAATGAAGTCTTATAATAAAAAAAACATTAAAATTCATCATATGCATAAGTACTAATACCTAGTCTCAGTGTAACAACACCCCATCTTAAATTCAACTTCTTCCATCTCACAACGTTATCCATAGAAATAAACCCCGCATTCTTACGCCGTCGATCAAGCCGACTTGCGAGAAAAATTCGATAAAAAGCGAATCCCGTTATAATTAAGAAACACGACAACTATTTTGGAGGAACGACATGTTAGCGGCAAAAGATACCGGACTCATTAGCCCGGAAGACTATTTGAAAGGCGAACCGCTTCGTGAAGTCAAGCATGAATTGATCGACGGTCATGTTTATGCCATGGCTGGGGCCGGCGCCAATCATGAAAGAATATCGGTGAATGTTTTAAGAAAATTCGGCAATCATTTAGAAAACAGTCCCTGCGAACCTTTCGGCTCGGATATGAAGGTGAGGGTCGGTTCCAACTTTTATTATCCTGATGTGACTGTCGATTGCCGTTTCGACGATTCGGAACCCCATTTCACCGAACCCCCTATCATTATTGTCGAGGTTTTATCGAGATCAACGCGCAGAACGGACGAAACCATTAAATTGATGTCGTATATTACTATCCCCAGCCTGCAGGAATATGTGCTGATTCAACAAGATTTCGTGGACATTCAAGTCATAAGAAGAAGCGAGGGCTGGCTGCCGAAACATTATTTTCTAGGCGACGAGATTACTTTCGAATCCATCGGCTTAACTTTACCGGTCGAAGATATTTATCATCGGGTGCAAAACGACGATATGGTTGAATTCCTAATCAATAAAGCCGAAGCCGGGGAATAAGCGCCTGAATATATAAGTCGGACGTTCCAATTCAAAAGGTACGTGGTTCATACCCTTGTATCTTAATCCCTGTCATGATTAGCCTTGGAGGCCGGGTTAGCGTAGCGTAACCCGACATTTTCCTAACATCAAAGCAGCTTAACCAACGCCGCGATGATACCTGCCTGGGCTAACATCATTCCCGCTATCCATTTGACAAGGTCATGCTTGATGCTTAATTCCAGCTCCCTTAAGTCGCGTTTTGAGGCTATTTCATCAAGCTCATAGTCAGCTCTGGTTTGTTCAAGCGTAGAAGCGACAGCTGCCTTTTGCAGCCTGGTAATGACCTCGGCTTGCTGGTCGCTAAAGCCTGCACTTTTAAGCTCGTTAAAAAACTCGTGCGTATCGAAAGTAATCGTAGACATGTGCCCTGCTCCAGAAAAAATCAGGTCTTAATTATGACCCATCTATGAAAAATTTGACAATTGCCGCCGCCCTTACGCCCCCAAATTGAATACTGAAACCGGGCACTACCGCTAGTACTCAGTCAAATTTATAATGTCGAGTGAAGAAGGCTATGTAGGAGCGGCTTTAGCCGCGACAATCGCGGCTAAAGCCGCTCCCACAATTAAATTATCACCCGACAAAACAAGATTGACTGAGTACTAGGGAGACGCTGAGCATGAATAACATGAGCCGGTTTGATTTTCCAGTCGTTCATGATTATTGCTTTAGCTTGTTCCTTAGCTCCCAAGGCGCGCTTTTACGATTCGCAGGAGCGGGTCTTGCCCGCGATATTTTGATAACGAGAATGATCTTGCCCCATTCCATGCGCGGGCACGGCCCGCTCCTACAGACTCATTGATCTCGGCTGCGGCGTTGTTCGAGCTGCTCATACAGTGGCGCTACCCGTTGTTGCAGCATCGGATGCGATGAAATCGGCGGCGCATCGGTGCTGAAGCAAATACTTTTATCCTTGGCATGAAAACCGGCCCGTTGCCGCATGCGCTCCAGCTGCTCCAAAGTGCAATCGAGTCCTTGCCGGGGCAGCAAATCTTGCCATAGGATATCCGGCAATTGCCGGTAATTGATTAGTTGTAAGTGCTCTACATTGGCAAGCGCCGCTTCGAAAAATCCGGCTAAAACCTTGGCGCAATAGCCGTCCAAATCCCCCGCCTCCAATGTTTCCGCCGCCAGCGAGGCGATCATGCCGGGCACCATCTGAGGTCCGCGCTGGCGTCGATGCGAGGCCAGTACGGCTTCCGGTTCCCGATAAAGAAACCAGCATGGCGTATCCGGGAACGCGGCGCGAAATATCGGCAGAAATTGAGTATGCCAGCTATCGAGCTTGATGAAAAAGTGAGTTTCTTCAAGGCTTCGTTGTTGCCCCAAGGCCAGAATTAATTGCCTCAGGTTGGCGCTGCCGCCGCTGGATTCAGGCTCTGCTTGATGCATGTGTAAGAAAGCATTGATGACCGGCGGCTCCGACATCACAATACAACAAGACAGGGTTGACAATAATTGGGTCAGCAAAGTGGAGCCGCAACGCGAAGTATGAAAAATAAACGCGCTCGGCATCAGCCCCGGCTCCAGGCGCTTCAGCCAATCGAAGTCTGTACGGCAGAGATAACGTTGCGACGGATTTTGCTGTTGCAAGGTATCGGTAAAGAACGATGCGCTAAAGCGGTCTTGGACATGCCGCCAAACGATTTCCCGGCCTTGCAGAGCAACCGGAAACCAATTGCGCAATGAGGTCAAAGTTTCTGCGGCGACAGCTTGGCCGCTTAATAACTGCCGTTCATTCAGCATGGGATAGGATAAAAAAGAAGAAGGCGCGGCCAGGCCCGGCCGCGCCTAAGCGGTTTAATTCCGGGAAGGGAAAATGCCTTCGACGCAAATTATATAGTTAAGCCCAATATAGGGAGGCATGGTGGAAATGTTGGCGCTGGTTACAACTGGAGCCGTCACTGCAGCACCTGTCCCAGTGGTACCTGAATTAACATTAGCATTACCTACAAGCGTAGTGGTTACACTTTGGGTATTGAGCGCAACCAAATTCGTAGCGGGACCGGTCGTGGCTAGATACATTGCACCAGAGGTTGGGCCTGTGCCGGTATTGCATAACGTTGCGTTAGCAGTGGGCGTCGCACTACCACTACCCGCCCCATTCGAAGTGGCATTAAGCGTCGATGAAGCCGTGAATGCACTTCCCGGTACAGTTACGGAATGGTTGTGTTGAGGCAGATTATTGATACCTATTGTAAATGATACCGAGCCAGAGCTAACCACAGTTGCAGTATTTGCACCACCCTTTAAACCCTGAGGAACATTCATCAAACCCGGCCCTTGGGCCTGTGATCCGACGACAACCCGGCCGCGCAGATCGGGTATGCCGAAAGTGTTCTGCCCATCCCCGCCATACATGGTACCCAGCAACGCAAATAACGCCGCATTTTGTTGAACCGGCACGGTTTGCCCATTGCAAAACAACCAGCCTCTTGGCGGATAATTAAATCCCACTGCCAGAACGCTTCCCATAAATGCATCCATAATAAACTCCAATTTTACTATATATAATTGAAATACAACGACAATGTGTCGCCGCACAATAAGATTACCTCGTATTTAATTACGCAAATTGGGTTATTTTTTAGTAAAAGCCTTTACAAAACAGCTCACATAAAACAATAAATACCTAAATCTTGAAATTAAGTACTGGTTATCAGTAATACGATTTTACTCAAACTCCAATCGGTAAGATAAAACCAAGGTTTGAATTTAATTCTAACCAAATAGTCAGCTGACCGGGGCGCAAAGATAGCAGATTACACCGTTAAATAAAACAAAAAAGATAAGTTGCTAATCAGCATAGCAGTTGGTACACCTGACATCAGAAAATAATTAACTGACTTTATTCGCTAAAATATATAACCTAAACTTTCTTTTACGGGACCTTGCACTACTTCTGCTATTATTTAATTAGATACACAGGGAATTAATTACGGTATTGAGTATTCATTTAGTACGCCGCATCGCATCCAGTCTATTAGCCAAACTCAATGCCGCAACAGAGCCGCTTTGCCGCAATTCTGCAATGATGTCCGATACATTTGCATCGGTGATACTGGGATCGCCATATTTCGGTAAAGAATTGGCAACAAACCCGGCCGCATTAAATATATCGGTTAGCCATTGATTCGGGATGCAATCAAGCACTAAATGAATACGATGCACTTCGCTATGGTTTTCAACCCGGTGCCTGCAGTTGGCATTCATGTACCAAGTACCGCCCGCGGCAAAATGAACCGGCTCGCCATCCAGCCAAAACAATACCTTTGGGTCGGTAATAATAGGAATATGCAAGCGCGCCAAGCCATCTTCAAAATTGGTTCCCGGATCGGTATGTTCGCGGATGACGCCGCCGGGCGCCAAGGCCATCAAGCGCACGGCGCAGGTTTCGCATTTGAAGTGTTGCAGGACTTGCCGAAAATAAGGACAACGCGCCAAGAGCGGCGTATCCAGAAATTGATCATTCGAAAATGCCAGAATATCGTCGCTGCGGCCGTGAGGGGAACGCAATGCCTGACAGTGCCAATATCCGGCATCGGCGGCTTGATCATTGTAATGGGGCACCCATTGATCCGGCAATAAGCCCTGCAAATCAGTTTGCAATGCGGCCAAATCGAAATCAAACGGCAAACGCAAATAGCGGGTAGCTTGATTCATGCCGCGGCTCCTGCCCGCCAGCACATTTGTTCGCTGATTTCGTCTTCGCCAACAATCTGGAAGCCGGCGGAAAGATAGAACCAGCGTGCTTTGAAATTATTTTTTACTACGCGCAAACTCAAGCTTGCCTGATGTGTTTCGGCCATTTGTTGAAGGTGCTGCAACATATACCGCGCCAAACCCTGCCTTTGAGCGCCAGGCAGGACTGCAATGTCGATCAGGCGAATATCGCCGGTAGTATGTTCGAATACCATGCGCCCCAGTGCTTGACGTTGATATTCGAGGATTATAGTTTGAGCATTCGGATAGTTATGCTGCACGCCCAGTGCATGAATCTGTTGTTGTGATCGAATCAAGTTGTCGATAAAGACTGAATCCATCGGCAACATGAGTAAATCTTCGCGGGTTGAACGATAAAGCGTATCGATAAATTCTTGATCGTGCTCATGGACGGAACGTAAATGAAAATCGGACGGTGACATATCTATAGTTTTTATGAAATAAAAATTTTTTTTCTGCTATCATGTACGCCGTCAACTTTTGACGCAACTCTACTTAAAGGTTAGCCATGAATCTCAGTCTTGAACAAGTCTCTCCGTTAGTGGGCACAAACTTCACAGTACACACACAAGCAGGTCTAATTGACTTGGAATTAATCGATGTAGCGGAATTACCGCGCCGTAACATACCGGAACAATTTCGCACTCCGTTATCGCTGGTCTTTACCGGACCGCCGGATATCCTTCTGCAACAAGACATTTATCTTGTTGAGCACGCTGAATTGGGACAGAATCAATGGCTCATGGGGCCTATATTATCAATCAACCCGGGCTCGAATGATAACAAACTCTATTATGAGATAATGTTTTCTTGATAATAGCAGATCCGCCGTGCCTTAAGCAAACAGAACCAATAGATAAAATCCATGCAATCTAATAAGGCTGTTTTATCGGTCGGAGGTGACGAGACTCCGCCTACTCTCAACCCCATCCGAATGTCGTGCATGGGGTTAAGTGGGTTACTTATCCAAGCTGAAAGCTGGGCGTAAACCCTGCTGTTTGGGTGAGTTCGATTCCGTTTAGACTTCCAAGGACTGGCGATTCTTAAATTTATTTTTAACAGATGATTTATACTCGAAACAGCTAATGCAGTGTTATTCTCTTAACCATCGCTGCATCTGTGGGAACGCCTTCCAGCCCAATTGCTCGGCCTTGTCGGGTTCGGCAGTTAAGCCCATCCACTGTAGCAACGGCACCCCCATAGTACCTCCATTACTAAAAATATCTATCAGCCAGTCTGACTCGCCTTTGTAGCCATCGGGATGAAATACAACATCCGGCGCTAGGTTTAAATACACCAGAGCCGCCCATGACCAAGCTAACGTAGCTATCTCATCACCCGCATTTTTGCTGACATCGTTATATGAAGCATTGCGTTGCGTGCTGGGCATCACCGCTAGGTGTCCCGCTTCATGCAGCAAATCCCCAGGATATTTCAGCTTAGTTTCGTCCACAACCAATGTACCTTTATCAATTAGAATGCCGGGCAAGATAACATTGTCAGGAGCTTCTCCGGCCCGTACAGGGATGCCTATACCGGAAATAAAATCAGTGATCTGTAAAGTTAATGGATTTTCAAACACAGCTATGTCTTTCCTTTATGTTGATGATTGGAGCGAAAGCCGGCACAAGGCAAAACGTATGGTTTTATTAAGATAATGATAAGCTTGCCAATGAATATAACAGCAAGAATTATGCGATTTACTTATCATTAGACATAAAAAAACCGTAGCCCCAAAAGAGCTACGGTTTTTGCACGCAATTAGATGATTGTTACTTCTTCTGCTTGCGGGCCTTTTTGTCCTTGAGTGACAGTAAACTGCACTTTTTGTCCTTCATCAAGAGATTTGAAGCCTGAGCTGTTAATGTTACGAAAGTGAACAAAAACATCGGGGCCGTTTTCTTGCTGGATAAAACCGAAACCTTTTTCAGCGTTAAACCATTTAACTGTACCAGTAGTCATTTAGTGTATTCCTATTTGTTTAATTGAAGCCTTATAAAGGCCTATGGAGCTGGGAAATTAGAGAATTACTTAATGATAACAGGACGAACAATTACATGAAGAACTTCGTAGAGATAAGCATAACGGTAACACTATTTCAAGCTGAGTGCATTCTATGACCGCAATCTGGGAATGTCAAGCTTGCTCTTACAGTTTCCCGATGTTTTGTTGCAACCTTGAAGAATCCAGTTTATAGGCCGTATTAAAAGCCATCTGAAATAATTATTCCTGACTCAAGATTGAGCTGATAAACATTCAAGACCGGATGGCGCTCACCACTAAACTTTAACCTTTTACATGACTTATATGAATAGCTTATGAATTTAATACATCAAATAAGGAAACAATCCATCAACTCCTAGTGTTATTGTCAACAATAGAGTCCTTCACTATAGTTGAGTCGTAGTTTAAAAAACCTTTCAACTTTATACGAGGATTTACTCATGAGCGACCTTTACAAAGACATTTTAACCGGAACGGTATTTATAACCGGCCTGCTGGGTTTTATTTCCGGTGAATTCATCATCTCATCCGCATTATTCGCCACTGCTGCAATTGCCAGTAACATTAACCTGAACCGTAAAAGAGGTAAAGCTGGACAATTATCATGCGAATGACCTACCTGAATTGTTTAGCCACACGACTTTCAAGGCTTAACGGCCTTGAAAGTTTTTAGACTTTTTTACAGCTCCCTCGCTTAAAGCCCTCACTAAATCGTTACCGCTACTCCGTCAGCATTCAGCCACGTTACATCCCCATCGCCCTCACCTAAAATTATTGGCAATGGCGCAGCCATAGTTATAGGGCAAGATAGAATTTTATCCTTGCGACACCTACATTCTAAATAAGCAGCTACTTACACCCAGCCAAAATCATTCTCTGCCTCTCACACGATTTTTTACAAATACTTTCTGCAATGCTTGATCAAATACCAACCGGTATAAATGGTCAAAGTTCAATCCGTATCGACCGGTCACGAATATCAAACAAAAGATTTATCAGCCCCCACCCAAAAACGCTCTTGAAGCTATATGATTTTGCACCAGTAAGTTGCACACCCTTGCTTGCCACCAACAATGAGGCAGAATATGCATTGTGCCATTAGGTGATTTTAAGAAGTATTTGCCATGATATACTCACCAAGAATGGAAAGAGGATATCTCATTCGGAATGATTAAAGCTTGCCGCATAAAGGTCAGCAATCGCCTTAGACATATTTAGTTGCAGTGATTTCATCAGCGATATATGGGCTTGGCATCATCAGGCAAAGGAACTCAGAATAAATACTTGTACAAATAACGAATAGTGCAACCAAACCGATAAATATTATGATGCACCCTCTTTCCGAAGCGAGCCTTCATTACCGCAACATCTTTACTTCGCGAACAGAACAAGAACTTGAGACGATTTCCAAAATTAAACGATTTATGGAAAGATTTTCTGCCGATGAAGTCTTCCGTAAAAGATTACAGGAAAATCATCTAAATCCCCATTTGATCCTTGCCGAATATGGACTGGAAATTGACTTGCAACGCGCTCTACCGCTGTGGCACGACCAATATAGCAAGTACCGCTTTAAGACGAATCAGGAACAAAAATGGCCGCTGGCCGATATGTTTGACCGTTACATCAACGACATGCGCAAATATCGTGCGCTTATCCGCGAACAAGGCGACATGTCTCAGTCCTATCCCCGATTCCATTCTTGGCGCGAGCGGCAGATTGCTCGTTCCGCCAGTGAGATTCCAGGCAATTATGAAGCCATCACCCACTCCATAATTTCTTTTGAGTTGAGCCAAGGTTGTTCCGTGGGTTGCTGGTTCTGCGGCATTTCAGCGGACAAATTTACAGGATATTATCCTTACGATACAGAAAACGTCCAGCTGTGGCGGGCCATGTTGCAAGTCGTCTATGAGCTGTTTGGCGAAGCCGCCCATACCGGTTTCTGCTACTGGGCGACCGATCCTTGCGATAACCCGGATTATGCGGCATTTATCAATGATTACTATCAGGTGATGGGCTGTCTCCCACAAACCACCACCGCTACACCACTGAAGAATTTGGAATTGACACGCAAAATCTTGCATCTTTCTGAACAACACCGTTGCACGAAGAATCGTTTTTCGGTGATTAGTTTGCGCTTACTTAATCAAATCCATCAAACCTTTACAGCAAGGGAGTTGTTGGATGTCGAACTGGTCATGCAGAACAAAGAATCCCTGACCTTGAAGACAGTGGCAGGACGGGCAAGTGAACGCCAAGAGCGTTTTCGTAAATCAGGCCGTAATGATGAAAATTTAAAGCTAAAGCGTGACCACTCCACAATTGCCTGTGTTAGCGGTTTTTTGGTGAGCATGCTGAAAAAGACGATACAACTGATAGCACCAACACGCGCATGTGAGAAGTGGCCATTAGGTTATCGTATCTACGCTGAGCGCCAGTTTACGAATAGCGAGACATTTCGGACGGCTTTGGTCGAGATGATTGATGAATTTATGCCGGATTCATTGCCTGATGGAAACCTGGTTTCTTTTAGGAAAGACTTGACTTTTTCGGTCGTGCCAGAGGGTGATGAAAGTAGTTTTTATTTAAAAAGCAAATGGGTGAAACATACCTGCAAGGGCTTTTCATTCATGCGCCTTTTGGGCGAGCTGATCGCATCCGGATCATATTGCGTCGATACGTTGACTGCCCAATTAGTCGAAGCCGGCGCGGATGCAGGGCAGACTAAAAATACTTTGCAGCATTTGTATGATAAAAGCTTGTTAAATGATGAGCCAGATTATGCTTGAGCAGCAATCCGGCCCGAAGCATTTTGGGCGAACACTGAGTCAAATGGAAACGTTTGCAGAATTTGTTTGTTCAAATCATTTCTGCTGTCGATGCGCCAGAATAATAAATACTACTTCCTTATGAAGATGGACAAGGGTTAACGTGAAAACATCCGTTCATGGCCTCGTCGAATCGTTTCTATCATTTGGAGGGATTTATAAGACATAAACAGAATCACCTTCACTTTCTCCCGATGGCTCAGGAGTCGTTTCGGTTGTGGGCGCTACATTACCTGAAGATGCATTCGAGCCCATAATATCAGCCTCACGCTCCAGCCCTTTGTCATCATTTATAGCAACACTGTTTGGCATTTTTCTACCTCTCAATTTTAATTGTGTTTATTTTCGATTGTTTGGTCTGATCGCGCCTGAATGTAATATGGCTTTCACAAGGATGATTCAGGCCATAAAATTCTATATCTCATCATAACTCCGGTCAACTCCAGCTAAGCTAACTTCTTGATACTATGTGATATGCAATATTATTCAATCAATTACATCTTTGCCTCGCCATTTTTCATCCTGGATTTCATAAAACTTATCGCTGGGGCTAGTGCTTTTTATGGCGGCATCTGAGTAAATAGGCCGATATGCTTTGAAACTTAACAATCCCCCACAAATGACTGTACGTCAATTCGTTAGACATAAAAAAACCCGCAAAGCCAGATAAACTTGCAGGTTCCTGATATTCTTTACATCTCGCCGGATACTTAAATGGCGGAGAGAGAGGGGTTCGAACCCTCGATACGTTGCCGTATACACACTTTCCAGGCGTGCGCCTTCGACCACTCGGCCATCTCTCCTTTTATTCAGCTCCCCGCAGATAACGAGAAGCCGAGTAGAATAATCGATATTACGTTTTGACGCAATGGCATTTATCCGCCAGCTTCGGATAATGCTTCCAACTCATCCCATCGCTTATACACTTTCTCCAATTCCGTATCGATCTGTTTCAATTCATCCAAGGTCTTCGCAACCACGGCTTGATCTTTTTTGTAGAACTCAGGCGCACTGATTTGCCGGTTTAACTCCGCTTGCTTGGTTTCCAACTCAGCGATCAGTTCCGGCAATTTCTCCAGTTCCTGCTGTTCTTTGAAACTGAGCTTTTTTTTCGTTCCGGTACGAGAAGGCGTCTGTGCCGCCGGTTTCTCCTGCTTGGTTACCTTGGCCGTTTCGGCCTGCTTCACCTGCTTGACATGACTCATCCAGTCGCTATAGCCGCCGACAAACTCATCGACTTCGCCCGAGCCGTCCAACACAAAGACACTGGTCACTACATTGTCCAGAAAAGCCCTGTCATGACTGACCAGCAATAAAGTACCGTCAAAGTCGACCAATTTTTCTTCCAACAACTCCAGCGTTTCCAAATCCAGGTCATTGGTCGGTTCGTCCATGACGATCAGATTGGAAGGCTTGGTAAATAACCGCGCCAGTAACAAGCGGTTTTTTTCGCCGCCTGATAAGCTTTTTACCGGCGAGCGCGCTCTTGCCGGTGCAAACAGGAAATCCCCAAGATACGACATCACATGCCGTTGGTTACCGGCGATCTCGACAAAATCATTACCATCGGCAACGGTATCGGCAACGGTCATCTCCGGGTCGAGCTGATCGCGCAACTGGTCGAAGTAGGCGATTTCCAGCCGTGTACCCTGCTCTACCGTACCGCTACTGGGTTCCAATTGCTTTAACAGCAATTTCAATAAGGTCGATTTACCGGCGCCGTTAGCGCCAATCAGGCCGATTTTGTCGCCGCGCTGAATCAGCGTAGAAAAATGATTAATGATCTGCCGATCTCCATAGCCAAAGCTAATGTCATTAACCTCGATCACTTTTTTACCGGAGGCATCGCCCCTGTCCAGGGACATTTTGCTGGTGCCTTGAGTATTGCGGCGCTGGGCGCGTTCATTACGCAATTTCTCCAGCGCCCTGACCCGGCCTTCATTACGCGTACGCCGGGCTTTTACGCCCTGCCTGATCCAGACCTCTTCATCGGCCAGCTTCTTGTCGAACTCGGCATTCTGGTTGGCTTCATCCTCAAGGGCTGCGGCTTTACGGGCCAAATAATCGTCGTAATTGCCCTGCCAGGACACCAAATTGCCGCGATCCAAATCAACAATCCGGGTCGCCAGTTTTTGCAGAAACGACCGGTCATGCGTCACAAATAATACCGCGCCCTGAAAATTCAGCAGTTGATCTTCCAGCCAAGTAATACTTTCAAAGTCTAAATGGTTGGTCGGCTCATCCAGCAATAATACTTCCGGCTCAATGACCAAAGCTCTGGCCAACGCTACGCGCCGTTTCCAACCGCCGGACAAGCCGCTAATTTTTAACTCACCGGGCAAATCTAGCTTACTTAAAGTGGCTTCAACCCGTTGCTGAAAATGCCAGCCGTTATGGGCTTCGAGTTTATGCTGCAAATCGCCCAACTCATTCAAAGCCTTGTCGTCGTCGTAATCCATGGTTAACGTCATCGCGTGATAACGGGTGATCCATTCGCCCAGCTCGCCCAAGCCGCCGGCAACCGCATCGTAAATGGTTGCGTCATCAGGCAATTCCGGCGTTTGTTCCAGCCATGCCAGTCTTAATCCCGGTTGCTGCCAGATGTCGCCATGATCGGGCTGAACATTGCCGGCGATAATCTTCATTAAAGTTGATTTACCCTCGCCGTTGCGGCCTAACAAGCCTACCCGTTCCCCAGCATCCAGCTGAAATTCGGCATTTTTCAATAAAGCGTGAGTTCCATAAGCAATGGAAACGTTGGACAATCGTAATAAGGGCATTTTAAAGTTCTTTATGTTGTAAATAGCGTCGTAATAAATCCAGTGCCAGTAAAGCCGCTTGGTTTTGCTTGCGTTTAATAGGGCCTGCCACTGAATGGGTGGTTTGATGAAATCCATCTCCAGTCAGCAGCACATTATATAGAATAATGGCTTGGTCTTTATCGTGAAATGTTTCGTTATCCCCGGAATAGAGCTGAACCAGCACAAAATCGGCAGCACCGGTCTTGTGTATTTCGCCGGCGACGGCCTGTGCAGTTGCAACTAAATCATCGGCATTAACCGCAACCGAAAGTTTTTGCCCTAACCTGCCCAGAGATTGCTCATAGCGCGTTTCCAGCAGCCATGATAAGCCTATGCACTTGGCCGCCAACAAACCCTGGCTGGCTGTTTCCACTACAGCCAGCGTATGCTTGCCGACAGTCATCAATTGATCGACGGTAAATACCAAGTCGCCGCCAATCTGACCCAATCCATCAATTGTAAAAACATGATCGCCCAGCTCTGCTGCAACTTTTGACACCAATGCATTCATGGCAGCTTCAGGGTAATCAGGCACAAACAGCAATTTGGTTTGCACATCGTCCGGGCTGGCCCGGAAACCCAACTGCACTTGGGCCGGGATTTCAATTGAACTCATGCGTTCCTGAATGGCCGACTCGCCTATGCCCATGGTTTTAATGGTGATTAGCTTTCCCGGCCGCAACAAGAACCGGCCTGCCAGCGTTGGCTGGATGGATTCCAAAAACAAATGCCGCATTTCCATCGGTACGCCGGGTACAAAGGCAAACCAGCAACGTCCCACTTGCAGGGAAAAACCCGGCGCCGTGCCCCAGGCATTATCAATTCGCTCGGCCCCTTTCGGAAACATCGCCTGTTTGCGGTTTGATTCGGGCATAACCCGATTTCTAAGCGTAAAAAACCGATTGATCTGCTCAAAAGCAACATCGTCAAACTCCAACGGCAAATCGAACGCCTTGGCAACGGCCTCGGCAGTCAAATCATCACTGGTAGGGCCCAGCCCGCCTGTACAAATGCAACAGTCTGCACGTGCCGATATCTCCCACAGCAAGGCTACCAGATCATCCAGTTTATCGCCTACGGCGGTATGCCGGGTTACGTTAAAGCCCATGGCGACGACTCGCTCAGACAACCAGGCCGCATTGGTATCGACGGTTTGCCCGGTGACGACTTCCTCGCCTTGAGAGAATATTTCTAATATTGGATTCATGCTGGAAATAAGGCTTATTGAGTTTGCGTATCGGCCATAATCGGCTAAAGCGTTTTGAAATACAAATTGACCTTAACACTTAAAGTGGAAGTTGATTTATCCTAAAAAAATCATTTTGTCCACGAAAGACGTAAAAAGCACGAAAAGCCAACTTACTGCTTTATTTTGTGTTTTTCATAGATCAATTGCAGTTTTTAAGTTTACAGGAATTCCGGCTGTTTTTTGCTTAATTCAACAATGCCATAATCGATCCAGCGCCTCTGGAACTCATCGGCCGGCAATGGCATCGAAAGATAATATCCTTGAATCTCATCGCAGCCGTATGATTGCAAAAGTGCCAACTGGGCTTCGGTTTCAACGCCTTCGGCGACAACCTTCATGCTTAAAACCTGGCCCAGGGACACGATGGTCTTGATAAATGCGGCTTCGTTCGAGGCCGGATCATCGTTATAAGCCGAGATGAACGATCGGTCGATTTTAAGAGTCTGTATGGGTAGTTTTTGCAAATAGGATAAAGACGAATAACCTGTGCCGAAGTCGTCCATAGCGATGTGAATACCGCGTGCCTGGATTTGCTGCAAACGTTCGGTTGCTTTCTCGATGTCGTGCATGACCAAGCCTTCGGTCACTTCCAATTCAATCCATTCGGGATTCGTATGCGTTTCCTCAAGAATGCGGTCTAGAATCGCTATAAAGTCATCGGCCAGCAGTTGCAGAGGCGAAAGATTGATTGCAATTCGAAAACCTTCCTGCTGATCGGCCCACTCATTGGCTTGCAAACAGGCCGTCTTCAGTATCCATTTACCTAATGGAATGATTAAAGCCGTTTCCTCGGCGATAGGGATAAAGCGGTCCGGCGGTATAATGCCGAAGCCGGGACGCCTCCAGCGAACCAGCGCTTCGGCGCCGGTTATTCGGCTTAAAGCGCTATCGGCTTTAGGTTGGTAATAAAGCTGGAATTCGTCCTGTTCTATGGCCAGCCGCAATGCGTTTTCCAGCGATAGTCTCTGGTGCGCCGCCTCGTTCATGCCAGCCTCGAAGTATTGAAACATGCCCCGGCCTTTTGCTTTTGCCGCATACATAGCGGTATCCGCATGCTTGGTCAGGGTGTCGAAGTCATTGCCGTCGTCGGGAAAAATGGCAATGCCGATGCTGACGCCGACGAAAACGGTGTAGTCCTTAATTTGCACCGGTTTGGTCATCGCAGCGACCAGTTTCCGGGCCAGTTCGGTGGCATCGGTGATGCCGATTAAACCGGGCAGGATAATGGTAAACTCGTCTCCTCCCATACGGGCAACTGTGTCGGTTTTGCGTAAGCAGTTTTGAATACGCATTGCGATGATTTTCAATAAATTGTCGCCGGCCCAATGACCGAGCGAGTCGTTAACGTTCTTGAAATGATCCAAATCAAGAAAAAACAATGCAATACGGGCATTATTGCGTTGTGCCAAACAAATTTCATGCTCAAATCTATCCTTGAACAGAAACCGGTTAGGAAGGTTGGTAAGCACATCGTAGTACGCCAACTGTTTGAGTTCATGTTCCGTTTGTTTCTGGTGGCTGATGTCCGTGGAGATCGCCACATAATGCGTTAGCTGGCCCAACTTGTCAGTGACGGCGTTGATGCTGAGTAGCATTGGGCAAAACTCGCCATTTTTCCGACGATCCCAGATTTCTCCTTTCCATTCCCCGTCGTTCAACAACGATTGCCATAAATGCTTGTAAAACGACCGATCGTGCAGTTTCGATTTCAGCATACGGGGATTTTGGCCCAGCACTTCGGAGCGCTCGTAGCCGGTGATTGCGCAGAATGCCGCATTGACTTCCAGGATAGTGCCCTGCGGATCGGTGATAAAAATCGCTTCGCTACTATTGTTAAAGACTTTGGCGCTTAGTCTCAACCGGGTTTCCCGATTTTTCAACTCGGTGATGTTCAAAGCAGTTACGACTGCGCCTTCCAGCTTTCCCTGTTTCGAATGCAGCAAACTGCCCTTCAGCCAATAAATGGCTTTGGAACTGTCCGGATTTTTACCTAACAGCTCATGCTCACCGGTGTAGTAGCCTTTAAGCCGGACCGTTTCCAACAGCACGGAACTGATCAGCCAGGGCAACGCCGGCAAATGCCCGGCAAGATACTGTCGTTCTGCGGGAATCAGTAAATCGTCGATACCGGTTCCCAGTAATTCTGTCTCGGTGAATCCGAGTTCCCGTTCAACTCCCGTATTCAGTCGCTGAATCCGGCCTTCGGTATCAATGACGAACAGGAGATCGTCCATGGTATCCATAACGCGGTCGACGAAACGGTTGAGGTCTTGCTGCTGATTCGCTTTATGCTGGAGCTTGACCTTTTGCTGTTCGGATTCGCTGAGCATGGCATCCATGCTTTGGGTGATGACGAGGATTTGCCTTTCCTGTTTCAGGTTGGCTAAGCGTAGTTTATCGATCTCTTCCTGTAATCTAAGCATTGTTTCGGAATCTCCGCTGCCGGAAATATTTTCAGCGGCTTCCAATTGGCAGGTTTCGTTTAAGGATGCCAGAAATTGCCCCTCGTATTCTTTGATACGGAATTCGGCAATTTTCAAATCTATGCATCGGCCATGCGCCGGACAAACAAGGCTTCCGTTGGACAGCGGGCAATATGTCAGATCGTAACCTTCATGAGGACAAAAAGCGGGAACAGCTTTAAATTCGCCTTGAATATTGAAAATCAGAATATCGATAGGACGATGCGTCCCCGGTAATTGCAACCGGCCTTTCCAGCGCGGCGGATCGACGAAGTCGAAAAATATGACCGATTCAACAATGACATCGTGAAAACTTGAACGTTGACGACTCATGCCAACACAAGGTTTTGTATTAAATGGACGGTTTTGAGTACGGCCTGTTCGGTCTTATCGGACAGGCCGGGACAAAAGGCGGCCACGGCAGCGATTTCGACACCCACGATCAGAATATCCGGCAGCGGATTCCTGATGATTTTGAGAGCTTCCAGCAAATACGGAATTCCCAGGCCATGACCGGTGAGCTGCTCGGGTCTGTCGGCCAAATCTTCGGGTCTCAACACGAAAATCTGACCGACATTCCCGAAATTAGCCAGAGCATCGACCAGAATCGCTTGACTGCAATTTTCAAGAAACCGGAGCGCATTGAGTCCGGCGATGCCCGCATTGAATATCTCGACATTTTTCGGCCAGGTCAACTGACAAAGCTGTGCGTAGATGCGGATACCGAAGCCGTCATCTCCGTGCAGTTCGTTACCGAAACAAACAATGTGCTGCATACCCATAACTTAGGGCCATACAGTCATGCGTTTGCCCGTGTCGAGTACATGCACGGTACAGACCAGACAAGGATCATGGGAGCGGATAATATGACCGATCTCTACCGGATCGTCTGGATTGTCGACAGTCAGGCCAATCAAACTGCTCTCCCAATGCCCGTGCCGGCCTTCGCTGTCTTTGGGCGATGCGTTCCAGGCAGTTGGCGTAACGACTTGATAGCGACTAATCACGCCGTCGGTGATTTGCACCCAGTGGCCCAGCGCGCCGCGCGCCGCCGTTACCAGTCCAAAACCTTCCCCGTCGGGGATTTCCAACTGGCCGGGAGGAATCATATGCGGGTCGTTAGGATGTGCGGCCAGCTCATGCAGGATTTCGCGCATTTCATGCAACAGCCGGGCGGTACGGCGCAAGCGGGCGAACTGACGCAGCCACGCATTGCCGCCCTCAGCCAGATATAACGAACGGATCAACGGCTCGCCGTCGATTAACGCGTCAGCCAAAGGACCGGTTTGCACGACTTTATCTTGATAGCGCGGGGCCTTGCACCAGGTATAGCGGTCGGAATGGGGTTGATAATCCGGGATGGTTTGCCCCTGAAACGGATGACGGCCGCCCGTGTATGGCTGAAACCAGGAATAGCGCACATGTTCGGTAATTTCGGCTTGCTCGAAAGGCTCGATGTCGCCGGTATCGCCATTGAAAAAACCGGAGCGAAACAGATGCTTGCGTTGCGGCGGAAAAGTCCCGGCATCGTCCGGGTCGTCGTAAGCGCCGTAACTGATCATATGAGGCGTGCCGAAACCCACTTGATATAAGCCGATTTCGCGACTCATCAGTGTGAACAGCCCGATAGCGCTGTCGGCGTGCGCATCCTTCGCTGCCAGCCAGGTGAAGAATTCGTCGGCGGATTCTAGGGCCAGCCAGGAATCCAGGTCTGTACCTATAATGTTTTGTTCGAACCAGCGGGTCAGTTTGTTAAGGATGGACAGACTGTCGATAACATGGCGGCTACTCGCAGGCGACGTCACACCGCCCGGCAACATATAGGATGAGTGCGGCCACTGACCACCAAACAGCGCAATAATTTCGACGGCATGACGCGAATGTTCGAGAGCGCCGCGGTGAACCCAGCCTTTGAACGGCAGAAAAGCAGTGCGCGCTTTTTGATAAAACGACCGTTGCTCGTATTTGGGGTGGCAAAAGTCGGCGGTGAAGAACAAAAAAGATTGCCGCAGGTCGCTTTGCACTGTCTCTGCCATCAAACACAGGTTGCGGATACGAATGGCTGCCGGCGGTACAGGAACGCTCCCGACATTTTCCAATGCCAGCACCGCAGCATTTAATTGCGCGGTGCCGCAGATGCCGCAGATACGTGGCGTGATGACCAACGAATCTTTGGGCTTGCGGCTTATCAGGATTTGTTCGAACCCTCTATACATTGAGCCGATACAGCGGGCATCGACGACTTTGTTGTCTTCCAGTTCCAGCTGAAAATCGAGATCGCCTTCGACCCGGTTAAGGTCTATTTGGATGATTCTTCTGGACATCGGTTAAGGGTCCATGGTCTTGTTCAGCACCCGCTCAGGGGCTGCTTCGTGGGCCAGGCTTTTGTAAGCCATATAATTGGCCCGCTCTACGCCCAGCGGCAGATGTACCGGAATAGTACCGATTTTTTCGGTGAGAAACAGGTCCTGATCTTGGGGAAAGTCCGGGGACGTGCAGCCGAAACACGGCACGCCTGCACGCGTCTTGCTGCTGCGGCCATTCCAGAGTTCGGTATTGCAGATGGCTACCGTGACCGGCCCTTGGCAGCCCAGGTTAAAGAACATGCACGCTTTGCCGCCGAATGCGGTTTCTTCGACATTGTACTCATGATATTCGTTACGGGTGCAGCCCTGATGCACTGTAGTATTGAAAAAGGCTTTGGGGCGGTTGATATGATCGAGTTCTACCGGAAGCCCGGATGCCAGCATGGCCAGCGTTTTGGTCATCGCATTGGGATGAGCCGGACAGCCTGAAAGATTAATAACCGGCAAGCCTTTACGCGAGCGCCATTCGATCGGTAATAACCCGCCGGGAGATTGTTTATCGAATTGTAAGCCCAAACAGTCGGTAGGATTGGGCGGCGCGGCATGGACACCGCCGTATGACGCGCAGGTGCCCAGAGCGACTACGTATTCAGCCTTTTCGACCAGTTGACTGATCAGGCTCATTTTGGAACGCCCCCGATAAGGATCATACATGCCTGAACCGTTGGGCCCGGTGATGATGCTGCCTTCAATGCAAAAAATGTCGAGTGCTTGCCGATCCGCGAGGATCGCCTCGATCAAAGTATCCAGCTTGCTGGTCGGTTCTATGGACAAAGAGGGTTGCCAAAGCATCTCGATGTTGTATTCATCCACGAGTTCTTCCAGAGACGGACTGTCCGCACACAGGATTGACATGGTGTCGCCACCGCAGGAGCCGGTTTGTAGCCAAAGTAATGTCGTCATAAAAGTCTCTGTGATACTCTAAACTGGACGGCCTTGCTGAATAAATACTCTTAAGGCCGGGGCATTTCGGAGCGTAGCGACGCGGGAAGTTATGTTTTTACTCTATCTCGTTAATTGCCGTCAAATCCGTTTGTTCAGCTTAACCCAAGCCGATTTGTCATTGTAGCATAGTCTTATTTGCCCCCCATCCGCTGCCGGCACCGAATAAATTCAACAAACTGCTGTGCCCAAAATCTTTGGATCGATTGCTTCTATAACACGCTATGCCAGAACGGTAATGTAATCAGGCTGATTACCGTTGTCACCGTTACCGCCATCGCATACAGCGAACTATCGAGCCGATAGCGATCACAAAAAACGATTCCGAGAACCATACACGGCATCGCCAGATCAAGCACCGCCGCTGCCCGGTATTGGCCGACTATAGGCAAAAAACCAACCAAAACCATCGCAAACAACGGCATTAACGCCATTTTAATAATTATAACGGGGATAACATATGGAATATTACGGACGGTTACCGCCTTCCAACTTAAGGCAAGTCCCAGAGAAAACAGCATCAACGGTACAACGGCGGCGGATAACTTTTGCAATACGCCGAGCAACCAAACCGGAGCAACGCAGCCGTTAATATTAAGCATAACCGCGATAACCGCGGCCCAGAACGGCGGTGCATTGAAAAACAACCATAGTGTCCGCGGCTTTTCCACGCTATCTTCGCCGTAATACCGCGCTATCACGACACCCACGGTAAACAGCAGCGGCGTGGCTGCAAATAAATCCATCTGTATGACCACTGACCTGGCCCAACTGCCAAAGGTTTGCTCTAAAACCGGCAGACCCAGATAAGTTACATTGGGAAATGCGGCAGCCAGTATCATCGCTCCCATACGCCTATCTTCAAATTTGAACAGTGATCCAACCATCCACAGGCAAAGTATCGCAAAAACAATACTGCCCATGCCCAGCAACGCATACTGGAACGAATGCAAACCTATATCCGCAGACCATAAAACCTCAAGAACCATAGCCGGCAGCAGCAAATAATAGACTACAGTGGTCAAAACCTGCCGCGTTTGATCGGCCGACAAACCTCCCGGTTTTGCAAAACGCCATCCGGCGCCGCATACCATTAGCAAGGTCATTTGTATCAATGTTGAATTCATAATCGAGGACTATTGTAGCGATAGTGAATTTTAACATTCACCGTTAAAACAAGTTCCGGTAATATATATCGTCTTATTATTCGGGGAGTGTTTAAGTGCGTTTATTTTCAAGATATTGCCAGATCGGTGTTTTTTTATTAATAGCCAGCCCTTTTGCAATTGCGGAAACTGACGTCATCTCACCTAATGAGGCCGCAACAATGCGCGTCAAGAACCACGCGGTTATTGTGGATGTGCGTGAAAATGACGACTGGAATGAACACCAAATTCACGGAGCCATTCATATTCCGCTATCCCAATTGAATGCTCGGCTAGCGGAACTTGAACCTTATAAAAACCACCCGGTCATCACCCAATGCCAAGCCGGCCTACGTTCCGCACAAGCCCAGCTGATATTAAAGGCGGCGGGATTTTCCAAGGTTTATTTAATGAACGGCGGAATACAGGCTTGGCACAGCCAAGGCTTTGTGACCGAATAAACCGTAGCCCATCAATCGCGAACAACGATGGGCGCCGTGCCTCAGCTCATTCTATAGATTTTTTATTTTTTACCTTATGTCTACTATGCCTCAATCATTTATCTCAACCAAACCCATCCCCGTCCGCGAACGCTTAATCATGGCATTGGATGTCCCCAGCATTCCCGAGGCGCAAGCTTTGGTGGAAGAACTCGGCGACTCGGTGATCTTTTACAAAGTCGGTATGGAACTGTTTATGTCGGGCGACTATTTCGGCTTTATCGAATGGTTAAAACAGCAAAATAAGAAAATCTTTGTCGACCTGAAGTTTTTCGATGTGCCTGCCACCGTGGGCCGGGCTATTAAAGCTTTGAGCAGCAAAGGCGTCGATCTTGCCACCATTCACGGCAACGATGCGATTATGGAGGCCGCCGCCAAGGAAAAAGGCGACCTTAAAGTATTGGCCGTGACCGCGTTAACCAGTTTGGATCGAGGCGACCTTGATGATTTAGGCTTTGCCTGCGATGTGCGCGAGTTGGTTTTGTCCCGCGCCAAACGCGCCTTGCAAATCGGCTGCGACGGCATTGTTTCATCCGGCCTTGAAGTTGCGATGCTGAGGGAAGAGCTGGACCATAAGCTGTTGGTCATCACCCCGGGTATCAGGCCTGTCGATAATCGCGAAGAGGACGATCAAAAACGCGTGGTCAGTGTGGAAACGGCTTTCCAGAACGGCGCCGATTATATCGTCGTCGGCAGACCGATCCGCGATGCAGAAAATCCTAAAGCGATGGCTGAGAAGATTCAGGGGCAGATTCTTGCACAATTTCAACCTGTTCAATAAGTTCGACTCAAAAGGGGCAGCCGTCCCTTGACACCTTTTTTAATATAATCCTGCGACTATGGAATTTGATCTCGCTTTTACCACCTCATATCTGGTCGCTTTTACGATGGGATTGTTCAGTAGCATGCACTGTATCGGCATGTGCGGTTCCATTATCGGAACCCTGACCTTAAGCCTCAGCCCGGAAATACGGAACCAAAAAAACCGGCTGCTGCCTTTTGTGTTTAATTACAATATCGGACGCATTACCAGTTACACGATAGCCGGCGCATTAGCGGGCGTTATTGAAGCGCTGATTACGATGCCGATGGGTGAAATCAGCGGACATAGACTGCTGCAATTGCTGTCCGCGGCGATCATGACCGGATCCGGGCTCTATATAGCCGGATGGTTCCCCCGCTTTGCCTATATTGAAAAAATCGGCCTGCGTTTCTGGAAAAAGATAGAGCCTTTTGGCCGTAAACTGATTCCTGTAAAAAATCGCACCCAGGCCTATCTTTTCGGCATGGTGTGGGGATGGCTGCCGTGCGGTTTGGTCTATTCGGCTTTGGCGCTCTCCGCAACAGCAGGCAATATCAGCCAAAGCGCACTGACCATGTTGTTTTTCGGATTGGGAACTTTACCTGCGGTTATGGGAGTCGGTATAATGACCGGCATTCTAACCAGGTTATCCAGAATGCAGCGTTTCAAACAGGCTATCGGCCTGTTTATGATTGCGCTGGCTCTACTGGCCGCACTGCCTTGGCTTAACCCCATGGCAATTACAACACACATGGCATTACATTAAGAGGTATCTATGGATCATTTTAACACGATCATCGGTCAATCTCCTGCATTGGATTCCTTAATCCGTAGCGCCAAAATTGTTGCCGCTACCGATGTTACTGTATTGCTTAAGGGTGAAACGGGCACCGGCAAAGAAGTACTTGCTACAGCGATTCAACAAGCCGGCTCTCGTGTCAACAAGGCTTTTATTACCCTGAATTGCGCAGCATTACCTGAAAGCCTGATCGAATCGGAATTATTCGGTCATAAAAAAGGCTCATTTACCGGAGCGAGCACAGATAAGCAAGGCCTTTTGCAGGCGGCGAACGGCGGCACCCTGTTTCTCGATGAGATTAATTCCTTACCGCTATCGATTCAGGCAAAATTATTACGCTTTCTTGAATCCGGCGAGTGTCTTGCTGTCGGCGAAATCAAACCTTACAAAGTCGATGTTCGCGTTATTTCCGCAACCAACACGGACCTGAACAAGCAGATCGAAAACGGCCAATTCAGATCCGATTTATATTTCCGTTTGAATGTTGTACCTTTGGAATTACCGCCGCTGGCGCAGCGCACTGACGATATCGAATCGCTGATCAAGCACTTCCTGGCCTTATTTGAAAACGCACACGCACTGACCGCGCCCAAATTCAGCAAGGCGGCTTTAAAAACACTGAAAGCTTACCCATGGCCGGGCAATATCCGCGAATTGCGTAATTTATGCGAAAGACTCAGCATTTTATTGGCCGGCAGAGTTATAGAACCGGAAAATCTTCCGCCTGAATTTACCACCAGATACATCAGCAATACGCCTGCCGCAACCGATTTCACATTGCCTGAAAACGGACTGCAACTGGATACGTTAGAGGCTAATTTAATACATCAGGCCCTGAACCGCACTAATGGCAATCGAAGCAAATCTGCAAAACTATTGGGCATTTCCCGCGACACCCTGCTTTATCGTATGCAAAAACACGGCTTTGCGAGCTAATATTCAGCGCCTTCTTACCCACTGAGCGGTAATGTTGTCGCTCTTTCCGTGAGCGCGGAGCACTGCCAGTTGCGCCAATTTGCCAAGCTCATCCTTGCCACCGGCAGGTTGAGCCAATTGCAAAAGCTCGGATTGCTTTACATATTCCCAAAAACCATCAGTGCAAAGCATAAAAGTCTCGCCCTTTTTCATGGCCGGATACAGATTAATCTCCACCTCATGCGCTTTCAGGATGTTGATGGTACGTGTTAACCGATTTTGCTCCGGATGCAGCGCCATCTCCTGTTCGGTAATCTTACCTTCATTCAATAATTGTTGCGGAATGGAATGATCCTGAGTTCGCCACACTATCTGCTGCGGATTCATCCTGTATATCCTCGAATCACCGCAATGCGCAGTCAACACCCGCTGCTCATCCATATAAAGGATTGCGCAGGTCGTATGGGCATCATGACCTGATTTGTCGAAAGCAAACAGACGTTTCATTTCATTGACAGCCGCATCAATCCACATCGAAAAAGTATCGACCGGATTACGCTCCATCTGCTTACCGTAAGCATTTGCAAACCTGAGCAAGCCCTGGCAGAAAAAACGGGACGCTTTTTCTCCGGCATGATGGCCGCCCAAGCCATCGGCAACGACAAATAACGCATAACTATCGTTAACGATATGCGTCATAAAGTCCTGATTAATTTCCCTGTCACCGGTCAAGGTTAACTGATAGAACTCCAGCGCCACTTATTTTCCTTGAGTTAAACGCTCTGCTGCACAAATCCGCCGGGAGCGGATTTGCATTTACCCTAAGGGTGCCGGGCAGGACAGCCCTGCATGAATCTTGCATTACGCATGATCCGCTTCAAATCCTTAACCGACTGGGCCAAACCGGAAAACACCGCCTGAGCGATAATCGAATGACCGATATTAAGCTCCACTATTTCCGGTATCGCGCAGATGGCCTCAACATTATAAAAGTTCAAACCATGCCCGGCATTCACTTGCAACCCGGCGCTATGAGCATAAACAGCAGCCCTATTGATACGCGCCAGTTCTTCGGCTTGCTGTTGCGAATTGTGCGCCTCGGCGTAACAGCCGGTGTGCAACTCGACAACCGGTGCGCCGGCTTTTACCGCCGCATCGATCTGTATCTCATCGGGATCGATAAACAAAGACACTTCAACGCCTGCACCCGCCAATCTATCGCAAGCCCAGTGCAGGCGCTGCAGATTTCCGGCAACATCCAGCCCACCTTCGGTAGTCAATTCTTCGCGTTTTTCCGGCACCAGACAGCAGGCATAGGGCTGCACTTTCACAGCGATATCGACCATCTCATCGGTCACCGCCATTTCCATATTCAGCCGGGTATGAAGCATCTGTTTTAATAAATAGATGTCCCGGTCCTGGATATGCCGCCGGTCTTCCCGCAAATGCGCGGTTATGCCGTCGGCACCGGCCTGCTCTGCAACCAATGCCGCCTGAATCGGTTCAGGATAAAGCGTGCCTCTGGCTTGTCTCAGGGTAGCGACATGATCGATATTCACGCCTAATAGGATATTTGTTTTATTCATTTTTCGCGCTGGACGGAGTCTGTCGCCTCGTCCACTCCGTTTGAGATTGTTGTGGTTGGAGAAAGGTAAAAGATTACGATCTGGATGGTAAGCCCTGTCCGGCGCCGGTATGTTGAATAACTTTATTAATTACCGCTCGGCTTTTAAGTTGCTTGCCCTGCAAATAAACATCAATGACCATCCTCATCAGTGCTTTTGCTTCGCTTAATACGTGCGGATCGGTTAATTCCCTGGAATTTAACGCCTGCAAAGTTCCGCCTGAAAACTGTCCATTCATCGCTTCAACCGCTCCTTGACCTACATTGAAATCGTACTTTTTAAACGATTCAACCGGTTTTTCATTATCATCGTATTCAAACGACAAACCATAACCCGTGCACTCCAGCAGATTAAGCTCAAATTGCCGCAATGCCGCCTCCATGCTCGTCCCACCCGTCAAGCCGGATAAACATTCGCGATAATGTTCAAACACTTCGGGATGAGGATCGTATTTGTGTAAAAAACAACTAACCAGCTCATTGATATAAAAACCGCAATAAAGCGCGAGTCCCTTTATGTCGTTAAACGGCTGAATAATTTCGACATCGGTCAGCGTTTTTAACTCTGCCTTGCCAAAATAGGAAATGAGTAACGGGATAAAGGGTTGCAGCATGCCTGCTGTTTTAGACTTGGTTTTTCTTACGCCTTTGGCCAGCACAGAGATCCGGCCAAAATCCCGGGTTAACGCATCGATAATCAAGCTGGTTTCCCGGTATTTGCGCTGCTGCAAGATAAAGGCAGGCTGCAAGTAAACTGCGGTTTCAGTCATTAAAGCCCAGGCTTTGCAAGGCTCGCTCACTATCCGACCAGCCTTTTTTGACTTTAACCCAAAGCTGCAAATAGACCTTCTGCCCAAGCAGCTTTTCTATATCCACACGGGCATCGGTACCGACCTTCTTCAACATGTCGCCTTCCTTGCCGATGACGATATTCTTTTGGGTCAAGCGTTCAACCCAGATAATCGCGTATATCTTAGTAATGTTGGGCTTTTCTTCGTAGCGCTCAATCTCGACCGTAAGCGCATAGGGCAGCTCATCGCCTAAGCGTCTGGTCAGCTTTTCCCTGACAATTTCAGCCGCCAGAAACCGCTCGGACCGGTCGGTAACCTGGTCCTCGGGATAGATCAAATCACGCTCAGGCAACAGCGCCATGATCAAGCTTTCCAACTGATCAAGATTGATTCTTTTTAACGCGGAAATGGGTACTAAATGCTTGAACGGAAAACGATGCTGGGCTTCGTTAAAGAACGTCAAAATAGCTTCTTTGTCCGCCACCTTATCAACCTTGTTTACAGCAAGGATCACCGGCAAACCGGCCTGTTCCAGTTTTTTGAAAATAGCCTCGTCATATTCATGCCAAGACAAGCCATCGATCAGCCAGACGATCACATCGACGCCCAGCAAAGTCGTTTCTGCGGTCCGGTTTAAATAACGGTTCAGCGCCCGCTTTTCACTGTTATGCATGCCGGGCGTATCCATATAAATAGCCTGCCCCGCTTCAGTGGTGTTAATGCCGAGAATTCGATGCCGCGTAGTTTGCGGCTTACGTGAGGTAATGCTGATTTTCTGCTTTAACAGATGATTCATCAATGTTGACTTGCCAACATTGGGGCGCCCAATCAGGGCGACGAAACCACAATTCATTTAGTTTCCTTATTTAATAATTCGAGCATAAGCTCTGCCGCCGACTGCTCGGCTTTTTTTCTGGAATTTCCAGTACCAATGCAGGACTCTGCTATTAATGATGTCGTACATTTAACTTTGAAAGTTTGTTCATGAGCAAGCCCGGACATGGTCATTAAAGTGTAATCCGGCAGCTCCATTTTTTTGGACTGCATTAACTCCTGTAATTGAGTTTTAGGGTCTTTCTGCCAATTATCCAAAGACAAATTTTTCAGCTTTTCCGCAAATAGCTGCAAGATCCATTGCTGGCACGCATCCATGCCCTGATCGTTGTACAACGCGCCGATAATCGCTTCCACGGCATCTGACAGAATGGAATCTCGACGAAAGCCGCCACTTTTCAACTCTCCCGAACCCAGCAACAAATAATCACCCAACTGATGTTTTCTAGCCAGCTCTGCCAGTGATCCCTGATTGACCAAACTTGCTCTTAACCGGCTTAAAACACCTTCACAGGCACCGGGAAATAACTCATATAACTTCTGTGCGATAACAAAACCTAAAATTGAATCGCCCAGAAACTCCAAGCGTTCATTGTTGTTCGGACTTGCGCTTCGATGCGTTAAAGCTATGGTAAAAAGCTGGGGATTATTAAACGCCAAACCCAGCTTTTTAGATAACTCTTCTGGCTTTTTTATCACTTCTGACCGACCTCGAAAGAGTCGTGAAACTCGGCTAACACACTCAGGTTACTGACCAATTTCACAACAGTTTCATACTCGATATCTACTTTCAGATAGTCGCCATGCCTGATTACTTTAATCTCATCCTGAGTGACGTCGTAGACATAATTGATACTAAAACGCTTAGCCAAACTTTCCCTGATTTCCGCTTCGCTTTTTGTTTGAATATCCGGAGACTCCTTTAACGCTGCCAGAGCGCTCTTTACCTTGCCGTGGTCCAGATAAATGGGAACGATCTTAAGTGTCAATAAAGTAAAAAAACCAATGAGCCCCAGAACAAAAACAAGCGAAATCAATGTCAAACCTTGCTGACGTTTAGGTGATAAATTCATTTTTTCTCCGGATGATTTATAAAAGAAATAAGTATAGTGCAGTTTATTTCAACACTGTGCCAATGCGGTCAAGACCGACACCTTTATTTTGCCAATCCCAACTCATCCAGATAAAAAATGCTTTTCCAACCAGGTTTTCTTCAGGAACCGTACCCCAGTAACGACTATCGTTGCTGTTATCACGGTTATCACCCATCACAAAATAGCTCCCTTTCGGCACGACATACACGCCTTCGGCAGAGGCTGCGCCATTCCTTATCAAAATGCTATGCTCAACGCCGGTCAGATCTTCCAACAAATGCTCATTCCCGGTCATATCCTCGCCTTGACCTACGCCCTGATAGCGCCCCAGAGAAACTTGATTGATCGGAACGCCGTTAATGTGCAGTTTTTTATCGTAATAAGCGACCCGGTCGCCCGGCAAGCCGATCACACGTTTGATGTAATCGACAGTCGGGTCTTTGGGATAACGAAAAACCACAATATCCCCGCGTTTGGGCTCGTTCAACTCAATGATTTTTTTATTGATAACCGGCAAGCGTATGCCGTAGGTGAACTTGTTTACCAGAATAAAATCGCCGATCAGTAAAGTCGGCATCATCGATGCGGAAGGTATGCGAAAAGGCTCGGCTATGAATGAACGCAGAAGCAACACAATCAATACAACCGGAAAAAAAGAACGCGCATACTCTACCAATATGGGTTCATTTTCTTCATCAAAAACCTCCCCTCTTGATTTGAGTACCAGTAAATATCCGCCCCAAATTACACCGGTAATCAGCGTGGCGACGACAAGAAAAAAGGAGAAATCGTAATCCATAGTATATGTCTTCAAAGTGTATGGGCAATCCCTTGTGATTGCCCTGATGAGCCAAAGTCCAAGTTATTCTTTGTTAAGCTGTAAAACGGCCAGGAATGCCTCTTGAGGAATCTCGATATTACCGACCTGCTTCATACGTTTTTTTCCGGCTTTTTGCTTTTCGAGCAGCTTTTTCTTACGGCTGATATCGCCGCCGTAACATTTCGCAATCACATTTTTTCGCATCGCTTTAACGGTGGAGCGGGCAATAACCTTGGAGCCGATGGCTGCCTGTATCGCAACCTCATACATTTGCCGTGGAATCAGGTCTTTCATCTTTTCAACCAGATCCCTGCCCCGGTTATGACTTAGATCCCGATGCACGATAATAGACAGGGCATCCACCTTTTCAGCATTGATTAAAACGTCCAGCTTGACCAGTTCGGCCGGCTGAAAACGCAAAAACTCGTAGTCAAACGATGCAAAGCCCCGACTCACCGATTTTAAACGATCGAAGAAATCCAGCACCACTTCGCTCAACGGCATTTCATAATGCAGCGATACTTGCCTGCCGACATATTGCATGTCTTTCTGCACGCCGCGTTTTTCTATACACAACGTGATCACGCCGCCCAGATAGGCCTGCGGCACCAAGATATTAGCCCGAATAATAGGCTCCCTGATTTCCTTGATGGTTCCCATATCCGGTAATTTAGCCGGATTATCGATCATCAAAACCTGGTCGTTCTGGGTAATGACTTCATAGATAACGGTAGGCGCTGTCGTAATCAGGTCAACATCGTATTCCCTTTCCAAGCGCTCCTGCACGATCTCCATATGCAACATACCGAGAAAACCGCAACGGAAACCAAAACCTAGAGCCTGCGACGTTTCAGGCTCAAAGTGCAAGGAAGCATCATTGAGATTCAACTTGTTGAGCGCCTCGCGCAAATCCTCATAATGATCCGAACTGACGGGATACAAACCGGCAAAAACGCGCGGCTGTACCCGTTGAAATCCGGTGAGCTGTTCGGTTGCCGGGTTATCGGTCCAGGTGATGGTATCCCCTACCGGCGCGCCGAAAATATCTTTAATACCGGCCACGACATAGCCGACTTCGCCGGTATTTAAAATGTCTTTTTCCAGCCGTTTGGGGGTAAAAACACCGACTTTTTCGGCTATAAACGACTTGCCGGTGGACATGATGGTGATCTTTTGCTTTCTGCGGATACTGCCATGCATAATCCTGACCAGCGACACCACGCCCAGATAGCTGTCAAACCAGGAATCGATAATCAACGCCTGTAACGGACCGGCAGTGTTGCCTTCAGGCGGCGGAACTTTAAGCACCAGTTGTTCCAGCACATCCTCAACGCCCAGACCGGTTTTAGCGCTGATCATCAGCGCTTCGTCGGCAGGGATTCCTATCACTTCTTCAATCTCAGCCTGTACCCGCTCGGGTTCCGCTGAAGGCAAATCGATTTTGTTCAGCACCGGCACCACTTCCAGTCCCTGCTCTATCGCCGTATAACAGTTGGCGACGCTTTGCGCCTCAACGCCCTGAGCCGCATCGACAACGAGCAACGCACCTTCGCAAGCCGCTAACGACCTGGAAACTTCATAAGAAAAATCGACATGCCCAGGCGTATCGATGAAATTAAGCTGGTAAGTCTCGCCGTCTTTCGCCTTAAAATCCAGCGTGACGCTCTGAGCCTTAATAGTAATGCCGCGCTCTTTCTCAATATCCATCGAATCAAGCACTTGTGCCGACATTTCCCTGGCGCTTAAACCGCCGCAGATTTGAATAAAACGATCCGCAAGCGTCGATTTACCATGATCGATATGAGCGATAATGGAAAAATTTCTTATATGTTTTAAATCCACTTATATTTCAACTTGTTATGATAGTGTTAATGCATTGCGCCAAATACTAAGTATCAATAAAGACGTGCCCCGCAAAGCTTCCGCCCCTTAATTACCCCCATACAGACAACATCCTCACACTGCTTGCCGTCATGTATTTGCACACCTGTGTTAGCTGGACATTGTAACAGATTTAGACTTACTCAAAGCCTACTTTCATCATCAATCCCAAGGGGATTTGTGCTTGTATGTACAGTGGTACTCTCTTGCTTCAACCTCATGCATATAGATTAAGACTTACTACGACTAAATTAATTTTTTCTTAAATTCGACAACTTCCTAGTATTTGCACTTATGTTTTTTTTCATTTTTTTTACTTAGAATAATTCTAAAGTCATTGGTTTTCATATGATATTCAAAGAGTAATATTTTAAGCATAACGAAATCTAAGGAATTAGCATGTGTGGAATTAATGGTATTGCCGCCCTCTCAAGGCAGACCAAAATTAGTGAGGAGGATGTGCGAAGCATGTTGCCTTTCCTGGCCCATCGAGGTCCGGACGGTAGCGGTGTTTATCTTGATCCCAGCCAACAAGTTGGATTGGGCCATACCCGGCTCAGTATCATCGACCTTGCCGGCGGCGCTCAGCCAATGCACAACGAAGATAAGACGGTATGGGTCACATTCAACGGCGAGATATTCAATTATCTTGAGCTGCGCAAGACTTTACTCAAAGACGGGCACAGCTTCCACACTCACAGTGATACCGAGGTCATCGTTCATGCCTATGAACAATACGGCGACGACTTTGTGCAACACCTGAACGGCCAATTTGCAATCGCGCTTTGGGATAACAGCCGCCGACGTTTGCTGTTAATTCGCGATCGAGTCGGTATTTTACCGCTTTTTTATACGCGCCAAGGCGATAGGTTGCTGTTTGCATCTGAAATCAAAGCCTTATTGCCTCAATTGTCGGAAGCGCCGCGCATTTCCCCGACCGCACTGGACCAGATATTCACCTTCTGGGCGCCGCGCAGCCCTAATACCCTGTTTGAAGATATCTTCGAAGTGCCGCCCGGGCATATATTGGCATTGGAAAACGGCTGCTTGAGCGAATCAATCTATTGGGATTGGCGTTTCCCCGAGCAGGATGACTATCATCACGGTTCGGACGCCGATCTGGCCGAGCAATTGTATGACCTGCTGGCCGATGCAACGTCCATCCGTCTGCGCGCAGATGTACCGGTCGGCGCCTATCTTTCGGGAGGGCTCGATTCCTCAGCATTGGTAGCGTTGATCCGTCGTCACTCAGACGCACCGCTCAAGACCTTCTCTATTGGTTTCGAAGAACAGTCGCTTGACGAATCGGTCTTTCAGAAGCAAATGATCGAACATCTTGGCGTTGAAAACAGCCGAATACTCTGCCAAAACAGCGATATTGCCGAAAACTTTCCCGCCACTATTTTTCACGCCGAAACAGCTATTCTACGCACAGCCCCCACACCGATGAGACAGCTGTCCGGCTTGGTGCGCGCCTCAGGTTACAAGGTAGTTCTGACCGGCGAAGGCGCCGATGAAGCCTTAGGCGGCTATGACCTATTTAAGGAAGACAAAATCCGCCAATTCTGGGCCCGCCACCCTCAGTCCGAATGGCGCCCTCTACTGCTCAAAGCACTGTATCCCTACCTGGAAACCTCCGGCGCCCAGGCTAAGTCTTACTTGCAAAGTTTCTACAGTATCGGCTTGGATAAACCGAACCAGCCGGGATTCAGCCACCTTCCCCGATGGTTCACTACGACCCAATGCAAGGTTTTTTTCTCGGAAGAGCTCAACTCCAGGTTGCGTGAGAATGCTGTCGACCGCCTGACCGAGCAATTACCGATTGGTTTCGACCGCTGGCATTCGTTCAACCGCGCGCAATATCTGGAAGCAAAAACACTGATGGGTGACTATTTATTATGTTCCCAGGGAGACCGTATGCTGATGGCCAACTCAGTGGAAGGGCGTTTCCCGTTTTTGGACCATCGCGTTATTGAGTTCGCCAACCGCCTGAATCCACGTTTGAAGATGCGCGCGCTGAACGAGAAGTACCTCTTTAAGCAAGCCATGAAAAGCCAATTACCCCGGCAAATCCTTGAGCGCCACAAACAACCCTACCGCGCCCCGGACATACCCGCCTTTTTTTCCTCACATCCACCGGCCTATGTGACTGATTTGTTAAGCGAAGAAAAGCTTAAGCGTTACGGATATTTTGACGCTCAAAAAGTCGGTTTTTTACTTAAGAAGGCGAAACGCGGCAGTTCAATTGCCTACAAAGATAACATGGCGCTAGTAGGCGTTCTTTCTACACAGTTGTGTCATTATTTTTTTATTGAACAATTTTCTCAGACTGCCAGCCAATCAGGCAGCTCTTATCTTTCGTTAACCTGACATTAGGCTATAGCTATGAAAAAAACTATCAAACAATACATTTTGGAAAACCTCCTGTTCACCGAAGATGAATCAGCTATACAAGATAACGATTCCTTTCTTGACGGGGGCATTATAGATTCTACCGGCGTTATGGAAATCATACTTTTCATTGAAGAGACCTTTGGCATCAGAGTCAACGACGATGAAATGCTTCCGGCCAATCTTGATTCAGTAGATAACCTGATTGCTTTTGTTCAGAGCAAACAGGCTCAGGCTGTTGCTGCCTGAAGAAAGGTGATCGCTATGTCCCGACTATTGCAAAATACCTTGCTCACTACGGCCGCCCGCCATCCGGATCGTACCGCCCTGATTGCGGGCGATGTAAGAATGAGCTATCAAGAAGTGAAGGATTATGCGTGCCGCTTGGCTCATGCTTTGCGCACGCGTGGCGTCCGCCGAGGTGACCGGGTGGCGATTTTCATGGACAACACCTGGCAATGTGCTTTGTCGATATACGGCGTTCTATTAGCCGACGGAGTCTTTGTCGTCATTAATGCCCAAACCAAACGCGATAAACTGGCATTCATTCTCGGTGATTCGAACGCTCGAGTGCTGCTCAGCGAGCCGAATCTCCTGCGCGTGTTCGGCCCGGTGGCAGAGCAGTTGCCAACGTTACGGGTATTGTGTGCGGGCGGAATCGGAACCTTGTCGGCGGACATGGAAAGCTTGGACAATGCATTAACCGATATGCCGACCACTCCACCTCCGCAGTCGGCGATCTCACTGGATCTGGCCTCGCTGATTTATACCTCGGGCAGCACCGGCGAACCTAAAGGAGTGATGCACACCCATCAATCCATGCTGTTCGCCCTGCAAAGCCTGGTTGAATACCTGCGTTTGGACGGAACCGACCGCTTGCTGTGCGTACTGCCGCTAGCTTTCGATTATGGCCTGTATCAATGGCTAATGACAGTCTACACCGGCTCCGCTTTGGTGCTTGAACGTTCGTTCACCTACCCGGCGCAGGTGCTCAATGTGATGGAAACAGAAGGCGTTACGGTTTTTCCTGGAGTGCCCACTATTTTCGCCATGTTATTGGCCGCTCATGAGCGCCAACCGCTATGTTTCGAGAACGTGCGGCGCGTCACCAACACGGCTGCCGCTCTTCCGGCCAATTTCAATACCCGGTTGCGTGAAATATTTCCGAACGCCGATATCTACCGCATGTACGGTCTTACCGAATGCAAGCGCGTAAGCTACCTGCCTCCGGAACAAATCGAGCGAAAGCCGGAGTCTGTAGGCATCGCCATCCCCGGCACAGAAGTCATGGTGCTTGATGATGCCGGCCAGCCGGTCAAACCCGGCGAAGTAGGTACGCTTTATGTACGCGGCTCTCATGTGATGCTCGGTTATTGGAACCAACCGGAAAAATCCGCCCACATGCTTAAGCCCGGTTCGCTGCCCGGCGAGCGCTTACTTTGCACTCATGATTTATTCACCGTTGATGAGGATGGCTACCTTTACTTCATCGGCCGCACTGATGACATCATCAAAAGCCGTGGCGAAAAAATCAGCCCGCTTGAAGTTGAAACTGTTCTCTATGGTATTCAAGGCATTCGCGAAGCCGTCGTACTCGGCATTCCGGATCTCTTATTAGGACAAGCCGTCATAGCTTTTGTCAGCGTGATGGAAAACAGCGACCTTAGTGAAGGCCGGATCAAGAAATTGTGCGGCGATAAGCTGGAAGCTTTCATGGTGCCCAAATATGTAACGATTCTGCCTGAACTACCTAAAAGCGCGAACAACAAGACCGACAAAAAAGCACTCACCGCTATGCTTTCTTGAAACATTACGGAGCTAAAGAATATGTTTTTGAATAATGAAGAACTATACAACTTAATAAAGCCCGGCTTTGAAAACAAAATTCATTTACTTGAAGATAAACCGGAAGAAAACATTGAGTCATCCTTGAAAGCCTTGGGGTTTGCGGCTTGTGGGCTTCAGAAATCGGTTGAAATGGCGGCGAAACACCCCTTACCGGCGTTAACGGAAGAACAAAAAAACATACTCTTTGACTTAATCAATCAAAGGCTGGACGGCGCACCTCTCGCGTATATAACAGGACGACAGTACTTTATGGATATTGAACTCTTATGCGACAGAAGAGCGCTTATTCCCAGAAAAGAAACCGAGCTTTTAGGGAAAAAAGCGCTTCTTCTTTCGTTGGAAATCGCTAAAGAAAAGCAAGCCGTCAATATTATTGACGTCTGTTGCGGTAGCGGAAATTTAGGTTTAGCCATCGCAAGCCACAATATTAACGCTTCTGTTTATGCAACCGATCTTTCTCAAGAGGCCGTTGATCTCGCACAAGAAAATATTTCATTTTTAAATCTCAACCACCGGGTAAATGCCAAACAGGGAGATTTATTATCCGCTTTTGAAACCAAAGAATACCAAGAAAAAATAGACCTGATTGTTTGCAATCCGCCCTATATATCAAGCGTTAATGTTCCCAAAATGGATAAAGAAATATCAGACCACGAACCCGCTCTAGCCTTTGATGGAGGCGTCATGGGCATCAACCTGATCCAGAGGTTAATCCGTGAAGCGCCAAAACTTTTAACAAAGTCGGGATGGTTAATTTTTGAAGTCGGAGCCGGGCAAGGATTATTCATTTCCCGGTTATGCGAAAGAAGCGGGCTTTACCAACAGATTGAATCAGTTTCTGACGATTTAGGGACTATACGAGTGATATTAGCTCAAACATAATCCTCTTCGCCCAATCGGAATATTGTTTGTATACATAATGCTGAGCGAATTATTTTAATAGTTCTCCTCGCTCGCAAAATTAGAATAATTCATTGCTGAGGAATTTACGATGTCTATAAATCTTAATACTACATTGAGAAGTGTCCCCATAAATCTTACTGCGGATCTCAAGCTCGACGAAGCTGCTGAAATCTCTAAAATTGCCGAGCGCCTGCGTGAATTGTTACGCAGTCACCTGCACCGCCGCGGACTGATTATCGCTATTTCAGGTGGAGTAGACAGCGCGGTCTGTGCCGCATTGGCCGTGCGTGCGGTCGGGCCCGAACGTGTTTTCGGCTTGCTATTGCCTGAGCGCGATTCCGCCTCCGAAAGCACTATCCGCGGCCGTATGGTGGCAAAACAACTCGGCATCGCCTACGAGGAGTTCGATATTGCCTCCACATTGGATGCTTTGGGTTGCTACCAGTGGCGCGACGAAGCCATCCGTGCCGTTTTTCCGACCTATACCACCGGATGGAAAAACAAAATCGTGATCTCCGGTGGACAGGCAGGGACTTTCAACTATTTCAAACTCGTGGTGCAATCACCGGATGGGCAATTATTCGAGGAGAGGCTGGATTCGAAAAATTACCTGCAAATCGTCGCTGCCACTAATTTCAAACAACGGGTGCGCAAAACTATTGAGTATTTTCATGCAGACCGTTTGCACTATGCAGTCATCGGCACGCCCAACCGCCTGGAATACGATCAAGGTTTTTTTGTAAAAAACGGCGATGGTTCTGCCGATGTAAAACCCATTGCGCATTTATATAAAACCCAGGTCTACGCCCTGGCGCGTTATCTGGGGCTTCCTGAAGATATATGCAACGCTCCGCCCACTACCGATACCTACAGCATGGCACAAGGACAAGACGAATTCTATTTTGCGCTACCTTACGACAAAATGGACATTGCTTTACTGGCTCACAACAGCGGCAAAGCGGCCTCTCAGCTAGCCGAGGAGTTAGGCATTAGTCTTGACCAAGCAAAACTTATTTACCATGACATCGAAGCCAAACGTAAAACCACGGCTATGCTGCACTGGCCTGCAATTGCAATTGAACCTGTAATTGGCCCAAAAACTAAACCACCTGTGCTTGGCTGAAACTAAACTATTGAAAACGTTAAATGGAGGCGAATATGACGCAGACAAATATACGTAGAATGTGGTTGCTGGTTGCGCTGACAATGCTGGCCCTATCTGGATGTAATCAATCCAAACGCGAGGAACCCTTGATGACATCAACGCAAATTAGCGGGTCGGAATGGCAGGCACTGGAAAAAAAGAGAGTGGTTTTCGGTCACCAGTCGGTAGGCTGGAATATTCTTAACGGTGTAGAGCGACTGGCCGCCAGGGACAGAGTCAATCTTGATATTCACGAACAGCGGACGACCCCGGCTGTGGAGGGTATTAGTCATTTTCCTATCGGCAGTAACGGTGATCCGATATCCAAGATCCATGATTTTGCTGCCGCCATTGACGCCGGTGCCGCCCAAGGGGCGGATGTGGCCATGATGAAGTTATGCTATGCCGACTTCAATGCCGTTACCGATGCCCGGCAAGTGGCAAATGCTTATATCGCCAGCCTTGAATCCTTGGCTCAACGGCATCCGAACACAAGCTTCGTGGCGGTTACCGTACCGTTAACGGCGGTGCAAACCGGCCCAAAGGCATGGATCAAACAGCTTGTAGGCAAGCAACCAAGTGAGTATCTAGAGAATGTCAAGCGTGCGGAGTTTAATACGCAGCTTCGTGAGCGGTACCTTATGACGGGTCGCTTGTTTGACCTTGCCCGGACCGAGGCTGAATCGGCCGGCAAATACTGCCGGGCAGAGGTGAATGGTCAAACGGTCGAGACATTATGCCCTGAGCTTACAACTGATGGCGGCCACCTCAACGAACGCGGTCAAGAGCTGGTCGCCACCGCCTTTTTAGATTTTGTCAGCTCTGTCGCTGCCAAGCAGGTGTCAAGATGAGCCGGTTAGCCAAGGACATTGACACTGTCCATTTGCATCAAAGAACGCGGGCAGATGTTGTTAGCTTCCACCTTTCTACACTTAATCAGCTCTCTCATTGGCAAATAGGCGGCAAGATCAATAGGGACATCGATGTTGCCCATATGCGTTGCCGGCTGAATCGCCCCGTAAATCAGGCTTCACGCTTATGGTTGCTGGCAATTTCCCCGGGTTTGCAGCTAATCTTGATGTATCGCATCAATCGCTGGTTGCATTTAAAGCGTGAGCATAACAGTGATCGCGAGTGGTTCTGGCGCGTCATGTCGATTTTTCTTGTACCTCTGAGATGGGCAATTAAGATCAACACAAAGAGTGAAATTGCCCAGGACATTGAAATCGAAGGAGGCGTTTGCTTTTCCGACCAAGGACATATTATTTTCGGAGCTCTAAAAACGGGCGAAGGGACAGTGATTGGTACGCGAGTGACCATCGGTATGAGCCATGTTAATAATGGACGCCCACAGATTGGGCGCAATGTATGGATTGGCTCAGATTGTGTGGTTTACGGTGCTATTACTATTGGTGAGGGCGCCACGCTGCTGCCTGGCACCGTGCTTTCCAAAAGCATCCCCGCAGGCGTTGTAATGCAGGGCAATCCCGCACGATTGGTATTGAGGAATTTTGACAATTCCGAATTGCGCACGCGCCAGGATATTGATGCCCTACAGTATGTGAATGCTAAGCGGGCTGGAGGAGATTAAATGTTCAAAAATATCCATGCAGACACGATGCGTGTTCTTCGTGAGGAAAAGGCCCTACGAGTAGTTGATGTTCTGCGTTTACTGAGGATAAATGAGGGACTTCAGGCTCTGATAATATACCGCTTTGGACGCTGGCTGAGCAGTATACGCAGACACCGCTTCGGCTGGGCAGTTGCTACGCCTTTTTACCCAGCTTACTGGGTGCTGTCAGTTTATATACGCAAGGCCTATGGTATCTATCTGGATCAAAGTGCGGATATTGCTGCCGGTTTCTATATTAATCACTTCGGGGGGATTGAGGTAAGAAATTGCCGTATTGGGTCTGGTTGCACCATTTATCAGCAGGTCAAGTTGGGGCCAGCCGAGGGTATGGATAGAGGACCGGTGATTGGCAAAGGGGTGTTTATTGGTGCCCATGCACAAATATGCGCTGATATCAGCGTGGGAGATGGTGCCAGCATTGGCCCTGGCACCGTGATTACTCAGGACATACCTCACCACTGCCTAGTACTCGGCAATCCGAGCCGTATTACCCAACGGAATTACAATAATCGTGGATTTTTCGTGAAGTAGCCTCTTCCCTGCCCTGTTCGCCCCTTTTAAACGTCATCATATCGGAGCAATCCCCGTCACTCGAACTCCCTGTCGGGAATTTCCATGCCGCTACAGTGTGTTAAATAAAGATTTCATACCATAGATCATTTGGTGGCTAAAGCCGCCCCTGCTGTCACACCCAGCCAACTATAAACCCGCTTAACCAGCAAACCTTCATCATGCAGATAAGCGTGACCTTCATCATTGATTTTAATTTGCCGGTAACCGGTATTATCTTTTGCAGCCAAGCGTCGTTCCCTGGCGCTTGCTGTAACATCCGGTACATCTAACGCGCCATAAATATCCAGCATCGGCACTTTGACTTTCTTGATAAACGCCAGCGTTTGGGCCGCTTTGTTTTCGGTTGTCGGCACCGGCAAACTAATAGCCACCAATGCTTTAATATCCGCCGCCTGCTCAGCCAGCGCATAAATAGCCATCAAGCTGCCTAAGCCGTAACCGACCACAACAACACTTCCTGCGCCATTGCCCTTGACATAGTCAATCCCCGCCTGAATCCGCGCCGCCGCCTCAGGAAATAAGGCGTAATATTCTTCCTTTTCCACGCCGACTTCCCTAAGCGGCATTTGCAGCGACAGTGTCGCCCAATTATGTTCGGGTAAAAGAGTCCTTAAACCGTAAATCAGCTGCTGCTGATCGGGATGACTATCCATATCATGGACAATAATAGCAACGCCATGGCCTAATACTTTCTCTGTTTCGGTATAAAGACCAAGAAACTTTTTCCCTTCGGACTCCAGCCAGACCGCCTTGCCTATTGTCATAGTCTTGTTAATGCTTTCGGCAAAATCGGCCTCCCGCTTATCATCACCGGCCAAGCACGCCTGACCAGGCAAGTGCAGTATGCAAAGGACAAAAACAACTGATCTGAATAATTTCATCAGGCTCATTGCCGTCTGTAAAAATCGCTGTATCGATATAAATCATGCACATGCCGTAACAATACCATAATGATCGAAGCGACAGGCAATGCCAGCAAGATACCCAAAAAACCAAATAACTGCCCGCCTGCCAATACCGCAAACATGACAGCCACCGGATGCAAGCCGATTTTATCGCCTACCAGCAACGGCGTTAACACCATGCCTTCCAGAGATTGACCGATGACAAAAACGATGGCGACCGGCACAAGCTGTATTAATTCATGAAATTGAACCAAGGTCGCTATACAGGCGGTCACAATACCGACGATTGAGCCCAGATAAGGCACAAAACTGACCAGTCCGGCCAACATGCCTATCAACAAAGCCAAATCGAGGCCGGTCATCCATAGCCCGATGCTGTAAATACTGCCCAAAGCCAACATCACATAAAGCTGGCCCCGGACAAAAGCCCCCAATACCGTATCAACTTCGCGGGCAAGTTTGGCCGCAGTAGGTGCTATTCGCCGGGGTAATAAATCATGAACTTTAGCAATCAGGCTATCCCAATCGCGCAATAAATAGAAAGTAACCACCGGAATTAACAACAGATTCATCAGCCACTCGGCTATCACCCCGCCGGAATACGAAACCGAACTCATTATCGACGCCGCAACACCGCCCGCTTGCTCCCAGTGACTTTTAACAAGGTTAACAATCTGGTTGAGATTAATCGGCCTGATGCCCAAATGAAATCGAGTCTGCGTCCAGGGAATGACAGTCTCATTCAACCATGCAGCATAGGCGGGCAGGTTATTCAAGAAATTCTCCACCTGAGACTCCAGAAGAGGCACAAGCAGCAGTAAGACTAAAACCAAAACCAGAGTCATTCCGGAAAAAACCACCAGCACGGCATTGGTCCTGGATAATCGGTAGGTTTCCAACTTATCGGTTAGCGGATCGCCTAAGTAAGCCAGCATCACTGCGAATGCGAATGGCATCAACACTGGGGCTAACAGATAAAGCAACCCTGCCAAACCTGAGATAAAAGCAAAAACCAGCCATTTTTGTGAATCGGTCATTACAAATCCTTAATGTGATAGGTATTTATAGTGGATTAGTACCGTTCAGTCAGCGCCACAACACCGAGCAATCTATCGTCTATTAACACTAGACACTTCAGGCGAAGCATCTAGTGTTGATTTATAAAAAATACAATTAAGGCTTTAAGTTGAGAGCAACAACCGCAGCCGCAATAGCCACTAAAGCCAGCACTATCAGCACAATACCTTTCTTGGGATCGAGAAAGCCTGGTGCTTTGTCTTCCAGAATTTCCACGCCTTCAATATTTGCATTAACCGCTTTGAACTTGCCCCGATTATCTCTTGCAATCTGGTAATAAATAACATCGCCAGTTACCGGGCGACGACTCGTTCCCTTGAGCGCCGAGATATGTATAAAAATATCCTTGCCACCATCATCAGGGCTAATAAAGCCAAATCCCCGATCTTCTTTCCATGTTTTTAAAACTCCTTTAATCATTGTTTTTGTCATAAAAATTTCTTTTTTGTTATTTTAGCCTTACCTACATGAATATAGATTAAGGAGCGTTAGCCTTGCAGTGTCCAAGCTTTACAGAAATTCTTCAGGCTGAATAAACAAGGCATATTCCAGATTGATGATCACGCATGACCGGCAAAACAGATTATCCAACCCATTTTCCATTAACTTACATTTTTTTCTTTATGATGACCTTATCATCGATAATCAGCTCCGAGATTCCTCCCAGAGACGCGTGTAATGTACATGATGCGTTTTTGAATCCGCCTTTATCAGCATTTTCGCCCACCCATTTCAAAGTCACATAAGTTTCCTTATCGCTCACGACTTCAGAAGGGAAAAATACTTGCTCTCCTGTTGCTTCCTTGATTTTCGGGGGACATTTTTCACCGGCCATCGTTTGCATTGCAACATTGTTTCTAATCTTTGCTGCGGCTTCTACTTGTTCAATAGGCTGTTCTTCTTTACTTAAGCCGACCATAACAAAGCCTATTACAAAAACTGCTGCAACAGCCATCATGATTTTTTGTGCTTCAGACATTTTTCTTCTCCTAGTTGTGACAATCACTCGTCATTTTACAGGTTGCCCGGCGTATTTACCTTAAAAATTCTATATGTATCATTTATCCTCAACACCTTTGATGCTCCGCTTCAAAATCTTGAGCCCTGCCTCAATCACACTTTTTAAAACTCAATCCCCTGTTCAGCCTTGATACCTTGCTCATAAGCGTGTTTTATCTTGGTCATCTCGGTTACGGTATCGGCAACTTCTATAACTTCGGGGGCAGCATTACGACCGGTCAAGATGAGATGCATCCAGAACGGTTTTTCATCGCGGATAAAATCGGCTATTTCCTGGCCTGAAATCCAGTTGTAGCCGCAGCAGTAATTGATCTCATCCAGCAGCACCACATCGAATTCTTCAGACATTATCTTGGCCTTACTGAATTCCCAAATTTCCCGGCTGGTTTTAATATCCTGCTCGGGATTTTTAGTATCCCAGGTAAAACCGTCGCCCAACGCATGCCATTCGATATTATCGAAGCGTTCGGCGGCTTTTTGTTCGCCGGTTTGCCATTGCCCCTTAATATACTGAATGACGCAAACTTTCATATCCCAGCCTGCGGCGCGAAAAACCATGCCCAACGCGCTGGAAGATTTCCCCTTTCCCGAGCCGGTATTGACTAAAACCAGTCCCCGCCGTCTATCTCTGGATTTCATAATCGTTATTCCTTAATTTGAGTGCCTATCTTAGCAATGGCATTATCGCCTGAATCGGCTTCAAAACAAATGACCAGAGAATCTTGAGAGATTATTCGAACAGAATGAATTGAAGTAGCTTCACCGGTCGAGTGACAGCTTATTGTTGTCCAACAGCCATGATTAAGTGTGATAACGAACAGACGCAGTATGCTCATCCGGTTATAGTTAATTACACGGCCTTTTTAGCCGCGTAACTTATCCACAAGGAATCGTCATGAAATATTCAATACTCTCAATTATGCTGTTTTTCGTGCTCGGACTGAGCGCCTGTACTGGCCCAATGGGGCCGCAAGGCAATACAGGCAACACTGGCAATACCTGATACACTGGCCTTAAAGGCGATACCGGAAACCAAGGCAATACAGGCAATACGGGATATACAGGTGCGCAAGGAGAAACAGGCAATCAAGGAAACACTGGCGCTACCGGCGAAGTCGGCGCAACAGGTAATCAAGGCAATACGGGAGACACCGGAGCAGCAGGTGAACAGGGCGCTACCGGAAATCAAGGGAATCGGGGAAGCACCGGAGCCAAAGGTAAAGCAGGTTCAGGCGGCGGTACTGTTGTGGTAGTGCCTAATCGCTAACCCTAGATAGCTTACGTCAACAACAATATACTGCGCCAGTAAATCGTGGGCGATACTGATAAAACGCAACTGTAAAGATCCCCGGTAGAAGTAGAAGTCACCCAGCATCGACAATATTGATTTCAACTCCGGTTCCATTTATGCCACCGCGGTTGGTGAGCCCTGATAATCATTTAAGTCCAGTAATTCAGGCAACAGATTTTCGTTGCCTGACATCCGTGTATTCGATGATGCGTTAGCGACGAATAAAACCCAAACCCATCGTCATATTAGAGCCTGAAAATAGCGGACACAAACAATATACCCTATCTACCAGACTACGGAAGTTGCGTAGGGCCGATCGGAGCCCCGGATTCCATAAGCCCCATCCAGTCTATTCGCTGCCCGTCAATTTACGTGTTATAGCAAAAAGAGATTATTTAGCATCAACCTGTTTGCCATCTTCGATCATCCGGTTTCCTCGCTCAACTTTGGCTTTGCCTTGCTCAACCAGTATTGCACCTTGTTCCAATTCTGCATTGCCTTCGTTAACGAGTTTTTTTCCGCGCTCAACCATTTGATCGCCTAGTGTTGGAGCGCTTGAGCATCCTGCCAGTAACGCAATGATTGTTGCTATCAGTATGAAGTTAAGTTTTTTCATAGCCCTTCTCGTTTGTTTATGTCAATTGATAGTCATTGTACAGTTACCCATTAACAATTAAAAATGAAACCAAGGGAGCAGCCCTTTAGTTTTTGCATGATCATGCAGTTGTTTTAAACAAATGCACAACTCATCAACGTTGTAGCTTTAGAGTGGTTTCGCCCCAGCAAATCGCCAATCACCCAAAGTTGGCGCTTTATGACTGCAAGGATGCAGCGGTAGAGCAAGTTACAACTGTGTTAAAAATCTTAATACTTGAGGTGAATTGCCCGTTAAAATATTTCAAAAATAAGCAGGTCATCCTGTGTTCGTTATGAGCCGCTACGTGCCCTACCCGACTTAAAAACATACGATTTTTGAAGAACTGGAAACAGTATAACATTTAAAAAATCAATTTTATTCATGCACTTATAAGCAAGATAAAGTCCTAACAGGATTATGCGATGCTCACTTTTTAAGGTTGAACAAGTCCTTTGAAGATAGAATTACCCTCATGATCAAAAAAATTAGTATCCAACAGCTCAAACCCGGCATGTTCATTCACGATATAAATTGCGTCTGGATGGAACATCCTTTTCTGGTGGGGGCGCTCAAGATCAAGAACGATAAAACAATCGAAAAAATCGCCGGCCTCGGTGTCCGTGAAGTGTATATCGACACGCTTAAAGGGCTGGATGTAATTGATGCGCCCACCGAAACTGAAGTTAATGCCGAGATTGAGCATAAAATGATAGCAATGGTCCAACAAACCAAGCCGATCACAATAACCTCCACGTTGAATGAAGAGCTTAAAAGGTCCAGAGAAGTATACGGTGAAGCTAATAAGATCATATCTAACATCATGCACGATGTGCGCATCGGTAAGCAGATTGAAATGGAGCGGATTGACCCCGTGGTTGAGAAAATGGCCAATTCGATACTGCGTAATAAGGACGCCCTGCTTAGCTTGTGCAGGATCAAAAACAAGGACGACTACACTTTTCTCCACTCTGTCAGTGTGGGCGCATTGCTGATCTCTTTCGCCCACGCCCTGGATTTTAATCATGACGTAATAAAACAGCTCGGCGTCGGCGGCATGTTGCACGACATCGGTAAAACCAAAGTGCCGAATGAAATATTGAATAAACCCGGCGCGTTGACTGAAGAAGAATTCGTTATTATGAAGTCACACGTAGTGCATGGTTGCAGCATCCTGAGAAAGTCGCCCGGCATCGCCCAGGTGTCTTTTGATGTAGCCTCCCAGCACCATGAGCGCTTTGATGGCAGCGGCTACCCGCTGGGACTGAAGAATTCGGAAATGTCGGTCTACGGACAAATGGCAGCCATCGTCGATGTTTACGATGCGATTACCGCTGATCGCTGCTACCACAAAGGCATGGAGCCTACAGTTGCGGTCAGGAAAATGTTTGAATGGAGCAAATTCCACTTTAACCCCAAACTGCTCCGCACCTTCATTCGCACCGTCGGTATCTATCCGGTCGGCACATTGGTGATGCTGGAAAGCGGCAAGATCGGTGTCGTCATCGAACAGAACGAAACGGATATGACCAGCCCCCTGGTGCGTATCATCTTTGATGCCAAGAAAAATTATTTCATCACCCCGAATGACATCGACTTGGCAAAGCCACTGGGCCAAGGTGGAGGCGACAAAATTGTCAACTACGAGTCTTCAGCCAAATGGAACATAGACCCCAATAAATTCATGTAGTCCCGCATGGGGCCATTTACAAACTTTAGAATATCAACGATATCGAAAAGGGCGCGATGCGCCCTTACCCTGCTTTGAAAAGTCCGCGGGGGATCAGATTCAAGGCTCCGATCATGGCGGATTGCCTAACGGCGAATCCCCCTACGATGATTCACCTTACAGCGTTAGTTGCGGTCGAGTGACCCCAAGGAACTGCCCCTTGGGGCCACTCGACCTCGCTTTATCAACTGCCGCGAAATTTGAACAACGGTACGCGCAACGTACCCGGCTAGGCGCCATGTCAAATATTCTCCCCTAACTCCTCGCGGAGCCACCGACCAATTCCAGCCTCACAATCAACTAAGGCTTCATCGAAAGAATTATAGCTAGGTCGTCCTTTCCAAACCATGCCGCCTTCATCAAGCGCACGAACAAACGAACGGCTCTGAGAACAGTAGCCAAACTCAACTGTACCGTATGTTTCCAGCCAGCGAGCCAGGGAGGGGTATGTATTGGCAACAATGTTAGCTTTCGATTTAGTCATAATGCACAACCTCAAATTTATTATTTTCGCCGATGCCAGTAGCCAGGGCGACGTTTCTAATGCGCAATTGCTATTATGAAAAGATGGTCAGGAAAAAGACGATACACAATGTAAAAAGGGAACCTGCGCAAAACAAAGCGGCGTGCACCATAAACCCATGGTGTACCTGACTCCGGATTTCCCGACAAAAGCGAGGCTGCTTTTTCAAACTCTGTGATGGATGCCAAGCCAAGCTGTTTATTTGCCTGCTCAGAATAAAAAGCCGCCGCATTATTCAGGTCGGCCGTAGCAGCCGGGTGAACGATTACGTTCACTTCAAAGTTGCACGAGCTTGTGCGATCACTTCTTCGAACGCCATGCCGACAACTGCTCCACTCTCGATCTCGGCAACACGCCTTTCAACTTCAACAGCCCAAGCGGATTCGATTTCGTTATCTTCATCAAGGCTGGCGATGATGTGTTCCGCTAACAACGCACGCTCAGCGGGTACAAGTTTTAATACCTCAGCTTCCAGAATTTCAAATTGTGTTGCCATTACATTCTCTCCAAACGATAAGTTTTAATTGTAACGTTGTAGAGTGGTTTCGCGCCACGACTGCATGGATGCAGGAGGTAGAGCAACGCAGGAGCAGTTGCCGAGCAAACCGCCAATCGACGCACAATATCCAAGACGATCGAACATAAAAAATCCCCGATTGGAAAAGTCCAAACGGGGATCAGATAGATCCATCCCGATCATGGAGGATTGCTAGCGAGACTGTGAAAGTATTCATGTGGGAGGGGCTTTAGCCCCGAAAGTCGGGGCTAAAGCCCCTCCCACGATCAATAAGACAATGACTTAGAAGTCACTAAAATAATATGCGTCATATTTTCAAAAATACTTTCACAGTCTCTAGCGCGAATCCGCGGTACAGCGTTAATAATTTAAAGAATTCATAGCAACTTAACCAGCGCGGCTATTACCGCTACCTGTCCCAGTGCCAAGCCGATGCCCCACTTAACCATTCTATTTTCAAGTTCAAACAATCTTGAATCAAGATAGTCGCGCGTCACGGGAAGCGACTCCGACTGCGCTTCCTGGAAAGCATCCGCTACCGCCTCGGCCTGTTTTTCTTCAAAACCCGCATCTCGCAATTTGCGTATAAATTTGTGTGTGTCAAAAGTAATCGTGGTCATGGATTTATCCCGCCCTATCGGACGTTTGAATTCTGATAAGCCAAAGTAGCCCAAATGGTTAGGCGCTGTCAATGCAGATTAATATAAACCAAGTCATGAAGGCTATCTCGCGTCGAAAACCACCAATTATCAAAAGGGCTAAAGAAAGCAAGTTACATATTGGTGTGGAAAAGTAACCTAACCCCTTTTTCCGCTTTTTCCCGCATCGTTGTGTAAAACGCGGCATTTACCCACCGAATTGGACCGCGCCTCCCCATTGTCAATCAATCTTGAGAATAGCATACGATACCAAATTGTAGGCTGGGTTGAATGCAATGAAACCCAGCATTGGTCAACATCAGAAGCTGGGTTTCGCGACGCGTACCCTACCTGACTTAGAACGGTTACGAGTTACGGTCGGTCATTCCGAAACAGTCGGCAAATCATCCATATCGCCGCACCAATCGATAGGCAAAATGCCATCGGCAACATAGCGATGAAACGTTGAGTGCGGCCAATCGCAAACCCGTTGCACATAGCCATGTTTGAGCGGATTAACATGAATATAGTCAATATGTTGGGCATAATCCAGTTCGGTAACAATGGTATGTTCCCAATAGCGTCGTTGCCATATTCCGCGTTCGGCGCGGCGTTGTCGTGTCGCCGATAGACGTTCGGTACGCGGTAATCCTTTGGAGAAAAGCAATTTAATCCGACGCCAGCGCATCGGGAAATCATCGGTATCCGGCGGTAATGTCCAGATGCAATGCATATGATCGGGTAACACTACCCAAGCATCAATATGGAAGGGATGCAAACGACGCACCCGGCGTACCGAATCGCGCAGTAAATCAATATGCTCGGTTAGTAAGGTCCGTTGCCGTTCCAACAGGTTAACGGTAAAAAAATAACATCCGCCCGTCACAAAGTTGCGTCGATAGTTGGGCATACCGGCTCCGTATCAGCAAATAAATGTAGTATAGGCGTAGGGCGGTTTCGCGCCAGCAAACCGCCAATCAACGCACAATATCCAATATAATCGAACATAAAAAATCCCCCTTGGAAGAATCCGAGAGGGGATCAAGTTCAAGGCTCCGATCATGGTGGATTGCCTAATGGCGAATCCACCTTACAGCGTTAATAATTTGTGCTGGTTCCCAAGCTCCGGCTTGGGAATCCAGTCGTGGAAGCTCCAGCTTCCCGGATCACTCACCACGCCCGTATCACCTCAATCAACCCCGTCTGTCCGGCATAATTACGCGCACTGGAATAGCGCCAATGCTCCGGTTGATCGACATAGCCGCGTTTCACCGGATTTTGATGAATGTAATCCAGCTTCTGACGCATAACCGCCTCAGACTCGATGATTTGCGGATGATTACCTTCCTCCCATACCTGATAGATAGTGTCTTGTTTATGTGCGCGTTTAAAAAACGCCAGCAACTCCAACAGCTTAACTGAGCGACATTGTTCCAGATGCGCAATAATTTGCTTTGCCGTGTAAGATTTAAATCGCTGCATATCACGGCTTAAATCTTCCGAAGCGGCGATAAGATGCAGGTGATTTTCAAGGATGACGTAACCGTATAGCTGGAAGCCCGAGTCCCTCTGTAAAAAACGCCAAGAGTCCAGCACAATATTGACGGTTTCCGGGCGGGTAAACAACGGCAGCCAGTGGTTTACCGTTGCTGTTAGGAAGTGCGGACAAGGGTTGCATTGGACGCGATAGCGGCTTCTAGGCATGGTTGCACCATTTGTGTGGTGATCGTGGACGGGAAGCTGGAGCTTCCCGGACTGGGTTCCCAAGCTGGAGCTTGGGAACCAGTACAAAAGTCGGTTATACGGGCTACTGCGGCTTTTATCTCTGCAAGAAACTCATGCCCCAAGCCTTGTTTTTGCTGGTTGTAGTAATGCATTGCGCATTGCAATTCGTATTCCGCCGCTTCGAGAAAACCGACTTTCAATTCGATTCCAATCGGCTAAAAACTTGGTCGGCAGGTATTGAGCGCATTTCGCCGTTGTCGTAAGCATCGATTCGGCGTTCGGCTTCAATGGCTATTAATTCGTCAATTTGCGGATCGGGCCGATCAAGACTGGCGAGCAGTTGCTCAACTAAAGCCGCTCTATCCGCCAACGGCAGGCTTAACGCCTGATCAAATAACTGTTTTTGGTTCATAGTGGACACCTCACCATGCTGTTGTGTAGACCATATCATACAGAACTTCAGGGCAGAACAACCACCAGCTTTAGCGGATTGTTGTTCTGCTCAGGAAAATGCACCTTGCAAGACTTGTAACTTCCAATCAAATTTTTGTTTGTGCTGGTTCCCAAGCTCCGGCTTGGGAATCCAGTCTTGGAAGCTCCAGCTTCCCGGATCACTCACCACGCCCGTATCACCTCAATCAACCCCGTCTGTCCGGCATAATTACGCGCACTGGAATAGCGCCAATGTTCCGGTTGATCGACATAGCCGCGTTTCACCGGATTTTGATGAATGTAATCCAGCTTCTGACGCATAACCGCCTCAGACTCGATGATCTGCGGATGATTGCCTTCTTCCCATACCTGATAGATAGTGTCTTGTTTATGTGCGCGTTTAAAAAACGCCAGCAGCTCCAACAGCTTGACTGAGCGACATTGTTCCAGATGCGCAATGATTTGCTTCGCCGTGTAAGATTTAAATCGCTGCATATCACGGCTTAAATCTTCCGAAGCGGCGATAAGATGCAGGTGATTTTCAAGGATGACGTAACCGTATAGCTGGAAGCCCGAGTCCCGCTGTAAAAAACGCCAAGAGTCCAGCACAATATTGACGGTTTCCGGGCGGGTAAACAACGGCAGCCAGTGGTTTACCGTTGCTGTTAGGAAGTGCGGACAAGGGTTGCATTGGACGCGATAGCGGCTTCTAGGCATGGCTGCACCCTTTGTGTGGTGATCGTGGACGGGAAGCTCCAGCTTCCCGGACTGAGTTCCCAAGCTGAAGCTTGGGAACCAGCGCAATTCAGGGACGTTGCGCGGAATTTTTGCGTAGCGTCCCCTGCAACGAGTGGTTAGAGCCATTAGCAGTAACCTCGCCCGATTTTGAGGCTTGCAGTATTGACACTGGAATTGGGTACTTAATGGCGTCGAGGTTGGCTATCGAAACCTTCCGCTCCGTTGAGTATGTTTTGTAATTGAAATATGTGGTACCGACCGATGTTGCAGTAGAAATCAAGAGGCTCACTACAGCAACAATGACAGTCGTTCTTTGTGCCTTTTCTCTAGCGTTGCGTTCGTCCTGCAGGTTTCTCTCTTCTGCGGTCAGGTAATCATCACTAATTAGCACGCTAAGCTCATTGAACGGAACAACCTCAAAGCTCCTATTGTTAACGAACAAATTAGTTATTTTTGGCGGAATTTGCGCCCCCGACGGATACTTACGCATGAGCATTGGAGGAATTGATTTCGGTGCCGCGTTTTCAAGAATCTGCAGAAGTTGGAAACTCTGTAGCTTGTAGCAAAGCGCGATAAATATGGATAGCTCTCTAGCCAGCGCATCATCGTCCTCAATCATTTTTACAGTGATCCCAGATGGGATTTCTACAACACCTCCCATAAAGGTAGCCCACGTATTGCGTTCTTCTTTCAATGGCACCGTTTCAGCGAGGTAACTAGGCAGATCGTGTATTACCCCAGAGGATATTTTGACAATTGTTTCTTTTTCTTTAACTGAAAAGTGCATACGCGACCTTCTAAAGCTCTAACGTAAAGTGAAGGGGTGCGCCGCTAAAGGAAGCCAAACGAAACCGCCGAACCAGATTAAAAAGCTAACCTTTAAAACCGCCAACGAGCGGCGCGTCCTTTTGACCATTTTGTTAGCCATTTTCATTTAAATTTTGTGCCTTCCCACAACTGCTCTACCTCTAGCAACTCACACTTCATATAGGTAGCCAGCTCGCGACAGCCACCAATGATTTCCAAATATTTGGCGTAAGTATCGATATCTTTGATACGGTTGACTGTGAATATCTTTTGTTTCACTTCTTTGAGGTTTTCACGCTTACAGTATTCTTCAATACCATCCCAAAGTCCGTTATCGATTGGTGGATGGATAAGGGTATACAAGTTATCCCCGCCCTCACGTCCCACATATACTCGTGTTTTTAGGTAAACGTTAATAAGTTTGGCGGCCCATCCAATTGGAAGCGCGCTATTATTTGCTATTTCTTCGGTACTCACTTTGTGCCATTCCGAGAACTCTTCTGGGCTAATAGTTGGTCCATCAAACAACTTACGATAATCCGGCTTTCTTATTAGTGGATATACAGCTTTTCTTGATTTGATGGGTGCGCCAGATCTAGTTGCTGAAAAAGCGGTCCACTCGGCGTATGCATTTACTATTATGTTTCGTGGCATGCTCAGAGCCCTATTTGTTAGGCTAACGTTTTCGAGCTAAGCACCGCTTCTCTGTGAGCGTTAAAGTTTCACAGTTTTTCGGGCATCTTAGCGTTTTAAAAAATCATCAATAGTTGATGAAGCGTGTGCTTGAGCGAGGCGTTAGGCCACGCGACTGGTCGATCTCTGATACGCAAAACTTGGCAATTTTTTTGTTTAAAATCAACACGATTACCCAATCGTGGGGCTTAACGTTAAGTAGGCACCTTTTTAGGTGTATTTTGATTTCAATCACAGGTGTATATTGCCACTCCTGCGATCCGCTAGGCAAGATACTATAAATATTGAACTATTTGATAGTAACCTAATTAAGCAAACCCAAAATACACCTTTAAAACTCTTTAACCCCATCTACAGCCGTATTCACATTTAATCAAATCCCCCTACCCCGGAATATCCATAACCCCCTCAGCCACCATAACCGCCGCGCCGCCAACCCGAATAGTCAACGTATTCTCCCCTTTATGATCCATTTCCAAATTCAGCACACTGCGTCGGTTACAACCATCGCCACGATCCACGGTAAACGTATAAGTCCCTTTCTGCATAAAATCGAATGAGCACAGATACGAAGCAAACGCAGGCATCGCGCTGCCGACCGGCGGATCGTCATGAATGCCGATTCTCGGCCCCAGCAGACGGGCATTGAAATCGGCATCGGCATACGGCGTTTTAGGAGAAAACAGCAGGATTTCCTGGGCCGCGGTTTGCGGGGCTATCGACTGGCTCCAGGCCGCGTAATTGAATTTTGCATTTCTTACGGTTTCGTAACGCCAAACCGGAACGATCAAATACGGAACGCCGCAAGACACCAAGCGCATCGCGTATTTTTTATGGTCGAGCTCCGACGGCTGTATGCCCAGGAAACTCGCCAAGTCTTCATCGCTGGGCGTGAAATAATCGATAACCGAACTCACTTTACGGGTGAACTGGACAAAACTGGGCTTGCCGTCTTCAGCGGAAATATTGACGTTGACCGGCCCGGTATTTTGCTCGAAAACCATCGGCGTAACCGCCTCATTCAACTGAATATCGCCGCAACTTGCCAACACAAACGCGGTCGCGATAATCGGATGACCGGCAAAATCGACTTCGGCCAGCGGTGAAAAAATCCGCATCACGCGGCTGGTGGTTTTTTTATTGGGATGAAATACAAACACCGTTTCCGATAAGTTCAATTCCCTGGCGACTAACTGCATTTGCTGTTGGCTTAAGCCTTCGGCATTCGGAAAAACGGCTATTTGCGCGCCGCTGAAAATCTGTTTGGTGAATACATCGGCGATGTAATAGTTGTATTTCATAACGCTTGTGCTCCGTCCTGAGGCAGTGATGAAAGGTTGACTTGAACGCTGCCGTTGTCAATGCGGATCGCATAAACGGGGATTTTCACGCTTTCATCTTCCAGGCATACGCCGGTTTGCAGGTTGTAATGTTGTTTGTATAGCGGCGATGCGACCACCGGCTGACCGCCAATGTCGCCGATCAAACCGCGCGACAGCACATTGGCGTTGCCGAACGGGTCGTAATTGCCGACCGCATACACTTTTGCATCGGTTTCCGGCATCCAGAAAATCGCCACCTGCTCGCCTTCAACCAGTGCGCACACGCCCGAATCGGGCTGCAAGTCATCAACACTGCAAACATTTATCCACTGAGCCATTAGGCTACCTCCACTAATTTAAAATGCTTCCGTTCGTCTTCATCGGCGGGGCGAATCTGGCCGCGCTCTTCTACAAAAATCACATTATCATCGGGCCGGTCGCTGTTAATGAAATGACGGAAGCGTTTGAGCTTGGCTTCATCTGCAATCGCGGCTTTCCATTCGCATTGATAGGTGTCGATCACATACTGCATTTGCTGCTCAAGCTGATCGCAAAGCCCCAACTTGTCTTCAATGACGACCGATTTCAGGTAATCCAGCCCGCCTTCCATGTTTTCCATCCACACCGAGGTGCGTTGCAGACGGTCGGCGGTGCGCACATAAAAGCTCAAGAAGCGGTCGATGTATTTGATCAGGGTTTCTTTGTCCAAACCGGTGGCGAATAAATCCGCATGGCGCGGTTTCATGCCGCCGTTTCCGCAGACATACAGGTTCCAGCCGTTTTCGGTCGCGATAATACCGACATCCTTGCCCTGCGCTTCGGCGCATTCGCGGGTGCAGCCGGACACCGCGAATTTGATTTTATGCGGCGAGCGCAAACCTTTATAACGGTTTTCCAATTCTATCGCCAGCCCGACGCTATCATCGACGCCGTAACGGCACCAGGTGCTGCCGACGCAGGATTTAACCGTGCGCAGGGATTTACCGTACGCATGGCCGGATTCGAAACCGGCAGCTATCAACTCTTTCCAGATATGCGGCAATTGATCGACCCGCGCGCCGAATAAATCCACGCGCTGGCCGCCGGTGATTTTGGTGTAAAGTTTGTATTTTTTGCCGACCTGCCCCAACGCAATCAACATGTCGGGGCTGATTTCACCGCCGGTGATACGCGGCACCACCGAATAAGTGCCGTCTTTTTGCATGTTGGCTAAAAAAGTATCGTTGGTGTCCTGTAGGCCTAAATGGTCTTTTTCCAGGATGTGCTCATTCCACTGCGAGGCAAGGATATTGCCGACAGTGGGTTTGCAGATTTCGCAGCCGTGGCCTTTGCCGTGTTTGTGCAGCAGGTCGGCAAAGGTTTTGATTTCTTCGACCCGGATCAGGTTATGAAGATCCTGCCGGGTATAAGCAAAATGTTCGCAAATATCGGTATTGACTTCAAAACCCTGTTTCGCCAATTCGGAATCCAGAACCGATTTAAGCAACGCGGAACAGCCGCCGCAACCGGTCGCGGCTTTGGTTTCGGCTTTTAGTGCGCTCATCGTCATGCAGCCGCCTTCTATTGCCGAGCAAATCGTGCCTTTGGTCACATCATAGCAGGAACAGATTTGCGCCGAAGCAGGCAACGCATCCGGGCCCAAACCGACCGACTCGTCGGAGCGATGTGGCAAAATCAACGCGTCTGGATTTTCCGGCAATTCGATACCGTTCAGGCAATATTGTAATAAAGTGCCGTAGCCCGACGCATCGCCAACCAGCACCGCGCCCAGCAATTGCTTTTTATCCTGGCTGACCACCAAACGTTTATAGACTTCGCTTGCACCGTTTTGGTAAGTATAAACCATTGCACCCTGGGTTTTGGCATGGGCGTCTCCGATACTGGCGACATCAACGCCCATCAGTTTAAGCTTGGTGCTCATGTCAGCACCGGTAAAGCTCGCGGCATCGCCTGCCAAATCAGCCACTACGGTGCGCGCCATCGTATAACCCGGAGCGACTAATCCATAAATCATGCCGTTCCACAATGCACATTCGCCAATCGCGTAAATGTTTTCGTCGGACGTGCGGCATTGATTGTCGATGACGATGCCGCCGCGCTGGCCGACTTCCAAGCCGGAAGCCCTGGCAAGATCGTCACGCGGACGAATCCCCGCCGAAAACAGCACGATATCGGTTTCCAGCTCTTCTCCGTCGGTAAAACACATTTTATTTACGCAGCACTCGCCATCGGCAATGATGCTGGTGTTTTTACCGGTATGCACGGTCACGCCCAGATTCTCGATCTTGAGCCTTAACATCGCCCCCCCCGCGTCATCAAGCTGCACCGCCATCAAGCGCGGGGCGAACTCAACGACATGGGTTTCCAAGCCTAAATCCATTAACGCTTTGGCCGCTTCAAGCCCCAATAGACCGCCGCCGACAACAGTACCAACCTTGCCTGTTTTGGCAGCGGCAGCAATGGCTTCAAGATCCTCAATGGTGCGATAAACTAAACATTGTGCGCGGTCATGCCCGGGAACGGGCGGTACGAACGGGTAAGAACCTGTCGCCAAAACCAACTTGTCGTAAGCTATGGTCAAGCCTTTTGCCGAGATTACGGTTTTGTCGGCTCTGTTAATCGTTGCGACCTTGTCGCCTAGATGAATGGTAATGCCATGTTGTTCAAAGAAGCCGTCTTCGACTAAAGACAACTCCTGTGCCGTGGTGCCGGTAAAAAACGCCGACAAATGCACCCGGTCATAGGCTGCTCTGGGTTCTTCGCAAAAAGTAATGATTTCATAGTGTTCTTTAATGGGACTTTCTACCAGGCTCGCCAAAAAATGCTGCCCGACCATGCCATTACCAATGACGATTAGTGTTTGTTTTATGCTCATATACAACCTCGGTACGATATTATGCTGTTCGAGGTTATAGAGCAACGCCCGTGCCATAATTAACAAATGAGCAAGTCTAAGGATTTGTTCAAGCCTTAAACTGAAACCAGGCCTTCAAATGGGCCAATATGGTGCAGTCACAAAAACAATGCTCTTTATATGTGCACCACAATTACGCTGCCATCCTGCCACGCACCAAGATAACCCATAAAAAATAAGACCTGTAAGTAGTAAGCTTGCATCATCCGGCACAACGCCGCAGCTATAAGAATAAAGGAAACTTCATTTATACTACTCTTAGACAGTTAATCCAGTCACCTTCCATAAATGGCGTAATTTGTGCTAATTATTTGAGAATGAATGCCTTAAACATATTACTTATTGAAGATGAAACTGCCGATCAGTTATTGGAAAAAATACTGGTTACACAGGGCTATTCAGTCATCAATACTGCAACGTCTAAAACAGACATTCAATCCTTGGTGGCGAACAACAGTATCGACATTGTCATTTTCAATATCGACAGCCCGAAAAAATATTTCCAGGATATCCATTACCTTAACCGGAACCAAGCCCTCCCGATTGTCATTTTCGCCTCCGATGACACCACCGACACTATCAATCAGATTGTTAAGGCCGGCGTCAGCGCTTATGTGGTCAACGGCCTCGAAACCAGCCGCATTAACAGCATCATCAATATCGCTGTGGCACGATTTAAGGAACAGCAACGGCTAACAAATGAACTGGAAAAAACCAAATCCAGGCTTGAAGAAAGAAAACTCATCGATCGGGCAAAAGGCATTTTAATTAAAACCCGCGGCTTTACCGAAGATGATGCTTATCACACCCTAAGAAAACTGGCGATGGATCGCAATATTGCAATCGGCGAAATGGCGAAAAACATTATCGCCATGGCCGAACTTCTTAAATAACTGAGGTTATGCAAATTGCCTAAAAACCACGAAGAGAGATTGAACCTTCTGCCCTTCGTGGTAATCATTCCTTAGCTGTCGAATAAGCCAAAAGTCATTGGCATTCTGAAGTTAAGCGTAACATCCTGCGAATCTGTCGTAGTGCCTACACCTAAAGACAAGTTAAAGGTAGTCCGTTTGGAGTATTTGAACGAATAGCCGACCAAAAGCTGCCCGATATCCAATGTACTCCCTTGAATTTTTGTTCCATTAATTTGAGAATCAAAAACATGTTTGTGCGAGTACCCTAGACTATATGAGGACCGCTCATTGATGCCGAATCCCAAACCAAAACTCAATCCTACCGTATCTCCCGGATCGACTTTACCTACGCCGGTACTGGTTTCGGCATTGTAGCTATAACTCAGATTACCGAAAAAAACCGCCGGGTCGGTCGGATAAAGCGCTGTAATACTGGGCTGAAAACTGAAGTATCCAGCGCCTGTCGGCAATTCGGTTGGAAATGTCGCTCCGGGAACGCCTTGAGCTTGTACAAACTTAATATCGAAAGGACTTTTCCCTGTCGGTGCCGTTGCGACGACATTACCGACAAGAATCGGCCAGCCGCCGGCCCCGCTGTTAAGCTGATAACGACCGGCAAATTCAAGATCGCCAATATCGTTTCCGCTTGCATTGAATGTTTCATCAACACCCGCACCAATGCTTACCGGCCGTGAACGTTGGGTATCATTACGGTATACATAAGGAAGCCTAAACTCTAATTCCAAACGATCCGTTACACCATAACGAGCCCCCAAAGTGCCGATAAAGCTGTGCCGTTTAACTGAGCGAAGATCAATAAGGCCAATGGCAATGGCAGGAAGAAAGGTAAAGGCATCAAGAAATACCCGGTCATTACTGGTATAGGCGTAATAGAGCGACGGTTCAACAACAATATTGCCTTTTCTGGTTAACACGCCGCCTACGGTGTCGCTTAATCTAGGTATTTCCGGCGGCCTTGGTTTGTCCGTTGTTCCGGGAGGCGCCTGGCCAACTGGCTTGGACGGAAGCTTATTGGATGATGTCGACGGCTCATTGTTATTTTTTGCCGCAACGATTTGGGGCTTATTCGATGCTTGCTGGATAGGTGCCTGTTTATTTTCTGGCGCTTGATTGGTTAATGCGTCAAGACGCAATTTCAGCTGCTCCAGCGCTTTGCCTTGCTCAGCAATAATCTGTCGTTGTTTTTCGAATTCTTTTTGCTGCTCGGCAATCAGTTTTTTATATTGCTCAGGAGAAAAATTTTGCTTGTCTGTTGCGGCGTAACTGCTACTTATAAACAGAATACAACAAGTATAAATGCCCCCTTTAAAAGCCAAAAACAGAAGAAATTTCCGGCTCCAAAATTTCATCTTCATATTATTATTTCCATTTTTTAAGTATTAGATTAATAACAGTTAAATTCCCTGAATTTCCATTTAGGATTGAACTTAGCTGCACAAATTGATATTCGTTAATGATTTTTTAGCCTTTGTTACTTAGAGTTGATGCATAAAAAGCCCTCCTAAAGAAGATAGGCGTAAACAATAAGTAATTAGTTAGTTTTATAAATTATTAAACCAATCGGGACAATCGGTACAAATACTTAGCCGGGCCGTTATTGATTAGTTAATGATTGAATTTGTTAAAGAGAATCTTCAGAAGTATTGCAACAAATTAACGTCATAAGACATGAACGCACTGATGCCTGCCTTGCGCGAGGATGACTTAATACAATTTATGAGGCTTTATCTAACACCGTTACAGTGCTTGGTAAATCCTATTGTTTAATTTGATTAATGCACATTGGGTAGGATAAGACTATTAAAAATCATGCCGTTATTATTCAAGTCCAGATTTTTTAAATTGCTGACCGTTATATTAATATCAGTGGCATTTCTAATAACCTGGTTATCCATATTATTCTGGATAATAGAACCCAGCCCTGCCGCCCCGGCCAAATCCGGAGCTTGATTCAGGGCTCCATTCTGGAACAATGACATATTGGCTGATGATTGAAAGAATGAGGAGGAAACTACTGCACCATTTAATGATGTGATTCTATCTAGACTAAAATCGACGTTCACTCCATTTGCAAGCACAAACCCTCCCCTTAATTGATCCAATTCGCTATCAGACGCCCTGTCCCAATTGCCAAATCGCTGGGGGGCAGTGTTTGATATTTCCTCCGCGGATACTTGGCAGGCGAAGTGGGAACCGCCAAAAATTGCTATCCACAGTCCAGCCTTAAGAAATTTTCGCAAGATGTTAAATTTATACATTTTCATCCGATACACTCCGCGTAATTAAAAATCCCAACGTCCGGGTTGCAACATATTGAATTGGCCTAAACTGGCTCGATCAACAGCAGAACCTAACGGTGCCTTGACCCGAAGCGCCCATTCTTGCTGATCCTGAAAATGCCTCGCCGCTACATCCTGTTTGTCATGAATTAAAAATAAAATGCGGTTCTCCCACATTTGTTCAAACTCATCGCGGGGTATGACCTTTATGCCTACAGCGGGATCTCCAACCAGAACTTCCTGCTCATTAAGTCCTTTAATAATGATGAAGTGTAAATAACCGTTATTATTGATAATAGTGATTGCCGGCGCATTAGCGGTAATCAATTGATCTAACTTGATCTTGAAACCATCGGAGCGATAGCCGCGTCTTTCCAGATAAAGTTTTATATCCAGTAACGAAAATCCCTGTTTTTGGATCTTTTGCTGATCGCCATTTTGATACATATCAACAAACACACTTTGTTCATCGACCCTGTCGTCATAGTGATAAGTCAATAGACTGGCCAAGGTTGCCGAACCGCAGCTGAAATCGTACTGCTGCTTATAAACGGTTTTGAACCGGCGCTCCGAGAAACTCGTCACGGGAACGTCATAGTTGCCTGCGCCCGCCATACCGTTAAAGTTTAAAGAACCTGCATTGCTACAAAATGCAGGGAGTATCAGAAGAACACATTTAACAAAAAAACTTATCATGCCGCACTTCCAATGTATAAAAGTTATTAAGGTACGATTGTGACATTCACAATCGTCGAGTCCTGGATGATGACATTGTTGCCGCTATTTTGAATCACACTGGTAATGCCGCTTGCCTGCGTAATTGAACCGTTATCGATAATGTTGTAACCGTTGACGTTATTGTTTGCTTGATTACCACTGAGTGTGGCTCGTACATTCATATTATTAAGCGTTGTTATATCGACACCTTCACGACCCCGCGCATTATCCAGCTCATCTGGCAACACTGTTTCGCTCGAAGAAAAAAGTAGCTTATCCTGTTGATCGAAATCAGCTTTAGCCGCCTGAGTTTGCGTAATGACTACGAGTAAAGTTACCAAACAGCCCTTTAAAATTTTTATAATTCTTCCCATGGCGTTCCCCTTCCATCTTTGATGATATGTAGTTAAGAGCCGATGAATGATTGCTCACTCATCGGCAAAGATCATCAACTACTACAGTGGACTAACTTACAAAAGCTTAAGGAGCTACTGTGGGTTGATTAACATTTACGTTGCCTTGGAAAGATACTTGTTGTTGTGCCAGAGAATTATGACCAAGGTTTTGAACAGTCTGGTTAATGCCCGCACTGCCATTCAAAGCATTATCCAAATTGTTGTTGGCAGCATAGGAAGTTGAATTCTTTGGCACCTCACCGCCAAAGCTGACTGGCGCACCGGTTACACTACCTGACAAAGATGAATTATTCACCTTGTAGTCGGTAGTTATGTTACCGGTCTTGGATACTGCCGCACCGGCTCCAGATGCAGTTAATACGCTGTTATCAGCGTTATTGGTGTTGTCGGTAGTTGCAGAAGCGTTGCTGCCGTTATTAGCCGAGGCGGAACCTTGACCATTTGCCGAAGCTAAGCTGTGATCGGAGTGATCTGAGGTAGCGGTACTACCGTTATTAGCCGCCGCATCGGTTGCAGATGCAGAGCTGTGGTCGGAATGATCTGAACGATCTGACGTAGCGGTGCTGCCGTTATTGGCGGCTGCATCGGTTCCGGTAGCAGCAGAGTGATCCGAAGTTGCAGTACTGCCGTTACTAGCCGCCGCATCGGTTGCTGTAGTTGTAATACTGTGATTGGAACTGTCAGGATTATTGGTACTGCTATCTGTTGTTGCTTGACTGGAGCTATCTGAGGTAGTTGTACTGTTATCCGTAACAGAGTTATTAGAGTTATCAGTAGTTGCTTTGTTAAAGCTATCAGCTATTGATTTGTTAAAACTATCGGTTGCAGTCTCATTAAGATCTGCCCATGCGTTAGAAACTGAGCCCAATGCAAGAACAATACTTGCTGCTAATATTTTTTTATTAAATTGTTTCATTGTTATTACTCCATGAATATATTTAATCAAATGCAATCAGACGTTGTTCAATAAAACGATCTGATGAGGGTGTAACGGCCGCCTATCTCTCCATTTATCAGCGAGCTGACCCAGCCACTACAGCGACAGTATCCTTAAGCATTCCTTAAATTTCCATAGAATGAATATCAATAAATCATTAAAATCAGTAAGTTACGTATAATTGCCTAGGTAGTCCGACCTATCTTTAAGAGCGCTCCCGACAATCCGGCACCTCAATAACTCACACGAATAACGCATGCTCTCTCCCATTCCGCCGCAAAATTAAAGCGCGACAGTACGGTCGAACATGATCCGACCTGCGTCAGTTGAATTAATACCCTGCATTAAAAACCGGCAATCTATCTAACGGTATGCATCAATGGCCCCCTATTGCCCGCGCCTATGCCTCATCATCCAGACTTCTGTGCTTAGATTGACCATAACAAACCAGGCTTTCGTAGCAATCCGGTCATGCTTATTAACATCCGCTTTAACAAGGAGACTTAACCGGTACCGGCTCTTGACTGCATAACCGGAAAATTGAAGATGCGCCCGTTCTTATCATTACGATAAAAACGGTGCGATCAATAGAGAATCAGGCTGAGCCTGAAATTTAGATACGACGATAATCAGTCATTTGTTGTCTAAACAGTGATTCGAACTGCATTGCTATAGCTCACAATGCCATTTAACGACGATATTTTTTAAACCATTCTTTAACAACAGGCCAGCCGCGTGTTAGCCATTGTTCTGTTACAAAAGTGGTCGCCAGTTTAATCTGTTCCGCAAGCACCTTAATATAAAACCATGCCCGATCCGCAACAGACGCTTGCGAACTATCGCGCCACTGTAAATAACGTGAGCCTAAACCATCAATAAATACCGGCTTAAAAAACCACATTTCCAAAATAGAAGTCGCCCACATAAACATGAATGAAACCGCCATGCCCATACCGGCAAGAATAACCAGCCATGCAAACATCGGATGAATTTTAGTCAACCACCATGACAATATATCGGCGATTAAAAACACATAAGGCATGCCGATGGCAATACACTTATATTGCGTTGTTGTGGTTTCCGCAAAGCTGAAAATAAGCCCGATAAACATGAAAATAAAGCTGATGCCGAACAAATGAATATGCGAAACACGGATTAATGAGCTAAAGGTCGCTCCCGTATCTTGCGTCGATAAAGCTTTTAGCGACTCAAACTTGGTAAAATCCGGTATGCCGGATGCCTCTTTGTTATGGCACATCACACAACGGCTCTCGATTATTTTATCGACACCGTCAGCCTTATAATCATCAATGCTCGCACCGTCCCTAACCCATTCCATGATCTTAAAACGCTCCTGTTCCGGCGCCTTATCCTTCATCGAACCATTCAATTTCTGCTCCAGGACCGTGCCTGAACGGTTACCGTAATAACTGTAAACAATATCATCGACAGACAGGCCGAACTTGCCGTCCGCCATACCATGAGTAAACAATATCTGGACTAATGCGAAAAAATAGCCGATGCCAACCGTACACAGATAACCGGTAAACAACACTTTGATAGGCGTATCGTGATCTTTTAAAGGAGTATATTTTGTTGTCATAATGTCGATTGATAATTTGTTGTGTTAAGGCCCAATCATCTCATGTCTGGCGTGTAGCACCAGTCAATGACCGAAGATAAGATTATACTTTGTCTTGATTACGTTATTATTGCCATGTTATCAACCCGCTTTCTGCTTATCGCGGTTATTCAACAACATTCCCTCTGCCTTGCTCCCCAAATAAACATAAACACCCAGCGACACCAACAACAACGCCACGGCGATAATAATCCAAACCGCTTCAATTATATGTTCGCTATCGCTCTTTAACGCAGACTTAAAAATCATTAACAGCGATTCGATGGACACGGCAATAATAATTACCGAAATAAAACGAGTAATCGTTCGCCGGGTTGAGCTATGCCTGAGTACATCCTTGTATAACAGCACTTCTTCCTCCAGCGTTGTTTTGCCCAAGTCAAAAATCGCCAGACTCAAGGTCAGGTAAATGACGACACTCAACGGCATCTCCAGCCGTTTTTCCGGAGTCATCATTAAATAGATCACGTCCAAACCCTCGACCCCGGCCGCGTAAAGCAACATCAACGCCACCGTAAACAAGCCCAGTACGATCATCGTATACATGGTTTTAAAATAAGGTTCGAAATGAATGCGCCGACTGTCGCCGGTTAGTATTGCCAGCATGGAGCCAAGATCGATATCCAGCACAACGACCCCTTTTATGGAGCTGTCATCATTGCTCATCTTCATGCTGGCGGACAGGCATAACTCCCGTCTGACACTGGACAGGTAAGGCTCGGTTACCACTACGCCGTCGGCTTTCATCGCAGCCACATAATAGGGCCGGTTGCTACGATCTGCATCCATGCCGATTTTAGGATGATGCTTAAAATGACTGCCCGGCACATTCATGCAGCTTTGCCTGCCTTTTGCATCAAGCAAGTAAAGAAGGCTTACAAAGGGATAATACGAACACAAAGAATTGAGCAACTCGGTAAGTTCCTCCTGATTTTTTTCAAACATTTTCTCATCGGCAAAACAACCTAAAATGGAAGAAAGCAGATTATGAATGGCTATGCGATGCTCCTCATATTTTTCAATAACATTAATATGGCTCATTTTAGACATGCTTTGGACCTTGAAAACTTATGATGATTACCCATGACTAAAGCAGCTTTTGTGCCAGGCAATCAATACGGCATAATCCTCATGGACGCTCCAAAACACTTTAATCAAGCCTATTAAAAGAACTTTATTGGTGCAAAACCATAAAAATTGCACCATATTAATGCACCTCAGTCATCGGCTCAAATACTTACGCCACAGAGTATATAAGTTATACCTGTCTAAATTAACAGCTCAAACTGATGCATTAATTACCGGCAGCTTTGGCACATCGATTGCTTGCATGAACGCAATGACTTCCGCGTCGGTCGGAGTGCTAAAATGCAAAATCAATGGCAGAACTCCTTAAAATCAATCATTTCGATATGAATCCAGAAAAAAAATTATTCCCTTATTTTCAGCCTATTGTTGGTGCCGCCAGCGGCACCATTATCGGTTATGAAGCATTAGCCCGGCAACATGACGGTAATGGTCGGGTTATTTCGGCCGGCGAATTATTTTCCTCTCCAGACATTGCAGCGGAACAACTGATAGCATGGGATCGCCTGGTTCGACGCCAAGCTCTGGAACAATTCAGTCGATCAAATTACAAGGGCTATTTGGCCATCAATATTTCAGCAGCCTGGATCGACCACCTCGCTGACTTTACATCCTTGCCGACACTACTCATGCTGGAGGAGTTTAATGTTGACAGAAGCCGCGTCATTATTGAAATAACCGAATCAAAAGGCGATCTGGACAAACTCGTTGAAATTGCCAGCCTGTACCGACAGCACGGCTTAAAAATAGCGATTGATGATTTTGGTGCCGGTTTCTCTCAACTGGAAAGGGTCATGGCGATACAACCCGATATCATCAAACTGGATATGCAGTTATTTCAGAATGCCGCCAAAGGCGGTATAGCCAGTGACGTAGTGCATTTAATATCCCGCTTGGCTAAACGCACCGGTTGCCGCATCGTTTGTGAGGGCGTGGAAACCGTTGACGACTTCCATTTCGGTTTAAGTTGCGGCGCCCAATATATGCAAGGCTATCTGTTCTCACCCGCCACAGCGGAGTTCAATGAGCCGCTACATTATCAAAAACAAATCGGTTCTTTAAGAAAGACTTTCCTGAAAAAAACCTTAGCCAAAGAAGAACACAAGATAAAGTTTATCGCCAACATTAAAGAGTTAATCGAACTCTTGAAAGAATCGCTGGAAACCGATTTCAACCTCAAAAAATTATTAGCGCACCCGTTTGAAAAAAGCGGCATTTTACGATTCTATTTATGTAATAACGAGGGCGACCAAATCTCATCGAATTTTAACTTTGCCCAGGGTGAGTGGTTCGAAGATTCCGCTCAAATTGGCTTTAATTGGGCATGGCGACCTTATTTTTATCAATTGCTGGCACTTGAGTCGGCAAAGGACAGCTATCGTTTAGTGACATCCGAGCGCTATCGGGATTTTAATAACGATATGCTTTGTAAAACCCTCTCGCTTAGACTGGACGACGAGCGTATTTTACTGATCGATATTGCTGCCGAATGGCTATGATTTCCACTCTTCGAAGAATTTAATCGTCCGCGTTTTTTTGCGCGTTCAATACAGGTATAGCCGACTACGATACCCTGATCGCAGTAATCTTCCCAAAACCATCCCGGCACTTTCGCCGAACAAAATTCCAGCCGTAAATAGCCATTACTCACATTAAGGTGTAATGTTTCTAACAAAGCCGCTTTGATTCTTGCGCACCAATTTGAGGCGGATACGATAGCCAATTAAAACAGAAAAGTAACCACTGCTTTCAACTTTCCCCCATTAATGACAGGCATTGCAAGCATGGAGCTTAAACGTCCTTCTACAAGGGCGCCTTCAGAGTTATTTCTAATAGAGGGAACGCCGGTTAGCCACACCCTGCCCAATATTCCCTCGCCTTTGCGTACCGAGACGGCTTCAAAAATTTCTGCCAGCTCATCATTTTGTTTACTGTATCCTGACTGACATACCAGCCGTTGACCGCTTTCATCCGGCACCCATATCTGTATGCGCCTGGCAATTGGCGTCGCTTTAGCCGATAGAAATGTCATGATATAAACCTGATTGGCAACAACCGAAACCGGGATCCCCAGTGCAGTAGTTATTCCTGCTTTTCTGGCGTCAGGGCTTCTGATAAAAGCGGAGGCTTGCCCCAGATCCTCTATCAGCACGGGCATGCCTGTTTCCCACACCTTGCCGGGTAAACCCGAACCTTTGATAAAACTCATTGTTCTGGATATCTTTTCAAAATCATCCAACGTACCGTAATATCCGTCGATAATAGCCAGCTCGGCATTGTTCTCTAAACTGTTGCTCCATACTTCTATAGCGCCGGCATGATGCTGATCGTCGCCGCACAAAAAAACCACCACGGCCATTATGAATTCACCTGAAAAAACAGGTATCGCAATACCGCAGGTCAAACCCGCTTTTTTAGCTGATTTTGTCCGCTTAAAATAAGAATGATCAAACTCCGTTAATACGACAGGATGACCTGCGGCCCATGCTTTACCGGGTAAACCTTCATCATAAGCGAAAGATTCTTTTTCACTGGCAACCCGGAATTCATTCAAAAGGCCATACAGCCCCGCGCTAAATCCCAAGCGGGTACGGTCTTTTGTCGGTATCCATACTTCCGTTACTTTAATAAAAGTTTTCATATCAAGCTGTTTTCTTTATAGAAGGATGACTTATCTTAAACATAATCGGAATACCTGAGAATTAATAATAACTATTCGAGTAACAGCAGGTTTTATGCCGGATTGGAAAAATAGCTCAGGCAATTGCAACAGTCTCTACTCGAAAATATCAGGAACAGTTGCTATAAAAGAACTTAATTGGTGCAATATATAGAGGAATTGCACTCATTCGATGCGTTGTTTATAGAAACTCAAAAATCTTTGTCACATAAAAGACATTCGCTAAGTCATTATAATTATTAGATAATACCTCTAGCAAAAACCGCTATGACAATTTTGGCATAACGATTGCGTTAAACCCTACAAGGTCCCCAATGGCGGGGCACTAGAAGATGTAGGTTTAACGCCGAACCCTATTGACAAAGTCGTCTAACAAACTCAATGCATGGCATTCATCGTACAGAAGTTTTTTATCTCATTTAAGAATAGAAAACCTGACGATGAACTAATTGTTTCTTACTATAAATATTATGCCGGATAGCTATCCTTCTGAATATTCAAAACAATTTGAACACCATTACATTGTAGGCCATCAACGTATCCTGAGATTTAATATAATTGACGCAAAACAATCATAATAGTTTGTAAAAAACTTATGACCGGCCGGAATATAGACCTGGTCGGAGTGTTGCCCAATTAACAATCCCAATCATAAAATAGAAATAGGAAATAGGAAATAGCATCATGCTAAATAAATTGAAAAATTCCGGTCTGTTAACTATCAAAATGCGCTTTACGATAATTTTAAGCACTTTGATCATCGGTTTTTCACTGTTTGGTTTCGCAACATTCAAAGCCATGAATACGCTGAATGTTAATGGCCCTATATACCAGCGCATTATTCAGGGTAAAGATATTATTGCCGACGTTCTGCCGCCTCCTGAATATATCATTGAGTCCTATCTGGTAGCGCTGCAACTGCCCCAAGCCGCCAATTCTACAGAAACCAGCGCTTTAATAGCGCGTTTTCAAACGCTAAAAATAGAATACGAGTCTCGCCATGGTTATTGGTTAGGCCAGACATTGGAACAGGAGCTCAATACTCCACTGCTTCAAGCTTCTTATCAGGCCGCGCAAGACTTTTATAATGAAGCCGACCATTATTTCCTACCTGCTATTCAGGCAGGAGACCACAACGCATCGCAGGCCAGCCTCCAAAAAATGCGTACTGCCTATGAACAGCACCGTAGCGCTATTGATAAAGTGGTGCAGCTTGCGACGGCTCGTAACCTGAAAGATGAGACTCAAGCACAAGATACAATATATTGGTACGAAATCTTCCTGGTCGGCATTTTCATATTCAGCGTTGTTATGGCGGCAGTCTTTACCGTACTGATCAGCCGCAGCATTATAGGTTCGCTCAAAACCGTCCAACAGGTTGCCGGAGCCATTGCAGATGGAGATCTGAACTCCAATATCGACATTCATCAAAAAGATGAGATTGGGGATCTATTGCGCTCCATGAAAACCATGCAGGATTCCATCAACTTCTTCGTTGCAGGCCTGGACGATATGGCGAAAAAGCATGCGCAAGGCTGGGTTAAAGAACAACTTGACAGCTCAACATTCTCAGGTATCTACGGCAAGATAGCCTATGAAGTTAATGACTTAATTCAATCGCGTATCCTGATCAATAGAAAGCTGATCAGCATTGTTTCCCAATATTCGAAAGGTGACTTTTCTATGGATATGGACGTTTTGCCGGGAGAAACAATTGCGATTACCGAGATTATGGACAATGCAAAAAAGACCTTTCTCGCAGTTAACAACGAAATCAAAATGCTTGCAGAAGCAGGCGCTCAAGGCGATTTCTCAAAGCGTACTCATCCGGATAAATTTGAGTTCATGTTCAAAGGGATTCTGGCTAATCTCAATAACCTGATGGAAACCTGCGATGTCGGCTTTAATGACGTATTGCATGTCGCCGATGCCCTGGCTCAAGGTGATTTAACCCAAACCATCGATAAGAACTACCCCGGCACTTTTGGCGAAGTGATTGTCGGTATGAATAATATTGTAGACAACCTCAAAGACCTGGTCGGCAACATCAAAGACTCCACCGACAGTATTAGCACAGCGTCTAAAGAAATTGCCGCAGGCAACAATGACCTGTCTCATCGCACTGAGGAACAAGCCGCCAGCCTGGAGCAAACCGCAGCCAGCATGGAAGAACTGACCTCCGCCGTGCAGCATAATGCGACCAACGCCCAACAAGCCAACAAGCTTGCCGTTAACGCATCCGACATCGCGGGCAAAGGCGTTGAAGTCGTCGGTCAAGTCGTCACGACCATGAATGACATTAATGACGCTTCACATAAAATCGGGGATATTATCTCGGTCATCGACGACATCGCGTTCCAGACCAATATTCTCGCCCTCAACGCCGCAGTAGAAGCCGCCCGCGCCGGTGAACAAGGCCGGGGCTTTGCCGTAGTAGCGGTAGAAGTGCGTAATCTTGCGCAACGCGCCGCGACGGCTGCCGGAGAAATTAAAGATTTGATTAACGATTCGGTGGGCAAAGTCTCGGTAGGCAGTAAATTGGTTGCCCAGGCCGGACTGACGATGGAAGAAATTGTCACTTCCATCCGTGGCGTTACCGACATGATGTCCGAAATCACCACCGCCTCTGCCGAACAAAGCTCCGGTATCGAACAGGTCAATATGGCCATCGCTCAAATGGATGATGTGACCCAACAAAATGCCGCCCTAGTCGAGCAGGCCGCAGCGGCGGCGGAATCACTGGAAGAACAAGCGCAAAACCTGGTGCTCACAGTGAACGGCTTTAAAGTGGCGACTCACTCAGGCCACTCCAAACCCAACCATTTAAACAGCTACCTTCATTTGCCGGTTGCGAAAAAAGAAATAACCTTACCCAAAACAAATGTCAGGCAGTTACAACTTGCTGGCAGTGATGAGTGGGATGAGTTTTGACCGCATTTATTATCAATTTTGCCCGGATGAACCTTTTATAAATAGCCATGGACATCACTATCACCACCCCTGCCCTATTATTTCCAGCCATTTCAGTTTTGTTTTTGGCCTATTCCAACCGTTTTCTGGCAATTGCCAGCCGGATTAGAGAGCAGCACAACCTGTTTAACAAAACCCAAAGCCCGGTTGCCAAAAAACAGATCGACAGCTTAAGACTCCGCATCCGTTTTATTGTCGCCATGCAAGTGTTGGGAATCATTGGAATCATCAGCTGCACACTGGCTATGGGATTGATTTTTTACGGATTGCAATATCTCGGCAACATTACTTTCGGCTTCAGCATGATGTTTATTGTTTTATCGTTATTAGCATCAATAAGCGAGTTATTGCTTTCAACAAAAGCACTCAATATCGAATTGGAAGATATGGAGGCGCATTAATCATCGATTCTTCATAGTTGGTGCAAACAGGTAGCTAAACGCACAAGATTGATGCATTACAGACATAAACCATCAGCCCTTTACCCTACCCTACGAACTATAACCGCCTATATTCATTAGCTTAAACCTATGAAGTAAGCATTTAATAAAAGTGGCATAACGATTGCTTTAAACAATACAGGTGCTCCAACGACGGGGCACTAAAAAATATCGGTTCAACGGCGAACCAAAACAGACAAAGGCGTCTACCAGACGGATACATCACGTATTTCGTCAGGTGACGCTTTTTTTTTGCTTATTTTTTTACAACCTGCTGAGGTTAATATGAAACAAACCGGACGATTTACTGCCAAAAAACTGGTTACGGCATTGGTTGCTGTGGCTGCGATATCAACTTTTTGCTTTGCAACCAGTGCCTATGCAGCTGAAAAGCTGGAAAAAGAAAGCTTAAAGCTCGGCTTCATCAAACTGACCGATATGGCGCCTTTGGCGGTTGCGTTGGAAAAAGGCTATTTCGAAGATGAAGGTCTTTCTGTGCAATTGGAAGCCCAAGCCAACTGGAAGGTTTTATTGGACCGTGTCGTCAGCGGCGAACTGGACGGGGCGCACATGCTGGCTACCCTACCCTTTGGCACTGCGATCGGCTACGGCACCAAGGCCGATATCGTCAGCGCTTTTACCTTGACCTTAAACGGCGATGCGATAACGGTATCCAACGATGTCTGGAATCAAATGAAGCCGCAAATCCCGGTCAAAGACGGCAAGCCGGTGCATCCGATCAAAGCCGATACCTTAAAACCGGTACTGGAAAAATACAAAAGCGCGGGTAAACCTTTCAACATGGCGATGACTTTTCCGGTCGGCACGCACAATATGAAACTGCGTTACTGGCTGGCGGCCGGCGGTATCAAGCCTGGATTTTACGCACCGCCTGAAGATACGTCCGGCCAAATCGACGCCGAGGCAATGCTGTCTGTCACACCGCCGCCGCAAATGCCCGCCACGATGGATTCAGGCACGATCGTCGGTTACTGCGTAGGCGAACCTTGGAATCAGCAAGCCGTATTCAAAGGTATCGGCGTACCGGTCATCAGCGATTATGAGTTGATGAAAAACAGCGCTGAAAAAATCTTCGGTGTGAACAAAGAATGGGCCGACAAAAACCCCAACACTCACAAAGCAGTCATCAAGGCGTTGATTCGCGCATCGATGTGGTTGGATGCGGAAAACAACAAAAATCGTAACGAAGGCGTAGAAATGCTGTCGCAAAAACAATATGTCGGCGCCGACTACGAGGTTCTTGCGAACAGCATGAACGGTACGTTCGAATATGAAAAAGGCGACAAACGCGACCTGCCCGATTTCAACGTGTTCTTCCGTCATAACGGTTCTTACCCTTATTACAGCGATGCGATCTGGAGCCTGACGCAAATGCGCCGCTGGGGCCAAATCAACGAATTCAAACCCGACTCCTGGTACCTGGAAACCGCTAAAAAAGTGTACCGCCCTGATATCTATATGGCTGCTGCTAAAGCGCTGGTCGCCGAAGGCAAAGCAAAAGCCGGCGATTTTCCTTCCGACAGCGAAACCGGCATCAAGCCGCCTAGTGCAGACTTCATTGACGGTGTTAGTTTCGACGCGACCAAACCCAATGATTATTTAACTAAATTTGCGATCGGCCTTAAAGGCAAGCAAAAAGTGGTCGGTGGCAAGGTGGTTGAGTAGTTGAGATGCATCACCCGCTGGTCCCCAAGCTCCAGATTGGGAACCAGCCCGTGAGTCTATTTAGGGAGAATTTAAACATGCCAACACCAAGAATATTAAACAGTTCCGTTTTCTTTCATCCGACTGACGGTGAGCCGATACGTTCGGTTGTCACCCGATCTAAAGATGCGGTAGTCGTGGCTTGGCACATTAAAAAAGGGCAGCAAATCCCGCTGCATATTCATCCGTATGGACAGGACACCTGGACGATACTGGCAGGCCAAGGCCACTATCATCTGGACAACAACGGAACCACCAGACCGATTATCGCAGGCGATGTCGTCGTGGCTCATACCGGTGAAATCCATGGAGTATTTAACAGTAACCCCGAACCGTTGGTGTTTATTTCGGTAGTCTCACCTGCTGACGCCGGATATCAACCTATTTAACAAAGCAACGATGCGCAAACAAATGCACCCATTGTTACAGTCGTCGAAAATTTAGGAGCCAAACATGTACTACAATCAACTCATAAAATTTTTAAACATAACCGGGCTAACCTGGTTTGTTCCTTTTGTAAAAATAGCCGCCGGAGAAAATGCCTCGCTGCAAATCCGCCAACTGTGGCTGGTCATGGGTGTGCCCATACTCGCTTTTATGGTCTTTCTGGGGCTGTGGAGCTTTTCCGCATCCAAAATCAACACCAGCCTGGGCGCTATTCCCGGCCCAGTCGCCGTATGGCACGAAGCGGCCGGATTGCTGGACGATCATTTCGCCGAACGGGCCAAAGAAGCCGCCTATTACCAACGCCAGCAAGACCGCAACGAACAAAAGCAAGCGGAAGATCCGGCCGCTGAAATCAAAGTCCGTCCCTATAACGGACAAGCCACTTATCTGGACAAGATTTTCACCAGCCTTTACACGGTGTTTGCAGGCTTTGTGATTGCCACACTGATCGCCGTACCGCTCGGCCTGCTCTGCGGTATGAGCCCGGTCTTTAACACCGCTATCAACCCGCTGGTACAGATTTTCAAGCCGGTATCGCCGTTGGCCTGGCTGCCCATCGTCACGCTGGTGGTCAGCGCCGTCTATGTAACCGGCGATAATTCCTGGTTTGAAAAGTCTTTCCTGACTTCCGCAATCACCGTCACCTTGTGCTCGCTATGGCCGACTCTTATCAACACCGCAGTCGGCGTGACTTCTATAGACAAAGACCTGATCAATGTCGGCAAAGTGTTACGCCTGGGCTGGGGCACCCAAATCAAGAAAATCGTCTTACCGTCCGCATTGCCTTATATCTTCACCGGCATGCGTTTGTCGTTGGGCGTGGGCTGGATGGTGTTAATCGCTGCGGAAATGCTGGCGCAAAATCCTGGGCTGGGCAAATTCGTTTGGGATGAATTCCAGAACGGCAGTTCCAACTCATTAGGCCGAATCATGGTCGCGGTCTTTACCATAGGGCTGATCGGCTTTGCGTTGGACCGCATCATGCAGTCCTTACAAAATATATTCTCTTTCGGTAGAGCGCTTTAATCAGGAGCCGAAGATGTCCGTCGTAAATCTTAATATTGTAAATACTCGCATGCAGACCAAATCGCCTGCGCCATCGAATGACGCCCACCAGCCTTTACTGGAATTAAAAGCTGTCTGCAAAAGCTACGGCGCGACATCCATCCTCAACAACATCAACCTGAGCATCAAAGAAGGCGAATTCATTGCCATTGTCGGCTTCTCAGGCAGCGGCAAAACCACGCTGATTTCAACCATTGCCGGGTTAATCCAGGCCGATAGCGGCGAAGTGCTGAAACAAGGCCGACCGATTACCGCACCGGGGCCGGATCGCGGCGTAGTGTTCCAAAACTATTCGCTGATGCCGTGGCTGACCGTGTTTGAAAACGTGGCGTTGGCGGTCGATCAGATATTTAAAGACTGGACGGCCGAACAACGCAAAGCGCATACCGAGAAATACGTCAGGATGGTTAACCTTGGTGCGGCCATGGATAAAAAACCTGCCGAGCTTTCCGGCGGTATGCGGCAACGGGTCAACGTAGCCAGGGCTTTGGCCGCCAGCCCCGATATTTTACTGCTCGACGAACCGCTCAGCGCGCTGGATGCGTTGACGCGCGGCAACCTGCAGGACGAGATTTTGCAAATCTGGGAGCAGGAAAAGAAAACCGTCATTCTGATCACCAACGACGTCGATGAAGCCATCTACATGGCGGACCGGGTCATACCGTTGAACCCCGGCCCTGATGCGACTTTCGGCCCGGATTTTCATATCAATATCGAACGTCCCAGAGACCGGACTGCATTAAACCATAATGCCGAGTTTAAAAGATTACGCGCCGAAATCACCCGTTATTTAATGGACATCGGCATCGAGAAAAACCTGGGGGCGAGCGCTGAAAAAGTCGTCCTGCCCAATGTTAAGCCCAATACCAGCAATGATTGGGATCGCGACCAATCGGTCTTCGCTGCGTCCGTTCCCGACGGACCTGCGGCATACACACCATCCCTGGCGATAAAACCCACGAAGGACGATTTAGGCCGCGCCCGTTACCTGGAATTTTCAAAGCTAGGCAAAATCTACCCCACACCCGACGGCAACAGTTCGGTTAAAGTCGTGGACGGCTTCGACCTGAAAATGAAAAAAGGCGAATTCATATCGATCATCGGCCATTCCGGCTGCGGTAAGTCAACCGTATTATCGATGACCGCCGGTTTAAACAGCGTATCCGAAGGCGTAATCATCCTGGACAACAAGGAAATCGCCAGCGCCGGGCCGGATCGAGGCGTGGTATTCCAGGCACCCAGCCTGTTCCCCTGGCTGACCGCGTTTGAAAACGTCATGTTGGGCGTGGATAAAGTCTATCCTCATGCCGCCAAATCGGAGCGCGATGATATTGTCGAATACTACCTGACCCGCGTCGGTTTGGGCGATTCACTGCGCAAAAAAGCCGGAGACATGTCCAACGGCATGCGCCAACGGGTCGGCATTGCCCGCGCTTTTGCTTTGTCGCCCAAACTGCTGTTACTGGATGAACCGTTCGGCATGTTAGATTCCCTGACCCGCTGGGAATTGCAGGAAGTGTTGATGGAAGTCTGGGAAAGAACGCATGTAACGGCCATCGTGGTGACCCATGATGTCGATGAAGCGATCTTGCTCGCAGACCGCGTGGTAATGATGACCAACGGCCCGCACGCCAAAATCGGCAAAATAGAAGAGATCGATTTGCCAAGACCGCGCAGCCGCAAAGCCCTGCTCGAGCATCCCGATTACTACAAATACCGGGAAAGCATCTTGAGCTTTCTGACCGAATGCGACCATACGCATTAGACATAAATAATCCACGAACAGCACGAAAATATTCAATGCGTAGGTGTGCTTAGGTACGAAGCACATCCTACGCATTGAAGATAAAAACTTCGTGTCCTTCGTGTCTTCGTGGTGAATTAATCGCTATACCAAGTTCTTATTTTAAATTAATGAAGGAGGCTTTATGCCGCAGCAACAAAGAAAAAACCCTTTATCTGCATCACTATTGGCCCTGTCAGTAGTCAGCGGCTCAGCTTTCGCCGGCGTTACCCAGGATGTTGAGGATGCGCTTAATTTCTATCATTACGGTAAAAACGGCGCGATCAAGTTCGACCTGAACACGCGTTGGGAAAACGTTGATCAGGGCATCGCCAAAAACCCGGCAACCGGCCTGGCCCTGCCTGCGGCAAGACAACCACACACCGCTAATGGCGTTACTTCGCGTTTACGCATCGGTTTACTGTCTCCGGTATTCCATGGCATTCAGGGTTACGCCGAATACGAAGGTAATCTTGCAATGGTGGACGATTATAATAGTTCGCGTAACAGCAATACCGGCTACTCAACGATTGCCGACCCTGAAAAAAGCGAACTCAACCAATTATGGCTCAGCTATGCCGGTATTCCCGATACGCTAATTAAAGGCGGGCGGCAACGCATCAAGTTCGATGACGACCGTTTTATCGGCAACGTCGGTTGGCGGCAAATGGAAACAACCTTCGATTCGGTGCTGATCACCCACAACAATCAACAGCTATTCGGCCTGACTGTTAACGCAGGCTTTATCGGGAATGTACAAACGTTTACAGCCACCAACGAACATATCGACGCCCCGATTCTGAACATCAATTATAAAGTCGGCGATTACGGCAACCTGGTCGGTTACGGCTATTGGCTGGATTATACCGAGCGTGAAAATTATGAAAAATCAAGCCAAAGCTATGGTTTGCGCATGACAAACTTTATGAAACCGGGCGATACGCTAAAATTGAGCGATAACTACGGCCTGGTTTATACCGCTGAATGGAGCTTGCAAAAAGATTACGGCCATGGGCCAACCGCGTATCAAGCCAGTCGTATCAATGTGATGGGCGGCTTTACGGCCTATAACCTCACTTTTCAGGGCGCTGTAGAGCAACTAGACGGTAAAGGCACCAATAAAACCTTCGATACGCCGCTAGGCACCAACCATGCCTTCCAGGGCTGGGCGGACTTATTCCTGGTAACGCCTAAAAACGGTATTCGCGATGTGTTCGCCACCATGATTTCCACTTTTGACCGTGGCGAAGTTGTCTTAACAGGGGTTTATCATAATTTTACCGACGATACCGGGCAAATTAAGTACGGCGATGAATGGGATTTCTCGGCGCTTAAGAAATTCGGCAAGCATTATTCGGTGCTGGCTAAATACGCTTATTACAGTGCAAGCGACTATAGCGGAGCCGATACCTTCTCTAATACAGATACCCAAAAAATCTGGTTGCAGGGGAATATCAGTTTTTAGCAATTGTCCGGTTTGCAATAATCCCAGAAAATCGTAACTATTCAGCGGTTAGAAAAAATCATCATCTGCTGAGTAGTTACAAAAAAATCAAGCTTAGGCGGGATACTCGCAGACGCTACCTAACTTTGCACTTATGAGTTGAATCTAAAATTGATTTAATACTGTGGGCGCGAATTGACCATAACATACAGCGCAATTGTTATTGACGCCCAGAGTACGGCTTTTCGAATTGCGACTATCGGCCAAAACCTGTCCTTAGAATAGGTGCCGTTAAGGTCTGCTAAATGTCATTAACGGGTCATTCATAACTTAGCCCCCCGTGCATCTGACCATTACAATTGTTCTGTTTTACAGAATTTACTTTTCAGTAATGAGAAAACTTATATGTACACTATATGCAAACGATAGTTTCATCAAAATTACTTCAGAAGCTCGACACAATTTCTTGCGCTACAGCGCCATGAGCGAGGTATTTAAGAATGTCATGGGCATCTTCATCGCCGTTGTCTATATGGTCAATATTTATGATTTTATCGCACCCGAAAGTTGCACCGTTTAGTTTAGGTTGAAGAGCAACGAAATCCTCGTGGTCTGATACATTCACCCATTTATCCGCATTTGGTAGACAAATAAGCGGAGAGCCAAGTCGACGTTTAACAATTTCAATGCCTAGAGGTGAGCCTGCGGTGAGTAGCAATTTGATATGGACTTGATGCCTAAGACGAAGCAATAAAGAGTAAGCTATAACGGTGCCAAGTGAGTGACTAATGATGACAACATTTTCATCTTTAGATAATCCATCAAATATCTGCTCCTTAACCAGATCATCAATTTTTTCTTTTAATCCTGGTTTGTGAAGATAGGCTGCTGCTTGAGTCAAAAATTTGCTTGCGATTCCCTTGCCCTTTGATGGAAGTATATTTTCTAAGCATCGTGCAATTGCTTTTAACCATTTTTTGTGAATCCCTTTTGCCATGCGTTTATGCGTTTTAAAGTTGTCCTCCTCGTCGAGTTCATTTGAGACTTGCTCATCGCTGATACCATATTTCTGTTGGAATTCGAGGTACAATGCCGCAACTTCGTCATTTGCGAAATCCTCATCAGGAGAATCGACACTCATAGGACGAGAAACTGGTTTATTTTTGCTCCAACTTTCCGTTTCGCCAAGGAGAGCATCCCCATAAAATGCCGCAATAAATTTCGCATCACTGGGTATTGTTAGATTCTCTTTGGCAGCTCCGCTTCTAAGGGCATCACCCCATTCTTTTAGAATGTTTTCTTTCGAATTGTCCTGATTATTAATGCCGTGAATCAGAAGGACTGTTGTCATCACAAATGCTCCTAAAAATTTAATAATAAACTGTTTTTTTACTACCAGTCTTCAGCTTCTTGAGAGCCAGAAACATCATCGATTCTGGAGCTACCAGGACTATTAGTTTCAACAATACGATAGTCAAAAGTTTCGAGAAACATTGTAAGCCCCTCTTCTGTTAAACTTGACGCTGATCGTCCGCTCGTCATTTTGCCGATTTGCCGAATTGATTCTGGAATTTCAAGGTATAGTTCCGTCTGCATGAAGCTCCAGCCTTGACTAAATATTGGAGCAATTCCCCAGAGTCGGACACCCTTGAGTGCCTCAAATTCCCTATAGGCGTAATTGGGACGATTGTTCGCTTTGTCAGTGGGTTTTGAACGTTCCACTGCTGGTAAATCTGCAAATGCGACAAGCTTATTATCTTCTCTACGCCATTCGATTTTGTCCACGCATAACAACGCTAAATCGAATGGTACTGTTCCTGTATTTCGCTCCATATAATGTGCAGTTCTGGCAATATTGGCATAATCGTTCGAAAATTCATAGAGGTATCCTGCTGTTACCGATTGATGTGGGAACTCCTCTTTTCCAATTCTGATTCTATCGGCGAATTTATTGGCATCGGCAGCACGTAATGGCGCATGATTATCGAGATTTGAAAAATCACTTAAATAAGTATCCCAGTCAGTCCATTGACTTATCCATTCCATCGCCCTGTGTCGCGAATCAATCATTCTTTCCCTCTCGCGCCATCGACTCCTTCCAGGACAATAAAACAAGGTATCGCCAGGCAAATCGCGAAAAATAACGGTTATAACGTTAGGATAATAAGGCGTAAGTAGCCACTGATCACCTTGACGGATTAAAATGGGTGCACCACCTTCGCAATGAGTTACTATTATCCTGTAGAAGAGACCGAACGATTGCACAGCAACCGATGCGCCGTTGGGCACAGCAACCAAGTCTGGTGAAAAATCACAAATAGTTGAGAAATCTCTACGATGGAAATCAGGAAAGAAATGACGATATTCGTAGTCTTCTTTGAACGTCTCGAACACTTCTTCGATATGCCGTTTCCCCTGCAAAAGAGTTTGCCTTTGATGTTCTTGAACTTTTGATAGTCTATCTTTTTCTGGGGATCGAAAAGCTGCCATCCTAATTGCCTCTGCTAATTGTGGATTATCCGAACTAGGCATCACTTTCGGGAGCGGTTCCTTTAGTAGCTTATAGAAATTATAAGGAGGATGGATACCAGTAAGAAGATCAGGCTCCATGTCCTCATCAATTGCAGCCGTACGCTTTGTAACTTCTTTCTGAAGATAATCCGCTAACTTATGATTAGTGACGGCTGGCTTGAATCGGTGATCTTCGGTTTCAATTGCCTCTTTAGCTTCACCACGCAGAGCACCTAGCATCACCTCCGAAAATAGGCAGTAAGCATTTTGGCTACCAACGCTATCAATTTGAAATGAATAATCCCCCAGTCCTGTAGATAAAAATCTGTCAAGCTGGATTCGCCTGTTCATCTTTGCTGTTGATGTTAAAATCGGATCACCGGAAAAGTCGATAGCGTCACGACCTGTATTTCGACAAGCATCACCAATGATACATAATTGCCCCGGTTGCTCATCATTGTACGCGCCGATATTGCATTTCAATAAGCCCCGCCTGAAAGATTCTACATTGATTCCTTCGCGCAGATCGTTAGCTGCATCGGTGAGAAGCCAGAACTGATCTCCCGCAGAACGAGCAATACCGTGACCAGCGAAGTAAACAATCAGTCGGTCTATTAGGTTGTTATTCAAAAATTCGGTGACTTTTTCGCGCACGAGCTGGACGTTTATTTCGTCATATTCATCATCAGCTAAATAAAGAACATTATAATTGCAGTCCTCATCAGTCTGTTCAGCCCATTCGCGAAGCCTTCTTGCACTTGTCACTGTTCCAGGAAGATTAGAATATGGGCCATTATATTTTGATACGGCGATAATAATTATTGCTTTATTTTCTATCATATTCATGACCAAAAGTGTTCAAGTTGACAAGGTAAATTTCTTTAAATATGGCTGAAGACTTTTATAAAGCCTTACTATGTTTTCAAAGATTGTCTAAAAGTGCAGTTTATTTGGCTTTGTTGCATAAATCAGTAATTATTTGATTTGTTTGGATGAGTAACTGATGTTACGCGCTGAGCCGTTGCAGTTCGGCAAAACTGGCTTGCAAGGCTTTGAGATAAAGCTTATTTCTAAACGCGAAATGGTTGATTTGATGCTTAAGCTTGAGCTGTTCGAGTTTGAAAAAAGCATAGATGGATGCAAAAAAGTGGTTGCTTTGAGTCCGGATGGTGCGGGTCGGTGAATGAGCCAAGCCGGTGTTGGATTTGATGGATTTGTGGAAGACCTCGACGTTCCACCGTTTTTGATAGAGTGTCGTGATCTGGTCGTAAGTTTGCTGGAGATCGCTGGACGCCAAATAGAGCACACCGCAGCTTCCGTCTTGGTTTTTAAAGACTTGTTTGGTCAACATCACCGGAAAGGAAAGCCCCTTGATGAAAACCAGTCGTGCAGTATTGTCTTCTAGCGGCAGCGCATCCACGCGCACGAAATGACCTTGGCGCTTGTCTTCCAGGCTGAGGGCAACGGTCCGGTTGCTTTTGAGGGCCATGACAAAATCTTTGTTCAGCTCGATTTTAATGAAAACCATGTTTTCTTTGGAGGAAAACCAGTTATCGGTTAACACGATGCGATAACGCAGTTGATTTTGCTGGCACACTCGCAGCATGTGACGTAGTTGCTCGTTTTTGGTAACAGAGCTGTGGCGCTTAACCTGCCGGGTTTGCGTGTCACAAAACAGCAGATCCTTGTGAACGATCTCGAAAGCGACAGGCACATTGACCCCATTGACGTGATACAGACAGTTGAGAATGTTGACGCCTTTGACGGTACGGTTTTGGCCATGATCAAAGTGCCATGAGATGATCTCGTTTTCATCGGTATAGGGTTTTTCTTCAATGGTGTCATCGAAGATCAGCACCCCATCGTCCGCCTCAATGCTGCGGAGGGTTGGCTTTACCAGCGACCACAAGTCGCGGGACGTGTAAGCCGCACCGGCTAAAAATCGGCTGATTTGATCATGGCTAACCTCATGATCCAGCAGTTCGGACAAACCGGTTGCGGTGGTCTGGGCGAACGAACTTATTAGATAATCGCTGTATAACTCTAACAGAGAATTTTTCATGACATCTACCTCACATGAATCCAGTTAACAGGGAATATTCTATGCCTTTAATTCTTCAGTGCGTAACATCAGTGAGTAAAAATGACAAAATTTAAAAGACTCATTTGATATAAACGAATTTATTGATAATTTTCAATCTTTAAAAACATCATCTAAAGAAAATAAATTAGTTAAGCCTGCTAAAACTCTTGATGGTTCATTTGGGGATAGTGCTTTAACTCTTAGTATGCCGAGCCAAAAACCTTCTTTATCTATTCAGAATGAAACATCACTCCATTTCGACCCTATATTTGAACCTGAATTTGCACAAATGGAACAGGAGAATGAGGCATCAAGAAATCTCGTTTTAAAACTGCATCCTGAATTACAAGCTGAATTACAAGATTTTATTAATAATGCTGTTCAAAGACAATCTCACTCTATTTCGCAAAAAGCTGACTTTAATAGAGTGATTATGAACAACAACACCATAGTTAATGTTAAACCAATCCAAAGCAATAAATTTAGTATGACATTCGAATATGCGATTGTTCAAATAGAAAGATACTGGTTGGATACAAAAATATTTCAATATTCTGATCTTTGGTACTCGCTAGCTAAGCGTCAATCATATTTTTCAAATGGTAAAAGAAGTGCTTTAAACAATGGTCCTCTGAGCGCAATTCCTATGGCTTTTATAGTTATAAAAAATTTAAAAATAAATGCAGATTGGACCAATCATGATGTAGAACAAGCTAAAATTTGTAATGTCTTGCCAAAAATGCCATTAACTAATGATAAAAATTTGGTAGTGGATTAAATCTGTAATTAGGCATGAATATCCAAGCCGAATTCGACCTTGTTAATCAGTAATCCGATGACCGTATCATGCATTGTTTCCAACTTTGAGAAACAGATTGTTTTTCGTGTGAGCCGCTTAATCCAGGTTCTGAAATTCAAATTTTTGCGTTCAATCTTTTGGGTATTGCGCTTACCCACCTGATGCTGATCGACTTCAAGA